>ERZ795053.3201-NODE-3201-length-18829-cov-8.247097_pt1 | contig 18829 bp, 20 predicted proteins | sample MGYA00375137_ERZ795053 | MGnify/ENA primary metagenome ERZ795053 (study PRJEB30182, sample SAMN05720284) | activated sludge metagenome | isolation source: Anaerobic digester | place: Hong Kong | collected 2014-12-17 ...
GTCGAGGGTCGCGTAGCGCCAGCCGTCGAGCCAGGCGCCCGGATTGAGGTACCAGCGTCCGGGAGCGACCTCGAGGAGAGCCTCGCGATGGGTGTGTCCCATGATGACTGCCCGGAGATCGCGCTCACGCTCGAGGGTCGCGGTTGCCCAGCGGCGTTGGCGATCGGCCGCCGCCTGGACCGCCTCCGGATGCGTCTCGGCGTAGCCCAGGTTGTGGCCCATCTTGTCGGCGATCCAGAATCCGAGATCGGGAGGCAGGAGTCGGTACAGGGCGATCACGGTGGGCGAGGAGGTGGCCCGGTGCATCCAGGAGGCGCCCGGCCGCTCCTCGTGCAGGCCGTCGCCGTGGATCATCAGGGCGTCGCCCCCGGGGCCTGGCAACCGAAGCCGGTGCGGATCGAACCGCACCCCGGCGTCCACGTCCCAGAACGTATCGCCCCAACGATCGTGGTTGCCACCGACCATCGCCACGGGCAGTCGCCGCGCCAGCGTGGTGAGCGCCGCGGCCACCCGGAAGTTGCGCCGCGGAATCACGCGTCGATAGCTGAACCAGTAGTCGAAGATGTCCCCGACGAGGAGCAGCGTGTCTCCGGGGCGGGGGACCGTATCGAGGAAGCGGAGGAACGCCTCCTCGTCGCCGACAGGCGCCGCGCCGAGGTGCGCGTCCGCGACGATGACGAGACGGGTATCTTCCACGGTGGGAAAGGTGCCGAATGAAACGAGCTGAGGCAACCAGCACGCCGCCGCAGGTGACGATCCACCGGCGGGTGGACTACTCCGAGACCGACCAGATGGGGGTGGTGTACCACGCCCGCTACCTGGTCTGGCTCGACGTCGCCCGGACCGAACTGCTCCGCACGACCGGGGTCAGCTACCGGGAGCTCGAGGCACAGGGATTCCGCCTCGCCGTCAGCGACCTGCAGATCCGCTATCGCCACGCGGCGCGGTACGACGATCCGGTCCGGGTCCGCTGCTGGATTCGCGAGGTGGCGAGTCGGCGCGTGACCTTCGGCTATGCCGTCGAGCACGAGGAGAGCGGGCTCCTGCTCGCCACGGCGACGACCGCGCTGCTGGTGCTCACCGCCGAGTTCGCCCTCGCGCGCCTCCCCGAGGCGATCATCGCTCGCCTCATCCCCAGCCCCGACCTGGTGCGCCTGTGAATCGATTCGTCCTGCTCGCACTCGCCGCGACCCTCCTGCCTGCCAGCTCCCCTGCGCAGGACCCCGCGCTGGTGGAGGCAGCGGCTCCGATCCTGATGGCCGAGGATCGGCGGGCACTCGATGTTGCGGTGCTCCCGCCCGCACTCGAGCACCCGGACCCGCTCGTCCGACGGCTCGCCGTCACTGCCGTGGGGCGGATCGGCGATCGCGAGGGCCGCATCCTCCTCGTCCCGCGACTCGACGACCGGGATCCGGGGGTCGTCGCACAGGCCTTCTTCGCCCTCGGGTTGCTCAAGGACCGCGCGGCCGTCGGGGCGATCGGCGACCGACTCCGACGTCCCGACACCCTGACCACCGAGGCGCTCGTCGAGGCGGCCACCGCGCTCGCGCGGATCGGGGGGGATGAGGCCGCGCAGCTGCTGGCCGGGGTGATTGGAGGTGTCGGCGAGCTCACCCCTGCGCGGCGTCAGGCGATGCTCGCCCAGGCGACCCTCGAATCGTGGCGACTCGGGAGCGCCGCGCCCGTCGACCGTCTGATCGCGCTCGCCCGCGACACGAGCGTGTCGATTCGCTGGCGGGCCACCTATGCCCTCGGCCGCCTCGCGGCCCCGGCGGCGGGAGAGGTGTTGCTGACGGCGATGCGTGATCCGATCCCGATCATTCGCGAGACGGCGGCGAAGGCCCTGGGACGGAGCTACATCGAACGGGCCGGTCTCCCGCGGGACGGCGTGGCCTCCGAGCTCGTGCGTACGCTGAATGATCAGACCCCCGGTGTCCGCATCAACGCGCTGGGGAGTCTCGCGACCGTGGGCGACAGCACGCACGCGGGCGATGTGGCCCCGCTGCTGCGCGACGAGGATCGGAACGTGCGCGTCGCGGCTGCGACGACCCTGGGCTCGTTGCGAGGCGTCACGGCGCGCGACGCCCTCGTCGCCGCCCTCCCAGCGGATGCCAATGAGTGGGGCGTGCGGCGCGCGGCACTCCTGGCACTCGCGCGAGTCGACTCCGCCGCGTTCGTCCCCTGGGGGGAGCGGTGGCTCGGCGCGCCCGATCCCTTCGATCGCATGGTGGCGGTCGAAGCGTGGCAGTCGGTCGGTGCCGGTGGTCGGCTCGGCACGGTGGCACGAGCCGATGCCGACCCTCGCGTGCGCGCGGAGGCGCTCGGTGCCTGGGCCGCAACCGACACCGTCGCCCGTGCCGAGCTCGAGACCGCCGCCCGTGCAGCATGGACCTCCGACGAGCCGGCGCTCCGCGTCGCCGGGCTGCAGGTCCTCGCGCGGGAACCGACCGAGGCGGCACTGGACCTGGTCGCGGCCGCGTGGGACACCGGAGTGCCTGAATTGCGCGAGGCCGGACTCGGCCTGCTCGGGCGCTGGGCCCGGCGCGACCGATCCGTGGTCGATCGACTCGCGGCGCCCTCGCGGCGTGCCCTGCTGCAGCGACCCGACGATCCGGTCCTGCGCGCCACCGCGGCCAGGACGCTGCCCACGCTCGCCCGCGTGTGGGGCGGGGTCACCCCGATCGAGACCGGCCGGACCCTCGAGGACTACCGGCAGCTCGCGGCCCGGTACCTGTTCGCCCCGGACAATCCGCGCGTCGCCATCGACGTCGATGGTCGCGGGCGCATCGAGGTCGAGTTGCTCCCCCGCGACGCCCCGCTCACGGTCGCGAACTTCCTCCGCCTCGTCGATCGGCGCTACTTCGACAACGTGCGCTGGCACCGCGTGGTCCCGAACTTCGTGGTGCAGGACGGCGATCCGACCGGCACCGGCTCCGGCGGCCCGGGCTGGTCGATCCGCGACGAGATCAACCGACTGCACTACGACGTCCCGATGGTTGGCATGGCGCTCTCGGGACCCGACACGGGTGGCAGCCAGTGGTTCATCAACCTCTCGCCGCAGCCGCATCTCGACGGTGGCTACACCATCTTCGGTCGAGTGGTCGGGAACTACGGGCCGCTGCGGCGAGTCCTCCAGGGGGACCTGATCCGGTCGATCCAGCGGGTGGGGGCGTCTTGAGCGGCGGCGTCCATCGGGCCACCTTCCAGCCCATGCCCCACCTCGCCGCCTCCCGCGCACTCCTCCCGCTCGTCCTCCTCGGCTGTGCCGGCGGGCTCCCCGGCCCGAAGATGCCGACGCCGCTCGCCCGGAGCGATGCGGGGGCAATCGCGCCCTGGGTCGCCGAGACCACGGATACGATGCCGCGCGAGGCCAGCTTCCGGTGGTCGTATCTGGACGGCCGTACCGAGGGAGGTGCGAAGGGTCGGGGCTCCTTCGTGATCGTCGCTCCTGACTCCCTGCGCTTCGACTTCCGGGGCCCCCTCAACTCCGGCGCTGGGGCGGCGTTCGTCGTCGGTGATTCGGCCGTCTGGGCCCTCCCCGAGGAGGACGTGCAGAAGCTCGTCCCCAACTATCCCCTCCTGTGGGCCATGCTCGGCCGTGCTCGCGCCCCGATGCAGGGCGATCAGGTTCAGTCCGCCACGTCGCGCGACGTGACCGCATGGCGGTATGTCCGAGGGGCCGACACGGTGGAGTACTTGATCTCCCGCACCGGCACCCGACAACTCGTCGCGGACGTCCGCAGTGGGGGAGAGCGTATCGGGCGGGTCCTCACGACCTTCGATGGCGAGGGGCGGTTGTCCTCGGCGCGCCTCGATATCCCGTCCCGTCCCGCCCGTCTCGACCTGACCTTCTATCGGCACGGCGTCCCCGACTCGCTCCCCGCGTCCCTGTGGGCCAGGCCGGATCTCGATGCGCCCTGACCGCCGCGTCCTCGCCGGCGCCCTCCTTGTCCTCGCGGGATGCAGCTACGGCTTCGCCGGGGGCGGACTGCCGACCGAGATCCGCACGGTGGCGGTGCAACCGTTCGAGAACCTCACCACCGACCCGACGATCGCCCAGCAGGTGAACCGCTCGGTGCGCGATGCCGTCGAGCAGCGGCTCGGCCTCCGGATCGTCGCCGAGTCGCAGGCCGACGCGGTCGTGACCGGGACCGTGCGCCTGTACGAGCCGGACCAGCCGGTCGGCTTTCGGGGGTCGGGCACCGGGACCGGCACCCGCGGCAACACGGTCGAGGTGAGCAAGCGGTTGCTGCGCGTGACGGTCGACATCGTGATGACCGACGTCCGCAACGAGAAGGACCTGCTCAAGAAGCGCACCTTCCCCGCCGATGCCCAGTATGACCCCGGTCGCGAGGCCGAGGGTCGCCGGATCGCGCTCGAACTCCTGATCAACGACCTCGTGAAGGAAGCCCAGTCGCAATGGTGAGCCTGCCTGCCGGTCGGCGGGGCGAGGGGAAGTTCGGCTGCCTCGTGCCGCTCGTCATCCTCGGCCTCCTGCTCTACGCGGGGATCCTCTTCGGCCGCCCGTGGTTCCGCTACCAGCAGTGGCGGGACGAGTTCCACACGGTGGCCGGGTTCGCCGAGGCGCTTCCCGACTCCGCGATGCGCGTGCGCATCGAGGCGCGGGCGGACTCGCTGCGCCTCCCCGCCGCGGCCAAGAAGAAGCTGACGATCCAGCGACTGCCGAACCCGCCCCGGGTCGAGATCCGTTCGACCTACACCGAGACCGTCCACATCCCCTGGTACGGCGACAAGGTCCTCACCTTCACGCCGTTCGCCGAGGCGCCGCTCTGAGCTGGACGCCGACGGAGGCGAAGGTGTGCTCGATCGCCGCCGCGCGCGCGTGGCGGGCCGGGCAGGGTGGCACGGTGGTCTTCACCAACGGCGTGTTCGACCTGCTGCATCCCGGGCATGTCGCGGTGCTGGAGGCCGCGCGGGCCGCCGGCGACGCGCTGATCGTCGGCGTCAACGATGATGCCTCGGTCCGGACCCTCGAGAAGGGACCCGAGCGCCCCATCGTCCCCGTCGAGGGGCGGATGCGCCTGCTCGCGGCCCTCGCCTGCGTCGATTGCGTCGTCCCGTTCGCGGACCCGACGCCGCGCGACCTGATCGCCGCGCTCGAACCGGATGTGCTGGTGAAGGGGGGCGACTATGATCCGTCGACCGTCGTCGGCGGCGACCTCGTCCGCGCACGGGGCGGGCGCGTCCTGATCGTGCCCCTCGTCCCCGACCTCTCGACCACTCGTCTCGTGGAGCGCCTCCGTGCCTCGTCCTGATGCCCGCCGCAACGACCAGCTTCGCCCCACCGTGCTGGAGCGCAACGCCAATCCGTTCGCCGAGGGCAGCTGCCTGGTGCGCACCGGCGGCACGCTCGTGCACTGCACCGCGAGCGTGGAGCAGGGGGTGCCGGGATTCAAGAAGGGATCCGGCGAGGGGTGGGTGACCGCCGAGTATGCGATGCTGCCGCGCGCCACGTCGGAGCGGACCCGCCGCGAGCGCGACGGGGCGGGCGGACGCACGCAGGAGATCCAGCGCCTGATCGGTCGCTCCCTGCGCGCCGCGATGGGCACCTTCGCGTTCGGGGAGTGGACCATCCGGATCGATTGCGATGTCCTGGTCGCCGACGGCGGCACGCGCTGCGCCAGCATCACCGGGGCCGCGGTCGCGCTGCACGACGCCTGCGCCTGGCTGGCGGCCCAGACCGGGCAACCCTCGCCGTTCGGTCGCTGGGTGGCCGCCGTCTCGGTCGGCAAGGTCGCGGGGGAGCATCGGCTCGACCTCGCCTACCTCGAGGACCGCGACGCGGAGGTCGATGCCAACGTCGTGATGCTGGAGTCCGGCAGCTATGTCGAGGTGCAGGGCACCGGCGAGGCGGGCAGCTTCGACCGCGCCGAACTCGGCGGGCTGCTCGACCTGGCCGACGCGGGCCTCGCGGAGCTCTTCGCCCTGCAGCGCGCGGCCGTCGCGCCGGGGTGAGCGCGCCGCTCCTCGTCGCCACCCGGAGCGGCGGCAAGCAGCGCGAGTTCACGGCGTTGCTCGCCCCGCTCGGGCGCGAGATCGTCTTCCCCCAGGACGTCGGCATCGCCGTCGACCCGGCGGAGGATGCACTCGAGGTCCATCCGACCTTCACGGCGAACGCGGCGGCCAAGGCGCGCTGGTTTCGCGATCGCGCCGGACTCGACACGCTCGCGGACGACAGCGGGCTGGAGGTCGATGCCCTCGACGGCGCCCCCGGCGTGCGCAGCAAGCGTTTCGCCGGGGCCGACGGACCCGACGACGTCGTCTCCGGGCGGAACATCGCCGAACTGCTGCAACGACTCCGTGGCCTGCCGGTCACCGAGCGCACTGCCCGGTTCCGCTGCGTCCTCGTCCTCGCTCCCGCCCGCAGCTCGGCGCCGGAGATCGTCGTCGCGGGGACGGCGGAGGGCCGGATCCTCGAGGCCCCCCGAGGGACGGGAGGCTTCGGCTATGACCCGGTCTTCTGGAGCGAGGAGCTCGGGGCGGCGTTCGGCGAGGCGAGCCGGGAGGCGAAGGCCGGGGTGTCGCACCGGGCCCGGGCCGTCGCGGCATTGCTCGAGGCACTCCGCGGCTAGATTGGTGTCCACGGGGCGTGGCGCAGTCCGGTAGCGCGTCCGCTTTGGGAGCGGAAGGCCCCCGGTTCGAATCCGGGCGCCCCGATGCACAGCGGCCCCATGCAGACTCCTGCATGGGGCCGCCTGTCGTGTGGGGGGCGCGCTACTTCATCGCCGCCTTGCGCGCCGTGACCCACGCCGGCAGCGCCGCGTGCCCCGGCTCGAAGACCGCCATGTCGATCGGCGTGCCGACCTCGATCCAGGTGTACTCCTCGCCCAGCCGAACGCTCCCATTGGCCCGGAACTCGATCTGCCGCTCCACCAGCCCCGACCCGGTGTCGCTGAAGCGCGTCATCCGCGTGTCGCTCACCCCGTTGGGCGTCGGCTGCAGCACCCGCACGACGACCTGGCGCGCCGGATCGACCCAGAACTGCGCCTTCGAGCTGTCGCCCGCCGTGGCCCCGACGATCGTCACCGCCTGGCCTTCCGAGGTGGTCGTGCCCGTGGTGGCGAGGTCGAACCCCTGGGCCTTGAGCTTGCCGATCGCCGCGTCGATGTCGCCGACATGGATGTCGTGCAGCAGGACGAGCAGCGCATGCACCATCGGGCGCCCGCCTCGGGCCGGTTGGCCGGGTGCCGCCTGATAGAGCGAATCGTTCCGGAAGATCATCCGACCGATCGCCGAATCGCCGTGCTCCATGTCGATCCGGAGGAACCCCGGCCGGGCCATCGTCTCGTACCAGGTCTCATCCGGACGGCCGGGCTGCCCCGGGTAGGTGGTCCGCTGGACGAAGACGAAGCTGCGGAACCAGGTGGCCCGATGGGCCGCGTTGATCTCGCGCAGGAGGGCCTCCCCATCCGCCGGGGAGGGGCCGATCGGGGTGGCGAGGCTCAGCAGGATGGCGGGCAGCAGCAGCACGGCATGCTCCGGGTCATGGGTTGCCGCAGCCTACGGGGTCGCCTTCCCGGCGGTTTCCCCTAGATTGCCCCGACCCGCTGTCTCCCCGTCACCCATGACCCCGTCCCACGGAGCGCACACATGAGCATGATGTCGGAGTTCAAGGAGTTCGCCCTCAAGGGCAACGTGATGGACCTCGCGGTCGGCGTGATCATCGGCGGGGCGTTCGGGGGCATCGTGAAGTCGCTCACCGACGACCTCATCATGCCGGTCGTGGGCAAGGCGCTGGGCGGGTTCCGCTTCGAGAACTTCTTCATTCCGCTCGGCGATGTCCCGGCCGGCACCGAGAACACCCTTGCCGCGGTGCGCGAGGCGGGGGTGCCGGTGTTCGCCTACGGCAACTTCGTGACGGTGCTGATCAACTTCACCATCCTCGCGTTCATCATCTTCCAGATGGTCCGGACGATGAACCGCCTCAAGCGCCAGGAAGAGGCGGCACCGGCCGCACCGCCGGCTCCGCCCGAGGACGTGGTGCTCCTGCGCGAGATCCGCGACGCGCTGCGGAAGTAGTCGCCCGGGAGGCCCGGGAACCCGCCACGGGGCGGGTCCCGGGCTACCTTTCCGGCGTTCGCCCCCGTAGCGCAACTGGATAGAGCGGAAGACTTCTAATCTTCAGGTTCCAGGTTCGAGTCCTGGCGGGGGCACTGCCCGGAGTTCCGACGATGTCCGATGATCTCTTCGCCTCGCCCCGTTCCCGCCTCGTCACGCTGCTGCTGGCGTTCTTCCTCGGCGTCTTCGGTGCCCACCGGTTCTACGTCGGCCGGACCGGCAGTGGGATCCTCCAGGCGCTGACGCTCGGCGGCCTCGGGCTCTGGTGGCTCTACGACAACATCATGATCCTCGCCGGCAGCTTCCGGGACGCCGAAGGGCTGCTGGTGTCGAACTGGGAACCCGAGACCGATCGGCTCGTGGCACCCGGGACCGCCGGCGCGATCCTCGATGAGCTCGATCAGCTTCGGGCCGAGGTGGCCGACCTGCACGAGCGAGTGGAGTTCGCCGAGCGGCTCCTCGCCGATCCCGGCCGCGGGGACGCCACGCGCCAGTGACCGCCAGCGAGCCCACGGGCGGCCGCTCGCCGCTCCGGGCGCTGCTGGTCCTCGCCCTCCCGATCGTCGGCGTCAACGTCGGCATGATGCTCATGGGTGCCGTCGACACGCTGATGGTCGGGCGGGTCTCGGCCGAGGCGCTCGCGGCGGTCGCGATCGGCAACGTCTATTTCCACGGCCTGATCATGCTGGGCGTCGGCATCCTGCTGGCCCTCGATCCGGTCGTCTCGCAGGCCCTCGGCGCCGAGGAGCACGAGGGCGTCGCCCTCGCCGTGCAGCGGGGGATGGTGCTCGCCGCACTCCTCTCCATTCCGGTGATGGCGCTGCTCGCCGTCGGCGAGCCGATCCTCCGTGCCCTCGACCAGCCGCGCGACGTGCTGCCGCTCCTTGGCACCTACTGCCTGATCCTGGTGCCGAGCGTCTTCCCGTTCCTCGCGTTCAATGTCGGCCGCCAGACGCTGCAGGCGATGCACCGGGTCGCCCCGGTGCTGTGGACGATCGTCGTGGCGAACGTCGTCAACGTGATCCTCAATCGGTGGCTGATCTTCGGCGGCCTCGGCCTCGAGCCGATGGGGGTCGCCGGCTCGGCGTGGGCCACGACCCTCTCGCGGGCCCTGATGGCGGTGCTGATCTTCCGGGTCGCCCGGGTGGATCTCGCGGGCACGCTGCGCCCGTGGCACCCCGAGGCGCTGCGGGTGCGTGCCCTGTGGCGCCTCTTCCGGCTCGGGCTCCCGATCGGCATCCAGATCGAGATCGAGTTCGCGGCCTTCAGCACGGTGGCGCTGCTGATGGGCACCTTCGGCACGGTCAGCGTGGCGGGGCACCAGATCGCCCTCAACCTCGCCTCGCTCACCTTCATGGTGCCGATGGGCGTCGGGATGGGGGCGGCGGTCGTCGTCGGCCGCGCGGTCGGGCGTCGCGAGCCCGAGGCCGCGCGCGCGGCGGCGCGGAGCGCGCTGGTGGTCGGCGCCGGGTTCATGGCCTGCACGGCGCTCGCGTTCCTGCTGCTGCCGCGATTCCTCGCCGCGCTCTATTCCACCGATGCCGCGGTGGTCGCGTTCGCCGCGATGCTGTTGCCGATCGCGGGGATCTTCCAGGTCTTCGACGGCCTGCAGGTCGTCTCGGCCGGCATCCTGCGCGGCCTCGGCGACACCACCGCGCCGATGCTCATCAACCTCGTCGGATTCGTCGGGGTCGGGATCTCGAGCTCGCTGTGGCTCGCCTTCCGCACGTCACTCGCTGCGGTCGGGCTCTGGTGGGGACTCGTCCTGGGGCTCTCGGCGGTCGCCGTCATCCTGGTGCTGCGGGTGCGGGTGGCGCTCCGCCGCCCACTCCGGCGAGTCACGGTCGACGCCACCCCGGCGCTCGACTAGGGCGCGATCCGGACCGGCTTCGAGGTGGTCGCCGATCCGTCCCGCATGTAGGCCTGGATCGTCACGAACCCGGCGGAAACTCCCGTCAGCAGCAGGCCATCCGAGAGGGTGGCGACGCTGGCCGGGGACGCGAACACGTCGTACTGCCCACGGGAGATCGGGACGACCCGCCCCTCGGCGTCGCGCGCCGTGACCGCGACCTGGGCATTCCCGCCGATCATCAGCGTCCCGGGGGCACTCACGGTGAGCGTGCGGATGGGACCCAACGTGGGCGCCGCGGGCGGCGGCGGCGTGGCGGTGGTCGGCCCTTCCGGCAGGATCGGGCCGCTGGGGGATGGGTCGGATGAGAGCGAGCCGAAGCACGCGGCAGTGAACAGCAGGGCGGCGGCGGACAGGCGGCGCATGGTGACTCCGCGGGAGCGAGGTACCCCAAGGGTGCGCGCCCGGCACCTGCTCCGCAATCCCCCGGGGCTATTCCCCCTTCGGCCGCAGCGATGACGCGTAGCGCGCCTCGGCCTGCGCGCGGCTCCGCGCGTCGCCAAAGATCTTCTCGCCGTCGAGCCGCCCGTTCTCGATGAAGACCTCCGAGATCTTCCGGCCCGTCGCCACGCTGCCGGCAAGATGGACACCCGGAACGCTCGATTCCAGCGTATCCGGGTCCACTACCGCCCGACCGGTTCCGGGCTCGAGGGCGATCCCGATCCGTTCGAGCAACGCGAAGTCGGGATGGTAGCCGATCAGCGGGAACACGCGATCGGCCGGGAGCGACTCCGGCCCACCCGCATGGACGATCTCCACGGCCTCGGGAGTGATCGCCGTCACGGTCGCGCCAAACCGCGCCCCGATCTCGCCGGCACGAATCCGGTTCTCGAGGTCGGGACGCAGCCAGTACTTCACGCTCGACCCCAGCGTCTCGCCGCGATGCACCAGGGTCACCCGCGCGCCGGCCCGCCAGGCCTGCAGCGCGGATTCGACCGCCGAGTTCTTGCCGCCCACCACGACGACATCGAGACCCGCGAGCGTGTGGGGCTCGACGAACCAGTGACTCACGTGGGGCAACGACTCGCCGGGCACCTCGAGGCGATTGGCGTGGTCGAAGTAGCCGGTGGCGAGGACGATGCGGCCCGCGCGGATCGTCGCCGCCCCGTGGCTCGTCGACACGGACGCCACGAGCTGGCCATCGACGCGGGAGATGTCCGTGAGGCCGACGCCCGTTCGGAAGGCGAGCCCCTCCGTCCGGACCACGCCGCGATAGTACTTCAGCGCCTCCTCGCGGGTCGCCTTCGCCCCCGAGCAGGTGAGCGGGTGGTCGCCGATCTCGAGCCGCTCCGGGGTCGTGAAGAAGGTCATGCCGACCGGATAGCGGACGATCGAGTGGGCGAGGGGACCCGCGTCGATAAGGAGGGGTTCGATGCCCCGTCGGCGCGCGGAGATTGCGCATGCGATGCCAATCGGTCCCGCCCCCACGATCAGCGCCTCGACCTCGTTGGGTAGCTGCATCCGGGGAATATGGCCCCCTCGATGGCCGTGCTCCACCGGCCGGTGCGGGCGTCTCCCAACGCAGGGTGCCCCAACCGAACGGCAACCGCGGACGTATGCCGGGCATCTTGACCCGATGACTCCCTCCGCCTCACAGGATGCCCCCCGCGATGGATGATCGCCTCAACCGCGCCGCCACGGACCCCCCGCGCCGACTCGGCGGGTCGACCCCATCCCGTCGGGCGACCGGTTCGGCTAAGCTGTAGTCGTGTCGAGCGCTGCGCCCTTCGAGGTCGGACCCACCGGGTCGGGGTCTGGTGACTGGCGGACGCTCCTCGCGAGCCTCGCCCTGCACCTGGCCATCATCCTGCTCGTCCTGACCTGGAATCAGGCCCGCGAGGAGCAGGCTGAGATGCCCCCGCCGCGCGAGGAGAGCCGCATCGCACTCGAGCCGCCCGTGCGGTACGAGGAGCAGGTTCCCGACCAGCCACCCCCTCCGCCCGAACGCCCCACACCGCTGGGGCCCGATTCCGACAACCCCGATGCCCCGGTTCCCCAGGAACAGGGAGATCCGACCCCCATCCCGGAGGACGCCGAACGGGCGCTCGACCCTGGCGGGACGCCGGACGCCGGTGCCGCGGAGACGCCCCAGGAGGCACCCAAGGTGCCGACCCCGGCCGACCTCCCGAGCACCGGGATCACCGGTCCGCCGACCTCCCCGTTCGGCAACTTCTCCTCGCCGATGCCGTCGCTCCCGCCGGCCCGGACCACCGCGTCGGCCGCAGGGGCGATGGGGCGCGCCGGCTTCGGCGCCCAGGATACCCGTGGCTTCCGGCAGTCGTTCGAGAACGCCGCCGGCCAGTGCGTGCGGATCCCCGATCCCGGCGTGAACCCCGACGGATCACCGGTGCTCTTCTCGGTCGTCGGCGTCGTGCGCGACGAGCGCGGCCGTCCGCTGCCCCGCGCGCACCTCCAGCTCGTCGGCCAGGTGTATGCCACCTTCACGGACGGTTCCGGCAACTATCGGCTGGAGTTCAACCCCAAGTTGCTCGACGAGTGTCGGGTGCAGGTGGTTCGCGTGACCGCCGACGGGTACCGCGGGGCCGACCTCACCCTCGCCATCGGTCGTCGTGTCCAGAGCGACGACGTCTTCCTGAAGCGGAAGTGATGGACGATCCGATCTGCTGGCGCCCCGACCCCGCGGCCCGAGCGGCCAGCGCGATGGCAGGATTCATCCGGGCCAGGCGGGCCGAGGGCGAGGTGATGGAGCCGGTCGAGCGCAGCGACGCGTTCCGGAGCCTGCACGCCTGGTCCGTCGCCGACCCGGCCCGCTTCTGGGACGCGGTCCGCCGCGATGCCGACCTCGCGGCCGGACCCTGGGACGGCGAGACCGTGCGCGATCTCGACCAGATGGCTCCCCCGCCACTCGGCGGGGCGAGGTGGTTCCCGGGATTCCGGCTCAACTTCGCCGAGGAACTGCTCCGGGGCGACGATGACGACCCGGCCATGGTGGCTTGGGGTGAGGACGGGCGCGGCGCCGAGTGGTCGATGGGCGCGGTGCGCCGCGAGGTCGCCCGTGTCGCCGCCGGACTCCGCCACCTCGGCGTCGGCCCGGGCGACCGCGTCGCGGGTTGGCTCCCCAACCTCCCCGAAACCGTCGTGGCGATGCTCGCGACGGCCGCGATCGGCGGGGTCTGGACCTCGTGCTCGCCCGATTTCGGCGTCAGCGGCATCGTCGACCGGTTCGGCCAGACCGAACCGGTCGTCCTGATCTTCGCCGACGGCTATCGCTATGCGGGGAAGGTGCACGACTGCACCGCCCGAGCGGCCCAGCTGCTCGAGCGGCTCCCGTCGCTGCGTGCGATGGTCCGCCTCCACCATCTGGGCGACCCGACACTCCCCGACGATCCGCGCTGCCTCGCCTGGGAGTCACTCGGACACGATGGCGCCACGCTGGAGTTTGTGCGGCTCCCGTTCGATCACCCGCTCTACATCCTCTACTCCTCGGGAACCACCGGACTCCCCAAGTGCCTCGTGCACGGGGCAGGGGGAACCCTCCTGCAGCACCTCAAGGAGCACCGGCTGCACGTGGACCTGCGCCGGGGAGAGCGGCTCTTCTACTTCACCACCTGTGGCTGGATGATGTGGAACTGGCTCGTCACCGGGCTCGCGAGTGGTGCCGTGCTGGTGCTCTACGATGGGGCACCGATGCCGGCCGCCGAGCCCGACCTGCTCTGGCGCATGGCAGAGGAGGAGGGGATCCAGGTCTTCGGAACGAGCGCCAAGTACCTCGCGCTCCTGGAGAAGGAGGGGCTCGCGCCCCGCAGCGCCGAACGACCGCTCGCCTCCCTGCGATCGGTGCTCTCCACCGGGTCGCCGCTCGGGGCGGAGTCGTTCGACTGGCTTGCCCGGGTCCTCCCGGGGGTCCAGGTGGCCTCGATTGCCGGCGGCACCGACATCGTCTCGTGCTTCGTCCTGGGGAATCCGCTCGAACCGGTGCGTCGCGGCGAGATCCAGGGCCCCGGCCTCGGGATGGCCGTCGCGGTGCTTCGGCCCGACGGAACCCCGTGTCCGCCCGGGGAAGCCGGCGAACTGGCCTGCCTGAAGCCGTTCCCCTCCATGCCCGTTGCGTTCTGGAACGACGCGGACGGAGAGCGATATCGGCAGGCGTATTTCGCCGGCTGGCCCGGGGTGTGGCGCCACGGCGACTGGGCGGAGTGGACCCTGGCCGGCGGTGTGGTGATCACGGGGCGGTCCGATGCCACCCTCAATCCGGGCGGGGTCCGGATCGGGACGGCGGAGATCTACCGGCAGGTCGAGGCGATCGAGGAGGTGCTCGAGGCGCTGGTGGTCGGGCAGCGGCTGCCGCGGGAGGGTGACGTCCGCGTGGTCCTCTTCGTGCGCCTGCGGGACGGGATCGCCCTCGATGACGATCTCGTCGCCAGGATCCGGCAGCGGATTCGCGCCGGGGCCTCGCCGCACCATGTCCCCCGGGTCGTGCTCGCGGTCCCCGACATGCCCCGGACCCGCAGCGGGAAGCTGAGCGAGCTGGCGGTGCGGGACGTGGTCGAGGGACGCGAGGTGCCGAACGTCGGGGCGCTCGCGAATCCCGAGGCGCTCGCGCACTTCCGGGCCCGCCCGGAGCTGGCGATCGACTGAACCCGGCCGGTGGGGGATGTTAGGTTTCCGGGGTCCGATGCCACTTCGGCATCCCGCGATTGAGGAGGGATGATGACCCAGACCACCTCCGCCGACGCGCCCGCCGGGCTCACGACGACCCGGGCTCCCTTCATCGAGCAGGCCAGGGCCGACGGACGGCTCTACATCGAGCAGCCCTACGAGCTCTATACGGCGGCGAACCACGACGTCTGGCGCCGGCTGTATGCCCGGATGGCCGAGCGGTGGCAGCGCTACGGCAACGCCAGGTTCCTGCAGGGGCTGGAGACGCTGCAGCTCGACCCCGAGCGGGTCCCACGACTCGAGGACGTCAACCGCTTCATGGCCCCGCTGACCGGCTTCCGGGCCAAGGCGGTGAGCGGCTACGTCCCCGCCTACCTCTTCTTCGATTGCCTCCGCCAGCGCGAGTTCCCGACCACCATCACGATCCGTGACGGCGAGGTGCTCGACTACCTCCCCGAGCCCGACATCTTCCACGACATCGCCGGCCACGTCCCGATGCATGTCGATCGCGCCTTCGCCGACACCCTCGTGCGCTTCGGCGAGTGCGCCCGCGCGGCCGCCGATCGGGCGGCGGCGATCGATGATCCCGGCGACCGGCTGCGGCGCCTGCGCAGCGTGATCACGGGGATGGCGCGCTTCTTCTGGTTCACGATCGAGTTCGGCCTGATGAAGAACCCGGGCTCGGGCGAGCTGCGCGCCTACGGCAGCGGCCTGCTCTCGTCCTACGGGGAACTGGCGCACTGCATCGAGTCGCCCGACGTGCAGCGGGTCCCGTTCCAGCTCGAGTGGGTGATCAACCAGTCGTTCGAGATCGACCACTACCAGCCGCTGCTCTTCGTGATCGACTCCTTCGAGCACCTCTTCGGCGAGGTCGACCGGCTGGTCGACTGGGTCACGGCCGGGCGCCTCGACCACGTCGCCCCGGGCGAGCCCGCCATCGGCGAGGCCGACCTGCAGAGCTTCCTCGACGCCGCGGGGGTGGCGTGAACCGTCGCGAGGGCCGACCGGGCCATCGTCGCACCGATCCGGGCTGGAGCGGGCGGCCTGCCGCCCGTGTCGCCTCTCGACCCTCCTGACCAGGACCGTTCCATGACCTCGACCGCACCCGCCGGGACCACTGCCGGCGCCCACGACACCTTCCCGATCAACGGCACCGACTACATCGAGTTCTGGGTCGGCAACGCGCGCCAGTCGGCGCTCTACTACGCCAACGCCTTCGGCTTCGCCCTGCAGGGCTACCGCGGCCCCGAGACCGGGGTGCGCGACCGTGCCTCGTACCTGCTCGTGCAGGACAAGCTGCGCTTCGTGCTCACCTCCCCGCTCGGGCCGGACGGGCCGATCGCCGAGCACGTGCGCCTGCATGGCGACGGCGTGCGGGACATGGCCTTCTGGGTCGACGACGCGCGCGCGGCCCATGCGGCGGCGCTCGAGCGCGGGGCGACCAGCGCGCGCGACCCGGAGGTCCTGCGCGATGCCGACGGCGAGATCGTGATCGCGGCGATCCGCACCTACGGCGACACGATCCACTCGATCGTCGAGCGGCGCGACTACCGCGGCCTCTTCCTTCCCGGGTTCGAGGCGGCATCGTATCCGTTCGCGCCGCGCCCCACCGGGCTCAAGTACGTCGACCACTGTGTCGGCAACGTCGAGCTCGGCCGGATGAACCACTGGGTGAAGTTCTACGAGGACGTCCTCGGCTTCACCAACATCCTCACCTTCGACGACAAGACCATCAGCACCGAGTACTCGGCGCTCATGTCCAAGGTGATGAGCAACGGCAACGGCCGGATCAAGTTCCCGATCAACGAGCCGGCCGAGGGGCGCCGGAAGTCGCAGATCGACGAGTACCTCGAGTTCTATCACGGGCCCGGGGTGCAGCACATCGCCGTGGCGACCGACGACATCATCGCGACGGTGCGCGACCTGCGCGCGCGCGGGGTCGAGTTCCTCACCGTGCCCGCCACGTACTACGAGGCGGTGCCGGCGCGCGTCGGCACCATCGAGGAGGACCTCGCGCCGCTCGCCGAGCTGGGCATCCTGGTCGATCGCGACGACGAGGGCTACCTGCTGCAGATCTTCACCAAGCCGGTGCAGGATCGCCCGACGCTCTTCTACGAGATCATCCAGCGCAAGGGCGCGAAGAGCTTCGGCGCGGGGAACTTCAAGGCCCTCTTCGAGGCGATCGAGCGCGAGCAGGCGCGCCGGGGGAACCTCTGATGCCGATCTACCACCTGATGGGCAGCGTCCCGCGCAAGCGCCACATCGTGTTCCGGCGCCCCGACGGCGGGCTCTATGCCGAGGAGCTGATGGGGCACGAGGGGTTCGTCGGCTCGTCGTCGCTGCTCTACCACATCCACCCGCCGACCACGGTGACGCGGGCGCGCCGGATCCGCGAGATGCGCTGGGAGGCTGACACCGACACCTCGCTGCGGCATCGGCACTTCCGGACCGCGCTCGCCACGACCGGCGGCTCGGCGACGCTCGACCGGATCCCGCTGCTGTTCAACGCCGACATCGCGATGTCCTACGTCCAGCCCGACCGCGAGGACGACCACTTCTGGCGGAACTCGCAGGCCGACGAGGTCGTCTACGTGGTGGAGGGGCACGGCGTCCTCGAGTCGGTCTTCGGCGAGCTGCCGTTCCGTCCCGGTGACTACGTCGTCATCCATCGCAACATCACCCATCGCTGGCGCCTCGACGCGGCGCAGGGACCGGTGAAGCTGCTCGTGATGGAGAGCCGCGGGCACGTGCGCTGGCCGACGCGCTACCGCAACGAGTTCGGGCAGCTCCTCGAGGGGGCGCCGTACTCCGAGCGCGACATCCGCCGGCCCGCGGTGCTCGAGCCGCACGACGAGGCGGGCGAGTTCCCGGTGTACGTGAAGCAGTACGACGCCGTGAACGAGCTGGTCCTCGACCACCACCCGTTCGACGTCGTCGGCTGGGACGGCTACTTCTACCCGTGGGCGTTCAACATCCACGACTTCGAGCCGATCGTCGGGCGGATCCACCAGCCGCCGCCGGTGCACCAGACCTTCCAGGGCGACGGCTTCGTGATCTGCTCGTTCTGCCCGCGGCCGTACGACTTCGACCCCGAGGCGATCCCGGCGCCGTACAACCACAGCAACGTCGACTCGGACGAGGTGCTCTTCTACGCCTCGAGCGAGTTCATGAGCCGCAAGGGGATCGAGTACGGCAGCATCACCCACCACCCCGACGGGCTGCCGCACGGGCCCCACCCGGGGCGGGCCGAGGCGAGCATCGGGGCGACCCACACCAGCGAGCTGGCGGTGATGATGGACTCGTTCCGGCCGCTCCAGGTCGCCCGGGGCGCCCTCCCCCTCGAGGACGAGGGGTACCACCGGAGCTGGCTCGACCAGCAGCACGCCGCCTTCTCTCCTCCCACCAGCTGATGCGGGGACCCGACCGGATGCCGATGCCGCTCTTCTACCGGATGACCGAGGGGATCCGCATCACGGCCCGGCCGGGGTTCGTGCCGGGCCAGTCCCGGCCGGAGGCCCGGCACTGGGTGTTCAGCTACCGGATCCGGCTCGAGAACGTGGGGCAGCTGCCGGCGCGGTTGCTCTCGCGCAGCTGGCAGATCCGCGACGCGAGCGGCCGGGAGACCGAGGTGGAGGGGGAGGGGGTGGTCGGGGAGCAGCCGACGATCCCGCCCGGGGGGGTGTACGAATACCAGTCGTTCTGCATCCTGCAGGCGCCGCGCGGGTGGATGTCGGGGAGCTACCAGTTCGTCCGGCCGGATGGGACGGCGTTCGCGGCGGCGATCCCGCAGTTCACGCTGGATGCGGGGCAGGCGAGCCGGGCGGGATAGCCGGCGGGAGGGGGCTTGCGCCGCCGCGGGGTGGGGTCTAGAATTGCCGTCCCTTTCGTGACCGGAATGTGGCGGTCACGGGACGGGAGGCGGGCCGGGCCGAAGTGGTTTCCGGCATCCCTTGACCTCCCGAAAGCAGTCAGGTATTATTGTGGGCTGGCGACGAAACGGGTCGCCGAAGGGTAAGCTCTTTGACAAGCGATGGTTTGGGAGAAGTCGGCAAGTGCGGACCCTGTGAGGTGTCGCCGGTTCAGCGGTGGCGCCGAGGGTTTAGAACTGAACGACCAATCCGGACAACTGGAACCAGTTGTTTGGTCTCGAGCTGTATCGAATTTTCCATTGGAGAGTTTGATCCTGGCTCAGGACGAACGCTGGCGGCGTGCTTAACACAT
>ERZ795053.3202-NODE-3202-length-18821-cov-5.352926_pt1 | contig 18821 bp, 11 predicted proteins | sample MGYA00375137_ERZ795053 | MGnify/ENA primary metagenome ERZ795053 (study PRJEB30182, sample SAMN05720284) | activated sludge metagenome | isolation source: Anaerobic digester | place: Hong Kong | collected 2014-12-17 ...
AACCACAACGCCCCAACCCACCGCAACCTGGACGCCCAACTACGCAGCCACGTCAGTCGCTCTGCAAACTGTCGTCTACAATGCCGTGAGTGGTACACTTACCGCGCAGCCCCCAACAGCCACCCACACCCCAACCTGGACAGTGACACCCATTGCCACCGTAGATGTCACGGCGACGATCCGTTCAGCCCTCTCAGCCACACTCACGGCCCTTGCACCAACGGCCACGCTCACGCCGACCGTCACCACCACGCCGACAGCGACACCGGATCTGGCCGCCACACTCCAGGCGGCGCTCACGGCGACACTCACCGCCAGTGCACCGACATTGACGCTCACCCCGACCGCGACAATGACCCCCACTGCTACTGCTCCCCCCAGCGCCACCCCCAATCTGTCGGCGACGGTGGCTTCGGCGATCTCGGCCACCCTGACGGCGAGTGCGCCCACGGTCACGGCCACACCAACGCCCAGCGAGGAACCGACCGACACGGATGAACCAACACCAACGGACGAGCCCACCGCAACCCTGTCACCGACGGCTAGCCCCAATTTATCGGCAACCGTGCAGGCGGCCATTAGCGCCACCCTGACGGCGGTTGCCCCCACAATCACGGCGACGCCAACGCCCACCGAGGAGCCAACGGCAACGGCAGAAGCGACCGCCACCGAAGAACCGACCGCTACACCGGATTGGGAAGCCACGATCCAGGTAGCGATTAGCACCACCCTGACGGCGGTTGCCCCAGAAATCGTGCCAACGATGGAAGAGACGCCCACGCCGGATTGGACGGCAACACAACAGGCAGTGGATGATGAAATCGCGGCTGCCGTACGTGCCACAGTAACCGCGCTCGCGCGCGATATCGCCACGCCGACGTGGACACCTGTTGTCACCACCACAGAGCAACTCACGGCGACCTTCACGCTCACAGCCCCCACCGTAATTACGGCCACGGCAACCCTCTCAACCACCGCTGCCCCCACCGCAGAGGGGGAAGCAGAGGAGGAAGCAGAGGCAACAGCAACTCCCACGCCTGCTGATGACGCAGCGGATGAGGACACCGCAGAGGATGCCAGCAGTGATGAGACAAGCAGTGATGAGACAAGCAGTGATGAAGAGAATGCCGGCGACACCAATGATAACGCAACGGCAGAGCGCGAAAATGAGCCGGTTGTCGTTCTGCCGCCACACATGGCCGATGAGACATTTGCCCTTAACGCCGGACGCGTGTACGATGTCGCCTTGCGTGGCGATGGCAATGCTCTTGCCGCCGCCACTGATAGCGGCCTTTGGCTCAAGTTGGCAGAAGATGCGTTCCTCTCTGTCACCACAAATCCGCTCACAAGCGTTAGCTGGTCCGCAGATGGCCTAATGGTGGCAACCGGGATGGGCGCCGAGAATAGCGAAGCACCAGGGACGGTGATTGTTTGGGATGCAGGAACTGGCACCATTCTCAGCCGCTTTGACAATCTTGCTGCGCCGATTTTGAGCGTAGCCTGGTCACCCGATGGTGCAATGCTGGCGGCGGGAGCAAACGATGAGATGATCTACCTGTGGGATGTCGCCGGCCTGCGCAGCAGCCAACTGGGCACCAATGGCGGCCCAGTGAACACGCTCGCCTGGTCCCCCAATGGGGGACGGCTGGCGGCGGGAGCCGGCAACGGTACCGTTCATTTTTGGGATACGGCGTTGGGCGAAGAGCTTCTGGTCATCGATGAGAATCAAGGGGCAATCACGGCGGTTGCCTGGTCATCGGATGGAACCATGGTGGCCGGCGGTGACGAGGAAACCATTACCATTTGGAACGCGGAAAATGGCGCGCCGCTATTGCGCCTCGACGATCTTGCCGGCCCCGTTGTTGACCTGGCCTGGTCGCCGGAGAGCGCGGCAGTTGCTGCCGCGCTGGATGTGGACGCGGAGAACGCGGCTGCCATTGTGAGTTGGGATGTTGTCAGTGGCCGTCCGCTACGCGCCTTGACCGTGGTAGAAACAGCGGTGAATGCGATTGACTGGTCCCGCAGTGGTAACCAGCTTGTTGCCGCCACGGCCAATGGCAGCGTGGTGCTCTGGAATTTGCAACAGTAGGTTGCCCGGCGCCAGCGCGGCGGTGGTAAGGAATATCTATAGCAAACCAATAGGGAAATTATGGCAATTCGTTCTTTTCATTCACTCAAGGCATTGGCCGACCATTTTGATGGCGTTGTCTACAAAGACACCGATGACGACTCCCTGCTCGTTCATGAAGTGATGAACAACGCCTGGCACCGCTACGCCTGGACCCACGGCAAGCGCGAGATCAAGTTTGTTGAATCACTCATGGGCGGGGAGCTACCCCTCTTGATTCAGGTCTACCCTGCGCTGTAGAGACAGACAGAGGAAATATCTCGCAAAGGCGTAAAGCCTGCAAAGTATGAATGCGTTGACTTTGCGGGCTTTACGCCTTTGTTGGAAGCGACCCTTGTCAACACCAGCACCGCCAACCCTACCAGCACCAGACCACGTTGAGAGAGTCGATGATCTACCTCCGCTTTGCGCGTTTTCTGTTACCTCTCGCCATTACATCCATTGTGCTTGAACTGGGAACACAGGTACTCAACGCCGGGATGGCACGCGTGCCTCATGCCACAACAACGCTGGCCGGCTTTGGTGTAGCGTGGGGCATTATTCTCTTTTTTACGAGTCCCCTCGCCCAGGCCAAAGAACTTGGGTTGGTGATGGGTGATGGCCCGGCGGCGCGCAAAAAGGTGCGGCGCTTTGTCATTGTCACCGGCTGTGTCCTGATTCTGGGGCTGGGCACATTGGCACTCACCTCAGTGGGGCATTTTGCGATTGAAGATCTGCACAATATCGATGAAACTTTGGGCGCAACCGTACGCACAGCGCTCCTTTGGCTCATGCCCTATCCACTGATTCGCGGCACCTCGCTCTATCACGCCGGGCTGCTCATCCGCCACCGCCGCACCACCTTGGTGAGCTATGCCATCGTGGCCAGCATCAGCACCAGCGTTGCCACTGTTTTTCTGCTGCTCTCCTCCCCCTTCGTCAACGCACTGCCCATTCGCTTGCCCATCGCCGGGGTCTATGCGGGCATTCTCGTGGAATTAGCTGTCATCCTGTGGGGATATCGATTCACCGTAACACAGGAGGCCGCGGCCCAACCATCGAGCGTTCGGCCCAAGGTTGACATCGCGCCGACCTATGCCATGATCATTCGTTTCTTTTGGCCGCTGGCGCTCATTATGATGATCCAGGAATTTAGCCGCCCGCTGATCAATCTCTATGTCTCACGCCAGAGCGATGGACCTGAGGCACTGGCCGTTCTCGCTGTGATCTATATTCTAGGGCGCATCCCCTATGGGTGGCTCAATGACATCCGAAATTTACCGGCGGCCTTTCGCCACGAAGCGAACAACCTGCATCACATTCGCCGCTTTGCCGCCGGCTGTGCACTGCTCTCGATGACCCTCATGGTGCTGCTATTCTGGACACCCCTCAGCGATGTCATTCTGCGGCAGTGGACAGGGCTGGATGCCACCCTTGCCGCCATGAGCAGCGGACCACTTCATCTCTTTGTGATCTTTTCGCTTGTTGTGGCAATCCGGGGCTACTATCATGGGCTGGGATTGGTAGAACGGCGCACAGCGGCGTTGGCACCGAGCGCGCCGTTGCGCCTGGTGGCCATTTGGCTCACCCTATTGCTGCTGCCGATCTGGCAAATTTCAGGGGCGTTGTTGGGGGTCATTGCGCTGCTCAATGGCTTTATTGCGGAGACGATTACGGTGTGGTGGGGGGTGCGGGGGCGCTCGTGGCTGCGCAAAGTGGCGGTTCGCTAGTACAGTTGGGCGTAAATACCACAGCAGTCAATAAGCCCAAGCTGCTCGAGCGGATAGGACAAATTCGCGATGGGCTTATTTCCGCCGGGATTTACTAGACACTCACCAGGGCACCAAAGGGTTCCCGCAAATCCCGGTGGAATCGGGATCTGACGATCCCCGTAGAGCGTTTCTCAACTGGAAAAATTCACCTGACAGTGTACTACTTGGACCGACCGCCGGCAATGGCTTGTGCCAGGTGGATCTCTTGTTCGGGTGTGCTGATCGTGCCGTCAAGTAACGCGGCCCGAATGGCCGCCAGGATCTCGCCATAGATGGGTCCACGGGGAATACCCAACGCCTGCAAGGCGCGGCCATCCAGGGTTGGGCGCACATGCTGCCATGCCGCCACATAACGGGTGAGGATCGGGGTGAGTGCACAGTCTAAATCCAATACACGATACAGGGCAATGGCAGTATCCGTCGCTTTGTCAAGGATCTGCACCGCTTCACTGGGGTGCAACGCCGGGTCAGTCAACTGCGCGCAGTTGGCATGGATCACAGCGAGGCCGGCCATGAGCCGCTGCGTCTCACTCCGTAGCCCCAGACGCTCAACCAATGCCTGATGCACCGCGGGTGGTTGATGCACCACCAGCAGGCCCCAATAGAGGCGGCCAAGAGGTTCAGCGGTAAGCTGAGCCGGCGCTTCTTCACCGGCCAACAATGTCCGCAGTGCGGCAAAGCGCGTCACCAGTCGCTCATCAACGGTCAGCGCCGGGTGGATCTGCTGTAATACCTGTAGCTCCGCCAAACGCAGCAACGCTTTTTCGGGAGTGCGCTCCTCCAGGATGCGATCCAATTCATGGCGGATACGCGCCGGGCTGACGCGGTCGAGCAGTTCGACGGCATCGCGCAGCAGTTCCAATGTGCGCAGTCCGATCCGAAAGTTAAAACGTTGCTCGTAACGCACGGCCCGCAAGATGCGGGTGGGATCGTCGACAAAACTCAGGCTATGCAGCACACGCACCACCCCCTCGCGCAGATCGGTCATCCCTCCGTAAAAATCGAGCAGTTCCCCCCAGCGGTCCGGATTGAGTGAGAGTGCCAGCGTATTGATGGTGAAATCGCGCCGATGCAGATCGAGCTTGATGCTCCCCCGTTCGACCGTGGGTAGGACCGTTGGTGCCGTGTAAAATTCGGTGCGCGCCGTCACAAAGTCCAAATGGTCGGGGAGAGTGTCGGTGCTGCTGATCGGGGGATCATCCGCCAATCGGCCCTGGGCAAGATTGGGTAGTTGCTCATGCTCAACCGGCGCCAAGAGCAACTCCACAGCGACCGGATGTACCGCCTCGTTCAACAGCCACTTGGCCGTTCCAAAGCGGCGGTGGACCACAATGCGCCCACCATATTGGGCTCGGACATGTTCGGCAAAGGCCACGGCGTCACCTTCAATGACGATATCCATATCCAATGCATCGATCGCATCGTTGCCATTGTGAAAGAGGCCACCGTTGAGCAACAGATCGCGCACAAAGCCACCCACAATGTAGACGGCGAAATCCATCTCATCCACCTCTACACCAATGCGTTGCAAGAGGCGGTACTGCGCCGGTGCAAGCAAGGTATGCAAACGCTTATCGATCTCCGCTTTCCGGTCTTTGGTGGCGGGATCGCCGTCCCACAGCTTGATGAGGTCGGTACGGGTGACGATGCCGATAATCACCCCCTGGTCATCGACCACCGGGATCTGCCCCCAACTGCTTTCAATCATGCGTTGACGCAACTGTTGCACCGAATCGCTGGGACGGACAGTCACTTCGCCGGCCTGCATAAAGCGACGCACCGGGGCATCCCCTAAACCGTGGTTGATAGCACGGTCCGCCTCGCGCCGGGTAATGACGCCCAACAGCCGCTCCTTGCCCGCTTCGTCTTTTGCCACAACAGGAAATCCTTCGTGGCCGTAGCGCCGCATCAACACGGCCACATCGTCAATTGACTGGTCGGGCCCCATCATCTGTGGGCGTCCGATGCTCATGATTTGGCGCACGGTGATGGTGGTGTGATCTTGCTGACCAAGCAGACGCAGGATCTCTTCGCGGATCTGTTCCGGTGTCGTTTCGTGCAGCGATGCGGCCGCCGCGCGAGTATGGCCACCGCCCCCCAGTTCACGGGCAACTGCACCCACATCAATGCCATCGGTCGAGCTGCGCGCTACCACCTGCACCAGTTCACCCAAATCAACAACCATAAAGAGTGCATCACATTCGTGAAAGTTGCGCAGACGGTGAGCCAGGGTACTCAGTTCACTCTCATACTCTGGGGCTTTGGCACATGCGATAACCACCGTGTGCCCCTCACACTCATAAAAAGCACTCTGGTCAATGAGAATTTGCAGCAGCGTGCGCTGTGCCTCACCCAGTGGATGTTGTAGAAAATGGCTGAGGACTTGAAGATTTACCCCCCGCTCCGGCTGCATCAACCAGGCCAATGCGGTGACATCGCGGTAGGTAGTTGCAGCATAGGTGAGGCTACCGGTATCTTCGTGGATCCCCAATGCCAACAACGTTGCCTGGACCGACGTCACTGCGATCTGTCGTTCGATCAACTTTTCAACGAGTAAGGTCGTGTTGGCACCGACACTGTCACTCCAGAGATGATGGCCCTTGGCCGCATGCTCTTCAACGCTGTGGTGATCGATGATTTGGAAGCGTGTCTCGTCGTGGATCCCTTTGGGAAGATTGGCCTTGCGCGTGTCGACCAAAATGACCTGCGCCACCTGACCGCGCGGCAATTCTTTCGCCTCGACAAAGGGAAATTGATTGCGATAGAGCGCCAGGAACTCACTCACATTGCGATTGAGTTGGTAGGGCAAAACGGGGATGGTATCAGAGAAGAGGAGGGCTGCACCCAATAGCGAGGCCAGCGCGTCAAAATCGGTATGTTCGTGGGTCAAAATAACGCTGTGTGTTTGGGCTGTCATGAGTAGGATTATGTTTTCAGGTAGAACACAACACGTTCACACAAAACCGCAACGCCATACCACTTGATCTACGCGGCTTTGTGTGAACGGCTCCTATTCATAACAAAACGGCTTAGACCGGTGAATCAAAGCCCGCAACTTTTGCCTTGACCACATCCCACCCCCCATAGTCACTTCGTTTCAGGCGGAAGGAAGAACGCCCACAATATTGAAACTGCTCCTCAGGATCAGTGCGGACACTGGTCCATGTTGTTGCGACATCGACATTGGCATAGTCACCATCGAGCGTGCAGGCAATGGGGTCGATCTGGGTGTCGATGATCGACGGATGGCGGGCAAAAAATGCATCGATCTGACACATCATGTCGGCATGGGAAATCGCCAAACCACCAGCAGTATAAAGCTCATCGCGACAGAGCGCAATTTCGATGCCCTCACGGTGGTGGCCAAAGAGAGAGAAGAGAAAATCCTGTGCCCAGATCTTGGCATCATACTCATCGTTGGGATGAAACTCTTCATAGATAAAGTTCGTCATCATCCCCGGGATGCGAATGTCGTCGATCTCTTCTTCAAAGAGTTCTTCGACAATAAACCGGTAGGCTTCATGATCCTCGACGTCGCTCAGGAAGTGTACTGCAACACCGTGCAGATACATGAATTCCAGCAACTGGTTGAGTTCGGCTTCGAGATGTTGCGGTGCGATGGTAGCCAGTGAGACGACAATGGGATATCCCAAATATTCACGGACCGTGATCCGGGCGGCATCTTCAAATTGGCGTTCGAATTCTTCCACATAGTCGAGCCATTCCGCTTCAACATCAACCGGCAAGGAAGGATCAGCCTCACCAAAGGCAGCACCATAACGTTCCGCTAACTCGCGGCGTTTCTTCTCATTGAGAATTCGTTGAATCTTCTCTTGCTTGCTCTCTGAGCCACCTTCCGACGGCTCATTAAAGGGATTTTCATCGGGCAGGTGTAAGTTCATAGCTCTCTCCGGGGGCTCCCCCCTGAAAGTTCATTGGCTTTCCCTGTTGCTCTGTGACCACAAGGGCAACCGTCAAAACTTTCACACACGAAATTCATATGATTGCGGTACAAATAGAATGAACAATCACCGTACGCAATACAATAGAGCGCAATTGAGTCGCCAATGCCAACATCAGCTTATACAATTTGCGGAGATGAGCGTCATTCAAAGGTTGTACAACTATAACAATCGCACAGAACTGCGAATATTGCAATTGTAAGGTATCTTGTATCAAAATGCGAACAATGTCTTCTGTATATTTTCACAGACGATCTTTCCGTTTAACAAAATGTAACGTTTGCTGGCCTGGAATTGTAAGGTTTCATGCCAGTCGGCGGCATCCAAAACCACAAGATTGGCCGCACAACCAACCGCCACCCCATACTTCTCAACCGCCAATAGCTGCGCCGGTGCCGTGGTTACCATGGGCAAAACGCGGTCTACTTCGCCACGCCAGGCGAATTGCCCGGTGTGAGCCATAAAGTGGGCCACTTCCAGCAAATCATTACGGCCAAAGGGATAGAACCAATTATCAATGTCATCCTGACCACAGGCGACCGGTACGCCGGCGGCAAGCAGTTCACGAACTCGGGTAATCCCCCGTGGCCAAGGCTGACGATCCGGGAACTCCGTGGCGATGAGCGCTACATGACTATTGACACAGATGGTCATCGCAGCCGCTTTGATCAATTGGATAACCTCTTGGGCATAGTTATCAGGATAGGCAGCCAATGCCGCGCATTGCGTCGCCGCCACCCGCCCTTGCCAACCACTGGCCAACGCTTGACGAGCGACCATCTCCAGGGTCCGGGAAGCGGGATCCATTACATCATCGCAAACAAAGTGAAGGTCCCGATCAAACTCATGGGCCAAGGCAAAACACATTGCAGTGTGCCCTTGCTGCGCAGCGGTGCTCGCTTCGATCCAAGGGATCCCACCGACAACGTCGGCGCCCATCACCAAAGCTTCCCGCATCAACTGGGCTGTCCGTTCGCTTGTCACACCATCCTGCGGGAAGGCCACCACCTGGATTTTCAGCCATGGGCGGTACTGCTCGCGGATCTGGAGTAGGGCTTCGACGGCAGTCAGTCCCGAGGCATCGTCGACATCGGCAAAGAGACGAATGGCACAGGTGCCATGTTGGATCGCAAGTCGAATCGTCTCATCAACACGGGCAACGACATCGGCGACGGTGTACTGTTCTTTGAGAAAATGAGCCGCTTGAAAACGGGGCAACGCCTGCTGTTCCGGCGGCAGGTGCGGCAACAGACGGCGCCAAAACGATTTACAAGCGTGAAGTTGCGCGTTGACAAAGGCCGGCAACACCAACGCTCCCGACAGATCCAATTCCTGCGTTGCAACGGATGTAAGCGTACGTTGCAGCGAAGTGATTACACCCTGATTAATGCCAATATCAACTGTACTGCCATCCTGAAGTGTTGCATTGCGCAAAATGAGGTCCATTGTCGTTCCAATATGAGAGCGCTTGCGAGTATGTCAAGAGCAAATGAGAGGAGGTTGATTGATTATATGAGACAACGCGTGGTTTTCAAAAAATAGCTACTGTTATGAAGTTTTGTAGTGCGTGTATATCAGCTTAATCGACGTGCTGCTCACGCCCAGGTTTGTGTAATGGTGGTGCGCAGAAGCATTTTGCCCTGTTTCACTGTGGCCAGCCGCGGCGGGACAGTCGTGACTGCATGCAGTGGTTCTGTGGTATCAAGCACAACCAGGTCGGCCACGCTGCCGACGGTGATGGCGTGGTTGGGTAGATTAAGGGTTTGTGCCGCTTTGGTCGTCACCATCTCCAGCACAGTCTGGATCTCTGCGGTACCGGTTAGATGGGCGACATGTGCAGTGAGATTGGCAATCTGTAGGAGATCATAATTGCCAAAAGGATTGAATGGATCGTGCACATTATCCGAGGCTGCACAGATATTGATCTCGTGGGCCAGGATCGCTCTGACGGGTGCCACACCCCGTGGAACGGGCTGAATCGCACGTCCCATCAGCACGAGATTACAGGACGGCAGCGTAACCAGATTAAGTTGCGCAGACGCGACATTGTCCAATACCCGCCCAATCGTTGCGTTGTCCACAAAAGCAAGCGAACAGCAATGACCGGCGGTAACCCTGCCATGTAAACCGTGGACCTTGGTTTTGGCGGCCAGATAGTCGAGGCTGAGCATCTGCGGATCTTCGGTCTCGTCGATGTGGAGATCAAGCGGTTTGCCGGTTGCTTCGGCCAGCGCAAAGCACGCATCAATTTCGACATGGGGGTCGGCGGTCAGGGCTGGTGCGCCACCAACTAGATCCAACCCCAGATCCAGGGCAGTGCGCATGGTCTGCCGCTGTTCCCGCGTGCCGCCGGGATAGCCCAGGGCCACGAGTTGCAGATCAAGCTGGTCGCGGAATTCCTCGCGAATGGCCAACACTGTCTCAACGGTGGCAAGGTCACCGTTGGCTTCGACATCGATGTGCGAACGCATTGCGGTAATCCCATTGGCGATCGCCGTGCGCAGCGCCTGGCGCACCGTCTTTGCAATATCCGCTCGTGTCCGTGATCCCTTGTGTGCGCGCCAGAGGTCAATCGCCTCCAGCAGCGTGCCACTCTGATTGGGCATGGGAAAGTAACTTTTATCGAGATGAGTGTGGGCGTCCACCAGTCCAGGCAAGACGACACGGCCCGCCAGATCCCATTCCTGGACGGCTGCCGCCGACACCGTTGGCGCCAATGCCGCAATCCGGCCATGGGCGAGCGCAATGTCAACTGGGGTAGGGATCTCCATCAGGCGCGCTCGGCGCAAGATCCAGTCGTAGATAGGTCACCTCACTTCAAAACGGCTTATTTCGGCAATCAATTGACCCAACCGCGCCACGGCAGCCGCGATGAGTGCCTCACCCTTTTCGGCGGTTCCCAGCGTAGCATCCCCAAAGACACCGCTCTCACTCCAGTCACGGCTGAGCCAGGCGGTTGACGCACGGCCAAAGAAGAAGAGATCGGTTTCAGTTTCGGGGAAAGGAGCGAAGTGGCACACAGCCTTGGACATGTCAACGAGCTCGGGTGCAATAGCGAGAACAAGTGAGGTCTCCAACTCACCGGCATGAAACCCCAGGCGTTGCTCCTCCGCACTAATCGCAAAGGGGGGATCCACATAAAGCCCCGGTTGCAGACAGAAACACATGAGGCCAGTTGCAGCGCGGATATCACGGGCAGCAACCTCAAGGAGAGCGCTGTTGCCACCGTGACCGTTGATTAGAGCGAGTCGGCGAAAGCCCGCCTCGTTGACACTTCGCGCAATGTCGTGCAGTACAGCCAGCAATGTTGTGGCTGAGAGCTTGATCGTACCGGGGAAACCGGTATGTTCGTTGCTTTTGCCGTAGTTGAGGGGAGGCAGCGCCCAGGCATTGACATCGGCGGGAAGTGCGGCAAGCGTCGCGTCGAGCACGTGGGTAACCAGCAGCGTGTCGGTGAGCGTCGGCAGATGGGGGCCATGTTGCTCAATGGCGCCAACGGGTAAGATCACGACCCCTTCTGTCTTGTCGAGGGCAACCACGTCGGGCCAGGCCAGGTGAGCGAGATAACGTTGCGGGCTCATGGCGCTTCACTCAACCGCTTGAGATGGCCGGGATTGAGCAGTGATGCCGGATCCCATTCAGCTTTGGCATCGAGCAACGGCTGGCCATTCCAACGCACATCTTCATCAAGGAAGTGGGTATGGGGATTGGCGTTCCAGATCCCAATCTCTTCGCAGTAAGCCATTAATTCCCAGAGCTGCTCCTTGGAATGAAACCGCACGAGGCTGAGTCCTTGCGGGTACATGCGCCCCTGGAATTTCATAAATTCGATATGCTCCAAAACATCATCACCATAACGCGCTTTGCGCAGCTTCAACTGATCAAAGACCCGATCCGGGTCAAACTGATCCTGCAGATAGGTCCATCGTTTGTCCGCCCGCATGGCCCAAAGCGTGGTGTGATTCCAGGAAAAATCAGAGAGCAACAGCGCACCGTTGAGATATTCTTCCGGTCCACTGCTCCAATGCAGGATGCCACCATAGGGATTGACGAGCCGCTGCACCTCTTCCTGGCCCACGGTCAACATTAGTAACATTTGGGCCCGCCCCTCCGGCGATGCATCGACCCGGACGAGTTGGCGGAAGAAGCTGGGAATGGGCCATTCAAGCAGCGTGACCAGCCGTTTGTCGAGCGCATCGTCGTGGGCCAAGGCTTGGCCACAGCGCAGGGCATCTTCGAATTTGGCAAAACTCACCACATATTGGGACCACGGTTTGGCCGGCGCCAGCGCCAAGGTGAGATCGGTAATAATCCCTGAGAGGCCACAGTTGTGAATCACCCCTTTCAACTCCTCTGGATCGGTAACCGTTAAGAGACGGGGCTCCGCCTCCACGGTGACCACCGTTGCACCCAATACATTGCCTGGATCCCAGAGCGTACCCCAAGTGACGGAACCGACACCACCCGAGCCGCCGGCGAGAAAGCCCCCGGCGGTGGCCGTCATCAGGGTGCTGGGATAGAAACGCAACTCGGCACCAATTTTGCGGGCGGCTTTCTCCATCGCAATGAGCACGGTACCAGTCTCAACGCGAATCGCATCCGTCGTTAACTCCAGGATGCGGTCAAGTCGTTTGGTGCTGATCACCAGCCCGCCTTGCAACGGCACGCTCTGGCCATAGTTACCGGTCGCTGCGCCCCGCATCGTGATCGGCAATTGCTCACGAAAGGCAATTTTGATCACCTCAATCAATTCAGTGACGGTGCCGGGGCGCACAATGACATCGCCGACCTTTTCATCAAGCTGTGGTTTGAGCACCGGCGAATACCAATAACAGTCTCGGGAGTTGTTGTCGAGTTGCGCCGTATCGGTGATCACATGTTCCGTACCGACAACAACTGCAAACTCGCGGAGGATCGCATCAGAAATGGCCATCATCTGTTCTCACTGGGTAAGTCATGTGCTTATTGGTCATTTGTATAGCACTTGCGTGCGCATGTACAACATGTCACCGACACGGCGCAGGTTGAGTGGCTTCGAATAGGGCGCAGTGGCCGGCGTCCAGGCGACGCCCTCGGTGTAACTGGGGCGATGGCGGGTGGGCGTGCGGCCAATAAAGGTGGGGCAGAGGGTGACGAACTCTTCGTCGATGAGGCCGGCATCAAGCATATTGGCGAAGACACGCGAGCCACCTTCGCAGAGCAGTGTGTGCACCCCAAAGCCGTCGTACAGCATCGTGACCAAACGCTGTAGATCCACAATGTCGTCACCCAAAATCAGCACTTCGACAGTGGCCGCACAATCGCAGTCACTGACATTGGCCGCGCCCACAGTAGTCGTCGCCAACAAAATGTGGCTGCGCGCGTCTTGGAAACAGGGCAAGGTCCAATCGATCTTGCCTTCCAACGAAAGAATGACGACCAGCGGCAGCTCTTTGCGCCCCTCACTCCGGCGTAGTGCCGTAAAGGCATCCGCATCGTTGGGGCTAATCGTCTCGGCGCAAAAGACAAATTCAGGCTCCATTGTCACAGTTACATCACCCATGAGAATGGCATCAGCGCGAGCGCGCAGCAACCCCATCAGCCACCGATCATAAACGTTGAAACCGGTCACATCCCCACCGGTTGCAATGCCCGGTTCGGCAAAAGAGATCCGGCCATCGCGCGATTGGGCAAAGTTGGAAAAGGTATAGGGGCGACCGTCAACCACGGGAACTTGCCAATCACCGCCATAGATCTGTTGAAACGACAGGGGCAACGACGAGGGGCTATTCTCAGAGGGGGATGCGTCGTCAAAGAGTAATTGAAAGGGGCTACCGGGACCTACTGGATCAGACATGATGCACTCCATAAGATGGTGAGGGACCAATGTGGTTCGCTCATCAGCCGAAAGGGTGAGTTGAGCACCAGAGCAGTTCATCACGACCTCTGACGACTCACTTTTTTCACAGATGAGCCAATGTGGTTGAGCGATTTACGGCGGGTGGTGTGGCATAAATTGCGGAAATTGTCGATTGTGCCAAAGGACGATTCGCAATTCCCACAACAGTTGGCACATCACCCAACGATGAAGGCAGTATACACGAGTTCCAGCGCCACGCAAAGTATTAGTAACAACACAGGTGCGTCCCATGTTTGGGATTGCGGCGGACGCCTTAACGAGTCCTTCTGGGCAATCCCAAACATGTGGTACGCACCTTGACAACACAGACAAGCCATTCCTGGTCTTACAGTAGCTGTACCTGAACGACCGTGGTGCCTTCGACCAATGGGAAAGCCATGACGGAACGCTGGCCATCATTCCAAAATGTACCTTGCGCCAATTGTTGCCGGCTCTGCACTTGCCGCAGCGCTGCACTGTTGACAGAAACCTGCGTTGCCAGATGATCGATGGCCAGCGTAAAATCATTCGTTGGGAAACGGGTTGCGATCTGAAGCGTTGCCGTCGACGGCGAACGGTGGGTCACGCCAATCTCACTCAGTTGCCGCGCCATCCAGTAGTGGCCGATTGCAGAGAATTTCATCCACCGTGTCTGCGTGCCGTCAGGGTCATAGGCATCCAGTCGGCGTTTGACCTCCTGCAACACGTGAAACCCGACTTCTTCGCCATTGAAGTACATGCCCGGCCAGTGGCTCACGAGCACACAGGGCAGTTCCCGCGCCAACACCTGCGGCAATACACCTCCTTGCAGATCGGCTGTGATGAAGCGGTCCGGTGACCCAGCGTCATAGCCAGTCCAACTGCCAAACCAATCATCCGTACAGCCGATGATGCTGGCCACCGCCGTGCCATTGGCTTTGTCCGCATGCCAGATCGGAACATCGGGCCATTCATCCGGCGGCACATTGACATGCAGCAGATAGAAGGGTCGCTTGTTGCCGTAGACTTCCTGGGCCGCCTGCAAGATTGCCCTGGCGTAGCCTTCCTCCTGCTTCTTGCCAAAGGCACCGGGGCTCGTCACCCCTTCACAGGGCAGCCCGGCGTCTTTGAGCACCTGCATCGAGGCAGCAATATATTCTGCCAGTTCCTCTACCGGCGGATCAACCCATTCGTATTGCTCCCAGATATCGCGCAATTGCCACGTCTTCAAGTCAACAACATGGGAATGAGTCATCATTTCACAGGTAATGTCGAAATTGGGGTGGATAATCTCGTGGATCGTACGCATCCATTCCGTGAATTCCCGGTGCGGGAAGTCAGGGAATCCTTGGTCCACACGGGCGACACCGGCGGGATAGGGCACGATGCTGAATTTTCCCTGCACCCCACTTCCCGCACACCACTCACCCCATTTGCGCGCAAAAGCGGCTGGGATAGTCTGCGGCACAAGATGCAATTTCGCGGGATCGCCATTGCCGGCCCGAAAAGGTGCAGTGGGGGTATGCTTTGCCAACCACGCCTGGCGCTGGCGAATCCAGTAGTAGGTGAGGTTGACCACCGGGCAAGAATCATCGACGAGAAGGGAGAGCGGTGTTCGTAAGAGTGGATTGCAAACGGTAACGGTCAGAGTCATTGGTTGATCACTTTCCAAAGCGTGTGTGTGCAGAAATTATAGTTTTTCAGAAAAAGATTTTCCGCCCTTTCCCTTCGACAAGCTCAGGGGACGGGCGGAAAATCTTTATTCTCAATGTCTATAGTACAGTTGGGCGTGAGTACTGGGAGAACAACTCTTATTCATAGCTCAACACTTCACGTACTGTGAGGCGCGAGGCGTTGCGTGCCGGCAGGAAACTGGCCACACCGGCCAGAAACATCACGATGAAGAGCCAGAGGATGGCCCCATTTGTAGAAAAGATATAGCTGGGCTTGGCCTGCAACAACTGTTCCCCCACCACATTGGTCAGGAAGCTGCTGGCGGGAAGCGCAATCAACCCGCCGATCAGCCAACTGATCACGCCGATCAGCACACCTTCTACCAACACAATGCGTAATACCGAGCCATCAGTTGCACCGATCGCGCGCATCACGCCAATCTCGCGGGTGCGCTCAATGACATTGATACTCATTGTCCCCATCAACCCCAACCCACCGACAATTCCCAAGAGCACCGCCATCGCCAGCAAGAAAAGAATGATCACATCAAAAACTGTGCTGATGATCGTCCGCGCTTGGGCAATCGTCTGCATCTGTTGCACCCGGAATCCACTGTCGCGGTAGCGCTGCTCAAGCAATTGCCCCATCGTCATCTGATTTTCGGCGCTGCGATCGGTCAACTGCACCAGCGCAATTTGGGCGCGGTCAACCGCATTGGTGATCCGGCTAAAGTAGGAGTAGTTCATAAAAACATTCGCACCGGTCAATGCGCCCCGCGAGATACCGACGATGACAAACGGTTGTTCCTTATTCTCGATGTCAAGGATCACCGTATCCCCCAGCTTGACATCTTCTTCACCGCCGAGGAAGTCGGTGTTAATCACAATGGCATTGGTATCGTCGGGTAGCAGCCAGCGCCCTTCAAGGATCGTCGGATTCAGCGTCTCCGCATCGGCTTCCGGCGCATAAATGATGATGCTATCACTCTCCGTACCGTCGGGGCGAAGGCGCCGCGTCGTGCCAAAGCCCCAGGTCTCCACCGCCTCCACCCCCGGAATGAGAATCACTTCGTCCTGGATGCGCTGCACGCGATAGGCTCGATCAAAGATAATCTGCACATCGTAGTCAAAGAGATTCAGCACATCGTTGAGCGTCTGTTGCAGCGAGGCGCGAATGCTAAAGATCGAAATAAAGATCACGCTGGCCAACGAAAGGGTGATCAGCGTCAGCGAAAGACGTGCTTTGCGCCGAAAGGTGTTGCGCAGCGAGATCTGCATGGGTCGCCCAATGGGTAGGATACGCCGCAGACCGATAAAGAACCGGTCGAGAAAGCCGCTGCCAAATTGTCCCTTGCCCAGCCCATATTCACTGATCGCCTCGCGCACGGTGACCCGAACCCCCCGGAAGGTGGGCCAGAGCGCCGCCAATGTGGGCACGATGAGAGCAATCGCTACCTGGATCAACACGACCTGCGGGTCCAGGTGGAAGCCGTCGAGATCAAAGTTGAGAAAGCCGGCAAAGAAAGAAGCCAGCCCCAACGCACCCAAGCCGGCCAACGGCACAGCAATGAGCGCGGAGAGCCCACCAAAGAGCAGCACCATCACAAAATACATGCGCGTGATCTGCATGCCCTTGGCCCCAATCGCCTTCATGATCCCGATCTGGCGCACCTGTTGCGCCATGATTGCCGACAAGGTATTTACAATCAAAAACATACTTAAGGCCAGCGAGAGTACACCGATTGCACCGAGCACCAGCGAAAGCGTATCGATAAAATTTTGGGCCGGATGTTCGCCGGGTGGCGGCACCAGGGCAAAGATCACAGTGACGCCCGCCCGTTCCAATTTACGCTGCACAGCTTTGGCCACGGCATTGATATGGTCGGCATCATCGCGCTGCTCAGCCACGCGGAAAACCACCTGATTGTAATCGCGCGGTTCGCCAAGCCATTCCAGCGTGTCAAAATCAATATAGCCATAGCCGGACCCATTGAGAAAGGCCGGCAGTTGACTCATGTCATGCACGGTGCCCGCCATACGCATCTGCCGCTGTTTGCCATTGGGTGCCTCGACCGTCAACATATCGCCGATCTCGATACCGCCCAACCCCAGCGACGGCGACAGCGAGGCGCGTTCGATCAAGAGCGACTGATGTGGCGGAGGGAAGGCGCCGGTTTCTCCATAGACGATATTAATATCCATCTCTTCATAGTTGGGGATGGCATTCAACTGCATGTTATACCAGTTCCCCGCCTGGTCGAGAAAGCGTACGTTGACAAAGCGCCGTCCTTCTGCCGACTCAATCTCCGGCATCGCCTCAATGGCTTTGATCATGTCGTCGTCAAAGGTGGTAATACAGAAGATCAGGCCGTCTGACGGGTGGACGGCAGCATAGGCCTCCGGGAGGTTGCGATCCACAATGCCCTGTGCACCCAATACCATGCCGATCGCCGTCACACCGACGGCAATCGAGAGCAGCACGAGAATGGTGCGTGTTTTATTGGACCAGAGATCACGGACCACTTTACGCCAACGTGGGGCGAGCATAAGTTACATCCCTCTAAAATATTTTTAGCCAGAGCTAAAAAGAATTTATCATAAATTGAAGCAAATGACAAGCGAAAACCGGTTTCAAGCAGGGCAATCGCGGACTTTTCATACGTCAGGTGTGACGCCTGATGAATCAGGCGTGGTTGCCAACCGGGGCGATTCATTCTCCGGCGGTCCGCGCGAAGTCCGTGATTGCCCTGGGCGTTCAAACGAGCATTGCTACGTAAAATCAAGACCTGGGACAAGCCAAACAGACGAAAAAAGCCCTGATCTGGTGAACTGGCAATCGCACCATGGTAACAGTACGCAAAAGATATTGGATTGTTGTAACAGCTGGCGCAATGGACCAGAGCACAAAAAATAGGACCGAAAACATGTGGTACAGTTGTGCCATCATTCATTTCGGTCCCATTGCGGGCAAGCCAAACCTATTGGGCAATGCCGTACGAGCAGAATCTCATCTGACAACTACGCCGCTTCACCTGCCGCCGGCCACTTGACCATTGGCCAGCCGGTCTCCGCCTCGATGGCCAGCAGACGATTGTATTTGGCCAGACGTTCAGACTGCGTAATCGAACCCACTTTGAGCTGATCGCCCCGCCAGCCAACCGCAAGATCCGCCAGCCAACTATCTTCGGTTTCGCCGCTGCGCGCGCTGATCGTCACCATCCAGCCGGCGTTGCGCGCCAGTTGATAGGCCTCGGCGGCTTCCGATAACGTACCGATCTGGTTGACCTTGAGCAGCAACGCGGTTGCGGCAGTGGCATCGATGGCGCGCCGAATCCGCATCGGATTGGTGCAGAGAAAATCATCGCCGAGCACGAGCACCTTATCGCCGATCCGCTGGCGCAATAGGGGCCAATGCGCCCAATCGTCTGCGGCCAATACATCCTCAACACT
>ERZ795053.3203-NODE-3203-length-18818-cov-6.726803_pt1 | contig 18818 bp, 10 predicted proteins | sample MGYA00375137_ERZ795053 | MGnify/ENA primary metagenome ERZ795053 (study PRJEB30182, sample SAMN05720284) | activated sludge metagenome | isolation source: Anaerobic digester | place: Hong Kong | collected 2014-12-17 ...
GGCGAGGTCTCGGTGAACATCTCGTCGGTGTCGAGGTCGAGGTCGCCGTAGACCTCGCAGGTCGACACGTGGTGGAACCGCTCGACCCCCGCCCGCTTGGCCGCCTCGCACAGGCCCTGGGTCCCCAGCACGTTGGTCCGGAAGAACCGGGCCGGGTCCAGGATCGCGAGCGAGTTGTGCGACTCGGCCGCGAAGTTGACCACCGCGTCCACGGCGTGGTCGCGCAGGAGCCCCTCCACCACGTCGGTGTCGCCGATGTCGGCGTGGGCGAAGCTCACCCCCGGCAGGCCCTCGACGTTCTCGCGGACCCCCGCGTAGGTGAGGGCGTCGAGCGCCACGATCCGATCGCCGGGGTGCTCGTCGACCCAGTACCGCACGAAGTTGGAGCCGATGAAGCCGGCCGCGCCGGTGACGAGGAGGTTCACGGCGGGTCAGTGTCGCAGATCGACGTGCGGGCGCCGGTCAGCCGGCAGCGCGGCCCGCTTCGGGTTCGCCTGGTCGCGGCCCGAGAGCACCGGGTCGACGATCCCCCAGTCGGCATCGATCTCCGGGTCGTCCCAGGCGACGCCGAGCTCGTCGGCGGGGTTGTAGTAGCCGTCGACCAGGTAGGTGATCGTCATGTCGGTGAGCGAACCGAACCCGTGCGCGATGCCGGGCGGGATGTAGACGCCCCGGTGGTCGTGGGGACCGTCGGCCGACGGGTCCGAGCCCAGGTCGAGCGTGAGGGTGGCGCCGTCGGTGGGCGAGCCCTCGCGCAGGTCGTGCAGCACCACCCGGGCCAGGCCGAAGGGCACGTACCAGAAGTCGGCCTGGTGCAGGTGGTAGTGCAGCCCGACGATCGCCCCGGCCTTGCGGTCGGCCCGGTTGCCCTGGATCATCTCGCGACCCTTGGGGAACCACTCCCGTCGATAGGTCTCGACGAAGATCCCGCGATCGTCGCCGAACACGTCGGGCGTGACGACGACGATGCCGTCGATCACGTCGGAGGGCTCGAAGGTGGCCATGGGGTGGATGCCTCCTCAGACGTCCAGGTCGACCTGGGAGTGGTCGCCGATCATGAGCCGGGTGGCCCGCGGGCGCTGTGCCGAGCGGGTCACGACGGCGTCGCGCCCGATGAGCGAGTCCACGATGCGGGGCACGTCGGCGATGGTGCTGCGGGCCAGCACGATGGAGTGGTCGAGCTCCGAGCCGACCACCGTGCAGTCGTGGTCGACCGACGAGAACGGCCCGATGTAGCTGCGTTCGATGCGGGCGTTGGCGCCGATGGCGGCCGGGCCGCGGATGATCGAGTCGATCACCACCGCCCCCTCCTCGATCACGACGCGGCCCTCGATGGTGGAGGCCTCGTCGACCGTGCCGTCGATGCGGGGCTCGGCCACCTCGAGCAGCAGGCGGTTGGCCTCGAGCAGGGGGGTGAGCTTGCCGGTGTCGATCCACCAGCCCTCGATGATCTCGTGGTGCACCCGGTGGTCGTGGTCGAGCAGCCACTGGATGGCGTCGGTGATCTCGAGCTCGCCGCGCGCGGACGGCTCGATCGAGGCGACCGCGTCGTGGATGGACGGGTCGAACAGGTAGACGCCCACGAGCGCCAGGTCCGACGGCGGCACCTCGGGCTTCTCGACGAGGCGGACCACCGAGCCGTCCGCGGCGAGCTCGGCCACGCCGAAGCGCTGCGGATCGGGGACCCGAGCCAGCAGCACCTGCGCAGCCGGCGCCCGATCGGCCTCCCCCGCCTCCCGCATGGCCGCGCGGTGGCGCTCGAAGCCCTCCACGAACCCGGCGACGCCGCTCTGGAGCAGGTTGTCGCCCAGGTACATGAGGAAGTCGTCGTCGCCCAGGAACTCCCGGGCGATCAGCACGGCGTGGGCGAGGCCGCGCGGCGCGTCCTGGCGGAGGTAGGTGACCTCGAGGCCCCAGCGCGAGCCGTCGCCCACCGCCGCGCGGATCTCGGCCTCGGTGTCGCCCACCACCATGCCGACCTCCTTGATGCCGGCCTCGGCGAAGTGGGCGAGGCCGTAGAAGAGGATCGGGACGTTGGCCACGGGGACGAGCTGCTTGGCGCCGGTGTGGGTGATGGGGCGGAGGCGGCTGCCCGAGCCGCCGGCGAGCACGAGCGCCTTCACGAGCGGTCGCCCTCTCGGCGGGCCAGGGCGTCGCGCACCGCATCCGCGTTGCGGTGGGCCAGCTCGATGACCTCGATGATGCAGTCCTGCTCGGCGGTGGTCAGGGCCGGATAGATCGGCAGACAGGTGACGGTCCGGGCGATGGCCTCGGTCACCGGCAGCGGCGGGGCGTCGACGTGGCGGTAGGCGTGCTGGCGGTGCACCGGCGGATCGAAGTAGTTGCGGGTGTCGATGCCCTCGGATGCCAGCACGGCGACCAGCTCGTCGCGCGTGAGGCCGAACGCCCCGGGCTGCACGGTGAGCGTGAAGTCCTTGTAGCTCGACCGATCGCCCTCGGGCACCACCTGGGGCGCCAGGCCGGGGATGGTCCCGAGTGCGGCCCGGTACCGCGCCGCGATGGCCCGACGCGCCGCGAGCGACTCGTCGAGCAGCTCGAGCGACTCGAGGGCGACGGCGGCGTGCAGCTCCGACATCCGAGCGTTCATCCCGGTGAACTGCGTGTCGTAGTCGCCGGGGTCGGCGTAGGACCGTCCGATCCGCAGGCGAGCCGCGAGCTCGTCGTCGTCGGTGGCCACCAGGCCGCCCTCGCCCGCCACCATCACCTTGGTGGGGGTCAGGCTGAAGACCTCGGCGATGCCGAACCCGCCGACCGCTCGCCCCTCGTGGGTCGCGCCCAGGGCGTGCGCGGCGTCGAACAGCAGCGGGACCCCGGCGCGCGCGGCGGCCGCCTCGAGCTGCGCCGGTCGGCACGGGGCGCCGTAGAGGTGCACGGCGATGGCGGCGGCCGCGCCGTCGAGCGCGGCCTCGAAGGCGTCGGGATCGACCTGGAGGGAGGCCGGGTCCATCTCGACGAAGCGCAGCGCTCGCCCGTTCCATCCGACCGCGTGGGCCGTGGCCGAGAAGGTGAAGCTCGGCAGCACCACCGGGCCGGACCGGCCGTCGACCGCGGCCTGCACCACGAGCATCAGCGCCGAGGTGCACGAGCTGGTGGCCACGACGTGGGCCACGCCGAGGCGCTCGGCGACGCGCTCCTCGAGCTCGCGCGCCAGCGGCCCGTTGGTGAGGGCACCGGCGTCGTAGGACGGCCGCAGCCGGGCGACGACGGCGTCGAGCTCGGGACGCAGCGGGCGGGCGATCGGGATGGCGGCAGCCGGCGGCGCCCCGCCCAGCAGCGCGAGCGTCCGTCGCGGCGCGTGGGCCGTTCGGGTGGCGTGGTCGGCGGGACGGTGCGACTCCGTCTTCACGGGATCGGCGCCCCCGGCCGGCTCGCCCCGCAGCTTCGGTTGGATGCCCGTCGGACGCCCCTTGCCTCGTACGGATGGACCCCGACACCGGCACGAGGCCAGCACCGGGTTCGGAGCCGGGGAGCCCACACCCTCCGGACCGGAACCGCGTTTGCATCATGCCCGCGCCCGGACGGGTCGGCAAGCGATCGCGACGCGACGGGGGAACCGTAGGATCCCCACGCATGTCGCCGCTCCGATCGCGGGCGGGGCGCGGGCCCGCCTTCACGGTCGCGGTGCTGGCGCTCGCCACCTGCCTCGTCCCCTGCTGGCCGGCCCGGCCGGCCGGCGCGCAAGACCAGCGGCCGCGCGTGGAGGTCCCGAGCTCGATCGACGCCACCGGGCGCCGCGACGTCACCGACGAGCTCGACGCGTTCTTCGCCGACGTGCCCGACGGGGCGATCGTGGACTTCCCCGAGGGCGGCCGCTACCGCGCCGAGGGAACGGTCGACATCGAGTCCAAGGCCCGCCTGACCGTCCGGGGGAACGGCTCCACCATCTTCGCCCGCTCGCGCGGCGACCTGCGCCGGGTGCACGTCGCCATCACCCGGGGCCGCGACCTGCGGATCGAGCGCCTCAACGTGGAGGGGGCCCACCCCACGCCCGGCCTCGGCGACGACGGCTACCAGCCCGACTACGAGGGCCAGCACGGCTTCGCCATCAAGGGCACCGACGGGATCGAGCTCGATGCCGTGCAGGTCAGCGACGTGTACGGCGACTTCGTCTACCTCGGCCGCCCCGACGACGGCGGCGACTGGGCCCGCCGCGTGTGGATCCACGACTCGCTGTTCGTGCGCAACGGACGCCAGGGCATCGCCATCACCGCCGCCCGGGGCGTGGTGATCGAGCGCAACGGCATCGCCCAGGTGGCCCGGTCGACCTTCGACCTCGAGCCCAACGGACCCTCGGGCGGGGCCATCGATGTCCAGATCCTGAACAACCAGGTCGGCCCCGGTCGCCTGCTGTTCCTGGCGGCCGCCGGGCTCGGCCCCGTGGGCGCCGTGGTGGTCGAGGGCAACGTCCTGACCGGTCGGGCGATGACGGTCACGATCCTGCCACCGGACGGCGACCGCCGCGATCGGTTCTGGATCGTCGGCAACAACGCCAGCGTGGTCGCGCGGAACACGCCCATCCGGGTCACCCGCGTCGACGGCTTGGTGGTGTGGCGGAACCGCCAGCCGCTGGAGACCGGCGGCCTCGGCGTCGAGACGAAGGACGTGTGCGGGCTCATCGTCGCCGAGAACGACTTCGGACCGTTCACCACGGGCGCCCGGCCCCCCGAGGAGGTGTGCGGGCCCACGCTGGGGCCCGTCCCGCCCGAGCCACCGGAGGTGTTCGGCCGGGCGACGGGGCCCGAGCCCGAGCCGCAGCTCCCGGCGGCGACCACCACCACCACCGAGGCGCCGCCGCCCGAGATCACCTCGGTCTCCGGGGAGCAGCAGAACTGGGCGATCACCATCGCGCTCGGGGTGATCGCGGCGGCGATGGTCATCGCCGCCCTGGTGTTCCGCTCCCGCCGGGCCGAGCCCACCCCGCCACCACCTGCGGTCGGGGACCCCGCCGCCCCCGGGCCCCCGCCTCCGGGCCCGCCCCCGCCGGCCGACGAGCCGCCGACCCCGGGGCGCTGACGGGCCTCGGTCAGCTCGACGCCGAGCTCAGCCCGGCAGGCGAGCCCAGCTCGGCCACCGGCACGAGGCCGTCGCGCAGGGCGAGCAGCTGGGTGGCGTAGGTGGCGGCCACCCGGCCGAACGCGAACTCCGCCGATCGGTCGCGACCGGCGTGGCCCATCGCTTCCAACGCCTCGCGATCTTGGAGCAGCTCGGCCACCCGCCGGGCCATCAGCACCACGTCGAAGCGGTCGAGCACGACCCCGGTGACGCCGTCCTCCACGACCTCGGCCACGCCGCCGAGCGGGAACGTGACCATCGGGCAGCCGGTCATGAGCGACTCGATCGCCACGCCGGGGATGCCCTCGGCCTCGCTCGTCATGAGGAGCAGGTCGCTCGCGCCCATCACCAGCTCGACGTCGGGGCGGAAGCCGAGCAGCGTCACGTGGTCCTCGAGGCCGAGGGCGCGCACCTCCTCCTCGACGAGCCCCCGCAGCGGCCCGTCGCCCGCCAGCACGAGGTGCGCCGGGATGCCGGCGGACCGCACCCCGGCCAGGACCTGCACCGCGCGCTCGGGCCGCTTCTGGCGGACGAGGTGGCCGACGAACCCGATCAGCGGCACCCCGGGCTCGAGGCCCAGCTCATCGGCGAGGCGGCGGCGCGCCACCGCCCGATCGATGGCGAGGAACTTCTCGGGCCGCCGGGCGTTGGGGATCACCCACACGGCGCCGTCGAAGCCGAGCCGTCGCACCTCGTCCTCGAGATCGGTGGTGAGGGCGACCGCCGCGTCGATGCGCGCCGCGGCGGCGCGCCACACGAGGTGGCGACGACCCTCCCAGAGCTCCTCGGGGACCCCGAGGATCCGCTGCCAGACGATCTGGGGCGGCCGGCCTCGCCGGCGGGGGAACGTGGCGACGATGGCCGCCTGGAGCGCCCATCCCCCGTGGGCGAGGATCACGTCGACCGGCTCGGCCCGCAGCTCGGCGCGCAGCTGCCGCGCCGCGCGCAGCAGCACGCCGACGCCCACATCGGACCGCTCGACGAGGGGGTCGATCCCCTCGATGCGCCCCCCGTCGTGGGCCAGGCCGACGGCGACCACCCGGTTGTCGTGGCCCAGCTCGTCGAGCTCGGTCCCGAGCTCCATGGCGACGCGCTCGGCGCCCCGGAGCTGGCTGCGCGCCACCACGTGCAGCACCTGCAGGGGCACGTCCTGGCCCGCCCCGACGCCGTGGACGGGCGCGAGCGGCTCGTCGGCCGATCGCCACCCCACGCCCATGACCGAGGAGGCCGACAGCGGCGCCGCCCCGGCGCGAGCCGGGTCGTCACCCTCCTCGTTCCGAGCGGCTCGGGCCGCCATCCACCACAGGACGGTGCCCACGAGGGCGGCGATGGCCACGCCGGTGGCCGCGCCCTCGGGCCCGGCCGCGGCGCCGCCCGCGATCGCGCCGACGACGACGAAGACGCTGCCGATGAAGCGGGTGCGCACCAGGCGGAGGCCGTGCGAGAAGACCTTCACGTAGTCGGTGGGGGCGAAGCTGCCGAGCCGGAGGGCCTCGCCGGCCGCCGTGATGAGGGCGACGTTGCGGGCCGCGGCCCACGTGTCGCCGAGCAGCGCCTCGCCCATCGCTTCGGGCACGGCGGCGAGCAGCGCGAGGTAGGCGAAGCCGACCGCGGTGAAGCCGGCGCCGTAGCGGACCGCGGTGCCCATCGCCTCACGACGGTCGTGGCGATCGGCGAGGCGCACCAGCCCGAGCACCCGCACCCCGGCCATGGCGTTCACGAGGGGCGACACCGCCGTGGCGCCCAGGCGGAACGTGCCGAACGCGGCGCGGCCCAGGAGGCCGCCGAGCACGAGGAACGCCGCCTGCACCAGCCCGGTGGAGAAGAAGTAGTCCGCGAAGAACGAGGCCATGCGCCGGCGGTCCTCGGCCCACCAGGTGGCGAGCCCGTCGGCCGAGGGCAGCCGGCGGGCGCGCGCCAGCCCGAGGAGGGCGCCCGCCACCGCGCCCGCGCCCCAGGCGACGAACAGCCGGGTGGGCGTCTCGCGACCGCCGACGAGCAGGGCGCCCGACAGGCCGATCTGCACGCCGAGCCAGGCGCCGTCGATGATGATGGCGTCGCCGACGCGCTTGGCGCTGTAGGCCACGTAGCGGAGCACGTCCTGGACGTGTACGAAGGGCAGGGCCAGGGCCACGAGGGCGAGGTAGCGGCCGGTCTCGTTGCCGAGCGCCAGGCCCACGGCGAGCAGCACCAGCCCGGTGCCGACCGCCCCGACCAGGGCGAGGAGCAGCGCGGTCGATGCCTCTCGCCCAGCATCCGCGCCCTCTCGCCGGGTTCGGATGAGCGCCACCTCGCCCACCATCGCCCGCACCGTGCCCAGCAGCAGGCCGTTCACGATCAGCGCGAGGCCGACCGAGCCGATCGTGGCGCGAGACCCGGCGTGAGCGACGAGCACGAAGACCACGAGCCCGCTGCCGCTGGAGAGGATCTGGTCGATCAGCGCGGACCCGGCGCGCGCCATGCGGCGGCGCCGCGGCGACCGCGCGGCGACGGTGCCCGAGGCGCTGCTCACCGGCCGCACGCTACCCAACCGAGTACCGTCCGCCCCGTGGAGCGGAGGGCCGACGCACCTGCCGACCAGCGCCGTTGAGCACCCGCAGCGCGGTGCTGGTGCTGCCCTCGGGGGCCCACGGCCAGCAGGGCCCGGTGGCCGCCCTGGTCTCGACGGCCGGCTGGGCCACCGGCGCGCGCCGGGTGCTCGGCGCCTCGTGGATCGTGACGCCGTCGGGCATCGTCGATCCGGCGGCCGCCCGCCGTCGCGGCTCGGCGCCGGACCTGACGAGCGCGGGCGCGCCCGGCTGGCGGCGCCACCTGCCGACGGTCGCCAAGACGGCGGCGAAGGACGGGCGCGCCCTGCGCCGGGCACGCCGCTTCCGCATCGACCCGGCGGGCCCGTGGACCGGCACCGACGTGGCGTTCGTGTGGCAGCGCCACGAGCTGTTCCACACGGCGGGCCTCGACCTCGCCGACCGCCTCGGGGCCCCCTCGGTGCTCTTCGCCCCGGCCACGGCGGTCTGGGAGTCCGAGCGCTGGGGCGTGCACCGACCCGGCTGGGGTGGCGCCGCCGAGCGCTGGGGCGAGGCACCGGCGCTGGGGCGGGCCGACCTGGTCGCCGCCGGCTCCGAGGCCGTCGCCGAGCAGGTGGTGCGCCTCGGCGCGTCGCCCGACCGGGTGCTCGTGGTGCCCACCGGCGTGGACCTCGACCTGTTCCCCCGCGACCTCGACGGCGGCGCCGCGCGCGACCGCCTCGGCCTCGGCGACCGCTTCGTGGTGGGCTGGGCCGGGAGCTTCCGCCGGTTCCACGCCCTCGACCTCGCGGTCGATGCGGTGGCGCGCGTCCCCGGCGCCGTGCTCCTGCTCGTGGGCGACGGGCCCGAGCGGCCGGCGGTGGAGGACCGAGCCCGCGCCGCGGGCGTGGAGGTCATCACGACGGGCACCGTCCCCCACGAGGAGCTGCCGGCCGTGCTCGCCGCCTTCGACGTGGCCCTCCTCCAGAGCCCGGCGGCGGGCACCTTCCACTACTCGCCGCTGAAGGTCGCCGAGTACCTCGCCGCCGGGCGGGCCGTGGTGGCGCCCGACGTGGGCCCGCTGCGCGATCGACTCGTGGCCGGGGAGGAGATCGTGCTGGTCCCGCCCGGCGACGTCGACGCGCTCGCCGATGCCCTCGCCGAGCTGCGCGAGGCGCCGGAGCGGCGGGCGGCCCTCGGGGCCGCCGGGCGCCGGGCGGCCGAGCGCCGCGGCTCCTGGGACCACCAGGTCGAGCGGATCGTCGCTCGGCTCGCCGAGCTCGGCCAGCGGTAGGGTCCCGGCGCCGTCGCAAGGAGCCGCCCCGCCATGTTCCCCCTCTGGGAAGTCGCCATCGCCCCGGTCCTCACCGCGTCTCGCGCTCGTCGGGTGGTCGAGATCGGCGCCCTGCGCGGCGAGAACACGGTGCAGCTGCTCGACGCGCTCGGCCCCGAGTGCGAGCTGCACGTCATCGATCCCAAGCCGGCGTTCGACCCCGCCGAGCACGAGGCTCGCTTCGGCGGGCGCTACGTGTTCCACGAGGCCACCAGCCATGCCGTGCTGCCCACGCTGGGCGCGGTCGACGTGGCGCTCATCGACGGCGACCACAACTGGTTCACCGTGTACCACGAGCTGAAGATGCTGGCCGACGCGGCGGCCGCCGAGGCCAAGGCGCTCCCGGTGATGGTCATGCACGACGTGGGCTGGCCCTACGGGCGGCGCGACCTCTACTACGACCCCACCGACGTGCCCGACGAGCACCGCCAGCCCTACCGCGCCGCGGGGATGCGGCCCGGGCGCCGCGACCTCATGGAGAAGGGCGGGCTCAACCCCACCATGTTCAACGCGGAGCTCGAGGGCGGGCCCCGCAACGGCGTGATGACCGCGCTCGACGACTTCGTGGCCGAGCACCCCGAGCCCCTGCGGATCGTGGTGCTGCCCGTCTACTTCGGCCTGGCGATCGTCGCCGAGGAGCGGGTCCTGGCCGCCAACCCCGAGCTGGCCGCCGCGCTCGACCGGATCGAGTCGGTCGAGGGCAAGCAGCGGCTCCTCGAGGTCATCGAGCAGATCCGCCTGCGGGGGATGATCTTCCAGCACAACGTCTTCTTCCAGCGGGACCAGAAGGCCGAACGGGCGGCCTCCCGCTACCTGTCGGTCGTCAAGGCGGCCCTGTTGAACGAGCACCACCTCGAGCACGAGGTGCGGCTCCGGCACCTCGCCGAGCGCCTCGTGCAGGGCCGGCCCGCCGACGTCGAGCTGCTCCGCGACCCGCCCCGCGCCGGACGCGCTGCGTTCGAGCAGCTCAAGCGCGAACGGCGCGACGGCACCGAGGTCACCGGTCGGGGGATCGCCTCGTACCTCCCCTACACGGCCGTCGGCCGGCGGCGGCTCGACGAGCTCGAGGCCGCGCTCGAGCAGGTGCGGGCCGAGGAGGTCCCCGGCGACCTGGTGGAGGTGGGGACCGGCCGCGGCGGCGGCGCCATCTTCCTGCGCGCCTTCCTCGAGGCCCACGAGCTGGCCGACCGCCGGGTGTTCGTCGCCGACCGCTTCCGCGCCGCACCCGAGGGGGCGCGGAGCGTCGACCTGCGGCGCGACAAGGTCGACGGGCTCCGGTCCGACCTCAACCAGGTGCGCGACGGCTTCGAGCGCTTCGAGCTCCTCGACGATCGGGTCCGGTTCCTGCAGGGCCCGCCCGCCGCCACCCTCCCCGACGCACCGATCGAGCAGGTGGCGCTCCTGCGGATCGGCCCGGGCACCTCGGCCGACGACTGCCGGGTGGCGCTCGACGAGCTCTACGGCGCACTGAGCATCGGCGCCACCGTGATGGTCGACGCCGCCGCCGACGCTGCGGTCGTCGAGGTCGTCCGGAGCTTCCGAGCCGACCGCGGCATCGAGGGCCCGCTCGAGGCGCTCGAGCCCCCCACCCTCACGTGGCGCAAGGGGGCCGACGAGCCGGTCGGGCGCACGCCGGCCGAGCTGGTGGTCGGGGCCCCGCGGGCGCCGCTCGCCCCGCCGGCGCCCGCCGACGCCGTCGACCTCTCCGTGGTCGTCGTGTTCTACGACATGGCGCGCGAGGCCCCCCGGACCCTGCGCTCGCTCTCGCGGTCGTACCAGGAGGGCCTCGACGACGTCACCTACGAGGTCATCGCGGTCGACAACGGCTCGCCCGCCGAGGGCCGCATCACCGAGGACCTGGTGCGCTCGTTCGGCCCCGAGTTCCGCTTCCTCGACCTCGGCGACGCGGCCACCCCCTCGCCCGTCACCGCGCTCAACGCCGGGATCGCCGCCTCGCGGGGCCGCAACGTCGCCCTCATGATCGACGGCGCCCACGTGCTCACCCCCGGCGTGCTGCGCCACGGGCTGCTCGGCCTCGACGCCTACGGGCCCGCCATCGTCGCCACCCAGCAGTGGTACGTCGGGCCCGGCCAGCAGAGCGAGGCCATGGACGCCGGCTACGACCAGGCCGCCGAGGACCGGCTGTTCGAGGCGATCGCCTGGCCCGACGCGGGCTATCGGCTCTTCGAGATCGGCCACTTCGTCGGCGACCGCGACTGGTTCGACGGCATGTGGGAGAGCAACTGCATCTTCGTGCCCCGCGCCCAGCTCGAGCAGGTGGGCGGCTACGACGAGAGCTTCGCCATCGCCGGCGGCGGCTACGGCAACCTCGACCTGTACGAGCGCCTCGGCGCCGGCGCCGGCACCACGGTGGTGAGCATCATCGGCGAGGGCTCGTTCCACCAGTGCCACGGCGGCACCACCACCAACCAGCCCGACCAGGTGGAGCGCCGCCGCCGGGTCTTCTCCTACAGCGAGGAGTTCGCCGAGCTGCGCGGCCGACGCTTCCGCGGGCCGGGCAAGCCGATCCACTACGTGGGGCGCATCACCACCGATGCCGCCCGGCGCACGAAGCCCCGCCGCCTCTCGGCCAAGCGCTTCGCGGTGCCCGAGGGCCACGGCGACGGGTTCCCCACCGAGCGCCGACCGGTGCCCGAGGAGCTGCGCGACGCCTTCGTCGAGGCGGTGTGGCACGACCTCCCGTGGCGCGACACCACCTGGCTCGACCAGCCGATCGACGTGGCCCCCACCGACCTGTTCGCCTACCAGGAGGCGTTCGTGCGCTCGGGCGCCGAGGTCGTCGTGGAGACCGGGGCCGGCCTCCCCGGGCGCACCGCCTACCTGGCGTCGATCTGCGACCTCCTCGGCCGGGGCGAGGTGATCACCGTCGGCGTCGAGCCGCCGGCCGAGCGCTACGAGCACCCGCGCGTCCGCCACGTCGAGGGGCCACCTCACGACGACGCCACCGCCGAGGCGGTCCGGGCCCTCGTCGGCGAGCGCCCGGCGCTCGTGGTGATCGGCACCCGCACCGACACGTACAAGGTCGGGCGGGAGTTCGGCCACTACTCCCCCCTCGTGGCGCCCGGGTCGTACGTGATCGTCGAGCGGACGGTGGTCAACGGCCACCCGGTGTGGACCGCGTTCGGGCCCGGGCCCACCGAAGCGGTCAAGTCCATCCTGACGCTGAACGGCGACTTCGTGGCCGACGCCGACCTCGAGCGCTACTCGCTCAGCCTCAACCCCAACGGCTACCTGCGCCGGGTGCGCTGAGCACTGCGGGTCAGCGCGGGGACGGCCCGCGCTCGGCGAGCAGGCGCCGAGCGTGGTCCCACAGCTCGACGTCGAGGGCGCTGTCGGCGGCGATGCGGCGGCGGAAGGACTCGGGCACCGGCTCGGCGCGGGTGCGGTTCGAGAACTGCGGCGGGCCCAGCGCCCAGCCGAACCGGGCGGTCAGGGCGTCGCAGAAGGCCTCGAGCTGGTCCTGCACGCCGATCACCTCGATCGCCTCGAGGGCGTCGACCGCGCGGGCGAGGTGCTCGGGACCGAAGGTGACGCGGGTCATCGCCCCGGCCACCATCTCGTCGGGCCGCAGGGCCAGCATCTTGACCATGTGGTTGTGGATCAGGCCCTCGAAGCGGAACGGGTCGTCGTAGATCTCCTCGAGCGGCACCTCGGCGTCCGCCGGCGTCAGGGCCCGGTGGTGGCGGAGGTAGGAGAGTGTGCGCTCGACCGGGTCGCGCAGGACGGTGAAGGTGCGCCACGGGCCGCCCAGCAGCTCGGTGGTGCACAGCGGGAAGTGGCCGGTGACCACCTGCACCTCGTCGCCGCGCGCCTGCCACCGAGCGAGCAGGTGGTCGACCATGAGCACGTTCTCGGGCACCGGCCCGTCGCCCGCCGCCGGGTAGACGGCGCGCTCGTCGGCGAAGGCCGGCCGCAGCCGGCGCAGGACCGTCGTGCCGGCCGTCTTCTGCAGGTGCAGGAAGAAGAACCGGTCACGCCCCATCGGCGGGCACGGTAGCGGGGCGCGCCCGCCCGAGCGGCGTGGGGCGCCACGTGGCACGATGCGCCGATGCGACGGGCCGAGGGGGCCGAGGCGGGTCCGACCGAACCGCACCTGCGCGCCATCCCGGCGCTCGACGGGGTGCGCGCCGTCGCCGTGACCGCCGTCGTCATCCACCACGTCGAGGCGTTCCTCACCGGGAGCCCGAGCCTGCTGTTCCACGACGGCCCGCTCCAGGGTGGCTTCCTCGGCGTAGACGTGTTCTTCGTGCTGAGCGGCATGCTGATCACCAGCCTGCTGGTGCGCGAGCACGCGGTGCGCCGCACCATCGGCATCGGTCGCTTCCTCTGGCACCGGGTGCTGCGCCTCGTGCCCGCCCTCTGGGTGATGCTCGGCGTGCACGTCATCTACGCCAAGGCCACCGACCTGTCGATGACCACGGAGTGGCACTCGGTGCGGGCCGGGCTCGTGTACCTGTCGAACTGGGCGTGGCACTGGGACGGCCTCGACACCGCCGTGGGGCTCGGCCACCTCTGGAGCCTGTCGATCGAGTTCCAGTTCTACCTGGCGTGGCCGCTCGTGGTGCTCGCCTCCCTGCGCCTCGACCGCTCGGGACGGCTGCTGGCCGGCGTGACCGCCGCCGGCGTCGTCGCCGTCCTCGTCCGGCGCTGGATGCTGGTGGACCAGGGCACGACCGAGTTCCTCGTGTACCAGCGCACCGACACCCGCATCGACTCGCTCCTGGTGGGCGCCCTCCTCGCGCTCGTGTGGTGGCGGCGCCCCCGCTGGCTCGAACCGCTCCGGTGGGCCGCGTGGCCGGCGACCGCCCTGGTCCTGGTCGCCATGGTGGTGGTCGGCTTCGACGACCGCTGGCTGTTCACCTTCGGCTTCACGCTCATCGCCCTCGCCATCGCGGTGGTCATCGGCGGCGTGCTCGCCACCGGTTGGCCGGGCGAGCGCGCCCTCGCCCTCGCCCCGCTCGTGCTCCTGGGCCGGGTCTCCTACGGCGTCTACCTGTGGCACGTGCCGATCTTCGACGCCGTGCGCCGCTACGGCACCGACTGGGGCACGCCCCTGCGCATCGTCGTCGGCCTCGGTGCCACGGGCGCGGCCACGGCCGGGTCGTGGTTCCTCGTGGAGCGGCCGGTGCGCCAGCTGCGCGACCTGCGCCGAGCGGGCGGCAGCAGCTCGCGACCGGGCCGGGCCTCCGACGACGGCGCCCCGGTCGACCGCCGCCCCCTGCGAGCGCCGGCGTAGCCGTGCCGCCCACCCGAGGCGTCCTACGGTGACGGCCGTGGCCGCCCTGGGGACCCCGACCCGCCGACCGATCGTCTTCGGGATCGGCCTGAACAAGACCGGTACCCGCTCGCTCCACGAGGCGCTCGAGGTGCTCGGGTACACGCCCCTGCACTGGGGCGGGCCGGCGTCGCGGCTCGCCGTCGAGCGGGCCGAGGCCGAGGGCGTGGCGCTGCTCTCCCACCTGGGGGGCCACGACGCCTTCTCCGACATCCTGGCCCTCTCGCAGCGCTTCGACGTGCTCGACGCGCAGTACCCCGAGAGCCGGTTCGTGCTCACCACCCGGAGCCTCGACGGGTGGCTCGCCAGCCGGCGGCGCCACGTCGAGCGCAACCGGGCCGAGGCCGCCGCCGGGCGCTACCACGGCGACTTCCTCGAGATCGACGAGGACGCCTGGCGCGCCGAGCGGGCCGAGCACCACGCCCGGGTCCGCGCCCACTTCGCCGGTCGGCCCGAGGCCCTGCTCGAGCTCGACGTCGAGGTCGACGGCCGCCGGGGGTGGGACCTGCTCTGCCCCTTCCTGGGCCTCGCCGTCCCCGACCGCCCGTTCCCCTGGCAGGGGCGCGACCCGGAGGCCTGACGGGTCAGCGCGCCCCGGCGGCGGGCCGCATCGCCCGTCCGCCCATGGCGTCGTCCACCAGGTCGAGCGCGACGCGCACCCGCTCGTCCCACGAGTGCGGGGTCAGGACCTCGAGGTCGAGGTCGGGCCGGCCGGCCGCGAGGAGCGCCTCGATGGCGCCGACGAACGCGTCGGCCCCTTCGGCCACCGTCAGCAGGTCGCCGAGCTCGGCCAGGTTGGCGACGGGCGTGGCGACGATGGGCACGCCCGCCGAGGCGTAGACGAACGCCTTGAGCGGGTTCATCGCCCGGGTCATCTCGTTGTCGACGTGGGGGATCAGCCCCACGTCGACGTGCTCGAGCAGGCGACGCACCTCGGCGTAGGGCGTGACCCCGAGGAACCGCACGTTGGCCAGGCGGTCGAGGGCGAGGATCGAGCGGTCGAGGTGCGCCGACCCCACGAGCACCAGGGTCCACTCCGGCCGCGCCGTGGCCACCGCCTCGAGCAGGGCGATGTCGATGCGCGCCGACAGGTTGCCGACGTAGGCGAGCACGGGACCGCGAACGTCGGCGAGCGCCGCGGGGCGAGGACCTCGGTGGGCCCGGCGATCGACGGCGGGGAGCTCGAGGCCGTTCGGCACCACCTGGACCTCCGGCGCGAACGACGCCATGGCCTCGGCCACCGGCTCGCAGTTGGCCAGCACCACGTCGCTGCGGCGCAGCACCTCGCGGTAGTTGGCCTCGGTCCGATCCCAGCCGGGCGAGCCCGGCTCGTACCAGGTGCGGTTGTCGTCGACCACGTCGGCCACGACCACCTCGGGGTCGAAGGCGTCGATCAGCCCGGGCAGGTCGGCGTTGGTGGGGAAGGTCCAGAAGACCACGGGGCGCGCCCCGGTGCCGACGCCCTCGCGCTCGAGCGTGCGCCGGACGTACGCCTCGAACCCGGTGCGCCGGGGCAGCCGGAGCTTGGCGGTGGTGGATCCGGCGTGCACGAAGGTCCGTCGCCGCACGCCCGGCTCGTCGCGCCGGCGCAGCACCCGCTCCACGGTCTGGCGCACCACCAGGGTGCTCTGGTCGGACGCTTCGCCGCGGCCGCCCCGGTAGGTCTTCACCAGCTGCTCGGGTGAGATCGGCGCGTCGAAGTGGACGATGGTGGCCACCCGATCGGACCGGCGCAGGTGCTCGAGGACCATGTCCTGGCGCCGCCCGTAGATGCTGCTGTCGTTCTGCTTCCAGAACATCACCACGTCGTAGCGCTCGTCGGGGCCGAGCGGCCGGCGCCGGGAACCCGGTCGGCGGGCCGGAGCGGGCGGCGTGCGGACGGTGGCGGGGAACAGCTCGCGGGGCGTGGCCACCAGCTCGGCGAGCGCCGGCGACACCGGGATCGGGTCACCGGCGAGGAGCTCGTCGAAGCGGGCCGCCACCCGGGCGCCCACCGCCTCGTAGGAGCCGTCGCGGAGGAACCACTCCCGGCCGCGCTCGGCCACGGCGCCGAGCGCGTCGCGATCGGCGAAGAGCTCGGCCACCCGCTCGTGCAGGGGCTGGTCGTCGTCGAGCACGGCGACCACGTCGCCCTCCACCAGCGGCCGGATCGGCGGGAGGTCCCGCACCAGGCACGGCACGCCCATCGCCAGCGCATCGGTGATCTTGGCCGGCAGCTGGTAACGGGCCACCGGGTGGTCGGGGTCCTGGAGCACGCAGGAGAGGTCGGCGGCGGCGACGAGCCGCGGCAGCTCGTCGAAGGGCGTGTAGGGCAGCGGGGCGATCCAGCGACGCAGGCCCTCGACCTCGGGGCCCAGCTCGCCCAGCTCCCGGGTGCCGAACATCAGCACCCGGTAGCGATCGTCGCCGAGGCGCTCGAGCGCCTGGAGCACCTCGAGCGCGCCCTTGTGCACCCGGGGGGTGCCCCCGAACAGGAGGAGCCGGTGCTCGTCGTCGAAGCCGAGCTCGGCGCGCACCTCGCGCCGATCGAACCGCGCCGGGTCGAAGAGGCGCTCGTCGCGGGCGTGGGTGACGATCATCCCGCCGACGCGCTCTTGGAGGGCCACGTTGCTGACCGTCAGCAGGTCGGCCTCGCCCATCAGCGGGTCGCACGCCCGGGTCCACGTGCGCTCGAAGGGCAGCTCGGCGTGGGCGACGCCGGCGCGCACCTGCGCCGCGGCCTCGTCGAGCGAGATGCCGGTCTCCACACCGAAGAAGGCGAGCTCGTGGTCGTCGTCGTCGACCACGAGGGGGCGGTTCCGCGCCTGCTTGGCCAGCACCCCGAGCGCCAGCGACGGCAGGCGCGGCTTGGCCGCCCACACCAGGTCGGCGTCGATCCTCGCCGCCACCTCGTCCATGATCGCCAGGTGGTCGGGGAACGGCCGGCCCGGGAAGGCGTGCACGGGGATGGTGCCGTCGCGCAGCGGTGCCCACACGGCGGTGCCGTATCGCTCGAACTGCGCGCCCCAGATCTCCACGTCGTAGTGGCGCTCCAGCATCCCGGCGAGGATCCAGGCCCGGCCGAGCGGGTTGTGGCCCACGTCCCAGGCGAGCACCGCCACCTTCGGGCGGCCCGGGGTGCGCGGCGACGGCGTGGGGAGCGAGGCGAGGTCGACGGGCGCGGGGCCCGGGGCCGACGCGCCCCGGGGCGGGCCCTCGGGAGCGGAGGGACCGGGACCGGCCCCTCCAGGGTCGGCGTCGGCGCTGTCGGCGAGGCGACGGCGGGCGACGGCGACGTTGTCGAGGCTGCGACGGATCGGACCGACCTTGACCGGGTGGCCGGTGAGGCGGCCCTTCAGGATGGTGAGCTTCCACGGCACCCGCCAGGTGCGGGTCCGCAGGAACCGCTCGAGGTGCGCCTCGCTCCGGGCCAGGGCGGCGTCGGCCTCGCGGGCGAGCGCGGCGCGCTCGCGCCGCCGGGCCTCCTCCCGGCTCAGCTCGTCGCGAAGGCGATCGCCGCGCGCCTCGGCTCGCTCGGCGCGCTCCTGCTCGTGGCGGAAGCGCTCCAGCTCGCGCTCGACGCGCTGCTCGGCCCGGTCGGCGCGCCCGCCCTCCTCCTCGGCTCGGACCGTGGTGGCGGCCAGCGCGCGACCCGATGCCCGGAGCTCCTCCTCGGTGGCCAGCTGGTGCACGCGCTGGCGCTCGAAGGTGCGCAGGACGTCGAGCGCGCCGAGCGACACCTCGTAGGCCGTGGGATCGGCGAACGCCAGGCCCGACGTGAGCGCCCCGGCGAGCTCCGCCTGGTGCGTGGTGAGCCAGCCCGGGTGCTCGGCGCGATCTCCGTGCTGGCGGTGCAGGGCCTCGGTCACGAAGGCCCGGACCTCGCGCTCGCTCGGCTCGCGCAGGCCCCCGACCCCGTGGGCGGTGAGCGCGGCGAGGAGCTGGCCCAGCGCGCCGACCGGGTCAGCCATCAGCGCGGCGTGGTCGACGTGGACGCCCGGCATCCCGGCGCTCGCCTCGAGCGCTCGCACCGAGTACAGCTCCCAGAGCGCGGTACCGACGTTGACGGCGAAGTCGTTGCGGCGGGCCAGCGAGCGCGCCACCTCGAGCGGGTCGCGGGTCACGTGCACGGCGACGGGGGCCTCGAGGAGCGGGCGCAGCACCGGCAGCAGCAGGCACAGCCGCGGTTCCTTCACCACCCACGGCCGGTGGGCGTCGAGCTCGAGGATGAGCCGGCGCAGCTTCGGCAACTCCTCGTCGAGCACCTCCGGAGGGATCGACGCGGCATCGAAGTCGGCTGCCCGCCACCAGTCGGCGCCGGCCCCCATCAGGAGGGCGTCGCAGATCGCCCGCACGTCGCGGCGCTCCCAGAAGCCCTTGGGGTTCTCGTCGTTCGCCTCGGTGGCGATGCCCTCGGGACCGAAGTGCGCGCCCGCCAGGTTGAGCAGGCGCGTCACCATCGAGGTGCCCGACCGGTGCATCCCGAGGACGAGCAGCTGCACGGAGGCGCCCTCGGCTAGTTGCCCGAGCCGGAGCCCGAGCCCGAGCCCGAGCCGGAACCGGAACCGGAGCCGGAACCGGAGCCGGAGCCCGAGCCGGAACCGGAGCCCGAACCCGAGCCGGAGCCGGA
>ERZ795053.3204-NODE-3204-length-18816-cov-23.821385_pt1 | contig 18816 bp, 11 predicted proteins | sample MGYA00375137_ERZ795053 | MGnify/ENA primary metagenome ERZ795053 (study PRJEB30182, sample SAMN05720284) | activated sludge metagenome | isolation source: Anaerobic digester | place: Hong Kong | collected 2014-12-17 ...
TCGACTGCTCGGGGATCCTGCGCTCACTCTTGCAGCGCGGGCTGATCGAAGAGGTGGATCGGCTCGATGCGCCAGGCCGTCCCGTGCTCTACGGCGTCACCGATCTCTTCATGCAACACTTCGGGTTGACGAGCCTGCAAGAACTCCCGCCACTCGAAACCAACGAAACCGAACAACTCGACAAGGCGATCGACACCGAATAATCCTGCCGGTGGCCGGCTGGCGAGCCGTTTCGGAAGGACGGGCAACCGACGCCAGTGCTTGACGCGCCGGCAGGCGCCGCATCGCCTCTCGCCAGATGGTTGGAAGTCAGGTTCTTTGTTGGTAGAATGTCATGTAGCGGGCGCTGGTGTGTGGCATCATCACTTTGCATCGGAATGCCCGCCGGCCTGACTGTGGCTGACCTGACTCCGGAGCCGCGCGACCTTTTCTAGGCACACACTGCTACGACTGCGCGACCTCTGGTTCATCCATACCAACACGACCCGGCGAGCATGACGACACCGTACATGGCGCGGCCGCATGGCCGGCCATGTCAGACGAACGTCAGCGCAAGGGAGGCAAAATGCGTACCCAATATCGATGGATTTGGCTGCTGTTGGCGGCACTTCTCGTGAGCACCCTGGTGAGCACGGCAGGTGTGCCTGCGCTTGCCGCCGAAAAGAGCCTGGTCTGGGAACGGTTCGACGTCGACATCCAGGTCAACGCCGATGGCACCTTTGACGTGGCCGAGCACCAGGCGATCCGCTTCATCGACGGAACCTTCAAATTCGGCTATCGCGACATTCCCAAGCAGAACTTTGGCTATATCACGGACTGGGCGGTCACGGATGCGTCCGGCAACACGTACATGCAGACGTACGGCGGCGAGGTACCCTACACCTTTGTCGTCGACGACCAGGGCGGCAGCTATGTGATTCGCTGGTACTTCCCACCGACAAGCGATCCGCAGACGTACACGCTGAGCTACCGCGTCCATGACGGCCTGCGCTATTACAGCGGCGGCGACCAGCTTTGGTGGAAGGCGGTCTACGGCGATCGCCAGTTCCCCGTGCTGGCGAGCCGCGTGCGCGTGATGGTCCCGGCGCCAGCCGTGATCCAGGAATATGCCGCCTACATCAACGATGCGGATGCGCGCGACTCGGTAACGGCTGAGCTGCTGGACGGTAACCGCGCCATTCTCTTTGAGGCGCAGCGCACCCTGCGCGCCGGCCAGGAACTCGAAGTGCGCGCCCAATTCACGTCGGGCGTGGTGGCGGGTACGGCGCCGGCCTGGCAGTCGCGGGCGGATGCACAGGCGGCGCAGCGCGAGGCAGAGGCTGCCTACCAGCAGCAGTGGGGACCGATCGCCACGCTCTTTTCCGGCGTGCTGGCCCTGGCATTGTTACTTGGTGGACCGGCGCTGGCCTATCTCATGTGGTACAAGTACGGCCGCGACAAGCCGGTCGCCCGTGTCGCCGACTATCTGCCCGAGCCGCCCGACGATCTGCCGCCAGGTCTGGCCGGCACCCTGGTCGACGACAGCGCCGATATGCAGGACATCATCGCCACGATTGTGGACCTGGCGCGGCGCAAGGCAATCAGCATCACCGAGGTCAAGGAGCAGGGCTTCTTCCGCATGGGGACCGACTTCATCTACCGCCGCGAGCGGACGGATGTGCCGCTCTCCCCCTTCGAGTCAAAGTTGATCACGGATATCTTTGGCAGCAAGCAAGAGAAAAAGCTGTCCGACCTGAAAAACAAGTTCTACCAGGATATTCCGGACATCAAAACGGCCATGTATGACGACCTGATTGGTCGCGGCTATTACAAGACCAGTCCCGACAGCGCGCGCAAACAGTTTGGCTGTCTGGGCGGTGCGGTGATGGCCGTCGGCGCTGCCGTTTCCGTCCTTTTTACGATCTTGTTGGTGGACTTGACTCCCGCGGCCATCTGCCCCGGCTTTGGGATCTTTGCGCTTGCCATTGCGCTGCTCGTCGTTTCGCGCTACATGCCGCGCAAGACCGACGAGGGATCGGAAGCCGTGGCGCGCTGGAAGGCCTTCAAGGAATACCTGCGCAACATCGACAAGTACACCGACCTCGACGCGCAGAAGGAAATCTGGGATCGCTGGCTGCCCTATGCCATCGCCTTTGGCATCGACAAGGATTACATCCGCAAGTTTGAAGGAGTCAACGCGCCGGCGCCGGGTTGGTACATTCCCTCGCCGACGCTGTACGGCCCCTACCATCGCCGCTACTATGGGCCGGGCAGCGACCAGCCGCCGGTCTTCCTGCCGGGCAGCGGACCGAGCGAAGGCGGCGGATTCCCCGGCGGTGGCGGCAGCCTTGGCGGCGGGCTGAGCAGCGCCTCGCGCGGCATGGGCACCAGCCTGGCCAGCATGAGCGCCGGCCTCGGCTCAATGCTGAGCAGCGCCAGCTCGACGATGACCAGCCGGCCCAGCAGCTCCGGTTCGAGCGGCGGGTGGGGCGGCGGCGGCTTCAGTGGCGGCGGCGGATTCGGCGGTGGCGGCGGCGGCGGTGGTGGCGGCGGCTTCGGTTGATCCTGCAACGCGCCACGCAACGTGGGGCCAGTTATGACGTATACAGAATTGCGAGGCTGATATGATTGGTGGCGGAAAAACGGTTGGCTTGGTTCTGATGATCGTCAGCGCGGTGCTGCTGCTCGTCTTTGGCGCCTGGGTGTTGACGGCCGTATCGACCGACGAGACGACCAGTGGCGGCGCGGTGCTGGGGCTGCTGCTGGCGGTCGGCGTGATGGCGCCGATTTTCGGCATCGGCGCGTATCTCTTCCGCAAGGGCGGGCAGGAGCAGCGCGAGTACGTGCAGGTGGAGAAAGAGAAGCAGATTCTCAACGCAGTGCTGACGCGCGGCCAGGTGACCGTCACCGAATTGGTGGCCGAGATGCAGTTGCCGCAGGAGGAGATCGAGCAGATGATCCACGACCTGGTGGGCAAGCAACTCTTCAGCGGCGCCATCAACTGGGACAAGGGGCTGCTCTACAGCGTCGAGAGCCAGAAACTGACGGGCGACCAGAAGTGTCCAAATTGCGGCGGCGACCTGAAATTCGCCGGCAAGGGGCTGATCGTCTGCCCGTACTGCGGCAGCCAGGTCTTCCTGACCAAGCGCGCGGCGGCCGAAACAGCATCAACAACTAGTGGCGGCGCGTAGCAGCGACCGACAGGGCGCCGCCGGAATTCACAAATCGAGTTGAAGGGAACGGGAATAGCCACAGGAGGCGAATCAATGGCCGACAATTTCGTGGAATTTGCCAAAGGACAGATGGGGGCAGTCGAGCGGCTGCTCAAGGGACTGCCGGGAATCAGCGGCTACATCGACAAGGACATGCGCCGCGACGCCGACAAGCGCGTGCGCGAAGCCATCGCCGCATCGCTGGCGCAGAGTCAGGCGGCGCTGACCGGCGTGCAGAACGCGTTGCTCAAGGGCGGCGGGTTGGCGATGATGGATGAAGTCAACGATGTGGCCGTCAATATGCAGACGCTGACCGATCGCATCAAGACCGCCAGCTACGGCTATGCCGGGCTGTTCGATCCGGTGCGCATCAAGGAGCAGCAACTCGATGCGCTCGTGCGCTTCGACCGCGCCATGGCGCAGGAAGTCGGCGCAATCAATACGTCGATCGCTGCGCTGGCCCAGGCGGTCAAGGAGCGCACGGATGTGGCATCGGCCATCGACCAGCTTGGCGCCAAGGTGCAGGAACTGAACGTACTCTTCAGCAAGCGCGGCGAGGCCATCCAGGCGCCCGGCCTGCTCGACGATCCGGGTTATGCCCCGCCGCCGGCCGATCTGCCCACAACGACCGAATGACCGAAACTTACACTCGAACGTCAACCCATTGACAGGCGATTGCCAAGGAGAATCGACTCATGCCAAGAATTATCGATGTCGTCGAAGCGCCCAATCAGGGGCCGAATGAACTGGTCGTGCGCGTCCCCCAGGTAGGCTCCGGCGACTTCCGCCTCGGCAGCCAGGTGATCGTGCGCGAGAGCCAGAACGCTATCTTTTACCGCGACGGCAAGTCGCTGGATATGTTTGGCCCCGGACGGCACACGATTACGACCGCCAACCTGCCGCTCATCAGCAACGTGATGAGCTTCTTCACAGGCGGCAACGACGTCTTCACTGCCGAGGTGTACTTCGTCAACATGCGCGAGTTCACCGACCTGAAGTGGGGCACGCCGCAGCCTATCAGCCTGCGCGACTCCGAGCTGGGCTTTGCGCGCGTGCGCGGCTTCGGCCAGTACACGATTCAGATTGCGGAGCCCAAGCGCTTCGTCGACCAGATCGTGGGCACGCAGGGGCTCTTCCAGACCAGCCAGATCGAGGATTACCTGCGCAACACCATCATCAGCAGCATCACCGACGTGCTGGGCGAAAACATGACCAGCATCTTCGACCTGCCGCGGCTGATGGACGAGATGGGCGCAGCGGTCAAGGCCAAGGCGTCGGCCTCGTTCGCCGCCATGGGCATCAACCTCAAGCAGTTGATGGTCGTGTCGATCACCCCCACCGACGAGACGGCCAAGGCCATCGACGAGCGGGCGAGCATGGGCGCCATCGGCAACATGGACGCCTACCTCAAGTACAAGGCCGCGCGTGCCATGGGCGATGCCGCCAACAACCCGAGCGGCAGCGGTGCGGCAGAGGGCGTCGGTCTGGGCGCCGGCATCGGCATGGGCGCCGGCATGGCGGGCATGATCTCGCAGGCCATGCAGTCGGCCTCGCAGCCGCAGGCCGCCCCGGCAGCCGCCGCTGCCGCCTCGACGCCCGGCGTCATGACGCTGGAAGAGGCCGCCGCCTACCTCAAGGTCTCGACGGCCGACGTACAGGCCGCAATCGACGCCGGCGAACTCAAGGCCAAGAAGATTGGGAGCCAGTATCGCATCGCCAAGGATGCGATCGACACGTACCTGTCGAGCTAGGATCGACCGCCTCGTTTGACAAAGCAGCCGTGCAGGCGCTACGCTCTCAGCGCTTGCACGGTTTGTTTTTTCATGGGCGCCCCGCCGCCACCCGGAGAATCATGACTGACACCATGAACACATTTGAGCCGGCCCCGCTGCCCGCCACCCCGCCGGAAAGAATCAGCGCCTGGGAGTATGCCCTGGCTGCCGTCGTCCTGGCGGCGTGCCTGCTGGCCGGCCTGGCCCTGGCCGACACGAAGGCGCCGGCCCCTGCCGTCGGCGTGCTGCGCTTTGCCAGCGAGATCGACTTTGCCTCTGCCAGCCGCCTGATCGACATGCTCGAAGCGGCGCGGCGCGATGATGGGCTGGCGGCAGTGGTGCTCGAAGTCTCCAGCCCCGGCGGATTCGCCACCAGCAGCGAGAGCATCTTTTACGCGCTGCTCAGCCTGCGCGAGGCAAAACCGCTCGTCGTCGTGGTGGATGGCCTGGCGGCTAGCGGCGGCTACTACATGGCGGCAGCCGGCAATCGCATTTACGCGCCGCCCAGCAGCTATGTGGGCAATGTCGGCACGCGTGGCGGACGCCCCAGCGATCCGGCCCTGGCGCCGGACGAGTTGAGCAGCGGCCCCTACAAGCTCGAAGGCGGCAGCCGCTTCGACCAGATCCACCAGCTCGACCTGGTGCGCAACTCCTTCTTGACCAATGTGGTCAACCAGCGCACGCATGCCGCGCTCAACCCGCTCACACTTGCGCCGGAAGAATTGGCCGAGGCGCGTATCTACCTGGGCAGCGAGGCGGTGGCGCTGGGGATCATCGATGGCGAAGGCGGCCGGCCCGAGGGGATCAAAGCCGCAGCCGAACTGGCAGGTCTCACGAGCTACGACATCGTCGACGTGCCGGCGTACCTGGGCATGGAGCCCATCATCAGCGGCGGGGAGGAGATGGTCGCGTCGGCCCAGGCCATGCTGGCCGGAGCGCCGCCGGGCACGATCTTTGCGCTCGACTCGCGCATCCCCTTCCCCGAGGCCGAGCTGCCCGCCAATCTCCAGCACCTGCGCAAGCCGCGCGCCGGCGCCGACTTCACGTGGCGCACCGGCGGCGCGCCGGCAGCAACCTTTGCCGGCAGCCTTGCGCCTGCCGCGAGCCGGCCATAGGGAGCGTGGTCATGAAACGAAGCACCTTCTGGATTCTCGTTGCGGTAGCCGGCCTGCTGTTGGCGACCGGGCCAATGCTGTGGCGTTATATGGAACAGCAAACGCCGCAGGCGGCCTACACGCCCCCCACAGTACCGACGGCTGCCGTTGCGGCCACGCCCATCCCGACGGCCACGCCCTTGGCCGTTGCCCAGGCCAGCGTTGCGACCGGCGAGGAAGTTCGGCGCGGGCCGGTCGTCGTCGACCTCGCGCACTACTCTGCCGTGGAGCGCAATCGCTTCCAGCCGCTGGCCAGCGCGCTGGCCGAGCAGGGCGTGGACCTGCGCTTCTGGCTGCCCACGGTTTCCCTCGACAATGTGACGCAGTTCTCCGATTTCCCCGATCAGTCGGAGACGTTACAGCGCGAGTTGTCGGGCGCCAGCGCGCTGGTCGTCGTGAGCCCCTATTTTCTCTACAGCGCAAAGGAAGTGCAGGTCGTCGAACAGTTCCTGGCCGACGGCGGGCGCCTGCTCATCATCAGCGACCCGGATGTGGAGAGCGACGCTGCGCGCGACACGAACAGCCTGGCCGCGCCGCTCAACATCGTCTTCAACGAGGATTACCTCTACGACACGGTCGACAACGACGAGAACTATACTTATTTCTTCCAGGGCGACTTTTTTGACCAGGCGGAAGCACTGGCGGGCAGCCGCATCGCCTTCTACGGCGGGCGCAGCATCGACGGCGCGGTGATTCCCCAGGTTCGCAGCGCGTCGACGACGTTGAGCAGCCTGCGCACCGGACAGACCGGCTTCACGACCGGCGCCACAGGCGGCGTCGAGGCGGGCGGCTCGCTGGGGCGCGTGCTGGCGCTGAGCGACTTCGACGTGCTCACCGATCCCTACGTCGCCCGCCATGACAATCGCCGGCTGCTTGCCTTTGTGGCGGAATTCCTGGCCGGCGGCGAGCGCAATCATTCCATCGCCGACTTCCCGGCCGCGCTGGGCAAGGAGGTGGCGCTGGTCATCGACGACAGCGCGCCGGTCGGCGCACAGGGGCTGGTAAAGGCCGCCGAATTGCAGCGTGTGCTGGAGCTGTCCGGCCGGCAGATGCGTCTGGGCCCGACGACCTGGGTGAGTAACTCCATTGCCGCCGACGGCAACGATCTGATCTACGTCGCTTCCTACGAAGCCGCCGAGCGCGATACGCCGTTGCTGGCCGATCTGGGGCTGAGCCTCGTTACCGAGATCGTGACGCCCACGGCCAGCGCGCCGACCGCCACCCCGGCCGTGGAGAGCGACTCACCGGCACCCGCACCGGCTACCACTCCGGCCGAGACACCCGCCACCACGCCGACGCCGACGATGGTACCCGAACTGCCGCAGACCACGCCCGCGCCGGAAATCCCGCCGGTGACGCCCGGCGCGGCCGATGTCACGGCGACGGCGACGGTCGTGCCGGTCAGCCGGCTGGCCCAGGCACAGGCGGCGACACCCGCACCCACGGAGACGCCATCGCCTGCGCCCGAGGCTACGCCGGAACCGGCCACAGGCGAGAGCACCGGCACGGCCGAAGCGGCGGCCACAGCAACGCCCGCACCGGATGTCACGGAGCCGGTCGCCCCGCCGGCGCCAACGCCCACAGAACAGGTCTATCTCGTGCGCGAGGATGGCATCCGCCTGCTGGCCGACGAGACGCAACTCTTCGTCCAGCGCGCCATCGACGACGAGCACAAGATTCTGGCGGTGCTGGGCGAGAGCGAAGCGGCCATTAACGCCGGATTGACACGGCTGCTCACCCGCGACCTGACCGGCTGCCTCATCCAGGATGAGCTGGTGATCTGTCCGTACGTGCCGGGCACGGGCGAGACAAGCACGGCCGCGCCGGCCGCGGCGGCACAGGCGCCGGCAGGCGAATCGGCGACGCTGCCGGCCAAAGACGGCGATCCTGCGCCGGCGGGCGACGACTCGTCGCAGGCAATCTTGATCGTCGACGATAACCGCAACGCGGCGGAAGGCGAGATTGGCGAGGCGGAACTCTATGCCGCCCTGTTGGCGGCGGCGGGCTATCAGCCCACGCTCTGGTCGACGAACGATAGCGGGTACCCGGCGGTGGACAAACTGCAAGAGTATGCGTGGATCATCTGGAGTGACGCCATCTACAGTAACAGCGGGCTGCGCGGCCAGGCGCTCCAGACCGTCGGCGACGCCATCAATGCCGGCGCCAAAGTGACGGTGAGCAGCCGCATGCCCTTCTTTGGCGTCAGCGCCGAGCCGGCCTCGCCCATCGTGGATGTGGTGATTGGGAGTGACGTGCCCGAACTAGTGGAGGGCATATCGTCCGAACCGATCCCGCTTCCTGCCGGGCTGCCCGACGTTGTGCCGCTCAACTCGGACCCCGAGCCGTCGACCGGCGCGCGCATTGCCATGCGGCGCGGCCCGGCGAGCAAGGCCGGCGAGGCGCCCGTGCTCATGGTCTACAGCGATGAGAACTTTGACGAACCCAAGGGGGCGAAGCTCATGCTCTTCGGCATGTCGATTGCCTGGCTGCCGGACGATCTTGCGCCCAAGCTGGTCGAGAGCATGGCGGCCTTCATGCTGGCGGAGTAGCGTGCCGCAGCGCCCGTAGCGTCACCCCTCCGGCCCGCCAGCGAGGTGGAAGTCGAACGCCTCGTCGCGGTCGCAGGTCAATGTGCCGGCATCGTAGCGCAGCCGGGCAACCTGGAGCGACGTGCGGCGGTAGGCGTAGGGAATGACGCCCTCGGCGGTGCGTTCGTCGATGCGCTTCTCGTTGGGGTGGGTGAAATAGAAGAGATAGGCCGCGTCCCCCTGCACGAGCACGTCGGCATGATGCCCGAATGCCGCGTCGTCCGCCCGGCTGCCCGGCTTGTCGAGCAGATCGGCCTGGCGCACCCACCGTTCGCAATCATCCGACCGGTAAACGCCCAGACCCTTCCAGTGATCCGTCACCATCCAATAATGGCCCTGCCAGGCAACGACATTCGGCCCCTCGTGAGCGCAGTCGGTGATCACGGGACCGGCAACGCGCCAGGTGTAGAGGTCGTCGCTGTCGGCCGCGTAGGTGTGCGATCCGTGCACTTCGTCCTTGTACCACATGCGCCAACGGCCCGAAGGCATGCGGAAGACGCACGCGTCGATTACTTTTGACGACGACAATTCCAGCCGCGAGCGAAACTCCCACGACCAGAGATCGTTGCTGGTGTAGTGGAGAATGTGGCGCGGCCCGGTCCACTCATGCGGCACGCCCGGCACGTAGCTGACGTACATGTGGTAGCGATCGTCGTGCCAGAGGATCTCGGGCGCCCAATAGGTGTTGCGCCCGCGTTCGTAGCTCAGCCCCTCGGCAATACCGCGATAGACCCAGCTCTGGCCGCCGTCGTGCGAACTGGCGATGCCAATGTCCGTGCCATGCACCCAGGCGAAGCCCCACGCGTCCACATTGGCGCGGCGGTTGGTGTAGAAGAGCCACCAGGCACGCTCGGCGCGGTTCCAGATGATCGTGGGGTCGGCGGCGCCGTCGAAAATCGGGTCGCGAAAGAGCGGCGCCGGCGCGGGCGGCATATCAGAGGACCTCGAACTCGACGCGGAAGTGCTTCTGCAACTCGGTCGTCAGCTTATCGCTGATCGTGCAGGCATCGTTGGGGAAACTCAACTCGGCCGGCGTGCCGCTGCCAACCAGGCGTATCACGAAGCCGTCACGCCCTTTGGGGTCGCGCACGGTATCGTAGAGTTCCTTGAGCCGGTACTTGTCGCGCTCCAGATTGCCGCTGCGGCGGAAGGTGATGAGCAGGCGGCGTTCGGCCTGCCGCGGCGCGCCGTAGCGGTCAGCCGCGGCGGGCGCCTCGGCCACAGCGGCGCTCGGCCGCGACGATCGACCATTGGGTGCAGGCGCGGCGGGGGCTGGTGCGGGTGCGGGTGTCTCCGACCTTGCTGGTGCGGGCGCGCTGAGGCTGGGCTCTCCGGCGATCGGCCGCGACGGTGGCGCCGCGCTGGTGGCCGGTTCGATGGTCTCCTTTTCGGCGAGGTCGCTTGCCTCGTCCTCCTCGCCGTCGAGTTCGGCCGTCTCGGCCACGGGGCTACCGGGCACGGCATTCTCCACAGCAAGCGGCGGCGGGGCCGAGCCATCCTGCATCCAATCCGGGATGTCGTTCTGGAAGGGATTGGCTTCGGGCGCCGGCACGGCGTCGTAGCCGTTGCTGAGCTCGTCGTCGTGCGCGCCGTTGCCGTTGAAGGCTGTCCCGTTGATCGTCGGCCCGCCGTTGAAAAGCGGTGTCTGCTGGATAGGTTCGTCGGCGCCGGTAACGTAGCTCTCGACATGGGTTTGCAGGATGTCGGCGAGCAGCGTCGTCTGGTTGTCGCGCGTCTGCGCCTTGCCCTTGACGATCACCACCGAGTCGACCACCAGTTTGTCCTTGTACTCGGCAAAGGCCTTGGGGAAGAAGACGACCTCGCAGCCGCCCTGCAAGTCCTCCAACTGCACGAAGGCCATCTGGTCGCCCTTCTTGGTGTTGATGGTGCGCACGTTGGTGATGACGCCGGCCAGCGTCACGCCCTTGCCGTCGTACGCCTCACCAAGTTCGGCGCAGGAGCAGGTCGTCACCTTCTGGAAGTCGATGCCCATCTGCTGGAGCGGGTGGCTGATGGAGTAGACGCCGAGCAATTCCTTCTCCCACTGGAGCTTCTCACGCCCCTTGACTTCCTCGATGTCGGGCAGGCGCATGGGCGAGACGTGCGCCTGCTGCCCGCTGCCCCCGCCGCTCATGAGGTCGAAGATGGAGAGCTGGCCGCTGTCGCGCGCGTCGTGCACGGAGGCGGACGAACCCACCATCTGGTCGAGCATGGCGAGCAACTGGCTGCGCCGGCCAAAGCGGTCGAGCGCGCCGACCTTGATCAGACACTCGAGCGCGCGCTTGTTGACCTGGCGCAGATCGACGCGGTCGCAGAACTCCTCCAGGCTCTTGAAGGGGCCACCTTCCTGGCGCGCCTCGATGATGACGCGCACCGGCCCCTCGCCCACGTTCTTGACCGCGGCCATGCCAAAGCGGATGGCGCTGCCTTCGGGCACGGGAAAGGCGTAGGCCAGGCTGGGGTCGCGCTGGGCCTGCTGCGGCGTCTCCGGCGGCCGCTGCTGGATCTCGAAGTCGAGCCCGGAGTAGTTGACGTCGGGCGGCAGCACGTCGATGCCCATGCGCCGGCATTCGGAGACGAAGTTGATGACCTTCTCCGTCTTGTCACGCTCGACCAGGAGCTGCGCCGCCATGTACTCGACGGGGTAGTGCGCCTTGAGGTAGGCCGTCTGCACTGTGATGACGGCGTAGTCGGCGGCGTGGCTGTTGTGCACCAGGATGTCGTTGGCGACGAAGTTGTGCGTGTCGGGTACTTCGAGGTCATATGTCTGCTCTTCGCCGACATACTCGATATTGACGATTTTATCCCAATAGATGTCACTGTAACCGGCCCGCTGAAGCGTGTCGTCGCCGAAGAAGTCAGCGAGACGCTGAATCGTCAAACGAGCAAAGCCGTTCTTGCCTGCTGCTCCTGTTGGATAGAATTCGCGCTGAGCAACGCCGCACTGCTCGTTGATCTCCAGCCATGTCAGGCCTGCGCGTTCCTTGGCTTCTCGCACCGCTGACTTCACAGAAATCGGCACGACATCTTTTGTACTCTGGGTGGCGACGTTTTCCAGGCTAAGTCGGTCGAGTTTTGCCTGCCGTGCCGGGCTGACAAAATGTACGGCAATTGTGTCGCGGAAACGCACCAGGTTTTCATTACCGGTTACAAACAATTGGTAGCCGATGCGACCAGTGCGATAGGGGAAATTCACTGTCCGCAGCCGACTGATGATGCCCAGGCGCAGGAGAAGATGCTGCAATTGGTGGGCCAGCCGTTCAGAAGAGGTGGCATAGAAGAGACTGCGATCGGTATCGTTGATGTGCCCGTCACCTTCCCACATGCGGCTGATAAGAAGTCCGAGCTGGCGAGATCCAAGCCGGAAGGCTTCGTCGGGTATTTCTTTCACTGTCGCTTGCTTGCCTAGTAGGCCGAGTCTGCCCGCCCATGTGAAGATGCCAGGAGGTCGCGAGCTATCAACGCGTTTGGCGTAGATCGAATATGTGCCTTTGTGAAGGGCTGTCGAGCAGGTGACGTTGTCGAAGCTTTCGGCGGCGAGGACATAATCCTCGCACTGCGCCTCATCTTTTGAGTAGAAATAGACCGAATGCGGATGACAGAGGTTGCCCTCGGCAAGCAGATGACCGAGCGCAATGACCTCGTGGTCGTGCCACTGGGCCGAACCGCTGACGGGCAGCATGCGCGGCGTGGCAATCTGCGTACCGACGGCGAGTTCCTCAAGCAACCGCCAGCCGTCAAAGGTGTAGAACGGATGGTTGGCCGTGGCCTTGATCGTACGCCCGAGTGCAGTGGTAAGCCGGTAGACAGGTTTGACGCCATTATGCATGACAGCGGCTACGTTGCCGGTGCGCAGTTTCAGCGTATCGGTGTCGCAAGTAACGGTTTGGGAGAGTTGTACCTTGCCGGTAAAAATGTCCTCGATACGCATCAGAAGACCGCTCTGCGCGTCAAGAACTTCTGTATCGCCCGGCAGGCATTTGTTGAAGCCATAGCGCGCAAAGAACTCGATATCCCCGTAGATCGCCTCGGCGGTGCCGTGGTCGATGCCGTTCTTTTCGCAGCCGGCGATGAAGATCTTCTTGTGTTTCTCGATCTCCGAGGCCTTCTTCTTGCCGATGGCGCGGCGCAGCAGGTCGGCCTCGCCGGGCGTGTAGCCGGCCAGCTCGCTGAGCAACTGGATGATCTGCTCCTGGTAGACGATGATGCCGTAGGTCTCTTCCAGGATCTTGGCCAGCAGCGGGTGCTTGTATTCGACCGGCTCCTCGCCGTGCATGCGCCGGATGAAGGCGGGGATGTACTCAAGCGGGCCGGGCCGGTAGAGCGAGATCATGGCGACGATGTGCTCGAAGGTCGATGGCTTCATCTCCGTGAGCACGCGGCGCATGCCCTGGCTTTCCACCTGGAAGACGCCGCTCACCTCGCCGCTGGAGAGCAATGTGAAGGCATCTTCGGCAACCTCACCCTCGTAGGGGATGTTCTCCAGCGTGTACTCGATGCCGTGGCGCTCCTTGATGAGCCGCCCGGCCTCGCGCATGACGGAGAGCGTGCTCAGGCCGAGGAAGTCGACCTTGAGCAGGCCGATCGATTCCAGGATCGGGAACTCGTACTGGGCGATGGTGCTCGTCACCGTGGACTTGCTGCCGCGCATGATGGGCGTGTAGTGCGTCAACTCGCGGTCGGCGACGATGACGGCCGCAGCGTGGATGCCGGCGTTGCGCGCCACGCCTTCGAGCTGCATGGCCGTGTCGAGCAGGGTCTTGACCCACGCCTCCTTGGCGTAGAGATCGACCAGCTCCTGGCTGTAGAATTCGTGTCCCTCGGTCAGGCAGTCCTGGATCGTCACCGGCTTGCCGGGAATGCCGGGGATGAGCTTGGCGATGTAGTCGACCTTGGCCAGCTCGATGCCCTGGGCGCGGCCCACATCGCGCACGGCGGCCTTGGCCTTCATGCGGTTGAAGGTGGCGATCTGCGCGACCTGGTCCTCGCCATACTTCTCGACGGTGTAGCGGATCATCTCTTCACGCTGGTCGTCGGGATAGTCCAGGTCGAAGTCGGGCATGGTGACGCGGCCCGGGTTGAGGAAGCGCTCGAAAATCAGGTTGTTCTTGAGCGGGTCGATGCCCGTGATGCCGGTACAGTAAGCAACCAGCGAGCCGGCGCCCGAGCCGCGCACGTTCCACCAGATGTTGCGACTGCGCGCAAAGTCGCACAGATCAGCCACGATGAGATAGTAGATGTCGAAGCCCATCTCGTGGATGATGCGCAGTTCGCGCTCTTTGCGTTCCTGCACCTCACTGTCGGTGGCACGGGCGCCGTAGAGACGTTTCAAGCCTTCCTCGGTCAGATGGCGCAGGTAGGTCTCGTAGGTGTAGCCCTCCGGGATCGGCAGGTCGGGCAGGTGGTAGGTCGGGTCCTCCAGGTCGATCTCGCACATCTCGGCGATGCGCAGCGAGTGCTCGAAGGCGCCGGCCGGCAGGTCGATGAAGGGACGGAAGGTCGCCTCCATCTGCGCCCGGCTCTTGAGAAAGTAGCTGCCGTCGGTCATGCGCATGCGGTTGGGCTGGTCGATGGTGACGCCGGTCTGCACGCAAAGCAGCACGTCATGCGGGCCGCCGTCCTGCTCGCGCACGTAGTGGACGTCGTTGGTCGCAACCAGATTCAGTCCGAATTTCTCCGCCCACGGCACAAGCGTCTTGTTCACCGTGACAAGTTCGGGGATCGAGTGCTCCTGCAACTCGATGAAGAAATTTTCCTTGCCAAAGACGTCCACATACCAGCCCAGCCGCTCGTAGGCCTCGCGCTCCTTGCCCTGGTAGAGCAGTTGCGGCACCTCAGCGCCGAGACAGCCGGTACTGGCGATGATGCCCTCGGCGTGCGCGGCCAGGTATTCATGATCAACGCGCGGCTTGTAATAGTAGCCGTCAGTCTGGCTGTGCGACGCAATCTTGAGCAGGTTGCGGTAGCCGGTCATGTTGCGGGCCAGCAGCAACAGGTGGTAGTTCTCGCGGTCGAGTTGCGGGTCGCGGCCGCCCATGGGGCGCCCCCACGCCGTCTCGTACGCCTCGACGCCGATGATGGGCTTGATGTTGGCGTCGCGGCAGGCGCGGAAGAACTCGATGGCGCCATGCATGACGCCATGGTCGGTCAGGGCGAGCGCGGGCTGGCCCAGGCGCGCCGCTTCCTTGACGAGCAGCTTGACGCGCCCCAGACCGTCGAGAAGCGAATATTCAGAATGGACGTGCAGATGCACAAAATCGTCGGCCATGATGGTCGTGCCTGCCGTGAATGAACCGTGGTCACCTGAACGAGGCGGGTGCCGTGAAAACGTGGGCTGCTGAGCCTGCTCGAGTGACACAGATCAGCTTTGCATAATAGGAACTGATGTTCTATTACAGCGCGTGCATTATAGCAAAGAACGGGCGCGGTGACGAACGTCCATCGCCGGCGCGCGACATCGAAACACACGCTGCGACACTCTCACCATTCTGCTGGAACCGGGCCCGGCTATGATCGGACAGGAGTTCGCATCCCATATCCGTTGAACATAATGAAAGGGGAGAACAATGTCGTTTCTACCATCTTTTGGTGAACGGGCTACCTTGATCGACGTCTACCGCAGGTACCCGGCCATGGCGCGCCACGTGCTCGGGCTGGCGGAGGTCGCCTTCACCATGACGGATGCCTTCACGCCCGGCGAGTGCGAGATGATGGGCGCCTATGTGTCGGCGCTCAACAATTGCGGCTACTGCCGGCGCATCCACATGGAGGCGGCGATCAGCAACGGCGTCGATCGCAGCGCCTTCGACGATTTCGCCGTTGCCGACGCCCCGCGCTACGGCGACGCGCGCTGGCGCCCGGTCTTTGAGTACGTGCGCGCGTTGACGCTGGCGCCGGCGTCGGTCTTCCGCGGACACACCGAAGCGCTGCTGGCGGCCGGCTGGTCGGAGGATGTCATCGTTCAATTGACGACGATTACCTCGGCCTTCAATGTCCTCAACCGCCTTGCCGATGCCTTTGGCCTCTCCGCCAATGAGGAGTTTTTTGCGCTGGCCGGGCAACGGCTGGCGGCGAAGGGCTACGGCGGGACGGCCGAGATGCTCGGTCTGGCGGTTGCCGCATAGCAGCACGCACTGCCCCGCAATTTGATAGCTGCGCTCTTGCCCTGGTTGTTGCCCGCATCGCCCCCGGTGTATGATGGCGTCATGCCAATACACAATCAGGATTCTTTGCGCGCGCTCTACACAAGCGAGGAACGCATCGGCGCGGACTACCCGGACGTCCGCCGCGAGGTTCTTCCCCACCTCATTCGCCAGGTTCCCAAGGAGGCGGGCGGCGAGGGCTTCATCGCCTATACGGCGCTGGACGCAAGCAATGCCGACGATGTGATTCGAGAGCAGATCGCCTTTTTCGAGCAGATCGGCGCCAGCTTCGAGTGGAAACTCTACGACTATGACACCCCGCCCGACCTCAAGGCACGGCTCGCGGCGCATGGGTTCGAGATCGGGGAGCCGGAGAGCCTGATGATCCTGCCGCTGGATGCGGCGCCGCCTGCGCTCCTGGCGCCAGTCACGCACGATGTGCGCCGGCTGGCCGACCCGGCCGAACTCGAGTACATCCGCGCCATCAAGGACGCAATGGAGCCGGGCGCGCACGAGTCGCTGCTCAGTTATCTCCGCCTGATGATGACGCAGAACCCCGAGCGCATGAGCTTCTACGTCGCACTCGTCGAGGAGCAACCGGTCAGTTGCGCCTGGATTCACTTCCCCCCGGACGGTCAGTTTGCCAGCCTGTGGGGCGGCTCGACCCTGCCGGCATTCCGCGGCCGCGGGCTGTACACCGCGCTGCTTGCCGCGCGCGTGCAGGAGGCGATCCGCCGCGGGCGCCGCTACCTCACCATTGACGCCGGCCCCATGAGCCGTCCCATCGTGGAGCGCTTTGGCTTCATCTACGTGGCGACGACCCATCCGTGCATTTGGACGCACAGTCGCGCCGACTCTTGAGCCGCCGCCGCCCGAACGTTCAAAGTCCTACCCGCCAATCGACTCTCCCAAACACTGGCCTGTCAACCGAGGACAGCCGGCGACGCTTGTGCTAGGCTGGGAGTAGGTGGTCCGTTTGCACAATGTCGTGTGAAAGGGGGATACAATGACCGTATTCGACCACATCGAATTCGACAATCACGAACAGGTTGTCTTCTTCCGCGATGCGCAGGCCGGGCTCTCTGCCATCGTGGCGATCCACTCCACAGCCCTGGGGCCGGCAGCCGGCGGCTGTCGCATGTGGCCCTACGCCTCCACCGCCGACGCACTCACCGATGTGCTACGCCTCTCCAAGGCCATGAGCTACAAGAGCGCGCTGGCCGGGCTGCCGCTGGGCGGCGGCAAGGCCGTGATTATCGGTGACCCCGCGGTGGACAAGAATGAACGGCTGCTGCATGCGTTCGGGCGCTGCGTGCAGCACCTGGGCGGGCGCTACTGGACCGCCGAGGATGTGGGCACGGGGCTCAGCGACGTGCACATCATTGGCGAGCAGTGCGACTACGTCTTTGGCACCAGCGTGAGTCCGGCGCCGTACACCGCCATGGGCGTCTTCGAGGGGATGCGCGCTGCGATCGCTTACCAGCTCGAGCGGGGCAATTTCCGCGGGCTGCGCGTGGCGGTGCAGGGGCTGGGCAACGTGGGGCGCCATCTGTGCCACCTGCTCCACGATGCCGGCGCCGAACTGGTCGTGACCGACATCAACCCCGAGGCGGTCGCCTATGCCGTGGAGTTCTTTGGCGCCGAAGTCGTGGCGCCCGACGCCATCTATGCTCAGCCGGTCGACCTCTTTGCGCCGTGCGCGCTGGGCGGCATCCTCAATGACGCCACGATCTCACAGTTGCAGGCGTCGATCGTAGCGGGTGCAGCCAACAACCAGCTTGGCGAGCGACGCCACGCGCAGGCGCTGGCAGATCGGGGCATTCTCTACGCGCCGGACTATCTGATCAACGCCGGCGGCATGTTGAGCGCGTCGCGCGACATTCTACATGACGAAGGGGAAGCGGAGTTGATGCACCGCATCCGCCGCATCTACACGACGGCGCTGCATGTCTTTGCCACTGCCGATGAGTCTGGACGCACCACGGCGGATGTCGCCGACAGCCTGGCACAGGCACACCTGGCCGGGGGCAGGCTGCCCGAGGAGGAGATGGACTACTCCGGGATTGCGGGCATCTCTGCGCTGTAAATCCAACCGCTAAGAAAGTCGGTCAAGTCGCGACCGCTGACTTCGCTGGCAACGGCGATGAAGTCGGCGGTCGTGGCGTTGCTGCCCTTGAAGCGGTCGTAGTAGGTGCGCAACACCTGGCGAAAGAGATCGTCGCCGATCTCGAGCCGCAGTGCGTGGAGCACCCAAGCGCCCCGTTCGTAGACCGCCATGGAGAACATATCGCCCTCCGCGACGTTGCCCGGCGCGGGGATCTCCATCTGTCGCATCGCCTCGTAGTATTGGCGCATACCGTCGTCGAGCAACTCGCTGCCCAATTCCTCTTCGCTCCACAGCTTTTGCAAGTAACTGGCAAAGCCCTCGTTGAGCCAGGTCTCATTCCACGCGGCCGGAGAGACATCGTTACCGAACCACTGGTGGGCGAGTTCGTGGGCGTTGACGCCTTCCATGGTCATGTCGGTGCCAAAGACCGAGAGCGTCTGCGTTTCCAGCGCAAAGCCGAGCGGGAAAGGCATGACGACGACGCCATACTCGTCAAAGGGATAAGGCCCGATGAGATCGCTGTAGAAATCGACCATCTCGCCCGTGTTGGCAAAGGCCGCAGTCAGCGACTCGGCCATATCGCGCGGGAAGTAGTGGCGGATGAGCGTACCGTCCGGCCCCGGTCCTTCGACGCGCACGAAGTCGCCGATGGCGAGCGTGGCAAGATAGGTTGCCATCGGTTGCGCCATCTCCCAGACGTAGGTCACCTGGTCGCTGTCTGCGATGGTTTCGACAAGGACGCCGTTGGCAGCCACGACATTCGGCGCGTCGACGGTAACGCGCATGGTATAGCTCGCCTTGTCCAATGGGTGGTTGTTCGAGGGATACCAGGTCATGGCGCCGCCCGGTTCGCTGACGACAA
>ERZ795053.3205-NODE-3205-length-18816-cov-4.860828_pt1 | contig 18816 bp, 15 predicted proteins | sample MGYA00375137_ERZ795053 | MGnify/ENA primary metagenome ERZ795053 (study PRJEB30182, sample SAMN05720284) | activated sludge metagenome | isolation source: Anaerobic digester | place: Hong Kong | collected 2014-12-17 ...
CTGCCCAAGTTCGAGGTGGTCGTGCCGGAGAAAGACAAAGAGGTGAGGAGCGAGCGCGGCAACACACTGGGGCCGATCGAGCGACCCGGGGTGTATGTGCTGCAGGCGGGCTCCTATCGCGAGCTGGCCGAAGCCGAGCGCGTCAGTGCGCAACTGCGGATGCAGGGTATCAATTCGCAAGTGCAGCGCGTAGCGGTGGATGAGGACGTCTGGCATCGGGTGCGTATCGGTCCGCTCACCGACCTCGACGAACTCAACAAGCTGCGCGCCAAACTGCGTAAGCGCGAGCTCGACACGCTCGTCATTCGCGTGGGTGAGTAGCTCGCTGCGCGGAATTCAAGCGATCGAAGTCGCTGGCATCGTGTCGCTCCGGCAATTGTTCGGACACTTCACCCCAGTTCCGATTGACCATACGGCCACGAACGACCGCCGGTCGCTTGGCGATCGACTCGGCCCATCTGACGACGTGCTTGTATTCATGCACCGCGAGGAACTCGGCGGCTTCGTACGCCTGCCCTAACACCAGCATGCCGTACCAGGGCCAGATGGCTATATCGGCAATCGTGTACTCGGCACCCGCAATGTACCGTCGCTCGGCGAGCTGCCGATCGAGCACATCGAGCTGCCGCTTCACTTCCATCGCAAAACGGTCGATCGCGTATTCGATCTTGACCGGCGCATAAGTGTAGAAATGGCCAAAGCCGCCGCCGAGATAGGGCGCCGAGCCCATCTGCCAGAACAGGTAGGACAGGCACTCGGCGCGCTGCGGCTGGTCGTCAGGCAGGAACTCGGCAAACTTCTCCGCCAGATACAGCAGGATGGCGCCGGACTCGAATACGCGTGTGGGTGTCGGCGTGGATCGATCGAGCATCGCCGGGATCTTGGAGTTCGGATTCACCGCCACGAAGCCGGAGCCGAACTGATCACCGGCGCGAATGTCGATCAACCACGCGTCGTATTCGGCGTCCGCGTGGCCCTTCGCCAGCAGCTCCTCGAGCATCACCGTAACCTTCACTCCGTTCGGCGTCGCGAGCGAATAGAGCTGCAGCGGATGCCTGCCCACCGGCAGCTCCTTATCATGCGTGGCACCGGCCGTTGGGCGATTGATGTTCGCCCACTGACCACCGTGACCTTGCTTCCAGGTCCAGACCTTCGGTGGGGTGTAGGATGGCGATTCGCCCATGCTGTGACTTCCTGCGCAATACTCACTGCATCGTACCGATGCGCGAGACCAGATACATGAAGATTTCCACGCCGCGGCTGCTTGTCGCCCACAGCGCTGCCGCTACTTCGTTGACCCTGATGATACTGCTGGGCATCCAGACTGCGACCGCGGCGCCCCGTGCGACCCCACTCGAATCGCACTCACTGCTGTCGGGCGGCGAGGAGCGACGCTACTGGGTACACCAACCACCGCAGCCCGCGCCGGGCGGTGGCATCGTCTTCGTTCTGCACGGTTCGAATGGCGATGGGCCCGGCATGCGCGAGTTGCTGGGCCAGCGGCTGGAGGCACTCACCGACCGCGCCGGATTTTTCGTCGTGTATCCAGACGGATTCGAGCGGCACTGGAACGACTGCCGCGCCTTGGCAAGCTACGCGGCGAATCAGCACGACGTCGATGATCCAGCATTCCTGCGCGCGATAGTCGCGGCAATGGTGCGGCGATCTGGCATCGACGAGCGCAGGACGTTCGCGATCGGCTACTCGAACGGCGGGCACATGGTATTGCGGCTCGCGCTAGAGGACGCGGGATCCTACGCAGGGTTAGCCGTAGTCGCCGCCAATCTGCCGGCGCCAGCGGGTCGAGATTGCGAAACCCGCTCTGGCGCCACGCCGATCGCATTGTTTGCGGGAACGGCGGACACCATCAACCCGTATCGCGGTGGCATCGTCCGCGTCGGCGACGACGTGAGTCGCGGTCACGTATTGGCGGCGGAATACACTGCGTCATGGTTGGCGCGCCGCGCAGGGCATGTGGGTGGCCCCGTGTCGCAGCAGTATGCCGACCGCGACCACACCGACCGATCACGCGCCGAACGCCTTGCATGGATCGAGCCCGGCAAGCCGCCTGTGTGGCTCTACATCCTGCACGGCGCTGGCCACACGATTCCCGGATCCCCCGATCGATCGCCCGACTCCCCCTCCGTGACGAACCGGGATATCGACGCAGCCGCGCAATCCTGGCGGCTGTTTCAAAGCGTCGACCCGGGGTTTGCGACTCGTTAGGGATTCAGCCCGCCGTTCGCGACCAGCATCTGTCCCGTGATCCAGCGCGCGTCGTCGCTGGCGACGAAGGCTACGACATCGGCTATGTCACTCGGTTGCCCCAGCCGACCCAGCGTGGTGTTCTTCGCGACTGCTTCGCGCACGGCCGCAGGATAGTCGCTGATCATGTCCGTGTCGGTCAGACCCGGGATCACCGCATTGACCGTGACGCCGCGCGGTCCGAGCTCGCGCGACAGCGAGCGCGTGAATTGTTCGATCGCCGATTTGGAACCCGCGTAGATCGAATAACCGGGCGACCAGCTGCGCGTCGTGCTGCTCGAAATATTGATGATTCGTCCGCCGTCCGCGACGCGCTTGGCGGCCTCCTGCATGGAGAAATACGTGCCTTTCAGCAAGCCGAACACCGCATCGAAGGTCTGCTCGGTCTCGTCGGCGACTTTGACTGTCGGCGGCAGAAAACCCGCGTTGTTGACGACGATGTCGAGACGGCCGAGTTGTTTGTCGATCTCGGCATACAGCCGCCTGACATCCGGCACGCTGGCAATGTCAGCCTGAATGGCGATCGCTTGGCCGCCGCCGGCACGGATCGACGCCACAGCCTCCTCTGCCGCGGCAGCGGACTTCGAGTAATTGATGACAACGGTGGCACCGTCGCGGGCGAGCCGCTCGGCGATCGCGCGCCCAATGCCGCGCGAGCTGCCTGTCACGAGGGCCACCTTGCCATCGAGGCGAGCGGCAGCCGCCGTACCTGCTGCGGCGTCGCCCTTGGCAGCGCCATACACCGTGATGGTTGCCAGCGTCGCCATGATCATCATGGCCAGCCCACTGACGGCGGCAAAGCTTCGAGGATGGGGGGTAATACTCATGAAATCGCGCCTCCTACCAAGGTAGTGTCTTGCCGTCGTAGTTCCAGAACCTGCCAGTGTTCTCGATGTTCACCTGATCGACGACAGCGATCAGTTCACTCACGGCAAGTTCAACGCTGCGCAGCGGCATTCTCGCACCTTTCATCATGTCTGTATCGACCGGGCCGGGATTGATCAGTGCAACGGCAATGCCGTCCTTGGCCAACAACTTGGCGTAATTGAGCATGAGCATGTTGAGCCCGGCTTTGCTGGCGCGATAGAACGGGATACGTCCTGGCCCCCGGTCCACGCCGAACGATGCTTCGCTGGTGCTGATATTGACGATTTTCCGCTCCGTACCAGCCACGATGTTCGGCAGCAGTGCCTCGGCAACACGCAGCGGCCCAACAGTGTTCACCGCCAACACGCGCTCAAATTCATTGAGATCCATCTTGCCCACTTGCTGGTCTTCGATATTGCCGGCAATACCACTGTTGTTGATCAGCACATCGATTGCCCGGCCCTCGATCGCCACGGCGAGCAGCCGCACCTGGTCTGCATCGGTAACATCGAGCTGCTTCACGACCAGGTTGGGGTGAGCGATCGCCAAAGCATTCAGGTCCGATGCCGCTGCAGGGTCGCGGCAGGTGGCAATGACCCGCCAGCCCTTGGCCGCATAGGCGCTAGCCAGACCCAGGCCGATGCCGCGGTTCGAGCCGGTGATCAAGACTGTTCGCACGGCGTTATCGGCCGCAGCTGGAGCAACTGGTGCAAACGCGCCCAGGCCGCAAACCGCAGCGACAACGATCAGCCAACGATGGATGGTTTTCCCCATGAAAGTCACCCCTGGAAACGATCAACGTAAATCTGAGATCACACCGCGAATCAAACGCTCGCGCCGCTCCCGTCTGCGCGCATCGATCTCGGGCGTCGCCTTGAACGATTCGATCGCCGCGTCCGTGATGCCACACTGCTCCCCCAGAGCCTCGTAGATATCCAGACGATCGCGGATCACGCTGATCTCCATCGTGAGTCGCAACAGGGCATCGACTACCTTGTCCATATCGAGCTCGCGGATGAACTGCGGCCGGACGCGTTTCGGATCGTGCATCATCGATACGACGCTGGTACGCTCAACTACATCGAACTTGTTCATGGCTGTCACTCTAGGCACCATTCCGGTCGGTCTTCTGCGCGCCGAACATGAAGAACTCGCGCCCACCGCCCATCGCCTGGTAGGTGGCGAACACGTCAGCCGCAGCGAAGCCGGCGCGCTCGAGCTCGGACTTCACCGAGGTCTCCGAGAACCCAACCCAGAACGGTTCGCCATTGTTGGCGACCTGCCAGTTGTTGAGTACCTGTTCCGGGATCCCGATACGGCCTGGTTGGTAGGGAGTGTCGATATTGAAGAACACACCGCCCGGTCGCAGCAAGCGATGCGCTTCGCGCATGATGGCCGGCAGTTTGTCGTGCCAGGTCTCGTGAAACAGGATTTGCGACACGATCAGATCGAACGCACCGTCGTCGTAACCCGTGCTCGCCGCATCCGCCTGACGCATGTGCAACTCGAGACCCAGGTCGTTAGCCCACAGATGGGCAAAACGTACGAATGGCGCCGACAGATCGAGCCCGTGCACCTCGGCCTGCGGCAGGGCCTGCTTCAGGCCCATCGCCATCGCACCGACGCCGCAGCCCATGTCCAGCACGCGCCTAGGCTTGAGCTGCGGATACTTCTCGGCAACTATGCTTGCCAGACCCTTGTCGGAACTCGTGTCGCACGGCTCGCCCGGCGCGCCGAACCCTTTGGCCGTTCGATAGTTCTCCACCGAGCCCATGTACAGCAGCGCAGCAGACAGGTCCGCCTGCGACTGGCGATAGAAATAGCCGCCGGGCTGACGGTGGATTTCCGTGTTTGCGATCGGCGTTGGCAACTCGAGCCGCGGATCGAGCTTGAGGCTGCCCAGCCGCGCCGGATTCGCCTCGATCTCGGCGGCACGCTGGTCGAACGCCGGTAGCAGACGATCGACCGTTTCGCCGGTGGTCTCCCACAGCAGGTCTTGCGACGAGTAGACCGTCGAACACCACAGTTGGTAGTCTGGATCGGGCTCGAGCACCGGAATGGCCTCGTAGCGCGTGGTCGCGTCGTGCCCCTGCTTGGCCCGATATGCCGGCGCCAGTTCCTCGTGGTAACGCCGCACCACCTCGCGCTCCAGCTTGCCGTTGACGAACGTCTTGAGCGCGCCGACGAAGCCCTGCCGAGCCTGCTCTTCCTGATTGGTGCGGTACAGCTTGTTCATTGGCAAGGTCATGCGAGAATTCTCCACTTGAACGGCAGGCAGCCATACTGTGGCAGCTAAATCGGAAGGACGAAAGTACCATGCAACTCGACCACTATCGCCTGCTCGGCCACAGCGGCCTGCGCGTCTCGCCGATCGCTCTCGGCGCGATGACGTTCAGTACAGATTCTGCGGCCGCGGGACGCAATGCCTCCCGTGCGGACAGCCTGGCGATGCTCGAACATTACGCTCGAGCGGGCGGCAACTTCATCGACACGGCCAACATCTACAACTTCGGGCAATCCGAACAAGTGGTCGGCGAGTTCATCAGGAGCGACCGAAGCCGCTACGTCGTCGCCAGCAAATACACGATGGGCATGACCGAAGGGCAACCCAATGCCAGCGGCAACCACCGCAAGAATCTCCGTGAATCCGTCGAGGCGAGTCTCAAGCGGCTGGGTACCGACTACATCGATCTCTGCTGGCTGCACATGTGGGAGTTCCGCACGCCAGTGGAAGAAGTGATGCGCAGCCTCGACGATCTCGTGCGCCAGGGAAAGGTGCTGTACATCGCCGCGTCCGATACGCCGGCCTGGAAGATCACGGAAGCGAATACGCTGGCCCGCTGCCATGGCTGGACGTCGTTCATTGCGATGCAAGCGGAGTACCACATGATCGATCGTACCGCAGAGCGCGAGCTGATCCCGATGTGCCGCGATCAGAATATCGCCGTGCTGCCCTGGTCACCGTTAGCGAGTGGACTGCTCACCGGCAAGTACAGCCGTGCGGATCAGGGCGCACCGGCATCTAGCGACATGCGCGCCGGCCGCAAGGCGGGCTTGCAACTCTCCGGCGCGATCAACGACCGCAATCTGGCCATCGTGGATGTGGTAAGCCGCGTCGCGAAGAGCAGTGGCGCGACGCCTGGCCAGGTGGCGCTGGCCTGGTTGTTACAACAACCGTCGCGCCCGTTGCCGATCATCGGCGCCCGCACGCTCGAGCAGCTAACCGACAATCTCGGCGCGCTGCAAGTGGAACTCAGCGCGCAGCAGCTCGCCGAATTGACGGAGGCCACCCGTATCGAGCCTGGCTTCCCTAACAAGCTCTACGCCAATCAGCGCCTGCGCAACATGCTGGTCGACCGCAACGCCATGATCGAAGGTGGCTGGGGCGCGCTCTACGGCCCCTGAGCCGACAGGCTGTCCACCGTCGCCCGCGCGCGATGCATAGCGAGGCGGGCGCGCTCGAGTTGCTCCCGACTGTCCGACAGCGCCCGCTCGGCGCTCAAGCGTTCGAGTAGCGACAGGTGTCCGGCGTCATAGCCCTGCTGCGACAGGCGCGCGGCGGATTCGGCCGCGGGCAGCGCAGTCGTCAGCGCCTGCACTTCGAGCGCGGCGGCCTGCAACTCTGCGATCGCGGCGGCCTGCTCGGCTGCAACTGCGCGCGCCACTTGCTCCGCCTCGATCTCGGCGCGCAGCAGCTCGGCCCGCGCTTCCGCAATGCCCGCCCGATTGCGATCCCAGAGTGGCAGCGGTACTGAGACGCCCAGCACGAATGCCTGATTGCTGTCGCTGGCCTGGTCCTTGAAGCGCCGCGTACCGACAGTCGCCTCGATCGCCTGGAAGCGCTGCGCGCGGGCGCCATCGAGTTGCGCGCGCGCCCGGTCGGCTGCGAGCTGCGCTTGACGGACGCGCGGGTGCGCATCGGGCGCCAGCGACGCGGCCGCAACAGCTGGCGCGCGATCGAACCACGCACCGTCCAGCGTCTCGGTGACGCTATCGGCGCGCCACTGCTCGGCGAGGAAGCGCCTAGCCGCTGTCGCCTCCGCCGCTGCGCGTCGGGCGGCGGCTTGCAAGCCACTCGCTTCCACGGTAATCCGCGAGCTCGCCAGTTCCGATTCGAGGCCCGCTGACAAGCGGCGTTCGACGGCGCGCTGCGTCTCGGCAGCGATGCGCGCCCGCTGCCGTGTGATCTCTGCCAGCCGATCCGCTGCGATGACTTCGGCGTAGGCGATGGTCACGTCCCGGCGAACGTCGAGCCGAGCGAGCTCTGCACCGGCCTGTGCCACTGCCTGCCCCACACGTGCAGCACGCTGTGCCGCGCCGCGTTGCCCACCCAGCGGCAGCTCCTGCGCCAGCGAGACAGTGGTCTCCGCAGCGTTGAAGTCGGCGAACTCGCCTTCACCGAGGACGTTTTCGGTTTCCAGATGCAGCGTGGGATTGGACCAGGCGCGCGCACTCCGCAGGCGCGCGGCGGCAACCTGCTGGTCCGCCGTCGCACTCAGTACGACCGCATTCCGCTCCAGTGCCCGCGCCAGCGCTGCATCGAGCGTGAGCAGCGCGCTGGCCGACTGAGCGTGCGTGGCAGTTGTGCTCGCCATCGCCAGCAGCGCGAGCACTAGCCGCATGTCAGTGCTTCTTGGCTGCTGGCTTCGCATGGTCATCGCCGTCCTGATGCTCGTGCTCAGCTTCATCCTGATTGCCCGGCTTCATCTTGGACGAGAACCGCAACTGAGCGGGCTTGTTACCCGGCAGATTGATGCTGAGCAGCATCGTCCAGTCACCGGTCAGTTGCTTGGCTCCGGCCAGAATGCCTTTTTGGCGCACAGTCAGTGGCACCGTCTGTGGCTTGCCATTCTCCAGCATGCGCACCGTGACCTTGCCGGTGGCAGTGTCGACAGCAGAATGATCCTTGGCACTATGGATATGCAGGTCGAAGCCTGTGTCCACGGTGATCAGGTGTACATGGTAGGCGCCGGCATGGCTGTCCCATTGCTTGGCCAGCACCGGCTGACTCAGCAACGCGAGTACACTCAGACTTGCGAGTATCAAACGTTTCATTCAATTGTCTCCTGTGAATATTCAGAAAGCTTCGGCTGCGGTGGTCGAATCATCACGCTCAGCGCTGAGACGCCGCAGCGCGGGCCTGCCAAAGCGTTCCAGCAGAGTCGGCGTGACCACGGCATCCAGCACGGTTGCAGTCAGCAGGCCACCAAAGATCGTCACGGCCACGGGGTGCAGTATTTCCTTGCCAGGCTGATCGCCGCCGATCATCAATGGCACGAGCGCGATGCCGGCCGACACGGCGGTCATCAGCACGGGCGTCATGCGCTCGAGACAGGCGCGACGGATCGTTGCGCGATCGAATGGCAGGCCATCACGCAGCACCAGATTGAGCGTGTGACTGATCTTCAGAATGCCGTTGCGAGCGGTGATGCCCGTGAGTGTGATGAAGCCGACCATCGCGGCGATCGATAGATCGAGCCCCGTGATCCACAACGCCGCCACCGAGCCGACGAGTGCCAGCGGTACGTTGCCCATCACGATGAGTGCCAGCGCTGCCGAGCGATAGCGGGTGTACAGCACCAGGAAGATGAGCGCGAGCGACACTAACGACAGGCCCGCGATACGCTGTGCGGCCTCCTGTTGTGCCTGGAACTGGCCCTCGATGCGCAGCCCGTAGCCCGAGGGCAGTTGTAAGCCGGCGAGTCGGCGCCGCATCTCGCCGACCACCCGATCGGCGCCCGCGCCCTCGATGTTGCCCGAGATCACGATCCGTCGGCGACCATCCTCGCGCTGGATCGCATTCGGGCCGTCGGCCTCCTCGATGCTGGCGAGATTGCCGAGCGGCACGGAACCGCGCGCGGTGTCGATCGGAATATCACGCAGCCCCGCCAGGCTACGCGTCTCCTCCGGCATGCGGATCGTTACCGCATAGCGCCGCAGGCCATCGATGACCTCGGCCACCTGCTCGCCGCCCGACAACAAATCGACTTTCGCGGCCACCTGCGCCGGCGTGATGCCGTAAAAGCGCGCGGCATCCTCATCAACCCGCACGTGTATCTCCGGTGCGCGCACCTGCCGCTCGACCCGCAAATCGACCAGGCCGGGCGTACTCGCCAACAGCTGCTCGGACTGCGCCGCGAGCGAGCGCAGTGTGTCGAGATCCGCTCCGGATATCTTCACCACGAGCTGCGCCTGCACACCGGACAGCAGATGATCGAGCCGGTGGCTGATCGGCTGGCCGAATGACACCGACCCCGGCAACGGCGCCAGTCGACGGCGGATATCGGCCAGTACGACCGCCCGGTCGCGCTCGGCCAACTGCAGATTGACGTCGATCTCGTTCATGTGCACGCCCTCGGCGTGCTCGTCCAGCTCCGCGCGACCCGTTCGGCGACTGACCGAGACAACCTCAGGCACTTGCCTGATCAGTCGTTCCGCTACTGCACCCAGTCGTTCGGAATCGGCCATGGCAATACCCGGCGTGAACGCCAGCGACACTAACAACGTGCCCTCGTTGAAGGCTGGCAGGAAACTCTTGGGCAAGCGCCAGGCACCGAACGCCGCGAGTGCCACGGCTGCTACGGCCAGCGACAGAACGAGCGCCCGCCGCGGCAAAGCATGGTCCAGCAAGTGCGAATACCAGCCCTGCAGCCGGCGCACCAAGGCACTGTCTGGCTCATCCAGCCGCTTGAGCGATGGCAGCAGGTAGTAGCACAGCACGGGCGTCAGCGTGACGGACACGACGAGGCTCGCCAGGATCGACACGACATAGGCGAGGCCGAGCGGCACGAACAACTGCCCTTCGATGCCGCTCAGGGCGAACAGCGGTACGAACACCAGGACAATAATGATCGTGGCGTAGAAGATGCCGGAGCGCACTTCGTGGCTGGCCTCGGCCACCAGTGCCAGCAGCGGCCGTGGTATCGCACGCGTGCGATTCTCGCGCAGACGGCGAAAGATGTTCTCGACGCCGACGACGGCGTCATCGACCAGTTCGCCGATCGCAATCGCGATCCCGCCAAGGGTCATCGTATTGATCGACAGATCGAACAGCCGGAAGACGATGGCGGTAACGAGCACCGACATCGGAATCGCCAGCAGCGAGATCAGCGTGGTGCGCGTGTTCATCAGGAACAGGAACAGCACGATGCCGACTATCACCAGCGCCTCGAGCAGCACGGTCACGACGTTGTTGATCGAGTTCTCGATGAAGGTCGCCTGCCGGAACTGCACTTGCAGAGTCGAGATCGCAGGCGGCAATGTCGCCCGCGCCGCCGCGAGCGACGCCTCGATCTCGTTGGTCAGGCGAACCGTATCGACGCCCGGCTGCTTCTGCACACCGAGTACCACGGCGGGCTCGCCGTCGAACCCGGCGCTACCGCGGCGCGGTCGTGCCGCATAGCCAACCTCGGCGACGGCACCGAGGAGAATCGGCGCGCCAGCACGCGTTGCCACGACTAGCCCTGCCAGGGCCTCGGGGTCGCGCTCACGGCCGAGCGTACGCACCACGAACTCCTGTGCCCGCTCGTCGAGGAAACCGCCGCCGGCATTCGAGGAAAAGCCGCGTACCGCCGCTTCGATCTCCTCGAGCGTGACGTCGAGCTGCCGCATCCGCGCAGGATCCGGCGCAACGCGATACTCGCGTACCAGTCCGCCGATCGGAATCACTTGCGCAACACCGGGAATCGCCAACAGCCGCGGCCGCAGATCGAACTCGGCCACCTCCCGCAATGCCATGGGCTCACCGCCGGCCACGGCAATCAGCATGATCTCACCCATGATGGATGTGATCGGACCGATCGACGGACGGATGCCGTCTGGCATCTGGCTCGCTGCGGCGCTCAAGCGCTCGGCCACCTGCTGGCGCGCGCGATAAATCTCGGCGCCCCACTCGAACTCCACATAGATGAACGACAGTCCAAGACTCGAGGTCGAGCGCACGCGGACGACGCCCGGCAAACCCTGCATCGCGGTCTCGAGCGGCAAAGTCACCAACTGCTCGACTTCTTCCGGGGCGAGCCCGTGCGACTCGGTCTGGATCGTCACGGTCGGTCGATTGAGGTCGGGGAGCACGTCGATTGGGAGCCGCGGCACTGTCCACAGACCCACGAGGATCAGGAGTACCGCGCCCGCCAGGACGAACACCCGGTAGCGCAGGCTGGCGGTAACGATCTGGTTGAACATCGGTTCGCGCTCGCTCAGCGGATCTGCGTGAGCAATGCGGCGCCGCCGGTGACCACCCGAGCATCCGCCTCGAGGCCGGCGAGCACCGCGATGCGGCCCGCGCTGATGGGTCGCACGCGGACGGTGCGCGGCATGAAGCGCTCGGCCGCGATCTTCTCGTAGACGATCCGATCGCCTTGCGGCGTGCGCACTAACGATTCGACCGGCACCGCCAGGCCCGGAGCGGTCAGTGCCCGCTCGAGAAACACCACTACGGGCGTACCCACATTGAGCCCTGGCGCAACGTCGGCGAGATCGAGCCGCACCGGCACGGCACCGCCCTGCAACTGTGTGCCAATCCCGACGAGCCGCGCCGCCAGGGACTTGCCATTGGGCAGCGCAACGCTCGCCGCGGTTATCTCACTGCCAGCCACCGACTGGAACGCCAGCGCTTCGACCGACAAACGGGCCGGATCGATGATCGTCAGCAAGGTCTCGCCAGGCGCCGCAATAACGCCGGGGGAGGTCTCGATCGAGGCGATGACGCCGTCGAGCGGCGCACTGAGCAGTTCGCCTCCGCCGGCCGAGCCCTGCAACGCGGCGCGCTGCGCCACCAGGCTGCGCACCGTGGAGCGCGCCGCGTCTACTTCGGCACGCGAGACGACGCCCGGCAGACCTTCCAGACGTGCCAGCTCGGCGCGCGCCTGCACCAGCTCCGCTGCGACGCGTGCGGCCTCCGCGGCGGTGCTCGCGCGCTCGCCGCCCGAGCCGCTGGGTGTCAGTCGAAGCAAAGGCTGGCCGCGCTTGACGCGCGCGCCCAGCACCGGCCAGTCACTCGCAATGCCGGCGACTCGCCCGCCCTGCAAGGTCTGCAACGCAGCGCTGGCGCGCGGATCGCCGACTACTTCGCCCGCCAATCGCACCACGACCGGCTGCGAACCGGCAGCAGCCCGCTGCGTGCGCAGTTCCAGAATGCGCTGCGTCGCCTTCGGCACGAACAGACTGCCGTCCGCCAGCCGTGCGGGGCGGCTGCCATCGCCGACCGCGACGGCGGCCGGCGCCTCCTCCTCGGCATGATCATGGCCTTCGTGCGCCGGCGTCGTGGTCGACGACAGCGCGACTAGCGCCGCGGCGGTGATCACGGCCACTGCGCCCGGACGCATTGCGCTCGGCGTGCGCCGGGCATGCAGCGCACGCCGGACTAGCCATGTCAAACCGCCTAACAACAGCGCGCCGAGCACCCACCACACAGCGCTGGCGGCGCCCGGCCACTGCTCGCCTGCGGCGTCGGCATTGGACACCGGAATCTCGAGTGTGCCACCCAATAAATCGTCCCCGAGCGGCGCGCTCACGACCAGCGTCAACGCGACCGCACTGCCCGGCGGCAGCGGTGTGATATCCACGCGATACAGACCCGGCGATTCCTCGACCGCTGCACCGGCGGCAGTATCGTCGACGCTCAGTGACAACGTGGCACCCGGCACCGGCTCGTTAGTCTCGAAGCGATCGAGATAGATGTCGAGATGATCGCCGTGCGATTGGATCAGCGCCTCGTACAGCTCGGACGTGAGCTCGACCACGGCGCGCGAGCCGCCGTCGGTCGGCAGCATCGCCGCGGCCGCCGGTTCCTCGGCATGATCGTGGTCTTCGTGGGCGAGAGCACGCGGCTCGGCCGCCAGCAGCAACACGGCCAGCAGCGACGCGGACAGGGCGGAAACAGAACGTATTTTGCGGAACATGACGACCTCGAACGCAACGACTCATGACGGCGCTCCACAGAGTGAAGCGCACGATGGGTGGCGTGCGGGTCGTTAGATCAGCAGACGGGCCGAGTAGCCCGGTATCGCGTCAGCGAGCCGCGGTCTCGACTCCCGGCCGTAGACCGGAAGAGTCTGCGCGGAATGCAGGTCAGCCGCAGCTGTTGCTGCCAGCCAGTCCCAGGGCAGATAAATGAAGGTACCAAGTGCTGGCGTTGTATCGAGCGGCACGAACGACTGCGCTGAGGCAGCGTCGGCCGCGGCGATCATCCGAGCCTGGTCGGATTCGGCGGTATCGCCCACACAATGGGCCGCTGGCGTGCCGGCATGCGCACAGGGCGCCGCGGCGTTCGCGACATGCGCCGCCATCCCCTCGTGCAGGCACCAATCCAGGGTCTGAGCGATACCCTGTGACGAAACGGCAGCCAGCGCCAGCAGCACGCAGAGCTGCGGGCAGCGACGGGCGGCTTGGCGAATACGGGACAGCACGACGGAATCCTAGTGCAGTTGCTTGTCAGAGTCACGTCTCCCATAGCAGCCGGTGCTCGTGGCGTGGATTTCTGGGACGCCGGTCGCGATCGAGGGGCCAGCCGTGCGCGGGGCTACCCCGCTTCACATATGGGCGTCTTTGAATCGCGACGCCGCTGGTCACAGTTCTCGTATTTGATTTTGTGCGGCGCGCGACACTTGCACACTCGTTGCCAGTACGCATACATTCGACCGCAACCAGGGCATACCCGTCGAAAGACGGGGACGCAAAGCCTCCGGTCTAACAGCGCGGGATTCCGTGCTCAGGATAGCGGGGCTGCCGGACGAAAAGTCCGCAATTCATCGGTCGCGCACTAGTTGTTAGTGCAGCCAGATGAGTACCGTTCGCTCAACCGAGCGCACTGCCCTGACCAGTGATGGAAGGGGCATATGCGGCGAGCAAATCGACTCTTGCGTACCGGTGCGGCGCTGTTCGCGCCGCTGCTGTTGACGACTGCCTGCGGGTGGGACGAAACCAAAGTTTCGATCAGCACCACCGGCGATGTGGTCGTCGAGGCAATCGAGCAGCCGGACAATGCCGCGGCCATCACCAACAAAGCGCCGATCGTCGCTGGCACGCCCTCCGGCTACGCGCCGATCGATGAACCCTATGACTTCGTGCCGGTCGCCGCAGACCCTGACGGACACAAGGTCGAGTTCTCGATCAACAACAAACCGCAGTGGGCATCGTTCGACAAGAACACCGGACGACTGTCCGGCACGCCACGCAGCACCGACGCCGGCCTCTACCGTGACATCATCGTCGCGGCAACCGACGGCCGGACGAGCAGTACGCTGCAGCCGTTTGCCATTGGCGTCGGCAAACAATTCGAAGACATGGGTGGCATCGGCCAAGCCCAGCTCAGCTGGTCGCGGCCGACGCAGAACACCGACGGCACACCGATCGCCAATCTGGCGGGCTATCGCATCTACTTCGGTCGGGATCCCAACGCGCTCACGAACACGGCCTTGGTGACGAGCCCCGAGAAGACCAGCTACCAGGTGACCGGGCTCGGGCGAGGCATGTGGTACTTCGCGGTCACGTCACTGAGCAGCACGGGCGTCGAGAGCGACCTGTCACAAATCGGTTCCAAGCAGATCAGCTAGGGCAGATCAGCTAGGGCAGATCAGCTGACGAGCCGCTCCGTCGGCTCCTCAATCGTCGGAGATATTGCGGAAGTCCACGCCGAGCGAGCGCAGCTTGCGATAGAGGTGCGTGCGCTCCATCCCGACCCGCTTGGCGAGCTGGCCAACCTTGCCGTTGCACAGCAATAGTTGCTGCTGCAGGTAAGCGCGCTCGAAATGCTCGCGTGCCTCCCGCAATGGCAGCGCCAGCAGATCCTGCTTCACGAGCGGCTCGTCCTGCGGCGATTGCAGCGACAGCTCACGCTCGATCTCCTCGAGCCGGATCTCCTCCTGGCCACCCTGCACCAGCAGTCGCTGCACCAGATTCTTGAGCTCACGGATATTGTCGGGCCACGGATAATTGCGCAGCCGATTTTGCGCCGCGATACCGAAGCGTCGGAAGGTCAGGCCATCCGCATCGACCAGCCGATCGACATAGTGACGCAGCAGCTCCGGCACGTCCTCGGCGTAGTCACGCAGCGGCGGGATGCGCACGATCAGGGTGTTGAGATGCGACAGGAGATCGCGCCGAAATGATTCACCGATCGCCTCGATGCCGGGCCTGGCGGAAGATAGCAGGCGCGCACGGATCGGTATCGGGGACCGGCCGCCGAGACGCATGAAATGCCCCGTCTCCAACGCGCCGACGAGCGATCGCTGTACGCTGGCGGGGAGATCTTCGAGCTCGCTGACGAACAGGCTGCCGTCACCGGCCTGCTCGAGCAGGCCGGGCGTCGTCTGGCCATCACGCTCGACACCGAACAACTGGGCCTCCGCCGTATCCTCGCGCAGCGTACTCGAGATCAAGGGAACGAAGGGCTGCTGCGCGCGCGGACTGGCCTCGTGCAGATAACGGGCGAATGCTTCCCGGCCAGTGCCTGCCTCACCCACCAGCAGCACCGGCGAATCGTTGTGCGCCAGTTGCGTGAGCTCGGCGCGCAACTGCTGCATCAGCTTGCTGCGGCCGATCGGGATGCTGGCCGAGGATGCTAACAACTTGCCCGTGTGCCGGCGGCGCTTGCCGGCATCGAGCGCGCGCTCGACCGTGCGCAGCAGCTTCTGCAGCGACAAGGGTTTCTCGACGAAATCGAAGGCGCCGAGACGCGTGGCCTCGACGGCGGTATCGACCGTGCCGTGCCCCGACATCATGACGACGGGACAGCTGGCCCCCGCGCCGCTCGCCGACCACTCCCGCAGCAGCGTGATGCCGTCGGTATCTGGCATCCAGATATCGAGCAGCACGAGATCGGGAATCTGGCGCGCGCGCGAGGCGCGTGCCTGACTGGCGTCGGCGGCCACGTCGACCGCATAGCCCTCCTCCGACAGGATCTCCTTCAGGAGTCCGCGAATATCGGCTTCGTCGTCCACCACCAGTATGTGTGCTGCGGTCATGCCCTTTCCCTCCAAAGCTCGACTCTACGCTCCCGCGGTGCCTGCGTCCGCGTGCTATCCACCAGCGGCAGCACGACTCGCACCTCGGCGCCGACACCATCAGGGCGATTGTCGGCCTCGATCCGGCCCCCATGTTCTTCGATGATTTTCTTGACGATCGCCAATCCAAGTCCAGTGCCACGTGGCTTGCTGGTGACATAAGGATCGAATATCCGACCCAGCAACTCGGGTTTGAAACCCGGCCCATTGTCCGCAACCGTTAGCGTAGCGCATTCGACCTTGCCGATAGCCTCGCGACGCGTCGCAATATGGATACGGCCAGCCGCTACGCCATCGAGTGCCTCACGGGCATTGGTGATCAGATTGTTGAGAATCTGCCGCACGCGCCCGCGATCGGCTTCGATCGACTCGAGCGACGGATCGAGCGCGAGCTCGATCAGCGGCCCACCGTCCTGGGTGCGATACAGCTCGGCCACTTCGGCAACCAGCTGGTTCAGGTTGAACGGTGCGACGCGCATGTCGGGCGCGCGCGCATAGTCGCTGAAAGCGTTGACCATCGCCTTCATCGCTTCGACCTGCTGCACGATGGTATGGGTGGCGCGATCGAGCACCTGGGCGTCCTCACCGGTCATCTGCTCGAGATAGCGGCGTCGCAGCCGCTCGGCCGACAATTGAATCGGCGTCAGCGGGTTCTTGATCTCATGCGCCAGGCGGCGCGCGACCTCGGCCCAGGCCGAATCGCGTTGCGCCTGTAGCAGCGCCGTGATGTCATCGAACACCAGCACGTAGCCGCGATCGTCGCGCTCGTCCGCCGGCACCTGCGTGCAGGCACATACGAGCACCCGACCGCCAGCTTCCGGACCGAGCTCGATCTGCTCGCGCCACTCGGCGCGCCCGGCCGTGAGCCGCTCGGCGACGGCCTTGACGAACTGCTCGAGCCGCGGGCTCGTCGCACCCAGCGCCGCCAGCGGCTGACCCGTCGCACTCGACAGGTCGGCGCCCAGAATGGTGCTGGCGGCCGCGTTGGCGCTGCGCACGTTCAACTCGTGGTCGAGGGCGAGCACACCATTGGAAAGCCGCGCCAGAATGATCGACAAACGCTCGCGCTCACGTTCCACCGCCTGCTTGCTGCGTTCGGTCTCCTCGCGGGCACGGCGCAAACGCTTGGTCATGTCATTGAACGAGTGGACCAGGAAGCCCATTTCGTCGCGCGAGGGCAGCGGCAGACGCGTACCGAAATCGCCTTTGCCCACCGCGCGGGTGCCGGCGATCAGATCCTGAACTGGCCGGGTGAGACGCTGTGCGAAGAACAGCGCGCCGTAGATCGCGGTCAGCATCGCGAGCAACAACACGAGGGTCAGCGTGAGCCGGAAACTGTACTTGAGCGGTTCGCGCAATGCGGCCAGATCGCCGTGCTGGGAGTACGACCGCTGGACCGCCTCGGTCAACTGCGCCACCTGGCGCGGCACCGAGTAGGTAGCCACCACGTAGCGCCCGCTAGCGCGGCCGGTGGGATTGTCGACCGGCGACGCCGTGCGGATCACGTAATCGCCACCCGACAGCAGATCGAGACTGGCGTAAGCCCGACCCTCCGACACTTCGCGCAGCAATTCGGCGGGCGGCTGCGCGGGCAGCACTTCGCCGCCCGACGCAGTGGTCGCCGCGACTATCTGTCCCAGCGGTCCGAACACCACGATTTCTAGCGCGCCGCCGGCGCGCTGCTCGGCGTCGATCGCACGCACCACGTCGGCGCGCGACTTGTTAGTCAGGAGGCCGGCGAGCTGATCGGTGCGCCGCGCATATTCACGGGTCCGCACCTGCAGCGCCGATTTCGACAGTTCCAACGCGTCGGCCAGACCCTGCTTGATCTCGACCCGGAACCAGCTGTCGATGCCGCGATTGAGGAACTCAAGCGAAAACATGTAGACGATCAGTAGCGGCGCGATCACCAGCGCACCGAAGGTGACGACGGTGCGCGCAGTCATGCGCGAACCGGGCACATGCGCGCGGTAGTCGCGGATCAACTGCGAGATCTTGCGCGCCAGCAATACGGACACGATCGCGACCGCGCCGAGGTTGATCAGGAGGATCCACGGCCGCATGCGGCCGAACTGCGCCGAGTTCTGCACCGTCAACGCCAGCAGCACCAGGATGCCAGTTACCAGACTCGCCCACAGGACGATCAGTCCGACGGTGCCGAGACGTCTGGCTACTGCGGCAACGACCATGAGTACCACGCGCTCTCGCGGTGCCAGTCATTGCTCCAGAACAAAACGGCTCGCAAGGCATCGGCGAGCCGCCCACGCCTGACACCGGCACGTACGCTGATGCGATAGCGCGCATCGTCGGCCAACTGCGAGCGAATGATGATCGGCCAAGCCTCGACTTTGCCGAGCGCCGCCAGTGCCGCCTCCAGCGTGGCGTAGCTCTGTGGTTCACCGTCGGGCGCGTCGCGCACGCGATAGCGATCGCTCACCGTGTGATACTGCAACTCGCGCCGCAGCGTGAGCGATGCGACGTCGCTGTCGAGCCAGTAACGCCGCTCCCGCGTTACAACCACATCCAGGTCGAAGCTCAGCGTTAACCCGTCGCGCAGCGCCGCAACGATGGCGTCGTTGGCCGGGTAGATAACCCGGGCAAACAACTCGTACACACCATTGTCCACATTGATATAGGCCGAGCGCACGTCCAGCGTGCCATCGAGTGCGTCCGCGCGCGT
>ERZ795053.3206-NODE-3206-length-18813-cov-7.014874_pt1 | contig 18813 bp, 12 predicted proteins | sample MGYA00375137_ERZ795053 | MGnify/ENA primary metagenome ERZ795053 (study PRJEB30182, sample SAMN05720284) | activated sludge metagenome | isolation source: Anaerobic digester | place: Hong Kong | collected 2014-12-17 ...
TTCGTTCGGCCGGCTTGAGCCGGGGACCGCGTCATCCGAGTTCTTCGTCAATATCGAAGACAATCCGATCCTTGATTCAGGGGCCGAGACGCCATCGGGTGACGCTGCCGGATATGCGCCTTTCGCAAGGGTTCTTCGCGGCATGCGGTTATTGGAGCAAATTCAAAATATGCCCGCGGACGCGCCGACGGCAATTCCATTCTTTTCGGGACAAATCCTGAGCGAGCCAGTTCTCATCCGCCACGCCTATCGCTCTGCGGGCGAAGCGAAACAAGAAGAATAGATTCAAGGGAGCTCTGTTGATGTTCAAATACGATATTGCGCGCCCGCAAATTTCGGGCCTCGCATCGGCGTTTGCTCTTCTTCTGTCTGCCAGTTCAGGTTGGGCGGAAGATGCGCCCGTCGAAGAGGGACTCGCCATGGGCGCAGGCGCGGCGGCGAAGCTTGCCTGCTCCGGTGTGTTTGTCGCTGGTTACTCGCTTGGTCAGATCGAGAGTGATATCAATCGCCTACTTCCACCCTATACGGAAGGCTTTGAATATTCCGTGGATGAGAAGCATAAGACGGCGACTGTAAGAAAGCCGCAGATCGAACGCACGGCGCTATACAGGCCGGGTCTCGGCTGTACGCTCCTTGTCGATACCGACAGTGAAGCGCTCAAGAAGCAGGCCAAGGGCGTCAAGTCGATCAAGATGAAGAAACGCCGCGCGCCTTGGCCGGCCGGCGATGAAGTTGATCTGGGCACGCTTCCGACTGACGTTGATGCAACGAAGCTGGCGAAGGCGCTGGATGACATCTTCGCCGACGATACTCCCGACCACGAGATCGATACGCGTGCGATCATTGTCGTGCATGACGGGCGCATCATCGCTGAACGCTATGCGGACGGTTTCTCGCAAGACACGCGCTTTCTGGGCTGGTCGGCAAGCAAAAGCGTCACCTCAGCGCTCGTCGGCGCACTCGTATCTGAAGGCGAACTTTCACTCGACGAGCGTGCGCCGATCGCAGCCTGGGATCGCGCGGACGATCCGCGCCATGAGATCACCTTGAGAAACCTGCTCAATATGTCGAGCGGACTTGCGTTTACAGAAGTCCGCTATTTGCCCGGCGAAGACAGCACGATCATGTTGTTCGAGCGCGGCGACATGGCGGGCTATGCGGCTTCCCTTCCGATGGAAGCCAAACCAGATGAAGTGTTCAAATATTCGTCAGGAACCACGAACATGCTGGCGCGCATCGCCTTCGATGCGGCCGGCGGAACGCTCGCTGCGAGCGAGAAATTCGCCCGCGAACAGTTTTTTCTTCCTGCAGGGATGACGAGCGCCGTGTTCGAGCGCGATGCGTCCGGCGCGATGGTGGGCAGTTCGTCCTTTTATGCAACGGCGCGCGATTGGGCGCGCTTCGGGCTGCTTCATCTTAATCGCGGCGTGATCAACGGAAACGAAGTGCTTTCACCTGAATGGGTCGATTTCATCCATACGCCGGCGCCGACCAATGACGAATATGGCGGACAGTTCTGGCGCAATGGCGTTGCCGACAAGGAGAAAGGGCAGCGTTGGTTTCCGGACCTGCCGGCCGACGCCTACTTCGCTCTCGGCCACAATACACAGGTTGTCGGAATCATCCCTTCGCGCGATGTCGTGATCGTACGTCTTGGATGGGCGAGCGGCGGTGGAAAGTTCGATATCAATCGCCATTACGCGGCGATTCTCTCCGCGATTGGGGAGTAATCGCTCGCACAGTGAACAGCTCTGCCCGCCCGCTACCCTTACGCCTTGTCCCGCGCGATGTAGTCGTCGATAACGCGGGCAAGCACTGTCATCGGCGTGCTGCCGCCAAGGACGACCGCATCGTTGAAACGCCGAACATCGAAGCGCTCGCCGAGCGCTTCTTTCGCTTTCTGGCGAAGCCCGACGATTGTTGAGTGACCAACTTTGTAACCGCAAGCCTGACCGGGCCACGAGCAATAGCGGTCGACCTCGCTTTGCACTTCATCCGGGTTTGAGCCGTTATGAGTGACGAAGAAGTCGATTCCTTCCGCGCGCGTCCATTTCTTGGCGTGGAGACCGGTGTCGACGACCATGCGGCAGGCGCGGAATGCGAGCGACTGCAGGTAGCCGAGGCGGCCAACAGGAAACTCCTCATACACGCCGAGTTCATCCGCGATCTGCTCCGCATAGAGAGCCCATCCTTCGGAATAGGCGTTGAAGGCGAGAAGCGATCGGATTAATGGCAGCTTGAAGGTGTACTCGCCTTGCCAGACATGGCCGGGGATTGCCTCGTGATAAGTGAGGTCAGCGAGGTCATAGCGATTGTGCAGCGAAGGCGTGCGCAGGTTGATCCAGAAGTGTCCAGGTTTCGTGCCATCGATTGAGCCCGGGCCGCCATAGGCGCCTGGCGCGCCCGCTTCGACTTCCTTGGGAATGCGGGTGACCTCGACGAATCCGGGAACGAGCGTTTCGAACGCTTTCGGCATCAGTGCACGGATATCTTTCAGCGTCATTTCAATGAAAGCGAGGATTTGCTCGCGCCCCTCATCGCCGTCAGCGAACTGATAGTGGGGATCTTTGGCGAGCGCCGTCATGCGAGCGCCAACCGAGCCTTCTTTATAGCCGATGGAACGCAAGATCGGATCCATGCGGGCGTGGATGGCGGCGAGTTCGTCGAGTCCCATTTCATGCACTTCGTCAGGCGACATCGTGGTCGTCGTTCCCGCACGCAGCGCCCAGCTGTAATAGGCGTCGCCATCGGGCAACGCCCATACGCCGGCATTGCTTGTCGCGCGCGGCGCCACGGCCTCTAATGCTGCAATCTGGCGATCGATGGCGGGCGCAATCTTCTTTTCTGCGATGACTTTCGCTTTCTCGGCGAAGTCGCCTTTTATTTGGGCGGCGCGTTTGGTGAGCGAGGAAACAATGCCCCATTCTTCGATTGGCGTGCCGCGCGCGCTGCGCAATTGGCCAAGCGTCTTCGCCATGAGGAAGTCAGGAAGAATGACGCCCTGCTCGCCTTCTGCGCGCACGCGCTCCGATTCTCCGTCGAGTTGCTCGGCATAGGCGCTCATCCGGGAAAGATAGGCCTCGGCGTCGTCTGCCGTTTCGACAGAGTGCGATGAATCAAGGAAGCTTGGAATCTCGATGAACGCGCCGGTGTTTTGCGAAACTGAGTAGGGGCTGTTGCGATAAGACCAATTGGAGTTGAGGAGCGCCACATCTCCATAGGGAAATTCGAAGCCTTCCGCCGTCATCTCATAAACAGTGCGAACGACATCGATATTGAGCGCCTGGTCCGCGGGAAGAGATGCAGCATCAACAGCTTTCAGCTTGTCGAGCGTTTTCTTCACATCCTGTTTGATCTTCGCTTGCCCTTCGGCCGAGCGGTTCCCAAGCTTAGATTTGAGGCGTTTGCGTTTGTCGGTATCGATTCCGAAGCTTGAGGCGCTCTCGGGATAGGCGCTCAGAATCTGCTCCGTGATCTGCACCAGAAGCTTGCTGGCGCCGTCAGTAGGGCTTTCGGCGCGAGCCAGACCAGAAAAGGCGGGCATTGCTGCAGCCGCAGCTGAAGTCTGAAGAAGTGTGCGGCGCGAAATGCTCATCGGGGCGTCTCCTGAAGCTTTTGATTGGCTGTAAGGTGCCTCTTCAGAGCCAACGATGCAATCGGGCCGCCCATCTGTTCACATAAAGGGCTAGCCGCTTGCGTCCTCTTCGCCCTCATCATCGTGGTGGTGGACGATCCAGATTTCATGGGCGTCGATGAGCACCTGAAGATGCGCCAAATGGGCGGCGAACCGCGATTCTGCCTCGGTGCGCTTGATATCAAGGTGGCGCTGTTCTGCGAGCAGGAGTTCCGCAAGGCTCTTTGCGCCTAGGGAAAAGCCCCGCCGCATTTTTGAGACGGCCTCTTCGCTCGAGGCCGAAGCCGCGCTCGCCGCGCGCCAGGCTGTGAAGGCGCCGTCCGCAGCGAGAATGTTCGCCTGCGTTCTTGCTTTGAATTCACGCTCGAAGCGGATCGCTGAGTAGCGGCTTGCTTCCGCGGTGGACCGGTCGCGCGCCGCCGTCGCACGGCGGGCGCCAGAGCCGAATGGAACGGAGAAGACAACGCCGATGCCTGTCTCTTCGCCGCCGCGCTCGGAAAATCCGCGTACGCCGACGGTCGGGTCTGCGAAGCGGTCGAGCCTGGCGCGTTTGGCCACGGCGTCAAGGCGTTCGGCTTCCTTGCGATAGATCTGAAGCTCGTGGCTACGCTCAAGCGTCAAAGCTTCCAACTCATCGGAATTTAGGAGAGGTTCTGGCGCCGGAAGGTTGAGCGGCGCGGCAGGCATCGATAATTCAGGAAATGTTCTCTCAATGATCGCGCGCGCGCTTGCCGCTTCCGCGGCGCTCATTGCTGCGCGCGCTTCGGCCTGTTCGTATTCTGCGCGCGCCATTGCAACTTCCATATCTGAAGCAGCCTTGACGTTGCGGCGTTTCTCAACGGCGATAAACGCCGATTTGAACGACTGCGCGCCTTCTGCATCGATCGCCGCAATCTCGACAGCCGATAACCAGGAAAGCCACGCATCTTTGAGAATAAGCGCCGCCTCGTGGCGCGCATCTTCCGCTTGGTTTTCGGCGACATCGACGCCAAGTGAACCCGAAAGTTTGTCGAGGCGCGCTTTTCCAGGAAGGCGCACGCCGCGCGAAACGGTCATGTCATATTCATCATAGGCGCCGAGACCGTCGATCGAACGTGAAATATAGGATCCCGACAAAGTCGCTTCGTGCGCGCCTTTTCGCAGCCTTGTAGCTTCGCTCTGCGCGCTCTGAATGTTCGCCTCGGCTGCGAGCACGCCCGGAAAGGCGTCCAGCGTTTCTTTCACCATTTCTTCTGGCGGCAAGAAGGAAGGGGTCGCCGAGAAAGCGTTTGAGGAAAGAAGCGCACAGGCGAGCGCAATAGGTGAGAGTCGCGCTATTCTCATTGCAGCCTGCCTGCGGCGTTAACCGGCTCTATCCAGTACATAAGCGAGGGGATAGGCGCTTCCTGCTTGATGGTCAGCAGAAGGGTTTGCGCCTGCGCTTCAGGGAGAACTGTCATCAGGCAACGCCGCTCCGCGCGGCCGCGCACACGCTCCGACGGACTTGCATGAGCGAAGCCCGCTCCGTGACCATCGCACTTCAAGGTCGTGAAGCCGGGCAAGGCCGGCTCCAGCTCATCAATGACCGCGAGGAGGCTTTCCTCCGATGCTGGCGGATAGATGAGCGTTAGTTTGCAGAGAGCGGCGCCCAAGCAAGGCCTCCCTTCTTTTCTTCCGTCTCAGCAGCCGCAAGGCCAAAGCGCCGGAAGAGGATCGGCAACAGCAGAAGTGTCAGGATTGTCGAGGAAATCAGGCCGCCGATGACGACAATTGCGAGCGGACGCTGGATCTCCGATCCCGGACCTTCCGCAAAGAGCAGCGGGACGAGACCGAAAGCGGCGATGCTTGCAGTCATCAGCACCGGCCGCAGGCGTCGCACTGCGCCTCTCTTGATGACGTCGTGAAACGGCACGCCAGCCGACAGGAGCTGATTGTAATAACTGACCAGCACAAGAAGGTTGAGAACCGCGATGCCAAGAAGCGCGATAAAGCCGACTGAAGCGGGTACGGATAGATATTCTCCGGAGAGAGTGAGCGCCAGAATGCCGCCGACAAGCGCGAATGGAACGTTCGCCATTATGAGCGCCGCCTGACGCAAGGAACGGAGGGTCGCGAACAGCACAAGGAAGATGAGCGCCAGTGCGATAGGAATGACGAGGCCGAGCCGTGCGGCGGCGCGGCGCTGGTTCTCGAATTCACCGCCCCATGCAAGGCGATATCCTTGCGGGAGTGCGACCTTCTCAGCGACGGCGCGCTGCGCATCCTCGACAAAGCCGACAAGATCGCGCCCGGAGACGTAAGCTTGTATGAGCGCGAAGCGCGAGGCGTTTTCGCGATCGATCTTGACGCCGGCGGGTTCAAGGGAAATCGATGCAAAGTCGCCGATGCGGATGAGTTCTCCTTCCGGTGCAACCAGTTGAGCGCGCGCGAAAGCGTCAGGCGAACGGCGAAGAACTTCGTCGCCTTTCAGAATGATCTGCGTGCGTCGCCCCGGTTCGATGACAATGCCGCCGTCAACACCTTCAAGCAGAGCTCTCAAATCGTCCTGCGTGTCGGACAGATTAAGCGAAGCGGCGCCTATCGCCACCCGATCAAGTTCGAGCGACATATAATCGACTGTGTCGTTCGAAAGGGTGAAGACCTCGCTTGCGCCATCGACTTCCGCAATCGCCGTTTGAACTTCGCCCGCAAGGCGCGCAAGGGTTTGCAGATCCGGACCGAAAATCTTCACGGCGAGATCGCCGCGCGCGCCTGTCAGCATTTCCGATGTGCGCATTTCGATAGGCTGGGTGAAGCTCGGCTCGATGCCCGGCAATTCGTGCATGGCCGTGCGCATCTGGTCGATCACCCACTCTTTGTCTTTCTTGCGCCATTCCTTCTTGGGCTTTAGCACCATGAAGATGTCGGACTCATTCAGACCCATCGGATCGAGCCCTAGCTCATCCGAGCCGACACGGGCGACAATGCCTTCAATTTCCGGAACGTCTTCCATGAGCGCCCGTTCGATCAGAAGATCGCCTTCGAGGCTCCGGTCGAGATTGATCGAGGGAAGCTTCGCAGCCTGCATGATAACCGAGCCTTCGTCCATCGTCGGCATGAACGTCTTGCCGACGCCGAGATAGGCGATGACAGCGAAGACGAGACCGACGCCAGCGATGGCGTAGATGACGACAGGTTTGGCGAGCGCAAAATCCAGAAGCTTCGAATAAGCCGGCGTGATGATCCGCATCAGGAGCGGGTCGGCGCCATGCTTTTCCGGCAGGAAATACGAAGCGAGAACAGGAATGACTGTCATTGACAGGAACAGAGATCCGGCGAGCGCGAAGACGATCGTCAGCGCAACGGGGCGGAAGAGCTTTCCTTCAAGGCCCTGCAGCGCAAGGAGCGGAAGAAAGACAAGACAAATAATAAGAATGCCGCTTGCAACAGGCGTTGAAACTTCCTTGGCCGCCCGAAAAATCTTGTGGAGTTTGGGAACGTGCGACTGACTGTGGCTAAGTTCGTCGGCGGCGTTTTCAACGACGACGACCGCCGCATCAACGATAAGGCCGATCGCAATCGCAAGGCCGCCAAGGCTCATCAGATTCGCCGACATGCCGCTAACGCGCATCATAATGAAGGTGAAGAGAGCGGCGAGCGGCAAGGTGACGGCGACCACAATAGCGGCGCGAACATTGCCAAGAAAGGCGAGCAGGAGAATGAGCACCAGAATGATCGCTTCGATCAACGCCTTGGTGACGCCGTGGATCGCCTTTTCAATAAGCGCTGAACGGTCGTAGAACGTTTTCAGGACAACGCCTTCGGGGAGAGACGTTTTCAGTTCTTCAAGACGTCTTTCGACATTCCGCACGATTGCGTTCGCATCTGCGCCGCGCAAGGATAGGACAATACCTTCGACAGCTTCGCCTTGGCCGTCCTTTGTGACGGCCCCATAACGCGTCAAAGATCCAACGCTTACAGCAGCGAGATCGCCGACGCGAAGGACGTGTCCCTCAGACTGGCTTACGACGACGCTCTTGAGATCCTGCAAAGTCTCGATGCCGCCGATGGCGCGCACGGCGAGCGCTTCCTCGCCTTCCGAAATTCTCCCCGCCCCGTCATTCCGATTGCTGCTCTCGATCGCAGACTTAAGCTCGCCGAGAGATACACCCGCCGCTGCAAGCGCCGCGAGATCGGGCGTGACATTGAAGGTGCGTACTAGCCCGCCAAGCGCATTGACATCCGCAACGCCCGGCAAAGTGCGAAGGGCGGGGCGGATCGTCCAGTCGAGCAAGGTTCGGCGCTCTTCAAGCGATAGGTCGCCGCCTTCGATCGTGAACATGAAAACGTCCGACAGGGGCGTTGAGATCGGCGCAAGCCCGCCCTCTACGCCGGAAGGCAAGGACGCGGCCGCATTCGCCATGCGCTCTGCGACTTGCTGGCGGGCCCAATAGATATCGGCTGAATCTTCAAAATCGATGGTGATGTCGGCGATCGCATATTTCGCCATCGAACGAAGGATTTTCTGGTGCGGAATTCCGAGCAATTCCATCTCAAGCGGCGCGATGACGCGCAGCTCGACTTCCTCCGGCGTCATGCCGGGCGCCTTCATGATGATCTTGACCTGCGTCGTCGAAATATCGGGAAAGGCGTCAATGGGCAGGCGGGAAAAGGCGAACGCGCCGCCCGCGATCAGAAGCGCCGTCACCGCGAGCGTAAACATGCGCTGGGTAAGCGAGAATTCGATCAGCTTCGCAAACATCAGGAAGCCTCTTGCAGAGCCATGGCTTTAAGCTCGGCAAGCCCGCTGACGGCGAGCTCCTCGCCAGGTTTGAGGTCGCCAGTAATGGTCGCTGTGTCCGCGGTGCGGCTCTCCACGATCACATCGACGATCGCGAAGCCATCCGATGTGCGGTGGAAGACAACATTCTTGTCTCCCAGCCGAACGACGGCGGCGCTTGGAACGCGCAGCATCGCTTCACCATCGATAGCTTTCAAAAGCGTCAAGCGCGTCAGCGCGCCGACTTTCAGTGTCGAGCCGGCGGGCGCTTCAGCATAAAGCACGCTGGAACGCGTCTTGGGATCGATCGTGCTCGAAGCGGAAAGTATGGCGCCCGTTGAGCCATCCTCAAGCTCAATGCTGTCGCCCGCAGAAATTTCTCCAGCGAGGTCCGCAGGCAGCTGCGCTTCAAGCCAGAGCGCCGCTGTCGAAACGACAATGCCGAGGGGCGTCATCGGATCTACAGCATCGCCAGGCATGACAGCGAGTTGTTCAACGCGGCCCGCCGAGGGAGAGAGTAATGCATAGCCGCCCTTCTCTGAGGGCGCCGTATATTCGAGTGCGCGTTGCATTTCGTTGAGCGCGGCGTTCGCCGAGCGCGCGCGGGCCTCGGCCGCCTCAAGGCTGGCGCCAGAGTCTATTCCTTCGGAGACAAGCGTTTTTTGGCGGTTGAACGTTGCGAGGGCCGCGTCATTTTCGGCCTGCGCTTGTGCAAGGCCCGCACTTGCCTCGAAGTAATCGCGGCTCAGCAATGTAAGGATCGGCTCGCCGGCCCCAACCTCCGTGCCCGGCAGTTTGTCGACTGAGGCGACTACGCCTCCAAAGGGCGCCGCGATCGTCCGGCTTGAGCTCTGCGCCGGAATGACGCGCGCGGGAAGAGTGGCGATCGCCGCGTGCTGAACGGCTTGGGCGCCAGCGACGCGGATGCCGAGGCGCTCAATCTGCTTGTCGGACAGTTCGAGGGTAGGCTGTGCGACGGCGACGGACGCGCCAATCACTTGCAGCAGAAGGCATGCCGCCAAGGGCCTAATTGATCTCATGATAATTCCCGCACTAGACCCTTTGAGGCGTAGCCTGCCGCCCTGAACCACCCATGAACCAAAGCTGAAATGAAACTGAAAAGGCGCTTCATCCGAGGTTCAGACGGACTATATTAGAAAAGGCCACGCCATCGGGCGCTTGAGAGATGCGCAGGAGCTGACGATTCGTATTCTCATTGTTGAAGATGACGACATGCTTGCAGAGCGTGTCGCTCGCAGCCTCAATCAGGCAGGCTTCATCGTCGAGCGCGCGGCCGATGGAGATGATGGCTATATGATGGGCATGGACGGCGCTTATGACGCCGCCATTGTCGATCTCGGTCTGCCGGGCCGGCACGGGATGGATGTGATCAGCGGGTGGCGGGAAGCCGGCATGACGACGCCCGTGCTGATACTGACCGCCCGCAGCGCTTGGGCGGAAAAAGTCGAAGGGCTCAATCGCGGCGCTGATGACTACCTCACGAAGCCGTTTCACACGCCGGAGCTTATCGCGCGCCTTCGTGCGCTAACGCGCCGGGCGTCCGGCGCGGCTGGCTCTACGCTTGTTCACGGTGACTTGTCGCTCAACGTCTCGACCAGCGAGGTGATGCGCGGATCGGAGCCAGTGGATTTGACGGCGTTTGAATTTCGTATGCTGAAATATTTTATGCACCGCATCGGACATGTCATTTCGCAGCAAGAACTCGTTGAGCATCTCTACCCCGTCAATGATACGCGCGAGTCGAATACGATCGAGGTCTATGTAGGCCGATTGCGCCGAAAGATAGGCGCAGACAAAATCAAGACCGTGCGCGGCCTCGGCTACAAGTTCGGGTAGGGAACGCCAGCATGAAATCTTTGCGTGCACGCCTCCTGACAGCAGCCCTGCTGTGGATCGCCATCGGATCTGCTGCCGGCTTCTGGACTCTTTCTTCCGTCTTCAAAACCTACGCGACAGAGCAATTCTATGCAGAGCTGGACGAGCACGTACGCGAATTGGAGCGATTGACCAAGATAGAACCGGATGGAGACGCAAAGCTTGCTTCGACATTCAGCGATCCTCGCTTCGATGAGATGCGGTCGGGCTTCTATTGGGAGGTTAAAGAGGGCGAAGAGACAATTCTGAGGAGCTCCTCGCTTGCTGGCGCTGTAATCGACGTGCCTTCTGACAAGGTCGAAACTGCGCCGCCAGTGCATAAACATATTGGCATGAGCCCGACGGACAGGTTTCTCCTTGTAGAGAAAGTCAACAAACCGGAGGCGGCTGGAGGGCCCGTCATGCGCTACATTGTCGGTGCAGATCAGCGTCACCTGAGAGGGATGGTCTCTTCCTTCAACCGGGTTCTTGGAGTGGCCTTCCTGGTTTTCGCCGCATCGATGATCGTCGTTTCAATCGGCATGGTCAGTATGACACTCGCCCCGTTCCGCCGGCTTGCGGGAGCGTTTCAGGATATGCGGGCAGGCGTTACGTCGCGCGTCGAAGGCGATTTTCCGAGCGAGGTATCGCCCATTGTTTCTGAATTGAACGAGCTTCTCGCTTCTACGCGCGAGATGCTTCAGCGCGCGCGCTCGCAGGCGGGCAATCTGGCGCACGGCCTCAAAAGCCCGCTATCTGTTATTGCGGATGAAGCCTTCGCACTGGAGCAGCGGGGGTGCGGCGCTGAATCCGATGTCATCACCCAGCAATGCCGGATCATGCAGCGCCATATCGATCACCACATCGCGCGGGCGCGCGCGTCGGCTATCTCAAACCTGCCCGGAACGTCTACTATCGTCGTCGAGGCGGCAAAGCCAATATTGTCGGCGCTCGGCCGCATTTATCGCGACAAAGAGATCGATGTGGAAACGGAGATAGCCTCTGGCGTCGCCGTCGCCGTAGACCCGCAGGACTTCAGCGAAATTCTCGGCAATGTTCTCGATAACGCCTTCAAATTCGCGCGCCGGCGCATCGCGCTCAGCGCCGAGTTCAAGAACGATGGTGAGGTTATAATTGCGATTGACGACGATGGGCCAGGCTTGCCGCCCGAGGCTCGAAGCGTCGTCTTCGAAATCGGAGCGCGTTGGGATGAAACACGATCGGGCGGGGGCCTCGGCCTCGCGATCGTCAAAGACCTGATGGAGCTCTATGGCGGCGCCTGCCGGCTTGAGGAATCGTCCCTTGGCGGGCTGCGCGTGGTCCTAAGTTTGCGAGGCTCTCGGCGATAGTTTTTCAGCTCATTAGGACTCTGCGCTTAGCGCCTTGCGCAGCTCGGCTTTTGCGATCTTGCCGAGCGTGGCGCGCGGAAAGTCATCGACGAGCCTGACTTCGTGCGGCGCTTTGAAAGCGGCGAGCTGGGAGCGACAGGCTGCAATGGCGGCGTCAGCAAAATCGGGCGGCGCGTCGGCGGCTGGAGTCCACAGGCGCACGAAGGCGACTGGAACTTCATCGAGCATTGGGTGAGGCTTCCCGACAATCGCGACTTCGCGTACGCCCGGCAAAGCTGAAATAACCCGCTCGACTTCCGACGCCGCAACATTCTCTCCGCCGACCTTGAGCATGTCTTTCGAGCGATCCGCGAAAACGAGCCATCCATCTTCCGCCAATGTCACGCGGTCTCCGGTGATCATCCATCCGTCATCGGTGAAGGCTGCGGCCGTCGCCTCTGGATTCTCGAGATATTCGCTGAACAATGACAATCCGCGTACGCCGCGAATGAACAGATCACCGGTCTCGCCGGGCTGAACAGGCGTCCCATCCTCACGGCGAACCTCTACGCCATATTCGGGGGCGGGGCGGCCCATCGACATTGGGCGATCTGCAAAATGGGGAGATCCCACAATTCCGTGCGTCACAGTCTCCGTCATGCCCCACCACCCAAGCGTGCGGACTTTGAAGTGAGGGTCCGTCGGGATGTCGCAAACACCGTTTCCCCAAAGGCGGAAATGGTGCGCATCGGGGACAGGCTGTTGCATCAGAGCATGAACGACAAAGGGAACCATCGAAGACCAGGTGCACTGATGGCGCAATGCGACCGGCCAGAAACGTGAAGCGGAAAAGCGTGGCTGCAATACGATCGTCGCTCCGACCCACAGCGAAGCCATGACAGAATAAATCTGCGCATTCGTGTGAAACATCGGCAGGTATACAAGGTGCACGTCGTCAGGTCGCAGATCTTCATGCGCCGCACTGACGCGCCCGCCCCAGAGCGCATTCGCATGCGTCCAAAGCACACCCTTGGGGCGCGATGTCGTACCGGAAGTAAATTGCACTGCGAATGGCGCGGAGCAATCAGCCCGGCCGGGAGGGGCTTCGTTAGCGTCTTCCATCAGTGCCGAGAAGCTCTCGTTCGCGCTCGGCGCGCATGTCGGCTTATCGCCTGCGTCAGTCTCGGTTATCGCCATCCACTCCGCGGTGGGGAAAGAAGAAGCGAGCAACTCGGCGAATTTCGGATGCGTAATCGCCGCCCGCGCCCGCGACTGCTCTGCGAAGTAGGAAAGCTCCGGGCCGCTCGATTTTGTGTTCGTCGTGACAGCGATCGCGCCGATCCATGCGCATCCAAGCCACGAGAAAAGCTGTTCCGGAGAATTATCGAGATGAACGAGTATGCGGTCTCCCGCGCCAATACCGCGCGCCGCGAGGCCAGCGCCGACGCGAGCGATTTCCTCTACGGTCTCGCGATAGGACCAGCGTCGGCTCTCTCCTTCGAGCGGCTCCCATATCAGGCAGGTCCGATCTCCCTGTCTCTTGGACTGAATCTCCAGAAGCGTGCGCACGTCCCAGCCGGCGAACGGATTGAAATGAGCGTTCAATTTGGGAGCTGCGATCATTCTGTCTCTTTCGCTTCAATATTCGGGCGTACGGTTCGTCATCTCCAGCTTACCGCAATCACTTGCTTGAGGCGATTATCTCGAGGGCAAGGTTGAGGAGCGGCGGGCGCGAGGCTTTCCGCCAAAGCGCTGCGCGGGTCAGCTTCGCCTGCGGCTCATCCAGATCGATAATGACAATATCGCCGCGGCTTCTCGTGCGTTCCGAAAAATAGCCGATCATCACGCCGATGCCTTCCGCGACGAGGTTGACGCTGAGTTCGAAGTCGTGGACGCGCTGAGCGATGTCGCGCTCCACGCCATATTGCGCGAAGAGCCGATTAATGACGCGTTCCGATGCTGACTGAGGCGAGTGCGGCCCCTCAAGAAATCGTTCTGGCGCGAGCGCGGAGATCTTCACCTTTTTCCGCTTCGCAAGGGCGTGCCCGGCGGGCAAGGCGATTGCGAGGGGCAATGTGGCCAAAGGCAGAATGTCATAGTCCTTTCCCAGAGGTTCCTCTGGAATCGGGCAGGCGAGAATAACATCGGCAAGGCCATTTTTCAGAAGGTCAGTCAGCTGCGGCGTCATGCCCGGCGTCAATTCGAGCTCAGCTGTCGGCAGTGTTTCTTTAATGCGCCGCACCCATTTCGGCAGATAATCGACGGCGAATTCGTCAGTATACCCGACTCTCAGCCTGCTCTGTTCGCCAAGCTCGGCCGCCTTTGCGGCTTCAACACTGTCTTGCACGCCCTGTACGATCAGTTTCACCCGATCACGGAAGACTTTGCCGGCGGCTGTAAGCTCCACCCGCCGGCTGGTGCGCTCGAACAGCTTCACGTCGATCGCGTATTCCAGCGCTTTGATCTGCTCGCTCAACAGGGGCTGGGCAATGCCAAGCTCTTCGGCCGCCTTGCTGAAATGAAGGTTTTCGGCGAGCGCCAGAAACCGGATGAGATAAGCGAAATTCACGGAATAGAGGTTCATCGGGTCCCTGCAGATATTAATCGGAATACGGTATCAATATATAGTTTTAATATGATTGAACAGCTTAAAGGCGTCGCACATCCTGCTTTTGTCGCTTCGTCGGGAGGGCGGCGGTTTCCGGCTGAAGGAGCGGAAGCGCTTTCGGCGAGCGGGGGCATGCAAGGACGTTCCGGGCTGGGGCGTTCGGCTGTCACTGAATCATTCCTCGACGCGCTTGGCGCGTAACGCATTGGCTTTGGCGAGAGATAGGCGCCCCCCTTTCAGAAGGGCGCGTTTATATTGTGACTGGGAGCAATTCATGAGCAGTTCGGGCGCCGCGCGAAACTTCTCCGTGAAAGAACTATTGTCGGCGGCGGTTGCGCAGCTGGAAGAGCGCTACAGGAAAGAAAACCCCAAAAGCCTTGCGCAATTTGAGAATGCGTGCCGTTGGCTTCCCGCCGGAAGTACGCGCGCGACGGTCTTCTACGCGCCCTTTCCCTTGACCATCAGGAAAGGAGAAGGCGCTTATGTGGAAGACCTTGATGGGCATCGCTATCGCAATTTTGTTGGCGAATTCACCGCGGGTCTTTATGGCCACGATCCAGTTCTGCTCAACAAGATCCTGTCCGAGCTAGGCAGGACTGGCATGATGTTGAGCGGCCCTTCGGAGTATGAAGCGAAGCTTGCAGAAGTCATCTGCTCACGCTTCAAATCTTGCGAAAAAGTGCGTTTCTGCAATTCGGGAACGGAAGCGAATCTGCTTGCGTTTGGTCTTGCGCGCAACGCGACTGAAAGGGATGCGGTTCTTGTTTTCAAGGGCGCTTACCATGGCGGCTTTCTGACATTCGGTGATCCGGATGGCGCGCTCAACGTGCCTTTGAGAACGGTGAAGGCTACCTACAACGACATCGAGGGCACGCGAGAACTCATTCGGAAGAACAGGGAGATTCTCGGCGCCGTCATCATTGAGCCGATGATGGGAGCCGGAGGATGCATTCCCGCAAGCAAGGCTTTCCTTCAGATGTTGCGGGAGGAGACGGCGAAAAACGATATCGTCTTGATCTTTGACGAAGTCATGACATCGCGCCTCTCGCCGAGCGGATTGCAGGGCGTTCACGGAATAAAGCCGGATCTTACGAGTTTCGGAAAATATATGGGTGGGGGATTCAGCTTCGGCGCCGTTGGCGGAGCGGAACGGATCATGTCGCTGCTCGATGCGCGCGTAGAAGGCGCTCTGCCGCATCCCGGAACATTCAATAACAATGTAGCGTCGATGATCGGCGGTTATTTTGCGCTCAGCCAGCACTACACGCCTGAACAAAATATTGCGCTGAATGAGAAGGGCGACCGCTTGCGCGCGCGCCTCAATCTGCTGGCGAAAGAACATGACGCCGATCTGCAGTTCTCCGGGCTTGGCGCTGTGATGGCGGCGCAGTTTGTCCGCAAGCCGATCAGCAATCCTGCCGACGCCGAAAATCAGAATGCGGCGCTTCTGCGCAAGCTCCTCCATCTCGGCATGCTGAGCAAAGGCGTTTACATTGCGCATCGCTGTCTCGTCACGCTCAACATGATGATGACGGAAGCCGATCTTGATGCGTTCTGCGAAAGCTTTGCGGAGTTCCTGAAGGAAAATCGCGAACTGCTATCAGCGGAAGTTTAGACGGCGGTTCGGTCAAGTTGGGCGCGCCGGAACGGTGGATAGTTCTGCGGCATCAGAGTTCAAGCGGGAAAGAAGAGATTGCATCATGCGGGCTGGCAACAAAGTCATCATTACTTGCGCTGTCACCGGATCGATTCAAACGCCTTCCATGTCGCCGCATCTTCCGATAACGCCGGATGAGATCGCGACGGCCGCCATTGAAGCAGCGGAGGCTGGAGCTGCGATCATTCATCTTCATGCGCGCGATCCTGAAAATGGCCGCCCGACCCCTGATCCCGATGTGTTCATGGAGTTCTTGCCGCGCATCAAGCAATCGAGTGCCGCAGTCGTGAACATCACGACCGGCGGCGGCCCCGGCATGAGCATTGAGGAGCGTCTCGCCGCGCCCATCCGTGCGCAACCGGAAATGACTTCTCTCAATATGGGTACAATGAATTTCGGCGTCTTTCCGGCGGCTGCGAAGGCGCGGGATTGGAAATATGATTGGGAGAAACCGTTTCTGGAATCATCAAGAGAGGGTTTCCAGTCCAACACATTCGCGCAGATCGAGCGCATTATGCGCGAGCTGGGCCACAATTTCGGCACGCGCTTCGAATTCGAGTGCTACGATGTCGGCCATCTTTACAGCCTCGCGCATTTCGCCGAACGCAAGCTGATCGAGCCGCCTTTTCTGATCCAGTGCATTTTTGGCGTCCTCGGCGGCATTGGCGCTGAGATGGCTCATCTCGCCCACATGCAAGCGACGGCTGATCGGCTTTTTGGCGACCAGTATCTGCTTTCCGCCTTCGCGGTCGGACGCCATCAGATGGAGTTCGCGACCATGTCGGCGATGATGGGCGGCAATGTTCGCGTCGGTCTGGAAGACAATCTCTACATCGCCAGCAAACAGCTCGCAAAAAGCAACGCCGAGCAGGTTCTCAAAATCCGGCGGATTCTTGATGAGCTGGGCCTGGACATTGCGACGCCGAGCGAGGCGCGAGAAATGCTGAAGCTAAAAGGCGGCGACATGGTAGCGTTCTAACGCAATGGTTGATGTCGGGCGACTTTGAGAGGGGAATTTGAGCGGCATGAGCGACAACAAGTCGAAACGGCGCGGCGGCGAGAGCAAGATCAACCTCGATTCCATTACGCGCCGCGACTATCTCGGCGGGGTTCTGGTGGGGACGGGCGCAGCGCTGCTCACTGGGCTGACGCCGCGCGAATTGCTGGCGCAATCAGGCGGCGCCAGAAGCGCGCCGAGCGTTTATCCGCCTGTCGACCCTGAAACGGCGGCTCTGTTCGACGGGCCGAGCGGCGTTGGCGATTATCGCGGAAGCAATGGCAACACCTGGGATGTCCTGTCACGCGCGCATCGTATCCGGGATGGCGTTTTCGACGCGGCCGACATAGCGGCTGCGCCAGTCGAAGAGGATGACTACGACGTGGTCATCATCGGCGGCGGGGGCGCGGGCATCGGCGCGGCCTATCGCTTGAAGAAAGAACGCGGCGAGGGCCTTCGCGTTCTGACCCTCGAAAATCACAATATCTTCGGCGGCGAAGCCAAGATGAACGAGTTCGAGGTCGACGGTTACAAGATTTACGGCCCGCAAGGCTCGAACATGACCTATGTGCCCAGCGAGTCAGGGCAGAGCGTTCTTAATTTCGACCTTCTCTACGATGAGTACGTCGATATCAAAATGCCGCTGGAGTATTCGTGGACGCCACTGACGGGCGCCAAGAAGAACCTGGAATTCGATGTTTCGAATTTCATGTTCATGGTTCAAGCCACGGTTTCTGACAGCATCGCCTATTACAATCAGGCCGGTGAGAATCGGGAAAAACCGAAGCCGGTGAGAAACCCCTGGGTCAAAGGTCTCGAGGGACTGGACCTCGATCCAGAAGTTCAACGCGACCTGCTCAAATGGCGCTGGGAGCTTGTGCTCGATCGGCCGAAGGAAGGCCTCGAGGAATGGCTCGACCAGATGACTTATGAACAATTGCTGGTCGATGTGCACGGTCTGCGGCCGGAGGTGGCGAGATTTTGCGACCCGCTTCTGGCGAGCGCGTTGGGGCTCGGTTCCTCGACCTGTTCCGCGCTGATGGCGACGCTGCACCTCGGGCTGCCTGGCGCGGTGCTCGCGAGCGAAGCGGATCTCGAAGCGATGAGAGATCCCGGCCAGTACGCTTTGACCGACTGGCTGGTGCGAAACCGGATCGCCTGCTTCCCCGGCGGCAACAGCTATGTTTATCGCTTCTTCCTGAAGCATGTCATGCCGGAAGCGATTGCCGGAGGGTATGAGCCCGGCGAAGTCCAGTGCAATCCGGTGCGCTTTGATCGACTCGACATTGACGGCGCGCCGTTTCGGATCCGCCTGGGCGCGACCGCAGTCGACGTGCGCAATCTGTCCGGCAAGGGAAAGAGCAAAGGCGTTCGGGTCGTTTACGAAAAGCAGGGACGCTTGCACGCCGTTCAGGCGAAATCCGCCATTGTGTGTTGCGGGAGCTGGGTCAGCCGCCACATTGTCAAAGACGCGCCGGAGCCATTGCATAAGGCGCTTTCGAGCTTCGTTCACGCGCCGCTTGTGGTCGCTAATGTCGCGTTGCGCAATTGGAAGTTCATGGAGAAAATGGGCGTCACCACGGCGCTCTACATGGACGGCGATTTTGGATTCAGCTGCAACATTCGTCAGCCCTTGAACATCGAGGGTTATGAAGCGCCATTCGACCCCGAAAAGCCGATTGTGCTCACATTCTATGCACCGCTAATGGATAGCGATCTGCCAGCACAGGCACAGGGCGCCGCGCTTCGATGGAAGCTCTTTAATACACCGTATGCTGAAATCGAAGGCCGCATACTTTCGCAGATGAACGCGCTCTTCCGCCGGGGCGGATTCAAGGCGGAACGCGACGTGGCCGGCATCACCATCAATCGATGGGGACACGCCTATGTCGTGCCGCAGCCGGGGTTTATGTATCCCGCGGGAGGCGGAAAATCGAACTCCGATATCGTCCGCGAAGGATTTGACCGGATCTTTT
>ERZ795053.3207-NODE-3207-length-18807-cov-9.812607_pt1 | contig 18807 bp, 14 predicted proteins | sample MGYA00375137_ERZ795053 | MGnify/ENA primary metagenome ERZ795053 (study PRJEB30182, sample SAMN05720284) | activated sludge metagenome | isolation source: Anaerobic digester | place: Hong Kong | collected 2014-12-17 ...
GAACCCCACCGGACAGCGCGGCGCCGGCTAGCCCACGACCCCAGCGATCCGCTCCCTCGCCTGCGCGGTGGCCGCCTCCACCGAGTCCCCCGGCTGGAACGGCGGTAACACGGTCACCGTGATGCGATGGCGACCGCGCAGTACGAATCCGTGTTTGGGCAGCGCGTCGTTCGTCCCCTCGATCGCGATGGGCACGATCGGGACCTGCGCCGCCACCGCGAGCTCGAACGCCCCCGTCTTGAACGCCTTCAGCTCCCCTGTTGCCGATCGGGTGCCCTCGGGGAACATCATCAGCGAACTCCCCTGCGCGAGCGCCTGCTCGCACTGAGCCATCATCTTCACCACACTGTCCCGGTTTCCGCGCTGCAAGGGGATGTACCGGTTCAACGTCATGTTCCAGCCGACGCCGGGCACCTTGAAGATCTCGGCCTTGGACACCCACTTGAAGTCCACGAACAACCGGAACAGCACAAGGATGTCCAGCAACGACAAATGGTTGGCCACATACACGTAGGTAGCGTCGCGGTCGAGGTGTTCGCGGCCGTGGATCGTGACCCGCCAGGCCGGGTTGAGCCACGTGTACAGCGACGCCCAGAAGCACGTGAACAGGTGCAGTGCACGCCGGCGGCGATCAAACGGCGCGGTGACGGCCCAGATGATCAGGGCGACCGGGAACAGCACCGCCGAACTGAGGACCACGAATGCCCAGAACACCAAGGACCCCACTTGCCTCATGGGTGTCAAGGTAGCGGGGCGTCGTCAGCCGCTGCGAACCACCGCCCGCGGACCCATCACGATCACGGGCTTCGCCGCCGGATCGAGCCAGCGCAATGTGGCCCGCATCGCGGGCCGGCTGATCGAGATGCAACCACGGGTGGCGCCCCGACCGGACACGTGCAGCCAGATACCACCGTCCTTGATCTTGGGGTTGGGCCGCGTCAGATCCAACGGGCTTCGACCCGGGACGCGGTTGAAGTTGATGGCCACCACGTAGTCGAACACCCACTCACCTCCGGGCGGACCCGCGAATCCGCGCCGGGAGTGGTGGTAGGGAAGGCGCGTGCCTTTGGGCGCCGACAACCGCCCGCCGGCGTCGGTGAGACCGAACTTTCCGATCGGCGAGAAGTAGCTGTAGTCCCACGGTTTCGGATGCCAGCCCCGCGCGCCGTTGCGCGCCGGGGTGCTGGACACCTTGTACCAGCATCCTGACTGATAGGCCCAGCGGGTGAGAGTGGTGTGACTTGAACGGCGGCCGTGCCCCGTGGCGATCAGTACCTGCCGATGTCGCTCGGGGTCCACCTGGTATTGCGCCGTGAGCGGCAACTCGCACGGCGTGACAGGCGGCAGCGCCACGATCACGCCGATCAGTGTACGCGCGACGTTCGAATCAGCCCTCGCGCCGCCAGACCGTGCTGCCCTCCTTGATCGTTTCCAGGACCGTGATCGTGTTCAGGTCCATGGTGTCGACGGTCAGCGGGTTGTCGGACAGGATCACCAGATCGGCGAGTTTGCCCTCCTTGAGCGATCCCTTGCGGTCCTCTTCGAAGTGTTGATAGGCACCCCAGATGGTGATGCACTTCAACGCCTCAAGCGGGGTCAGCCGCTCATCGGGTCCCATCACCTTGCCGGACCGGGAGAGCCGGTTCACCGTCGACCACAGGATCTGCATCAGGTTCGGCAACGCGACGGGGGCGTCCGTGTGGCTGGTGATCACCGGCATGCGATTCAGCGCGGACCGCGTCGGCGAGATCTTCTGCGCCGCCTCCGGCCCGATGATCTGGTCGTACCAGTCGCCCCAGTAGAACGTGTGCATCGGGAACAGCGACGGGATCACGCCGAATTCCGCACAGGTGTCGAGTTGCTCGATGCGGATGAGTTGACCGTGGACCAAGACATGCCGGCGGTCCTGCTCCGGGCTGGTCTCGTGCGCCGGGCGCATGGCAGCGAACATCTGGTCCGCAGCCGCGTCGCCGTTGGTGTGACACAGGACCTGCCAGCCCTTCGCGTAGGCCTCGTCGAACAATGCCGCGACGTCTGAGGTGTCCGGGATGGCCGGGTAACCGGCATAGCCGGGCTCCTGCCCGTCCGGTGGCAGCAGGTACGGCACTGTCCGCCATGCCGTGCGACCCTGCGGTGATCCGTCCAACGTGATCTTCAAACCAGCGACGCGGTAACGATTGCGGTAGTCGCGGCTGTGCCAGGGCCCATCGAGGATGTCCTTGCTCGTGTAGTCGATGTAGGACAGCACGTCGATGTCATAGACCCCCTCTTCGGCGAGGGACGCCATCGCATCGTGGTTGAACCCGAACGCCCGGCCTTCGTGCGCAGTGGTGTACCCGTAACTCTTGGCCATCGCCAGGCCCCGCTGCATGAAGTACAACTGACCCTCAGGCGTGGTGGGGTTGATCGCCGCCAGCATGTGCGGGATGCTCGCCAATTCCTCCAGGGTTCCGTTCGGCTCCCCATCCTCGCGCCGCCGAATCACCCCGCCCTCCGGATCTGGTGTCGCGGCTGTGTATCCGACCTTCGCCAAGCCCACACTGTTCATCGCCGAGAAGTGCCCCGAGATGTGCACTGCGATGACCGGCAGTTCCGTCGACACCCGATCCAGATCGTCCCGGTCAGGGTGACGCCCCAGCAGTGCATCGTCGTAGCCAAGACCGAAGATCCAGCCGGTCTGATCCACATCCGGTCCCGCGGCGAACTCCGAGAGCTTGTCGACCAAGTCGTCGATCGTCTACACGTTGCCATCCGGCGCCGCCAGGAGATTGGCACCCACCGCCTGCGATCCGAACCCGAGAAAGTGCGCATGCCCATCGATGAACCCCGGCACCAGAGTCGCCCCGCCAAGGTCGACCATCTCGGTGTCCGGCCCGCGCAGCAAGGAGACATCAGTCAGGCTTCCCAAACCAGCGATCACACCGTCCGCCACCGCCAAAGCCTCAACGGTGAGCCGATCGTCGTCGACCGTCAGGATCGGACCCCCGAAGAAGATCCGGTCAGCGGTCGTTTGGCCGTTCGACATCGTCTGGCTCCTTGCTGATCATTGCCGCACGGCGGACGCCCTGCAGATGATCACGGACCCTACTCGAGATCGGCGCCGGACCCCCATTCATGATCGCGGCTCCCCGGACCGAACCTGCGACAGGGACGGGCCGGTATCGCGCGAATCCGGTGCGTGGTGCCGAACGATCGCGTTGGCATTCCGGTGTCACCGGTTGCCAACATCGCGGCGTTTAGTCCTGATGCGGCGCCAGGACGGGCCGTCACGCTCAGGACGGAACGATCACCGTCAGCCCCGGGAACCGTCGGAACCCGTGATCGAAGGTGGCCAGACGCGCCCCCAGGTCGATCGCTGTGGCAGCCAGATACGCGTCGGGGATGTCGTTGGCCCGCAACCCCAGTTCGCTTGTGAGTCGGCTGAATGCCGACCATCTGCGGACTGAAACCGCCGGCGTGATGGCGGCCGGCGCTGACCGGACGGCGTCGCACACAGCCAGGGCCTCATCCGGTCCGAAAGGATCCCGCAGGACGCGGTGATTGGTCATGAGGCGAGTGGCAGCCGCAAGGACACCGTCAAGGACGGCCACCGGCTCGTCTCCTGAAAGGGCTGCCTCCAGCCATCGAAGCGCCGCCTCATGTTCTTGGAACTCACGACGCGCGGCGTAGACGATGACGTTGACGTCGAGGATGATCACGTGGCCGGGTCCAGGAACCCGTTGTCCCCCAGAGCGTCAGCGAGGGCCTCCCGATCGAGGATGTCGACCAGCGGCCGATCGTCAGCGCTGCCCCCTACCGGGATCGAGACTCCGGGCCGGTCGCTCGTCGCCGCCTGACGCGCCAGGGTCTCCCTCAATGCATCCTCCAGAACCGAACTCAGGGTGCGATGGGAGCGGGCCGCCAACTCCTTGGCCTGAGCGAGCAGGCCGTTGTCGATCGTGACCGTTGTGCGCACAATCGCATCGTAGCATCAGGCTTGTGCATCATGATGCACGCAAGAGATAGATGGGGACTGCCTACCCACACGACTTGCTCTCTCAACGAGTCCCCGAGTCAGCCCATTTCCGCCAACTGGGGAACGGCATCCCGGCCCAGTCGCTCGATGAAACGCACGGGATCGCCTACCGGAGGCATCACATGAACCTCCGTGATGCCGATGTCGGCGAAGGGCTCAAGTTCCTTCGCGAAGCCGTCCAGGGAACCCGTCCAGAGGACTGTCTTGCGGATCCCCGCGTAGTCGGTCCCGACCTTCTGACAGTGGTCGCGTAGGACCTCGAGCTTGTGCTCGATCCGATCACGATCGGCACTACCTCGAACGAAGAAGTTGCACGCATCGGCGTACTGCGCCACCAGCCTCAGCGTCTTGCGCTCCCCCTGGCCGCCGATCATGATCAGTGGGCGTCGCAGTGGTTGCGGGGAGTTGATGGTCTCGGCGAGGTGGTAGTGCCGTCCTTCGTAGGGTCCGTCGTCCGCACTCCACATCTGATGCACGATCTGCAACGTCTCCTCGAGCCGTTCGAAACGTTCTGCCAATCCTGGGAACGGCACGCCGTATGCGCGGTGCTCGCGCTCGTACCAGGCGGCTCCGATGCCCAGCATGGCTCTGCCACCGGACAGGACGTCCAGCGTGGTCACGATCTTGGCCAAGAGCCCGGGGTGCCGGTAGGTCACGCCCGTGACCAGCAACTGCAGTTCCAGCGTTTGCGTCTGACCGGCCAGGTACCCGAGCGTGGTGTAGCCCTCGAGCATCGGGGCCAGCGCGCCTCCCATCGCCGGCACGTCCATCTGGAGGTAGTGGTCCATGACCGACAGATTCGTCAGGCCAGCCGACTCCGCAGTACGAGCCGCTTCCGCCAGCACAGCCGGGATGCTCGCCGGTCCGCCGTCGAAGTCGAAGTTCACGATGTGCACACCGAGGTCCATGTGCGAAACCTTCGCCTACAACGATCGCCGAGGCAAGACCCGCGAATCGCTTCGAGCGTGCCCGCCGTGGGTCGGCACCGACCCGTGTGTCAGCCAGAGCGGGTCCCCGACCGCACGATCCACGGGGTCATTGCCACCGGATCAACGACGGGTTGCTGACCGATGAGTGGGATGACATGGAACGGCCGGACTCGGACACGCTTCGGGCGTTCAGCGAGCCCGAAACAGCGCAGCGGCACGCTCACACCGGTCGACAGAGCGGCCTCGTCGATGGCGTATCGCCATCCCTTACACGGCAAGACGCACTTCTTGTTCGGCGGGCAGTTCCGGAAGCCCTTGAGCGTGTACAACTGGGACCTGCGGCCATTCACGTTGGGGACGATGACGAAGATGGGACCCTTGTCGAACCTGATCCGGCCGCCCGTTGCGCTGCGGTACCGGCGCCATTGCGACCTCCACGATGCGTGGGTGACCGAGATACTCAGCCGTTTGGCTGAGAAGTCGATGGTCGCGGCCGTGATGTCCGAGATCTCAGGACCGACAATGATGTCCCCCACCTCGTCGGTGACCGTGGCCGAATCCGCCAGGGCGGCAGACGGCCACAACCCGATCGCGAGGATCACGGTGACCATCAGGAATCTCATGACTGCCTCCCTCGCTACACCTCAGTTGACCGTCAGGCACCCAATCCGACAGCCGCGGACGACTGGGTGCCTCACCGACACCTCAGTTGACCGTTGGACACCCAAACCGACAGGCGCCGACCACTGGGTGCCTGGCTGAGGCTACGCGCGGGGTCCAGGCAGGTCAAGGTCGGCTGACAGTTCTTCGAGGCGACGTGGCGGCACGGAACATGCACGTCCTCAGCCGCCATTCCGAGGCCCCTACCGCTCGCAAGACGCGATCACTGGGAGATCCCGGGGATCACCACTCGATGCGATCACCACCTCATCCGATCTAGTGGTCTTCGCACCAGCCCTTTGATTCCCGTTCGGCGAGGTCCATCCTTGACCCATGAGTCGCGGGCGCCCCATGTCCGCCTTCCTGTCCATGTCGGCAGGATGCCTACTGCTGCCCATCTTCCCGGCGCATGCTTCACCTACACCCAGCCGCGGACCGCTCGCGGGTGCGGCGCTTCCCACATCCGGTGAAGTGCCGCGGCCCACCCACATCAGGGGATGGAACAACAACACCCGCCGGGTGACACCCCGCGCAGAAGTGCGCGACAGGATCCGCATCACGTCCGGCGGCTACGCCACACGGCGTACGGTCGCATTGCTTCGCGCCCGCAGCGGATCCACGCAGTGGACGCGCATCTGGCGCGGACGAACCAATGCCGCCGGGCGCCTGACGCTACGCTTCACAACCCCCGATGAGGGCAACTGGAAGTACCGCGTCCGGGTGCGCGCCACTCGGACCGCGGCGGCAAAGACATCCAAGAGCCGACGGATCGTCGTGTGGACCCCGCAACCCTCGACTGTTCCCGGCGCCCCCAACGATCCCGCACCGCCCGTCAGCACGTCACTGGTCTACGTCACCGGTGATATCGGTCAGTGCGGCGGTGAGGCGGACAACACCGCCGCGCTGATCGACCCACGCACCGGCGTACTTGTGGCGACCGGGGATCTTGCGTATCCCAATGGCACCAGCGCGGACTTCGCCAACTGCTACGACCCTTCCTACGGCCCCTTCAAACACGTCACGTTCCCTGTCCCTGGCAACCATGAGTACAACTCCGGCGGAGCTGGATACTTCGCCTATTTCGGGGACCGGGTCGGGACTCTCGAGCAGCCTTGGTACGTCGTGGAAATAGCTCAGTGGCGCGTTTTCATGCTCAATTCGAACTGCGCCCAGGCGGGCGGATGCGATGTCGGTTCCGCGCAGTACACGTGGTTGGCGACGCAGCTGTCCCTGCCGCAGCCTCGATGCACGGCCGCCGTGTGGCACCACCCCCGGTGGTCGAGCGGGGTCCACGGCCCGGACGCGAGCGTCACGGCCCTCTACGAACTACTTGTCACGCACGGCACGGATCTTCTGCTGACTGGCCACGAGCACAACTACGAGCGGTTCGCCCGCCTGGACTCTGCGGGCGCGCCCAGTTCCTCCGGGATCCGGGAGTTCGTCGTCGGAACCGGCGGACAGGCGCTTCGCGAGATACCTGGCAACGCCCCGGGTTCCGAAGTGCGGCTCAGCGACAGTCACGGGGTGTTGCTGCTGACTCTCGGGGCAACCGATTTCGCATGGCGCTTCGCGCCGACGGAACCGAGCGCGGGGACCGATAGCGGCTTCGAGCAATGCAGTTGACGGCTCCGCAGGGCGACTCTCGACGTTGATCGACACGGGCTCCTCGTGCCATCGCGGTCGCGCCCGGGAGTCACCGCGCGCGCTGGACCCGCTGTTCGTCCCACACCGGTCCGTCGGATTCGTAGACACGCCCGTCGGCACCGAACACGAGGAACCGGTCGAAACCGCGGGCGAACCATCGGTCGTGGGTCACCGCCAGGACGGTGCCTTCGAACCCTGCGAGGCCCTCCTCCAACGCTTCTGCCGACTCGACGTCGAGGTTGTCAGTCGGTTCGTCGAGAAGCAGCATCGTCGCACCGGACAACTCCAGCAGCAGAATCTGGAACCTCGCCTGCTGCCCGCCGGACAGCGCATCGAAGGACTGCTCGGCCGCGTGCGCCAGTTCGTACCTGTCGAGCACCCGCGCGGCTTGTTCCCGACCGATTCCGGCACGACCCCGCCCGTCGGCGGTCCGGTCGCCGCGGTGCAGGATGTCCACCAGGGTGCGCCCCATCAGTTCGGGATGCTCGTGGGTCTGCACGAACCAGCCGGGGCGCACGCGGGCGCCGAGGCGGGCGATGCCGGTGTGTGCCACGCGCTCGATCTCTTCCTCCCCCACCGGTGAGTGCTCGAGGTCGGGTTCCGAGCCACCGGCAGCGAGCAGTCGGAGGAAATGCGACTTCCCGGAACCGTTGGAGCCCAGGACTGCAACACGTTCGCCGTACCAGACCTCGAGGTCGAAGGGTCGCATCAACTCCGCGTCGGGCAACCGCAGTCCGAGTTGTTCACAGACCAGTGCCCGCTTGCCCGTCCTGCCTCCTGCCAGGCGCATGACCACGCGCTGCTCGCGTGGCTGCTCGGTCGGCGGTCCGGCCTCCTCGAACTTGCGGAGGCGGGTCTGGGCCGCCTGGTAGCGGCTGGCCATCCCGTCGTTGTAGGTGGCCTTCTGCCGCAGCGTGGTCACGAGCGTCTTGAGCTTCTGGTGCTCCTCATCCCAGCGTCGTCGCAACTCGTCGAGACGGGCGAACCTGTCCCGCCGCGCATCATGGTAGGACGCGTAGCCACCGGCATGGGTCCAGACCCGATTGCCTGCTGCACCGAGTTCCACAGTGACCACCCGCGTCGCCGTGTTCGCCAGCAACTCACGATCGTGGGAGATGAAGAGGATCGTCTTGTCGGACTGGCTGATCTGCTCCTCGAGCCAGACTTTGCCCGGAACGTCGAGGTAGTTGTCAGGCTCATCGAGCATCAGGACCTCGTCGGGCCCGGCGAGCAGGTACTCGAGCACCAATCGCTTCTGCTCGCCGCCGGACAGCGTGCGCAGAGAACGGTACTTGACCCTGTCGAAGGGCATCCCGAGCGCGGACGTGGTGCAGACATCCCACGTCACCTCCGCGTCGTAACCGCCGGCGTCGGCGTACTCGGCCAGTGCCTCCGCGTACTTCATCTGGGTGGCATTGTCGTCGTTGTCCATCAGTGCCAGTTCGAGGTGCTCGATGGCGCGGGCCGCGGCGCGTACGCGCGGCGGTGCCACGGACAGCAGCAGGTCCGCCACTGTCGGGTCGTCGACGGCGGTGCCATCGTCGACCACCCCCTGGCCGACGAATTGCCGCATCACACCGAGACCTCCGGAGCGCACCACCGCACCCTCGTGCGGGTTGATGTCACCGGTGATGATCCGCAGCAGGGTGGTCTTTCCCGAGCCGTTGGCCCCGACCAGCGCGACCTTCTGCCCATCGCCCACGCGGAACGACACGTCGTCCAGTAGGACCCGCCCGTCCGGCAAGTCGTAACGCACACCCGAGACGTCAACATGGCCCACGCAAGTACGGTACGGCGTGCAGCCGCAGGTTCCACAAGGCCGCCAGTCAGCTCCGTCAGGGTCGTGTGCCACCAGTGCGGGTGGTGAACCTGCAGACGCCGGGCGACAAACCACCTCACCGAGCGCCTTGCGGAACGTCGAGCGCTCCAGGAACCCGCCTGCGTCCGATCACGATCCAAGCGAAGACCGCACCGGCCAGTGCGACAACGCCCAGAGCCACCATCGCCGTGGTGATTCCCGTGGACTCTGCGATCACGGCCGCCTGCCTGACCGCTTCGGACACCTCCGGCTGCAGTGAGGCCAAGATCATGTCCGCCGTCGCAGGGTCCCCGGCTTGGACCGCCGCCACATACTCCTGTGCCACCGAACGAACACTCGGATCCGGGACAGCGTTGTTCACCGTGGCTGACGTGGCTGTGCCGATGATCGATGTCACCACGGCTACGCCAAGGGCTGCCGGGATGTTGAAGGTCATCTGCATCAGGCCGGATCCCATGCCAGCACGTTCGGCGTCGACGGCCGACATGCCTGCGGTGTTGCAAGCAGGCAGGGCGATGCCCACCCCAACACCCATCAGGACCAGGGGCACGACCATCTGCGCCAACGCGGTGTCCGGCCCGAAGGTGCTCATCCAGAACAACGCCACAGCCTGCAGTCCCAGCGCCACGGTGATCGGAATCCCCGGTCCGATCTTGTCGACCCACTTGCCGGCGGGGGGTTCGAACACCATGCAGGTTCCGGTGGTGATGACGATGACCCAACTCGCCGTCGCCGGCGAATAGTCCAACACAGTGATGAAGAACAGCGAACCGATGAAGGTCAGCATGGGGATGTAGACGAACCCGACCGCACTCTGCGCGACGAACCCCCCGGTGAACAGTCGCTCCCGCCACAGCGCGAAGTCCACCAGTGGGTACGCCATACGGGTCTCCAGTGCGGCGAACAGGAGCAGAAGCACCACCCCGGTGAGCAGCGTGGCCCACGCTCCGGGTGTCGTCCACCCGGCCACGGAGTTCTGCAATCCGTAGGTGATCAGCGTGATTCCAGCGCCTCCTACGAGCAGGCCGAGCCAGTCGTACGAGCCACTGGCCAATGTGCTGCGGTAGCCGCGCGTCGCCAACCCAGTGACGACGATGACCAGACCCGTCAGGGGTAGTGCGACCCAGAAGACCCGGCGCCACGAGGCGATGTTCAGGATCAGAGCGGCGACCAAGGGTCCGATGAGTAGGCCGAAACCGTGTGCGAACCCCCACACGCCCACCGCGAGCCCACGGCGGGTGACGGGGAACGAGTTCACAACGATCGACAGGGTGGCGGGCGCCGAGATCCCGATCCCAACGCCTTGGATCGCCCTGCCGGCGATGAGCACCCCACCATTTGTCGCCACCGCTGCGGCCACCAGACCCACACCGAACAATGCGAACCCGGCCACGATCATCCTCACCTCACCGACGAGGTCCCCCATACGGCCCCCCGCGACCAGTGCGGTCCCGAAGGCCAGCGAATACGCGGTGATCGTCCATGTCTGTTCGGTGAGGGAAAGCCCAAGTTCTGCGCGGATGGTCGGCAGTGCCGGGCCGATGACAGTGCTGAACATCTGCGCGATGAGGGCTCCGAAACCCATGGCCGCCAGAATCGCCCACGCCTTTCGGGTTGTCACGGGATCGCCACTGGAGGTGCGCGACTTCTCCGGACGCTCCCGACCCCTCACGCACGCAGCATGCTCGTCGCGCAGTTGCCCATGCAACGCGAGCCGACTCCGCTCCCTCCAGCCATCAGAACCGCGGCGGGGTGGCGTTGTTGCACAGTGGTGGACCCCTTCAGCCACTCCCCGGGTCCCGGACCGGGATGACCACTTCGTTCTTGCGCAGGAACCACGGCGTCCACGGTGGGTCGAAACGTGCGTAGCGCGGTGGACCTGCCACTTCGAGGTGGGCCCGCGCCACCATAGCGAGCAGCTCATTCGTGTGCGCCTGGTAACTGCTTCGTGACCAGCGCCCGGAGAGCGTGACCGCGGCCGCTGTTTGGGCCGGTATTCGACGGGTGCGTATGGCGGTGTCCAGCGGCTCCGGCAAGTCGTCGGGCGCCATGTCTGAAGGCATCACGAAACCCACCACGAAGACACCACTTCTGGGGTCCTGCTCCTGAACAACCGGCGCAGTCATCGCGACTTTGCGTGAGGCGCGGTTGTGCCCCCCGATGTACCGGGCGAGTTTCGGAAACGCAAGGTTCCCCGCCACCCCGAACGGGGCGGTGACATCTGTTTCAGCCACAACGTGTTCGGGGTACCGGCGCAATTCGAATCCGGAGTACCGCTGGAGGACTTCGTACGGTTGGTGTTCGGTCATGGACTCACCCCTGTGCTCCACCGTACGCCGGTCGGCGGGGCAGATCGGTCCGACGTAGCACGGACCCGGCAGTCCGATGGGGTTCAGCGCCCTACGAACCTATCTACCTGCACGAACCCCACCCAACTGCTTCACATGAGTCACGTCAGGCCCGGTAGGGGAAGGTCTCGCGCAACGTGAATGCGAACGGCGAAGGACCGTGTTCGCGCAGACTGCGTACGCGTACCTCCGCCTCCGCCGTCGTGGGGCGGTGGCCCGCCGGCACCCACCAGAGGGCAGTCGTCGCCTCGGGAACCTTGTGGAACCACTCCCTGCGGCGTCGCAGCATCGCGACGTGGCGCCCGTCGTAGATGTAGTCCTTGAGCGCCTCCACCGATTCCCACGTTGACAGGTTCACGATCACGCCCGCTGAGTCCTCCACATCCCAGGCGAACGCGGCGATCCCAGTGGCGTTGCCGGACTCGTCTGCCAGTCGCCACACGAACCCCGGCGCGTTCTCGGCATCGGTATTCACCTCGTCGAGCGCCGCCACGAAGTCCGCCAGTTCTTCGGATTCCAGGGGAGCGACCAAGCGGGCGATATTGACCTGCGCGAGGTGGTGTGTCACGCCGTCACACTAGCCAACTCGATCAGATCGATGAATCCGAGTGAAGACCGCTTGCGGGTGCGAGCGCGCCGCGAGGGCTGGAAGATGATGCACACGCCACAACCTCGCAGCCGCGACCCGGCGCGCCACTGCGACCGTATCCCGGACGGCCTGTGCGGACTCGCTTCCGTGTTAACCGGACGGGAACGCCGGGTAACACTCCCGTTTCCGCCCCACAGGTCACTTCGAACACAGTGCGGGACCCACCGGCACCCAATAGCCTGAGCGTGGGTGCCCGCAGGAGGAAACACATGAACGCTGAACAGGGGTTGGACGCCGAGACGCTCGGCCAGATGCTGGAGGGGCTGCAGGAGTACCTCGACGGCGAACTGCCCCCTGAGCGCCAACTGGAGCTCGACCACGAGGACATCTGCCCCGAGGACACCGTGCGCGCCATGTCCACCGACATGGGCATCCAACTGGTCTTCGTGCCGGAGGCCTACGGCGGAATGGGTGGTGGTGCGTTCGACTCGTACCGGCTCTGCGAGGTCATGGCGCGCAAGGACATCGGTCTGGCCACCGCCATCTTCGCCACCTTCCTAGGCAGTGACCCCATCCTGGTCGGGGCCACTGAGGAGCAGAAGGAGAAGTGGCTGGGCGCGATCGCCGAGGACGGCATCGTGTTCGCCTACGGCGCCACTGAGCCCGAGGCGGGGTCCGACCTCGGCGCGATGAAGACCAAGGCCGTCCCGATCGAGGTCGACGGCGAGATCACCGGCTATCGCATCAGCGGCGCGAAGCAGTGGATCTCAAACGGCTCCATCGCCGACGCCACGACCATCCTGGCCCTGGCCCCTGCCGGCCCCACCTGGTTCGTCCTCGAGAAGGGCATCGCCGGTTTCTCCAGCGCCAAACCCGAGGACAAGCACGGGATCCGGCTGTCGAACACCGCGGCGCTGTTCCTGGACAACGTCGAGGTGCCGATCGAGAACCTGGTCGGCGGCGTCGAAGGCAAAGGCCTCGTTCAGGCCCAGCAGGTCTTCGGATACACCCGCGTGATGGTCGCCGCCTTCGGCCTCGGCGGTGGCTGGGAGGCAGTGGACCGCGCGATCGAGTACTCGAAGACGCGCAACTCCGGCGGGTCGCCCCTGGCGGAGAAGCAGGGGTACACGCACAAGTTGATCGTGCCCCACGTCGCCCGACTCGAGGCGGCGCGCGCCTACATCGAAGAGACCGCAACGCGCATCGACGGCGGCGAGGGCCACGACGGGGCGCTCAACACCGAGGGCGCGGTGGCCAAATACCTGGCCACCGAGTCGGGTAACCGCGCTGCGGAGGACGCCATCCAGGCCCTCGGCGGGTACGGCTTCACCCGCGAGTACGTCGTCGAGAAGATCAAACGGGACGTACGCATCACCACTATCTACGAGGGCACCTCGGAGATCCTCGAGATGACCATCGCCCGTGACCGCTGGCAACAGCACCTGAAGTCCCGCGGTACGTACTACCTGACAGCCGCACAGGAGATGGCCGCCCTTCACGCGAAGAACCCGAATGTGGGTGCCGACGTCTCCGCCCTGGCACTCGAGGCCCTCGCGGGGGTGTTCGCCGCCTGCCAGGCCGGCCGGCTCACCCGCAACCAGCATGTGCTGTTCCGCCTCGGCGAACTCGTCGCCAACGTGGAGTGTTCAGCCGCGCTGTGCCGACGTGCCGCCGCCGCAGCCGACGGCACCCTGGTGGAGAAGGCCGACCGCCGCTTCGACGCCGACGCCCTTGCGATCATCGCCCGGATCTTCGCCCGGGAGGCCGCCATGAAGGCCGCGGAGGAGGGCATGCGCTGGGTTGTCGGTTCCTCCGACCCCGCACTGGGGCTGGCAGCAACGCTGCCGACCGCTCTACGTCTGGACGACGTCCGCGCCGCACAAGCGGGACTCATCTCCGACATGACCGCCCTGGCCGATGTCCTCTACGCCTGACCACACCGCTCGACACTCCCAGGAGAAGCACCATGGCCCAGCCCGAGCCGATCGCCATCGTCGGGATCAGCGCGATCATGCCCGACGCGCCCACTGCCGAGGATTTCTGGAGCAACATCCGAGGCGGACGGTACTCGATCAGTGATGTTCCGGCCGACCGCTGGGATCCGGCGTTGTACTACGACGCCGACCCCTACACCGCGGAGGACAAGACCTACTCGAAGATCGGCGGCTGGGTCCGGGAGTTTCCCTGGGAGCCGATGGCGTGGCGCCTGCCGATCCCGCCGAGCGTGGCCGCGCACTTCGACGATGGCCAGAAGTGGTCGGTCAGCGCCTCCCGCTCGGCCCTGCTCGATGCCGGCTGGCCCGACTGGGATGTGGACTCAGACCGGGTGGGCGTGATCCTCGGCAGTGCCCTCGGTGGCGACAAGTACGTGCGCACGACCTTGCGTATCGCCTATCCGGAGTTCGAGCAGGAACTCGCAGCATCACCCTCTTTCGCGGCACTACCGGCCGAGGTCCAGAGCGCTATCCGCTCCGAAGCCCGCGAGCGGTTCCTCTCCGGCCTTCCGACCATCACCGAGGACACCATGCCGGGCGAGTTGTCGAACGTCATGGCAGGCCGGGTCTCGGCGCTGTTCAATCTGCGCGGGCCGAACTTCACCTCCGACGCCGCGTGCGCCTCGGCACTGGCGGCCATGAACGCTGCCGTGGCCGGTCTGCAGGCCCACCACTACGACGCCTGTGTCTCCGGTGGCGTCGACCACAACATGAGCCCCGGCGCCTTCGTGAGGTTCTGCAAGATCGGCGCCCTGTCGGCAACGGGGACCCGGCCCTTCGATGCAGGGGCTGACGGCTTCGTGATGGGCGAGGGTGCTGCCCTGTTCGTACTCAAGCGACTCTCGGATGCAGAGAAGGCCGGGGATCACGTCTACGCGGTGATCCTCGGGATCGGTGGCTCGTCCGACGGTAAGGGCAAGGGCATCACCGCGCCCAACCCGATCGGACAGAAGCTTGCGGTTTCCCGGGCGTGGCAGAACGCGGGAGTCGATCCGAGTTCCATCGGGATGCTGGAGGCACACGGTACGTCCACCCGGGTGGGAGACGCCACCGAACTCGGTGCCCTCGACGAGATCTTCGCCGCCTACGGGTTGACCCCGGGGTCCATCGCCCTGGGCTCGGTCAAGTCGAACATCGGACATCTGAAGGCCGCCGCGGGCGCCGCGGGCATGTTCAAGACGGTGATGAGCCTGAACGACAAGGTCCTTCCCCCGAGCCTGCACTTCCACGACCCCAACCCCAACGTGGACTGGGCCTCGACCCCGTTCCGCGTCAACACCGAACTGCGCGAATGGACGCACTCCGGTCAGGACCCGCGCCGCGCCGGTGTGAGCGCCTTCGGCTTCGGCGGGACCAACTTCCACATCGCTCTCGAGGAGTACCAGCCCGGACGACACAAGGCACCCGACGCCGCCCGCACCTTCGCCGGAGCGGACATCGGGACCGCGACTGCCGCACCGGTCACCCATGCGGCTGCCCCAGACGCCGAACGCAAGGCCCCCCTGCGCGGCGCGGCCGTGATCGGCGGCCGCGATGAGGCCGAGGTCGTCGCGCGACTGAAGTCGCTGTCCACCGAGGCTGCGGCCGGCCGCACCCCTGCCCAGGTGCCACCCGACTCCTCGCTGGCGTCTGCCGCGATCCGTGTGGCGATCGACTTCGCCGATGCCCCCGATCTGGCGAAGAAAGCCGACAAGGCCGTTCAAGCGTTCAGCGCCGACAACCCGGCGATGTGGAAACTGCTGCGCTCGCAGGGTGTGTTCGTCGGCCGCGGCCCGGCGCCCAAGGTCGCGTTCCTGTTCACCGGGCAAGGGTCTCAGTACGTCAACATGCTGGCTGGCCTGCGCGATCACGAACCCATCGTGCGGGCGGTCTACGACGAGGCCGACCGGATCATGACGCCGCTGTTGGGTAAGCCCCTGTCGGACTTCGTGTTCGGCGACTCCGCGGACCCAGAAGCGGTCTCCCGCCTCGAAGCACAACTCATGCAGACCGAGATCACGCAACCCGCGGTGCTCACCACCGACACTGCGCTGACGCACCTGATGGCCGCTTACGGGATCACCCCCGATCTGGTGATGGGCCACAGCCTCGGGGAGTATGGCGCGCTCGTTGCCTCCGGCGCGCTGAGTTTCGACGCCGCTCTGGAGGCCGTCAGCGCCCGCGGCCGGGAGATGACACACGTCTCCACCGACGACAACGGCGCGATGGCCGCGGTCTTCGGTCCACTTCCCGACATCGAGCGGATCGTGGCGGAGGTGGACGGCTACGTCGTCGTGGCCAACATCAACTCCAACACCCAAGCCGTCGTCGGCGGCGCGACCAGCGCAGTCGAGGCAGCCGTGACCGCGTTCCAAGCGGCCGGGATGACGGCCGTGCGCATCCCCGTCTCGCATGCGTTCCACACGCAGATCGTGGCCCCGGCCAGCGAGCCGCTGAAGGTCGCGATGCGCCGCCTTCAGGTGCGTGCACCCGAGTTGCCCATCGTGGCGAATGTGACCGGTGACTTCTATCCGGCCACCGCAGACACGGAGACCATGCTGGAGATCCTCGGTAGGCAGATCGCCGAGCCGGTGCAGTTCGTCAAGGGACTGCAGACCCTGTACGACGCCGGCGCGCGGGTCTTCGTGGAGGTCGGCCCGAAGAAAGCCCTGCACGGATTCGTCGAAGAGGTCCTCGGTTCGGAACACGACGACGTCCTGGCGCTGTTCACCAACCACCCCAAACTCGGCGACATCGCCTCGTTCAACCAGGCGCTGTGCGGGCTATACGCGGCAGGTCTCGGCCTCTCACCGGCGACCCCCGCGACAGTGCCCGCACCGGCGCCGGCTCCGGCTCCGGCGGCGCTCGCCGAACCTGCGCTCGCCGCCGCCCCCACGACCCCGAGGATCCCCATGTCGAACGACCGCTACGAGGAACTGGGCCGGCTGTTCGCCGGCGTGTTGGAGCAGGGCCTGCGCGTCTACGCGGGCGAGCCCTCAAGCGCGGCTGCGGGCACGTCCGGCCAAGCGACGGTCTCGAGTGCCCCGGTGGCCATCACGGGTGCTGCCCTGGGCCTGCCGGGCGTGGACCGCGTCTTCGACGATGAGAACCTCGCCCACATCCTTGACGGGCAGCAGTTCATCGACGTGATCCCGCACCGCTTCCGTGAGGCGATCGTCGACAAACGGATCACCAGGTTGGTGAAGAAGGCCGGGCAGGACCCGGTGTTCGAGACCATCGAGGACGAGGCCGGTGTCATCAAGCTGGCCGGCCGCGGCGCGCCGTTGGATGTCGTCGAGGAGTTCGGGGTCGAGGCTGCTCGCGACGCCGCCCTGGACCGCACCACGCGCCTGGCCCTGGGCGCCGGGTTCGATGCCTTGCGTGACGCGGGAATCCCCCTGGTCATGCGCTACCGATCGACCACGCTGGGCACGTCGCTACCCGACAGATGGGGACTGCCGGAGTCCATGCGCGACGACACCGGCGTCATCTTCGCCTCGGCCTTCCCCGGGTACGGGGAATTCGCCGCCGACATCGAGAAGTACATGACCGACCGTGGCCGGCGCGAGCAGGTCCTTGCCCTGGAAGCCGTGCGGGCACGGATGACCGGCTCTGAACCTGCGGCCGCCGAGGTGGATCGGCGGATCGCGGAACTGCGCCACCTGCTGGAGGTCGAGCGCTTCGAGTACGACCGCCGCTTCATCTTCCGCTGTCTGGCGATGGGGCACTCTCAGTTCGCCGAGTTGATCGGCGCCCGCGGCCCCAACACGCAGATCAACGCCGCCTGCGCGAGCACCACCCAGGCAGTATCGCTGGCCGAGGACTGGATCCGCACCGGTCGCTGTCGCCGTGTGATCGTCGTGTCCGCCGACGACGTGAGCAGCGATGTCCTGCTGCCCTGGGTCGGCTCGGGCTTCCTGGCTTCCGGCGCGGCCGCCATCGAGGACGTCGCCAGCGAGGTCGCCACCCCGTTCGACCGCCGCCGTCACGGAATGATCGTCGGCATGGGCGCAGCTGCGTTCGTCGTGGAGTCCCCTCAGTCGGCGGCCGAACGGGGACTACAGCCGATCTGCGAGGTGCTCGCGTCCGTCACCGCGAACAGCGCCTTCCACGGCACCCGCCTCGACGTGGACCACGTCGGCCAGGTCATGGAGAGCTTGATCACCACCGCGGAGGCCCGCGGCATCGACCGTACACAGATCGCCCCCCAGACGGTGTTCGTCTCCCACGAGACCTACACTCCGGCTCGTGGCGGCTCCGCGGCAGCGGAGATCAACGCCCTGCGCCGGGTGTTCGGCGACGCTGCGAGTTCCATCGTGATCACCAACACCAAGGGATTCACCGGCCACGCGATGGGCGCCGGCATCGAGGACGTCGTGGCGATCAAGGCGCTGGAGACCGGGATCGTCCCGCCGGTGCCCAATTACAAGGAGCCCGACCCCGAGCTCGGCACCTTGAATCTGTCCGTCGGCGGCGCCTACCCGGTGAATTATGCACTGCGTCTGGCCGCGGGCTTCGGCTCGCAGATCGCGATGACCCTTCTGCGCTGGACCCCTATGCCCGACGGCCGTCGGCGCACACCCAGCGAGCTCGGATACGCCTACCGCATCGTGGACAAGGCCGCCTGGGAGCGCTGGCTGGCTGACGCCGCCGGTCGGGCCGGCGCCGTCCTCGAGGTGGACCACCGTCGATTGAGGATCGTCGACGCTGGCGCCCCGTCTGCGGCCCCAGCCGCTCCCTCCGTCCCGGAGGCTCCTGCCGCGCCCGTTCCGGTGCCCGCCGCGCCTGAAGCACCTGCCGCGCCCAGCACCCCGACCGCCGACCCCTTGA
>ERZ795053.3209-NODE-3209-length-18797-cov-14.357379_pt1 | contig 18797 bp, 20 predicted proteins | sample MGYA00375137_ERZ795053 | MGnify/ENA primary metagenome ERZ795053 (study PRJEB30182, sample SAMN05720284) | activated sludge metagenome | isolation source: Anaerobic digester | place: Hong Kong | collected 2014-12-17 ...
GTGTCATTAAGATAGGGTAATATCGGACTCATCCAGACGATGGTCGGGATACCCTCTTGGTGCATGATTTTCAATACTTCGACACGTCTTTTTGTAGTGCAAACATTGGGTTCCAAGATTGCGCACAAGCTTTCATCATATGTGGTGAGGGTCATTTGGACCACACATTTAGCGTTCTTGTTAATGCTTTTTAACAGGTCTAAATCTCTTAGGATCAAATCCGATTTGGTTTGAATCGCAAGACCAAACCCGTAATGCTCAATGAGTTCAAGGCAGCTGCGGGTCAATCTCCGATTATTTTCTTCATGTACGTAAGGATCACTCATGGCTCCTGTGGCAATCATACATTTTTGGCGTTTACTTTTCAACGCTTTTTCCAATAATTGCGGGGCATTCACTTTTACTTCTACATCTTCAAAATCGTGATCCATTTGATAGCAAGTGCTTCTGGAATCGCAGTAAATGCACCCATGAGTACATCCTCGGTATAGATTCATCCCGTTTTTCGAAGACAAAATTCCTTTTACATGCTTTTCGTGGATAAAACCCACCTCGCTGGCGTACCTAAATCATATTCTGATGGAATAGAAATCGGATAGAACAACTCTCCATTAGATTTGATAAGCACGACATAGACTGAAAGGTGATCAAAGGCTGAATGGAAAAACTCTGCAACAAGCCTTAGAAAAAAACTTTTTTTATTCGTATCTCAGCGCTTCCAAGGGACTGAGTTTAGAGGCCTTTGAAGCGGGGTAGATGCCAAAAAAGAGACCGATGAGTGAGGCAGTTCCAAAGGCAATGATGATGGAATCCCATGTTACCTGCGTTTTTAATGCATAAGCAGAAGCGGCAATTTCTACCATTTTTGAGAGGGCTGTACCCAAAAGAATTCCCAACAAACCGGCAATAAATGTAATCATCACGCTTTCAATAAGAAATTCCATTAAGATCCTTTTCCTGGTGGCTCCCAAAGCCTTTTTAATTCCTATTTCTCTGGTTCTTTCCGAAACGGAAACGAGCATGATGTTCATGATCCCAATCCCGCCAACCAAAAGGGATATGGCAGCAATCGAACCCAGAAAGAGATTCATGATGCCGGTTACTTCTGAAACGGCTCCCAGGATGGAATCCTGACTGGTAATGCTGTATTTTGTACTGTCATGGAGTCGCATATAAAGAACTTGATCGATCTCCAAATACACTCTTTCAGATACTTCGGGGCTAATAGCCGATGCCAGAATTGTCGAAACGGAACCTCTTGTGTTTACAATGCGGCCTTCAGCTGTTGTAAAGGGTATAATCAGCATTTTATCTGGATTGTAAATCAATTTACTCCCGGTTTGAACAAGCGCTCCAACAATTTGAATGGGGATCGTCTTATTGGTATTACCGACTGAGACTGTCATATATACCGTTTTTCCCAATGGATTCTCTGTTCCAAACAAATCATTGGCAATATCCTTACCAATCACACCAACCTTGGCGTAATCATCAATATCTTCCTGATTAATCTTTCTTCCGCTTTCAAGGTCAAGATTCAAGATTTGAAAGAAGTCGGGATAAATGGCATAGATTTGAGAGGATGTGTTGTTTGTGCCATACTTCAGAGAAAATCGTTGCTGAATGAGAGGGCTGACCCCTTTAATATTGGGACAAAGCATTTTGATGTTTTCAACGTCCTTCTTTGTCAGCACGTCAGAGAGATTGACATAGGCCCTGCCACTGCTTCCACCCGAATATCCGGGTGAAATCATAAACACATTGGAACCCAGAGAGGAAATCCTCTCCGTGATACTGGCCGTTGCCCCTTGACCGATAGAGACTACGGCTATCATGGCTGTCACTCCTATAATGATTCCCAACATGGATAAAAAGGTACGGAGCTTATTGGCATATAAAGATCGAAGGGATTCCATAAACAGTTCCATTATGATTTCCTTTCAATCTTTTCTATCTGTCCGTCTAATATGTGAACAACGGTGTTTCCCTGATGAATCATATCCGGATCATGCGTCACCACTATGATGGTTTTTCCGGATTCATGAAGCGTCTTAAGGATATTCAATATCTCCTCGCTGCTTTTTGAGTCCAGATTCCCAGTAGGTTCATCCGCCAGAACTACCGGGGGATCGTTGGCAAGAGCTCGGGCAATGGCCACACGCTGCTGTTGACCTCCAGAGAGCTCGTTTGGCCGATGACGGATTCTGTCACCCAAACCCACTTGTTCAAGCAACTCTTTGGCCCTGTTCATTCTTTTTTTCCTGCTTACTCCACTGTATATAAGGGGTAATGCACTGTTTTCTTGAGCAGTCATTTTTGAAAGGAGGTTAAAACTTTGAAAAACAAAACCCAGTTTTTTATTGCGAATAGCGGCTAACTGATTATCAGTCATGTTGGAGGTATTCACCCCATCTATCAACACCTCGCCCTGTGTAGGCTTATCCAGACATCCGGTAATTTGTAAGAAGGTTGATTTCCCACTTCCGGAAGGTCCCATGACCACCATGTAATCGCCTTCTAAAATGTCCAGCGAAAAATCCCTCAGGGCATTCACGCGTACATCGCCCATCTCGTAAATCTTCCAGATCTTTCTCAACGATAAAACGGCAGACTTACCCATATGCTTCACATCCATGGGATGTGTAAGGTATAGTCATGAACGACCCCCGGAGCTTATTTGAGACAATGAAGGATTCAGTTCTTTCATGGCTTCTCGTAATCGGTCTTCATCGGGTTGAATGATGACAATTTCACCTTCTTTAAGGCCGTCAATAATTTCCACGTAATTCTCTGTAATTTGGCCGATCTGCAAATAACGTTTTTCCCCAGGCAAACCGCCTTTTTTATTCGACTCTTTTGTATCGATTTCATGCTTGACATAACAATACGATCCCTTTTCATCTTCAAGCACGGCTAAAACAGGAATAACGATGATATCTGTTCGCTCCATCAGCAAAATATTCACTGAGCAGGTCAATCCTGGGATCACCCCCTGGTCCTTAGGCAACGAATCAAAAGAAAACTCGATGGGGATTACCACGATACCGCTGGAACTCTGTGCGATCGGACTGATCTGCCTGACTCGACCGGTTATTTTCAAGGCATCCAAGGGTTCAAAGACAAACTGAACCGTTTGGCCTACTTTGACCTTTTTCAGATCCACCTCATCAATAGACGATTCAACGTACATCAAACGATCCTCAACAACCGTGCATATCACTGAATTGGCAGAAATCCGATCTCCTTCATGAAGCGGTACATTTTTAATAAACCCGTTGACGGGTGATTTGATAACGGTATTGGTAAGGTTTTCTTCGGCAATCTGCAGAGATAACAGTCTTTCTTCAACCGTTTTTGGTGCGCCCCCCAGCGAATTCTCAAAAGCGGTTTTGGCCTGAAGATAGTTTAGCTGGTATTGTGTCGAATCGATTACGGCTATCGTTGCATCTTTTTCAATGGATTGGTGGTCTACAACGAACAGCTCTTGAATCTCACCGCTGATTTTGCCATAAATCGACCGCTCCGGTGCGTTGACCGTTCCCATCACTTCGAGAGCATCTCCGATATCGGTTCTGGTAACCGTGTATTCCATGTTGATATCCGGTAAGGCTTGTTCTTCAATGGCTTTTCGGTTGGCCCTTATCCTTAAAAAGGTGGCAAATAAGACCATCACCACCAAGATGATCATGAATCCAATTATCCTTTTACTTCTTGTCTTCATTCAAATATCCTCCAAGTGATATCCCCGATTCCTGTAATAACGCCAACTGATGAAGGTATAATTGATGTAAGGCTTGTATGTAGTCCAATCTGGATTGCTCCAGCGCCAACAGGGCCAGCTGCTTATCCTCCAATGTGATGAACCCCTCTTGGTACAATGTCAGTGACTTTTCAGCATCCTCCATCTTGCCTTCGAATTCCAGTTCTTTTATTTGTAAGTCAACCTTTGAAATTTCAATATCTATAATCATCTTCCTCAATTCCTGTTCAATCCGTTCCTTTTCTTCGTTCAGCTCAAGAAGCTTGATATTGTAGGTATTCTCCCTTTTAAAAGCCTCCGTTTGACGTTCACCTCTGTCAAAGATATCCAAGGAGCCTGTTACACTGATGGACCATTTGAAATCACCGGCTTGATAACCTAGATCCGGCCAAGTAAAATCATCCGGTAAAAAGTCAAAATCAGACCAATCAAAATCAACACCTTGAAATCCAGTCGTTTTGGTGTCGTCGAAATAATATTCCAGGCTAAAGCTAAGCGTAGGGTTGTAAAGATAAGGCAAAAACCATAATTTCTTTTCTGCTAAGGCCTTTTCAACTTCCAACTCCAAAGCTTGTATCTTTCTGGATGGTTGGCAAACCGGAAATTGCAGATAATCGTCATACATCTTTTGGAGGGTAGTTTTCATCTGATCATAAAGTGTTTGGAAACCAGGCGGTGTGAAAAGTCTGATCTGCTCCAACATTTTTTGTGTATTCAACAAGGCCTTTTGCGCCAGTAATTTCTGTTGCAGATAGGCATCACGCTGATCTTCATCGAGAGCGTTGTCGTATTGAATGTTGTAGATTTCCAAACGCTTTTGATTGACGGCTTCCAGGCCTTCATAATACTTCTGATTAAAGATATCGCTAACCAAATGGAAAAACAACGCCCACTCCTGTTGTTCCTTTGCATGCAAAGCATTGAAATACTGGGCCTTTATACCCAGTTCCTGTGCCTGTTCCTCACTGATCAGCTTTCGGCTGAGAGTCAGCCCAAGGCTGTTCATGACAAAATCCGATTCTCCGTCGTTATTGATCGTGTACTGAGCCGGAAAAGACAAACCGATGCTTGTGCCCAACACATGAAACAATTTCAAATCAGCGCTCATATTCAAATTCAGCTGATGATTCTGGTTGCCGCCACCTTCGGTGACTGTTTTATTAAAGGTCAAACCGCCGGGTTGGAAGTTCATGGTTAAATAGGGATCAAAGATATCCGAATAAGCAGCCAAAGCTTGCTTTGCAGTACCAACCTGAAGCAGCAGGTTTTGATATGCAGAACTTGTTTCAAGTCTGTTTTGATACACCGTCACTAAAGTTGAAGAAAAAAGGTTAAGTGCTACGCCTAATAAAATTACGCATACAACACATCGTTTATTAATGGGCTTTCTTGAGAGATGCATGAGCGTCACTTGTTTGTTAACGCCTCTGATTCAAGTTTCTCGAGGTTTTTTTTCAATGCCGCTTCTACATCCTGATCTGAATGAATGACATAATTACTCAGAGTGGTCCAATAACTCTTTAAGGTGGTGTTGTACTGCGACAAAACACCGAGATGGGATTTCTCCTGATTGAAAAGCTGTGTATCTGATACAAGACCTTTTTCGTGCCTGGTTTTGACGTCATTTAAATCATCATTAGACAGAGCCAGCCGTTCCTGTATGGTTTCCATCTGTTTGGCCAGAAAATACAGGGAATCTTCCAAATCACGTTTCTGATTCAAGGCATTTTCTTTAGCTAAGCTTAAATCAATTTCTTTTTGCGCCAAAGTGATATTGGCGATTTTTTTATCATATTTTGAGGCGTTCGATGACAGATTTTCTATGTCAAATTGAGCCATTTCAAGATTGTAAGCACTGATCTGTACCCCTTTTGAACCCTCAATCCAGTTTTGTTCTGTGATGATGTATTGATTGTAATCCGGTATCAAAACATCAATCGGCTCCCAAGGCAAACCCAAATCTTCTTGATAATTTTTCAAAGCCAGTGCAAGATCACCCTGTTTTTGTTCAAAATCTGTTTTGGCATCTCGAAGTGTGATGGATGCACTTTGAAGAGTGCTGGAGGAAATCAGACCTTTATCAAACAGACTTTTCGAGTCCTTATAATCCAGTTGGGCAATCTGCTGCGATTTATCGCTGACAGCGAGATTGATCTGTAATGTCTTCACTTCAAAGATATGATTTAGAATCTCCGAATAAAAGGAAGAAAGATTCCCCTGAGTTTGATTCTCGCCGTTCAAGCGGGTGATTTCTGCGGCAATCTCAGACTTTTTGTTGAAGGCTTCAATCGAAGCCTTGTCATAATCCAATTGGTTCTTCTCAACATTCAGCGAATAGATCCGGTAATTGGCGTTTACTCGTTTGGCTGAGTCAATGATGTTAGTCTTGGACTGGCCAAACAATGCTAAGGCAGTCAGCAATACAGCGATCAGGATAAAAAATCTCTTCATGTCATACCTCCATCTTCTCTTTGAATAAGCAGCATGCTCACACTTGATCAAGTTGTGAAATCTCATGCCACTTCAGCAAATCATATGCTTTTAAAAATCTAAAGCCCCGTATCCGGTATGGAATTACAGAGAACAAAAAAACTGATTGAAAAACTATCCTTCGGTTTCAGTTGATCCGTGAGTCCTTGTTATAAAAATCGATGTCCAACAACCATCGCTTGATTTGTTCCAAGACCTTTTCAGGGGATTCTTCGTGAGGGACATGGCCCGTTTGATCAATGAAGACAACGGTCGCATTCGGATTGTCTTTCACCGCCAGCTGTACATCCTCATGAGGAACAATGTTGTCGTGTGTTCCAAACAAAATCAAAACCGGGATACTGATCTCTGCCAGCGGTTTCAACATATTATAATCACCCTGATTAAGTGCCAATTCGATCAGGGCTTTTTCCCAATCGTCAATTTGGATGAATTTTTTGTACTGAGTTCGGATCTCATCCGTAATCTTTGTAACATCGTACCAGGATTCGTCAAGTCCTCCTTCAAGTGTTCTGGCTAAAAGATTCCTGAAAAGCGAAACGGTTCCTCGTATTAGGGGGTTTGAAAAGGTCTTTGCAAAAGGGTTTTCCGAAAGTTTATGAACCAGAGCCGGCGAGATCAGAATCAGACCTTTGACATCTGTCGGATGCTTCAGATAATAATCGATGACGATGGGTGTCCCTGCAGAATGTCCCATCAGGATCAATTCACTTGGAACCATATCGATGGCACTCAACAGTTCATTAGCGATGAGGGATTGATTGTAGAAGTTATAGTAATTGTATCCGGCTTTATCAATGGAAACGACTCTTTCAGTCAATCCGAATGCCGGTCGATCAAACGCAATCAAAGTGAAATCTGCTATCAAATCATCTTTGATGAACTCCCAAGTGAATGTGCTGGAACCAAAACCGTGAAACAGCAACATGACTTTATCAGAATATCCTTCAACCTTATAATGGATATCGATGCCGTTCCATTCAAAAAACAAACTGTCCGGATCGGTCAAATCATAAGGTGAAATGGAAAAACTAATCGTCAGGCAAAACAGCAGTGTCAAAGGAAGTAAATGCTTTAAAGGATTTCTTCTCATGGCAACCTCCAAAATTTTAGCTTTTTCCCTTTTTTCTAAAAATGAGCATGGCGATTCCGGAAATAATCGCCAAAAAAAAGATAAAAAGGTATGAACCGACTACCGATAAGATGTTCTTAATGCTTCTGACTATTTTCATAAAAAAACACTTCCTCATAATCCTATCCATTCTAACCGAGAAAAAAACTTCTTCATCAAACCTTTCGATTGTTGCCTATCAGTAAAAAAACCACATTATCATTATTTTAACACAAAAAAAGAGGATTTTAGATGTAAAAACAAAAGGGTTATTATACGCATTCGACTTTCTATGCTATAATTTCCATGCACAACAGACTATTATTTCTTACAGGAGGGAATTATCAATGATTAGAGTGCTACAGTGGGGACTGGGAGCCATGGGCTCAGGAATTGCAAAGAATCTGGCAACAAAAGAAGGCATTGAGATTGTTGGCGCTGTTGACCGAAACGAACAGCTTGTTGGAAAAGACCTGGGTGAGTATTTGGGAATGGAACAGATGGGGATCGAGATTAGCAACGACATTGACAAGGCAATCGAAGAAGGCTATCCCGATTTGGCCGTCATTGCCACCCATTCTTTTGTAGATGTGGTATTCGAACACATCATGAAATGCGTGGAGAACAAAATCAATGTGGTTACCATTGCAGAAGAAATGGCTTATCCATATGATTCCAACCCGGAACAGGCTGAAATCATCGATAAAATGGCACGAAAAAATGGAGTCACCGTTTTGGGAACTGGTGTTAACCCCGGTTTTGTGTTGGACCAGCTGATCCTCAACATGACCGGTGCATGTTTAAAAGTAAACAAAATCAAAGCCCAGCGGGTCAACGATTTGTCACCTTTCGGAAAAACCGTGATGGAAACCCAGGGGGTCGGAACGACTGTCGAAGAATTTAATAAGGGCATCCAAGAGGGAACCATCGTCGGACACATCGGTTTCCAGCAATCAATTCAAATGATCGCCGATTACTTGGGATGGCCTATTGACAGAATCGAAGAAGAAAGAGAGCCTATTGTTTCAAACACCCACAGAGAAACGCCCGTGGTAAAAGTAGAACCGGGCATGGTTGCCGGATGCCGCCATATCGGAAAAGGCTATTGCGGTGACGATCTTTTAATTGAACTGATCCACCCCCAACAAATCCATCCTGAAGTGGAGAACGTTGATACGGGTGACTACATCTGGATTTATGGTGATCCGGACATTTCCTTATCCATTAAACCGGAGATCCCCGGCGGAAAAGGAACAATGGCTTTGGCCAGCAACATGGTACCCATCGTATTTGAATGGGATCCGGGATTGTACACAATGGCGGATCTTCCCATTCCTGTGTGTTTAGCGGATAAATATTAAGAGGTGTATGTAAAATGTCTGGAAAGGCAATAAGAGGTCAATGGGTTAAAATCCATCGTATCATCTTGAATCCTTCTCAAAGGGCACCAAGTGTTCCAGAGGATACGAAAAAGTGTCCCCTTGAGATGTGGCTGAACGGCTATTTGGACCAGGATGAAGCGATGATTGGCGAAGAAGTAATCATCAAAACCGTCATTGGAAGATCTGTCAACGGAACCTTAACGGAAATTGAACCAAAATATGCACACTCATTCGGAAAACCCATACAGGAGCTGTTAGAAATCGGTCCAAAAGTCAGAGACTTTATCGAGCAAGGTGATATAGATGAGAGATAATTCCTATGCAAGCGTCATGGGCCGTAAAAACGAAATCATGAAACAAGCCGTAGGTATCGATTACTCCAAGTACGAAATCGAAGGCATTTCGTTTGACTACGAAAAGATGATGGCGGAAGTGGGCTATTCACTTGAAGAAGTGACAAAGATTCAGGATGAAACATCCGTTGGAAACACCCCTTTGGTGGAGCTGAAACAGATCAACAAACTCATACAACGCATTTCTCCCGCAGGAAAAGGGGCGAGGATTTTCCTTAAGGATGAAGCGGCAAACCCATCGGGCAGTTTCAAAGACAGACGAGCGGCTGTCAGTGTGTACGAAGCACAACGAAACGGTTATAAAGGCGTTATAGCTGCCACTTCAGGTAATTATGGTGCAGCAGTTGCCTCACAGGCTGCAAAAAGGGGTTTGAAATGCATCATCGTACAAGAAACCTTTGACAGCCAAGGAAAAGGACAACCGGAAATCGTAGAAAAAGCAAGGGCTTGTGAGGCTTATGGCGCAGAAGTCATTCAACTGAGCGTCGGCCCTGAACTGTTTTATTATTTTCTCCTCTTGCTGGAACAGACGGGCTTTTTTAACGCCTCATTGTACACCCCCTTTGGAATAGCAGGGGTGGAAACATTAGGCAGTGAACTGAATCGACAAATGATCGAAAAAACCGGCAAATCACCCGATTATGTGGTTGTTACCCATGCGGGCGGCGGCAATCTTACCGGCACGGCAAGGGGATTGAAAAAAGCGGGTGCAGCACAAACCCAAATCATCGCAGCAAGTGTGGATTTATCCGGACTTCATATGGCCAGTGATCGGGATTTCAACAGAAAATCATTTACCACAGGACATACCGGGTTTGGTATTCCGTTTGCCACTTTTCCAGACCGTTCAGATGTTCCCAGAAACGCAGCCCGTGCCCTTCGGTATATGAACCGATACCTTCTGGTTACACAGGGCGAAACCTTTTATGTGACAGAACTATTAGCCCAGTTGGAAGGAATGCAGAGAGGCCCTGCCGGGAATACCTCGTTATGTGCAGCCATTTCATTAGCCAGGGAATTGGATGACGATCAAACGATAGTCGTTCAAGAAACCGAATACACGGGAGCGGGAAAATGTCCGAGTGCCCAGTTGTCTTTTGCCAGAGAAAATGGCATCATCGTCAGAACGGGGAATCCTGAAGACAACTGTCCGGGAAAAGAAATCGTTTTACCGCAGTCCCCCCGACAGATTCATTATACCGAAATGGACATGAAGAAAATCAAAACCTCTTATGTCAAACAAGCCGTAAAAAATTACGACAAACAAGATTTTTCAGATACAGAACGGGCTTTTATGGCCCAAGACCTTAACATGACTGTACAAGCAGTTGAAGAAATACTGGCATCAATTAATTAAATCAACAATAAATTCCGGGAAGGAATTCCCGGAATTTATTCTTTGAACATGGAGGTAAGAGAGTATGATAGGGATCATATGTGATACCGGAACGGATATACCATCTGTAATCTCTCAAAGGGATAACGTGGAAGTTGTACAATTGAAAGTTGTGATGGATGATCTTGTGTTGAAAGACGGGGTCACTGAAAATTTTCCCAAGATCATCAAATACATGGAAACCGGATTTCCCAAAACAACATTGCCCACCTTTATTGAAGTGAAAGAAAAGATCCTTGCATTGATCGATAAAGGATACAAAGAGATCATTGGATTTAACCTTTCCCACGAACTCAGTGGAACGCATAATCTGTTTCGACTGGTAACGGAAGAAATCCGAAAAGAATACCCGGATGTTCAAATTGAAATAATGGATACCTTAAGCGTATCCATCGGATGTGCCAATTATATCTTTCATGCCGTCGAATTAATCGACAAAGGTGAAAGCTACGAAGAAATCATAAGAAAAATCAAACCCATGATACCAAACAAATCCAAGGTATTTTTCACCATTCCCACCCTGAAATTCCTAAAAGCCGGTGGCAGAATCGGAAAGGTCAGCGGAACCATCGCAGATGTCTTTAACCTGAAGCCCATTATCTCGGTGGGAACGGACGGAATATACTACACCGCAGCCAAGGCAAGGGGATTGAAAAGGGCATACAAAAAGGTAAAAGAATGTGCCTATTCTGTCATCACAGCCAATCAGGTGAAACTGGTGGGCATTGCTTGGACGGGACAAAACCCCGAAACCCTCGAGGAAGTGGAGCAAATCAAAAAAGATCTGGAACAAATGGGCATCACCAATTATTATTCCGGTCATATTAATTCCACGCTGCTTGTGAATACAGGTTTAGACCTGATCGGCATCGCCGTACTGGTAGAATAACCATCATCCCTTTCATTCATTTAGGATAACTTGACAAAAAAACCGCCCTTGTGTTATACTTCCGTTCGATGACCGGTAGTCATTTTTGAATGAAAAGGGATTAAGACATGAAAAACAAAGAAATAAAGCGAAATCTAATCATTGATTCGGCAGAAGAACTGTTTTTTACGAAGGGTTACCGGGCTACTTCCATGGATCAAATTGCTCAGAAAGCTGAAGTAGCCAAAGGAACGCTGTATCTTTATTTCAACAACAAAAAAGAATTGTATTATGCCGTTGGAAACCGTGCAATGGATTGTTTAAAAGAAATGTTTATAGAAGAATCAAAGGCTGCTGCTGATGGACTGGAGCGTTTGACATCATATGCAAAAGCCTTTTTGAATTTCCGAGTCAAATATCCCGATTATTATGATTTTATTATCGACTATCAGAGTGAACGATACAAACTCCACAAGCAGGGAAAAGAAATCACTGCCACTTACGCAGATAGCGCACAACTTTTCAAAATGATCATCAATTCAATAAAAGAAGGGCAAGCAGACGGTTCAATCAAAATCAACATGGAACCGGAACGTCTTGCCAGTGTTTTGTGGTGTGAGATCTGTGGCGTGGCCCAATTGGCAGACTTCAGAGAACAATTCTTTTTTCAGTTTTCAAAAAACATCACTGCCGAAAATATACGCGAAGAATTTGTGACTTTAACCGGTCTTTACATGCGAAACGGCATAGCCAACAGCCAGGAAACGATACCTAATAAAACATCTGGTTAAACCGCATGCCCCTGTGGGACATGTTTACTTTTCAAGAGAATAAGGAGGCTTCAGATGAACAGAGTTGCAGTAACGGGAATGGGAACGATCAATTCAATTGGAAATAACATCAGTGAACTAAAAAAATCCTTGAGAGAGCAAACAATAGGCATTGATTATATATCTCAATTTGACACTTCAGATCACATCATCAAAATCGCAGCAGAGGTTCATGGTTTTGAACCAAAAGATCATTTTGAGAAAAAGATTGCCAAAAGGTATGATCGTTTCTTACAATTTGCCATCGTTGCTTCAAGACAGGCAGTAGAAGATGCCGGACTTACCGGTGAAGATTGGAAGGAAAACGCAGCGGTAACCGTATCTTCGGGAATTGGTGGTTTCAAAACACTGCATGGCGAATACAAAAACCTATTTGAAAAAGGACCGCAATCCGTCCGACCCTTTCTGATTCCCATGATGATCGCAGACATGGCATCAGGGTCTGTGGCATTGGACTTGGGAGCGAAGGGACCGAATTTTTCAACCATGAGTGCTTGCGCTTCCTCACTTCATGCCATCATCCTCACAACCATGATGATCAAACACGGGTACATTGAAGTCGGCATCACTGGTGGCTCTGAAGCAGTCATCGACCCATTACCTGTAGCAGCTTTTGGGAGCATGACGGCCCTTTCGCCATCCGATCAGCCGAAAATTGCTTGCAGACCCTTTGACAAGAAAAGAGACGGCTTCATCATGGGTGAAGGAGCCGGTGCATTGGTGCTGGAAAATGAATCTCATGCCAAAAAAAGAGGGGCAAAGATATACGGTTACATTGACGGGTTTGGCATGACCGAAGACGCCTTTCATATCAGTCAGACTGATCCGGAAGGTAAAGGAGCTGCCAAAGCCATGCGGCAGGCATTGGAAATGTCGCAATGCAGTCCTGAACAAGTGGATTTGGTCAACTGTCATGCTACCAGTACACCTGTAGGTGACAAATCAGAAATCATCGCCTTAAAATCTGTTTTTGGAGATCAACTGAAAAATATTTCTATCCAATCCACAAAATCTTTAATGGGCCATACACTTGGAGCAGCCGGTGCCAATGAATTGATCAGCGCCATCATCGAAAGCGAAGAATCCTTTGTACACGGCATGCCCAACCTGGATGAACCCGATGACGTTTGTGAAGGGTTGGATCTGAAAAAAGAAAATCATGAAAGACAGATTTCAGTGATTATCAAAAACGCCTTTGGCTTTGGCGGTCACAATGCCACGGTACTTTACCGAAAGGCATAAATAAGGGGAAAATGAATGAATGAAAACAATGAACTGTGCCAATTATTAAATATAAACGTTCCGCTTATATTGGGCGGAATGGCTTGGGTAGGAACGGCAAAACTGGCAGCGGCAGTCAGTGAAGGCGGCGGCCTGGGAACGATCGGTGCCGGCGGGATGACTCCTGAAATGCTCAAATTTGAAATTGACCGTATCAGAACCTTTACAGACAAGCCTTTCGCCGTCAACCTGATGTTGCTCAACCCCCACATTGATGAACTTGTGGAAACCTGTTTGCGTCAAGGAGTAAAGATCTTCATATTCGGCGCCGGAAATCCATCCCAATACATCGAAAAGATCAAATTGGCCAAACGCACCGTCATGGTCGTTGTTGCATCCGAAACATTGGCCCAAAGACTCGAAAGAGAAGGTGTGGATGCCATCATCGGTGAAGGTATGGAATGTGGCGGGCATATTGGCTCTGTTACAACCATGACGCTGATCCCCAAACTGGCCAGAACCCTTCACATCCCTGTCATTGCGGCAGGCGGAATCGCAACGCCGGAACAAGTCAAAGCCTCTTTTGCGTTAGGCGCAAGGGGGGTTCAGATTGGAACCCGTTTTATCGCCTCCGAGGAATGCGAAGCCCACGATAATTATAAGGCTCAAATCATCAAGGCTAAGATCCGGGACACGGTTATTACAGGCAGCCGTTTGGGACATCCGGCCAGATCCATCAAGACAAAATTCACAAGAAAATTGGGCAAACTGGAATATGACTCTCCGGAAGAAGTGGAAACTTTACTCATCGGCAGTTTGAGAAAGGCTTTTCAAACGGGAAACGAAGAAGACAGCGTATTTATGGCAGGCCAATCCATCGGCTTGATTGATGAAATCAAACCGGTAAAAGACATCATTGCAGAATTGTTTGATTTTGATTCACACCAAGATGAGCAGCAAGATCAGGTCATCGAATCTCTAAAGGAGTGAGGCAATTGAAGGCGTTTGTTTTCCCCGGTCAGGGATCGCAATCCACTGGGATGGGAAAAGAACTTGTTCAAAACGTTCCTGAATATAAACGATTTTATGACATAGCAAATGAGGCCATTCAAGCAGACCTTTTTGATATTATCAATTCCTCTGATGATACCGCTTTGACATTGACACAATATACCCAACCGGCTATCCTCACCACCAGTATCATCGCCTATGAACATCTAAAAAAGGTCACCGATTTGAAACCGGAAGTAGTGGCCGGTCATTCACTGGGAGAATGGACCGCATTAGTGGTAGCAGGTGTGCTATCCTTTGAAGATGCCGTCCGTTTGGTCCATTTAAGAGGTCAATACATGAGTGAGGCTTGCCCGCCGGGAGAAGGCGCCATGGCAGCGGTAATCGGACTGGATGACCAGGACATTGAAGAGTGCCTAAAGGAATTCCAACACCTATGCATTGCCAACTATAATTCTCCGGGTCAGATCGTCATCAGTGGTGCCAGCAGTGAGTTTGACAAAGCAGAAAAGATATTGACCAACCAAGGTGCCAAGATGTTCGTAAGATTGAATGTAAGTGGTCCTTTTCACTCGCCTCTGATCGAAAACGCAAAGAATAGACTAAAGAATGAGATTGAAAAAGTCGTATTCCACGAGGCATCCATTCCGGTTTATCAGAATGTCGACGCAAAACCATATACAAATGTAGAGCAGATAAAGAATAATTTGACTGAACAAGTCACATCCTCAGTCAGATGGACTCAGACCGTTGAAAACATGATCAAAGACGGAGTTGATGAATTCTACGAAATTGGACACGGGGGGGTGTTATCGGGGCTGATAAAGCGCATAAACAGAAAAGTCAAAAATGAACGATTCGATAAAATGATAAAACAATAATAAAAAAATTTGGAGGTAAAAAAATGAAAAAAGAAGAACTTTTCAAAAGAGTACAGGAAATTATCGCAGAGAGCCTTGATGTGGACATAGAAGAAGTCACACCCGAAGCATCGCTGACTGAAGACATCGGAGCGGATTCATTGGAATTGGTAGATCTCACCATGGACTTTGAAGATGAATTCAACGTCAAGATCGAAACTGCGGAGTTAAACGAAATTGATACGGTGGAAGAAATCACGAATCTTCTTGAAAAAAAATTAAACAAGGCAGCATAAAAAACCCACTCTCGAAAAGCAGACCGTTCATGGTCTGCTTTTTGTTTGTAAGCTCCTTTGAGAAGACCCCAATCATTGACATTTGTCTGTTATAATGTTATTATTATCTTTGTTTAAAATCATTGACATCTGCATAAAAATGGGGAGGGGATACTATGAAAAAAATCGCATTGTTGGGGATCCTTGTGCTGGTACTTTTTTCTTTGAGTGGGTGCGTTGTTTTTCAAAAAGTGATGGATGTTTCAGGTACATGGATTCTTGAAATTGAAGAAAGTGGGTTAATGACTCAAATACGTTCATTGATGCCGGAAAACGACCTTACTTCACGAGCTGAAGTGTCTCAATTTCTGATATTAAAAATAGATCAAACAGGAAACACTCTTAAAGGAAGTTTATTTGAATTTATCTTTAAATACGAACTATCAGGAACCATCGGTGAGGATGATCAGATCGTTTTAGAAGTAGAACTTCCTTCTGACATACAAGAAAGAGTATCGGAAACAGTGACATTAGAACTGACCTGTAAAGCAGAAGGCAATAAAACTCTGTTCAACAAACAAGCCACAAAACTCGCAGATGGGGAATTAGCCAGCTCTAGTTCGCCTGGTAATCCTACATCATTTGAAGGAACCAAGTATTAATGTAGACTCGATTTTTTCCCCTATGATTCATGAAAAAATCATATGTTTTTTAGGAGAATCCATTGGTGCGTATCAAAACAACACAACCGCTTTGGTTATCCTTATATCGGGGTTATTTATTAGGTTTCTTTTTTCTGTTTTTTTTTGTCAATGTTGTTGAAGCAAATCAAACGATCCGGTCATTGCCAGTTTTTGAATTTGAATCCTTTGACGGATCAAAAATGACTGAATTATCGATACAGGACAAGGGTATTCAACTCATCATTTACGGCAGCCCGGATGCCCTGACGCAAAACAGAGCGCAGCTGGATCTGGTGCTGGATCATATCAGATCAGCGGACAAAACAGACCAGCTGCTTTACACCATCAACTTTTCTTCCTATCCCCGCTTGATCAGAGGAATCATCAAAAGTCAGATGAAAAACAACTCAAATCAATTGGGCATCAATATCTTTGCCGACTGGGATGGTGTTTGGTGTACACATTATCATTTGGACAGTTCTTTTGTCTCTGTTTTTCTCATCTGCGAAAACACAAACGTGTGTAATTGGTTTTATTTCAAAGATGCAAAAGAGACACTGACTCAGATCGAAGAAAGGAATTGATAAGTCGCTTTCAACCGGCAGAAAAAGCAAAACGATTTTTGAGAATCGTCATCCCTTCTTAAAAACACCCTGTTTTTTTTCGTGTATAATACCAGTCGTTCGAAGAAAACTAACTGATGAAGGTGATGAATGTGAAAAAAGCTGTGTTTATAATAAGTAAAGAAAATTGTTCCAAATGCGAGCAGGCAAAGAAAGCGCTAACCGCAAAAGGACTCAACATCATTGAAATTCCGCTGGAAACCCTTTCCAAAGAAGCCAAGCAATCCATCGTCAGCATCAGAAAAGCCTTCGGAGTTGACCGGATTGACCTTCCTCTCATAATTGATTCCAAAATCTATTCAGGCTATGACCCAAAAGAATGGGAAGAAAAAGACGAGCAAACACCGGCTAATGATTGCTGATTTGCCTTTTGATCCGTTCAATTTCCTTTTTGTGCTCTTCAGGCTCTCCGGGAGTTTCTAAACTCATTGGCAAGTCTCTCAGGGTTGGATGAGTCATCACCTTCACAATGGTTTCTAAACCCAATTCCCCTTCGCCAATCATTTCATGCCTGTCTTTATGAGAATTATAGGGTGTTTTGGAATCATTGATGTGAACAGCCCATAGTTTTGCCAAACCGATCGTCCGGTCAAAATCATCCAATACCCCCTCAAGGTTATCGACAATGTCATACCCTGCGGAATACAGATGACAAGTGTCCAGACAAACGCCCAACATTTGATTCTCACTAACCGATTCTATAATGGCCTGAAGTTCTTCAAAGGTCGAACCGATTTCAGTGCCCTTCCCGGACATCCCCTCAAGTAAAACCTTCTGCTGAGGATTAATCGCCAAAGCTTTGTTTAAGGCATCGGTAATCCATTTGATCCCTTTTTCCACACCCTGCCCCACATGGGAGCCGGGATGAAAGATATAGAGGCTGTTTGGTAAATGCTTCAACCGTTGAAGGTCATCCTTTAATAAATCCATAGCAAATTCTCTGATCTGCCCTTTGCTTGAGCATAAGTTCATGGTATAAGAGGCATGAGCCAGTAAAACACCGAATTCCCTTTCTTTCATGAATTCAACGGCTTTGACAATATCTGCTTCATCAATTCTTTTCGCCTTGCCCCCCCTTGGATTTCTCGTAAAATACTGAAAGGTATTTGCACCGATCGAATCAGCCAAAAGGGCTGTTTTGAAAAATCCTCCTGATACTGAAAGATGGCATCCCAAAAACAACCGAATTCCCCCCTGTATATATTTTCGCTTCATTCTGTTATACTCAACTAACTGAAAAGACAGGTGGTGAGAGGGTGTTTGATTTTGTTGCTTTTATTTCATATGTTGCGATTGTCATGTATACCCCAGGTCCGAACAACATCATGTCCATGACGCATGTTCAACGATATGGTTACAGAAAAACCCTGGATTTTATGTTGGGGGTGCTGACAGGCGTTTCATTTCTTGTCTTCATCAGTTGTTATTTCAATTTGTTTTTATTTGAAAACGTTGCAATCTTCAAATCAATCGTTGGCCCGCTTGGCGCCGTTTATATGCTTTATCTGGCTTGGATCATCATCAAACCCGAAAAAGAAGATGATAGCGGGACATCAGGCAAAGGATACGCCAATAAAGCACTGATCTCCTACCCTTCGGGAGTATTACTGCAATTTCTGAACCCCAAAGGCGTGATCTTCGCCCTGACGGTTTCTTCCAATTTCATTTTACCATTCTTTAACTCGAATTGGGTCTTTATCCTCTTTTCTGTCAGTATGGGCTTGGTGGCTTTTTCGTCAGTGTCGCTTTGGGGTTGGTTCGGATCCTTGTTCAACCGATTTTTTAGTCAATATGGAAAGGTCTTTAATTATCTGATGGCCGGGTTTCTTGTTTATTCTGCCATTTCAATTTCCGGTATTTTAAATCTTTTTTCATAGTTTCTCCAAAAACAATGAACTCAAGCAAAAAAAGTTTGGAAGATCCAAGCTTTTTTT
>ERZ795053.3210-NODE-3210-length-18797-cov-9.502668_pt1 | contig 18797 bp, 18 predicted proteins | sample MGYA00375137_ERZ795053 | MGnify/ENA primary metagenome ERZ795053 (study PRJEB30182, sample SAMN05720284) | activated sludge metagenome | isolation source: Anaerobic digester | place: Hong Kong | collected 2014-12-17 ...
TGCAGGTTTTTTGAAACCATTGATTATTTGATTTTGAATGTGAACAATGGTTTTTTAGACGAACTGATGTTAGTCAGAATGCTGATAGATAATGCTGATAGATAACGACCGAGATAAAGTGAGCAATTTATTGTATTTGATTATCTTTGCAATAACCGGAATAAAAGAATTGAATGAAGCAGAAAATTTACATAGACACTTCAATAGTTGGTGGCTACTTTGACGAAGAGTTCAAAGAAGCTACGATGAAACTGTTTGAGCGACTTGTAAACAATGAAGTAACTTTTGTTGTTTCTGACCTGCTTGACCTTGAACTTTTAAACGCACCGCAGCATGTAAAAGAACTTCTGCATAACTATTCGGCTGACAAATTTTATCGAATTGACCTGACTGAAGAAGCCATTAAACTTGCCGGCACATTGCCCTTGCAACCATACATAAGGTGGACGTTTTAGCAAGTTGGAATTTTAAACATATCGTAAACCTTGACAGAATTAAGGGCTTCAATTCGGTAAACTTACGACTTGGCTATTCAATGATTGAAATAAGAAGCCCAAAAGATTTGATAAAATATGGAAACGACTAAAAAAGAAAAGACATTTGACGCAGTTAAGATGATGCGTGAAATCAGGGACAAAATTAGCTCTGAAACTCAAAATATGACTCTTGAGCAATTAAAAGAGTATATCAAAAACAAACTTTCTCAGGAAAACTTGAAGCTGATTGGACAAAAATGAGAAGCACTACACAACTTATAAGGATTTAGTGAAATTATACTTCGTCCCGATAGCAATCGGGATAATCCTGTGTTGAATACGGCTTCGGTAAACTCAGCTGCGTGATTTTTTTTAGACGAACAGATGTTGCAGCCTGACATCGTCTTATAATTCAGGAACCGCTTTGCATAATCCAAGAGTGAATAGTTTTATTTTTGCATTCTATGTTTACTCGCAATGTCGCATAGTCATATCTTATGCATTGTTGTTATATTAGGATTTTTTTCCTGTAAGGAGAAAAACAGTATTCCTGCGGAAAACATTGAAGCTGTGGCAACCGATTCTTTGGCTTTTCAGAATTACAACAAAGGCATTGAACTAGCAAGTAAGTATGAATTTGAAAACGCCTTGCCCTATTTGCTTAAAAGTGTTGACGGTTTTGAAAAAGCCAACAATATCAATTCGCAGGTGAAAGCGCTTAATCGCATTTCTTTGTCTTACCATGATTTTGGCAATTACGACAAGGGAATTGAATATGCTTATCTGGCAAAAAAAGTACTGGATGAACATCCGCAACAAGCCAATAAAAATCTTTATTGGTACGTGTACAACAATGCAGGCATTAATTATGATGACAGTAAGCGACCGCAACAAGCTATTGAAGAGCATTTAAAAGCATTGCCTTATGCCATTGATGCCAGCGACAGTTCTTATTCCTACAATAATCTGGGAAATACATATAAGAAACTAAACCGGTTGGACAAGGCTGAAACATATTTCAAACTAGCTCTCACTAATCCACATTCATACAAAGATGATTATCATTTTGCAACTGTTTACAGCAATATGGTGGACATAGAGCGCTTGAAAAAGAATTACAAACAGGCACAGTACTATTTAGATTCTGCGTTGCATTATGCTACCATCAGCAATAGCCCTGAAAAATTATTGGATATTTACTACTATACTTACCTGCTGAAAAGTGAATCCGGAGACCACCGTTCAGCTTCCGGTTTTCTGAATAAATACGTACAGTTGAAAGACAGCTTATTTACCAGTGAAAAAAACGATGCCTTGCTGCATTACCAAACCAAATATGAAACCGAAAAAAAGGAAAAGCAAATTACAGAGCAAAAATTGGTTTCCAAACAAAAGAATTTATGGTTAATTTTAATGACGATAACTATGTCAGCCGGATTGTTGTTTTTTTGGTATTACAGACAAAAGACAAATCTCGAGCAAAAACAATTAGCACTTGAAAACCAACTTTTGCAGGAGCAAACCCATTCCAAAATTCAGGAGCAGCGATTGGAAATTTCAAGAGAATTGCACGATAGCCTGGGTTCTCAGCTTACCTTTATAAAATCTGTTTCGGACAGCTTATTAAATGCTTCGGAAAAATCAAACAATAATCTGAATGCAAGAATCAATACTTTATCTGAGTTTTCTGAAAATTCCATTGCCGAACTCAAAAACACGATTTGGGCACTTAATTCACAGCAGCTGAATTTGTCAGAACTAAAACTGAAAATGCTGAACTTTATCAGCAGTGCCTCAGAAGCAAAGGAAAGTATGCAATTTCATTTCCTGTTTAATATAGTGAGCGATTATCAGTTGAGTTCGAGGCAGGCGATAAATCTTTTCAGGGTATTTCAGGAGATATTAAATAACACAATCAAATACGCAGAAGCAAAAGACGTTTTTATAGACATTAGCCAAATTGAAAAGAACCTGACAATAAAAATTTCAGACAACGGCATAGGTTTTAATTTTGAAGAAGCAAAGAAAAAATCCTTCGGACTTACCAATATACAAAACCGCATAGAAGAATTAAAAGGAAAATTCAGCGTGGAAACATCAGAAGGAAATGGGACAACTTATTTAATAAAACTGGAGTTAGACAATAACCTTAATGTATGACAAAACTTATTATCGTTGAAGACAGCGTTTTTGCGCTACAGGCAATTGAAGAGAAATTGGCCAATTTCTCTGATGTAGTTATCAGTAATATCGCACGAAATGGTCAGGAAGTATTGGAAGTATTGGAGCAAAATCATTCAGTTGACATCATCTTAATGGATATTGAAATGCCTGTGATGAACGGCATTGAAGCCACCAGAATCATCAGGAAAAAATATCCGCAGATAAAGATTGTAATGATTACCGTTTATGATGATGACAATTATATTTTTGACGCCATTAAAGCAGGAGCAGACAGCTATATTCTGAAAGAAACCAAAGCTGAAAAAATATATGAAACCATTAACGATACACTAAATGGCGGTGCAGTGATGTCGCCTTCAATTGCTGTAAAAACATTGCAATTACTCAAGAATACACCACATATAGCAAATGCTGCTACGCCACAAACAATTGAACTTTCCAAAAGGGAAACGGAGATTCTGGAACAGATAAGCACGGGTCTTACCAATAAAATTATTGCCGAAAGATTATTTATTTCACCATTTACGGTAAAACGCCATATAGAGAATATTTATCAAAAACTACAGGCACACAACCGTATTGAGTTGCTTGATAAGGCACGTCAAAACAAGCTGATATAAAAATTGGGCTGTTCAGCCCATTGTCAGCGACATAGCCTGCATATACTTTTGTGCTTTAAAAAAAATATAAAAAAGTATGAAAGTAAACTTATTTTTAAGAACAGTTGCATTGGTATCACTGGTGGTTTTCGCTTCATGTCGAAAAGACGATGACAACAATCCAAGTAGTCCGACTACGGGACCATTTGTAGCAAAAGTAGATGGTAAGCAGTTTGCTACGGATAATAATAGTGCCAAAGCAAAATTCGTTTCCTCTACTAAGATGTTGCAAATTATCGGTCAGACTGCAGATCAAACTGAAACGATACATTTTGAGTTATTACCCTTTGGAGGTTCAGTTAGCACCGCTGCTGATTGGTTGCCCGGTACCTATGACTTTAATCCTGTTCACATTTCCAATTTGGAATATTCAGCAAGTGCAATGTTTACCAAGTATGAAAATTCGGAATACATCAATTGGAATACGAAATGGGAATATGTGCAAAACGGTGAAATCAAGATCGAGTCTAACACAGGTACACATATTAAGGGAACTTTCTCCTTTGATGTTGTAAAACAAAATAGCAATGGAACTTTTGATGCAACCAACATCAAAAAAGTTACAGAAGGTTCTTTTGACTTAGATATTGTTCAATATTGAACAATAAACTGAAGAAATCAATTATATAAAGACCAATACAGAGTTTAAACCGGTAGAATTCTGATGCTAAGAAAAAAGGCTGCTCTTTTCGGCAGCCTTTTTTCTTCTTATAAACCTTATGTTACTTTTATCAGCACGCTCACAACTTTTTTTGAATAGTGCCTCAACCTGACTAATCCCGAAAATCCGATAAACACTGAAGAACAAAATTTTGTCATATTTCAAATCAACTGATTTTAAAATACCGGGACACCTGAATTCCGGCAAATGAAATCCGGTAAATCTCACAGTAAAAGATAGTGCTAAACGATGGATGAGCCGAGAAGACAGCAAGCTGAATAAATGATTGAGACAGCATTAAAGTTTTGTGGCTACTACAAATGCTTTTTTAAATTTTTTTGTTGTGCCGGTTGGATTAAAGGCCTCTGCATAGATCACATAAATTCCGGTAGCAGCTTTTTCGTTTTTTTCGTTGATGCCATCCCACGTAAAAGAATCATTGGGTGCAAGCAATTTTGACTTCACCAGATTTTTGACAAGCTGTCCGGCATCGTTATAAATTTTTGCATTGAGCATATAGCCTGATTCATTCAGATTCAGGTTAAATGTAATTACATCATTGTAACCATCATTGTCGGGCGAAAATATTTCAGGCTCTGCACTGAACGATGATTCTGAAGTGATTTCATTGGCTGCCTGCGAATTTTTATAACCGGGAGTTGCATAGCCAACGTTGGTTGCAGCCGAATGCCAGTTGCCGGCATCCTGAGTGGGGCGGTCAAAACGAATTCTTTCGAGTGAAACGCCATTCTGATCATCTATCAATGCATAATGCATGGTTGATGTATAAGCAAAACGATCCAATCGGTTAAAAGAATAATCAGCAATGATGCAGGTGCCTTTGTCATCGTTATAGGAAGGTATTGTAGTTTGCAGAATGTTTTCTTTAACGGCTGAAGGATAAAAACTCATGAGTGATATAATGTCGGAAGTAAGCACTACATATTCACCGGGGAAAAACAAATATCCGTCAGCACTGATGACATAATTTGTAGCAATTGAATCGAGGTCATCGGTATTGCAGATGCGCAGGTTTTTCAAATCAAAAACTTTTGTTGAATTGTTATACAACTCCACAAAATCATTTCCACCTGATTTCGGGTTAAATAAAATTTCGTTGATGAGAATTCCTCCAGCAGTAACTGCTTCAGGAATTGCCACTTTAAGACTGAGCGGACCCGTAATTTTATTGCCGGGGCAATCAGAAATATCATCACTTACGGTAACAAGATAAATAATTCCGTTTTGCAATGGTGATGATAAAGTAAGTGTAACAATATAATCGCTGATGTTTACTGAAAGTGGTTGCCCTATTCCATTGTCAACTGAATAACTTGATGTGAGTGATGCCACTGCTGCATCAGGAATTTTTGAAAAAGTAAGATTTATTTGGGTAGGCGATACAGGATAAACTCTTAACAACTGCAGTGCAGTAGTGTCAGTATAAATACCTTTTACACTGTTTATTTTTCCGGGGGTTCCACCTGCAGGGTCGTTGGAGGCCGACCAGTTGTAACGATTATCACAGGTAAAGTCAGGGTCAATACGTTCGATGGTAAATCCTCCGTTTTTCTTGGTGTTATTGTTATAATAATCGTCATTGAAAACAACCCGGTCAGTTAAATGTGCGTTGTTATCTATCAATTGCAAATCATCGCCCGTGTCATTATTGAGTGTGGGGAATGAAGGAGTGCCTGCAACATTTCCATAAGAAGAAAATAAAGCAGCATCACTGCTTTTGCAGACGATAAGATAATCTCCGGGCTGCATAGTTACATTGCCAATTACAGCTACAGTGGTTGAGCCATCTGTAATTTTCCATCCGTTAAGATTCATTGCATTTGAAGAACGGTTAAACAGTTCTACAAACTCTGCATTGGGCAATGGAGCTGCGGCCACAGGTTCGAAATAAATTTCATTGATGACGATATCGAAAGGTTGCGCAATAACAGGTGCCTGATAAGTGAATGTAGTTGTTGAGTTGGAAGCAATCTGATTTCCTGCAAGGTCGGTAATGTTGTTGATGGTAATGGTGTTTGAAATGCCACTGCTGAAAGGAGAAGAAAAAGTCAGATGTACAATTGAAAAATCAGAAGCATCAAGCGTGGCTGTTGCCGGATTGCCTAATCCATTATTAACGGAATAATTAGTTGCTGTTTCAGCAGTAGCTTGTGTAACCGGTTCAGAAAACTGAACATCAGCTTGCGTGGATGATATTGCCTGCGCACTTACAATGGTTGGAGCAATTACATCAGCAATGTTAGGAATGATAAAATCATCAAAGAAAAAGTTGGTAGCATTACTCGATGTGTAATTACACAACACACCAAAATAATTTCCGTTGTTGAACGTAGCATCCGTCCCGGTTGCCTGCAGGCTGAAGTTTGTTCCTGCAGCAGCATCTGCATAAATACTCCATAAACCATTATTGTCTCTAGTAACTTTTACTCTGATGGTGAAAGCAGAAGCAAGAAAACCATCTGTTCCGCGTGCTACAGAAACAGAAGCAGTTCCTGTTTGCCTGAACAGTTCAATGGCATCGTTGGATAAATTTTCGCCAAACTGCAGATAGTATCCATTGAGACTTCCTTTCAGATTTTGAGAGTTGCTTACCAGATATACTCTTGCATTATTACTTCCTGAAGGCGAAAAATTGAGTTTGATATAAAACTGCCATTCGGTATTGTCGAGCGTGGGAAGGCTTGTTGCCACTGCCAGATATGAGCTGCCTGTTCCGCTGCTGTTAAGTTGTAATTGTTGCGAAGCATTTACGGTAAACTGTGCAGCATCACCGCTCCATGTCGGGTTATTTGTAAAATCGCCATCTGAAAAATCATCGGTAATCTGTCCGTATGATAAAAAATTCAGAAGAGAAAAGGCAATGAATAAAAACTTTTTCACGTTCATATTATTTATAAGGCAGTGAAGATACGCATACCATTGCAAATTATCCAATGAGAAATAATCGTTCCTAAAACTTAACTTTGTAAATTTAAAGATTAAAATAAGAATTATGAAAGTAGCTGTAGTTGGAGCCACAGGGCTGGTAGGACAAACGATGTTGAAAATATTAGAAGAGCGAAAATTTCCTGTTACAGAATTATTGCCTGTAGCATCGGATAAATCGGAGGGTAAGGAAATAGTTTTTAATAACAAAAAATACAAGGTTATTACCTGCGCTGAAGCGGTGAAACAAAAACCACAGGTAGCATTGTTTTCGGCAGGGGGAAGTACCTCTCTTGAATGGGCACCACGTTTTGCCGAAGCAGGTACAACAGTGATTGATAATTCATCGGCATGGCGAATGAATGATGCATGCCCGCTGATAGTTCCTGAAATAAATGCTGATGTATTGCAACCTCAACATAAGATTATTGCCAACCCAAACTGTTCGACCATACAAATGGTATTGGCATTAAATCCTCTGCATAAGAAGTATAGAATAAGAAGAATTGTAGTTTCAACTTATCAGTCAGTATCGGGAACCGGAAAAAAAGCAGTTGACCAGTTGATGAATGAACGTGTTGGTCAGGATGGGCCAAAGGCTTATTCCTATCCGATTGATTTAAATGTTTTGCCTCAGATTGATGTTTTCCTCGACAACAAATACACCAAGGAAGAAATGAAGATGGTGAATGAAACCAGAAAAATTATGAGAGATGACAGTATTCGTGTAACTGCTACTACCGTGAGGGTTCCGGTGAAAGGAGGCCACAGTGAAGCTGTGAACGTAGAGTTTGAAAATGATTTTGAACTGGATGATGTTTATGCAACTCTCAGGCATGCACCCGGTGTGGTTGTGAGTGACGACATCAGCAAAGCAGAATATCCAATGCCGCTTTATGCCGAGGGAAAAGACGAAGTTTTTGTAGGCCGTATTCGCAGAGACGAATCGCAGCCCAAGAGTTTGAATTTGTGGGTTGTGGCTGACAATTTGAGAAAAGGTGCAGCTACCAATGCTGTTCAGATTGCAGAATATCTCTTAAATAATCATCTGATAAAATAAAAAGCTGCCTGAGTGCAGACAGCTTTTTAAAGATATTGTTTTTAGTTTTTTTTAATTTCTTCTTCCTCCGAGGTAAATCATCACATAATACATCAGCGTGGCAAGAGCACTTAATGCTGCAACCACATAGGTCATGGCAGCCCACCAAAGTGCATCTTTTGCTTTTGCATGTTCGGCACCGGTTACCATACGGCTGCTTTCAAGCCAAACCAATGCTCTTTTGCTGGCATCAAACTCTACCGGCAATGTGATGAAACTGAACAGTACAGTCATTGCAAACAAAATAATTCCTGCAAGCAGCAGTGAAGGGAATGTATTAATCAACAGAATGCCTGCCAACAAAATCCATTGTACCCACTTGGAAGCAAAACTTACTACCGGAACCAAAGCAGAACGCAACTGAAGCATTGAGTATGCTTTGGCATGTTGCACTGCGTGGCCACATTCGTGAGCAGCTACTGCAGCAGCAGCAGCATTTCGTCCGCTATACACAGGTTCGCTCAGGTTAACCGTACGGTTGAGCGGGTTGTAATGGTCGGTAAGTTGTCCTTCAACAGAAATAACTTTTACATCGTTGATACCATTATCATGAAGCATTTTTTCGGCAATTTCTTTTCCGCTCATACCGTTGCCCAAGGTTTCCTGCGAGTATTGCTCAAACTTTCGTTTTAGCTGTGAACTCACCAGCCAACCAATGAGCATAAATAATATTACAATCAGATAAATTCCCATTTTTTATATTTTATTTGAGTTGAAACAGTTTATTGATGTTTAAGTTTTGTTGTCAAAAAGTATGCAAATATACACTATCGGCACTTTTGGCAGAAACGGACTTACAGACAGGAATATTATTCCCAACGGAAGGTTTTAGCTGCCAAAAGGTAAATACCTACGCCCCAGCCAAGCAATACCAGCAGTTGAGAAGAAACATCTAATAATCCTGCTCCTTCAAAGGCTACTTTTCGCAGTGCATCGTTCAGATAAGTCAGCGGCATGGCTTTGCAGATGGGCTGCATCCATGCAGGAAAAACTTCGATAGGGAAAAAAGTACCTGCCAATAGAAATTGTGGCAGAGTGATGATGTTGGAAATAGGAGGAATGGTGCTCTCACTTTTTGCAATTCCTGAAACGATGAACCCAAATCCCATAAATACAATTAAACCAAAAGCACATAGCAACAGCATATTCAGAAATGTTATCCAGCCATGAATGAGAGTAAATCCGAAAGCATATTTTCCAATGGTGATAATAAAACAAGCTCCCAATAATGAAAATACCATCCGGCTGATTGTTTCACCAAAAATGATGGAAATACGTTTGACAGGTGTTGCAAAAAAGCGTTTGATTACTAATGTCTGGCGTAAACTGAAAAACACAAATGCCGTTCCGAAAACACCTGTTGACAGCAATGCAAATCCCAACTGCCCCGGCAAAATAAAATCAATTTGTTTGTATTCGCGTCCCGGAATTACTTCCTGTTTTAATTCGGCCATCGGATGTTGAATGTGTGCCATCTGAAAATTCACCTTGCTGATAATATTGTCGAGCATGTTGTGAGCAAGTGAACCTTTGTCGGGCGATGCGGTGGAAGTTATCAGGTGTGCAGTATAGTCTGTATATATGCTGTTGGAATTTTTTTCAATTTTTAAGATGGCATCAATCTCGCCTTTTTGTAATTCCTGATGCATTTTCTCAGGGGAACCATCAACTAATTTTACAACATTTACTTTTTGCAGACTCTGAAAAACAGCATTATTTGTATCGCTGTCCTTGTCAATAAAAAGTTTCACTTTAACAGGACCTCCGGATAAGAAACCAAATACAAGAATAAAAATCAAAGGAAATGCAATGGTAAAAACCACAGCACTGGGGCTGCGAAGAATTGAGCGGAAGCTGGCTTTTGCAATAGCCATCATTGCTCTGAACTGTGAATATTTCATTGTGGTATCTTAATACGGAAATCAGGCGTCAAAAGTAATTCAGTTATGCCCTTCTCAGACTTATTTTTATTAAAAAAAGGTGATTTTATTCAACAATGAAAAAACTTTGTCATTCTAAACTTACAGCAATACCAATGATTAAGGACAAATCATGTAAATGTGAGGAATGTTATCTTCTAAAAAAGGTTCGCCCTGCATCTGAAATCCAAATGATTCATAAAAATTTTTCAGATAACTCTGAGCCATAATTTTAACCGGCTGATGCCCGAACAACCTCACACACTCATCCATTGAACGCTGGAATAACTGACGTCCGATGCCTGTACCTCTCACTTGCATGTGGGTGGCTACTCTGCCTATGGAGGGTTCAGGATAAAGTATTCCCGGAGGGATAATTCTGCTGTAAGCCACAACTATGTTATTCTTTCTGCCGGTAAGGTGCAAAGACAGTTGATCTATTCCGTCCATATCGCGATAAGGACATGTTTGCTCTACTACAAAAACCTGCTGACGCATTTGCAACAAATCGTACAGTTCGTTGGACGATAAGTTGTGAAAGGATTTTAAAGACCAGAGTATATTTTCAGTTGATGGCATAGCTGCTGCAGAAATTCAAATTGTATGAAAACAAAAATGAGCAATTTTCTTATTGCAATGTATTTGAACTTTGTAAAACATGTTCAGCAATTCCTTTTTTAATAACAATGGCATTATGAATGATAAACTGAAGCAACAGGCTGATAAATATTTTTCAATGTTGATATCCGTAATTCGTATTGTAATTCAATATTTTTGCAGTCATGTCAACCGGTCAGATTATCAGCAAAGACAGCAGCAACTCTGCTGCTAAAATTTCTGTTGACGGAACTCATCAGTTGCATCAGATAATTTCAGGCATTGCAAAAACTGATTCAGTTTTAAAATCAGGTGACACAACAGCGATTGCCGATTCTGGAAAAACAGCGTCAGATTCAGCATCAGCAGTTGCAACATTCAGATTTGTGGATGAGGAAAATACTGACCTTTCTACCAATGAAATTTCATTTCTTCCTTCATCATCATATTTAGGTTCGCATGTGCTGAATGTTCATTCACGCTCTCCTGTTTCGTATAGCAAACCGGTGCCCGACTGGTATGCAATAGTTTTATTGGTGCTCATAGCAGGAATTACGGTGATAAAAGTTTTTTACCACAGTATATTCAGGCAAATGATTAGTGCACTTTACAATTTTGCAGTTACCAACCAGGTAGTGCGCGATGAGAATATGCTGGTTCAGCGTGCTTCAATTTTGCTTAATGCAATTTTTTATGGTGGTGCAGGATTGTTTTTATACTGGGTAAGTATGAAGTTGAGTTGGAACAATCCCATAATTAATCATGGGCTTCTGAGGTTCTTCTTTTTTGCATTTGTTACGGCAGTTTTTTTCTCTGTAAAAATGCTTTTACTCAAATTTATCGGTTGGGTTTTTGGTATTGACAAACAAATTTCAGTGTATGTGTTCTCCATATTTCTGGCCAATAATGCTATTGGCGTAGTACTGGTAGCAACAGCAGCAGCCATGGCTTATCTGACAGAATTTTCATTTGTAAATTATCTGTGGCTGGTGTTGGCAACAGTGGCAACAGCCTTCCTGTATTTGTTTTACAGAGCCATCTTGATATCCCGCTCTATTCCGGGCTTCAGATTGTATTATTTATTTTTATACTTTTGCACCCTTGAAATTGTACCGTTGATTTTAATCATAAAGTTGACGATTTGGTAATTAAAAAAACAGGTGAATTAAAAGTATGACCGGTAATTTGAAGGTAAAAACAATTTTAGTTACACAACCAAAGCCAGAGACGGATAAAAATCCATACTTCGACCTTGCTAAGAAGTTTAATCTGAAAATTGATTTCAGACCATTTATTCAGATTGAAGGAATCCCGTCAAAAGATTTCAGGAGAGACAGGGTAAACCTCCCCGACTTTCAGGCAGTAATTCTCACAAGCCGTCAGGCGGCAGATCATTATTTCAGAATGGCAAACGAAATGCGCTTTACCAATTTTGATGAAGTAAAATTTTTCTGCGTATCGGAATCTACAGCATTTTATCTGCAAAAATATATCACTTACCGCAAGCGTAAAGTATTTTATGGCAACAACAGCATCAACGACCTTACTGATGTTCTGAAAAAACATAAGAAAGAAAAGTTTTTATTGCCATGCAGCGAAGTGATGAACCCTGATATCATCAACACACTTAAAGAAGGCGATATTGATTTTGTTACTGCTGCAATTTACCGAACAGTTAGCAGCGACCTCTCAGATGTGGATATAAATTCTTTCGACATGATTGTGTTTTTCAGCCCGTCAGGGGTGCAGTCATTGATCAAGAATTTTCCTAAATACAAACAGAATAATACACGCATTGCTACCTTTGGTGTTACCACAGCTCAGACTGCAAAAGAGGCCAAGCTCAAAGTAGAAGTGATGGCTCCTGTTCCTGAGGCACCCAGCATGACAATGGCTATTGAACAGTATCTCAAAAAAGCCAATAAATAAGGTAAACGGTTTACTTACTGTTTTTGTTAATTGCTGCGCGCAACTTCACTGATTCCTGCTGAAAGGTTTTGTTGGAAGATGCATCCAGTTTGTTGAGATAAACAAGTGCATTGCTGTACTGTTTCATTTCATTGCAGCACCAGGCTCCGTAATACAAAGCATTTACGTCATCAGCATGTTCTGATAAAATAAGCTGAAACTTCTGCAATGCGATTTCATATTTTTTTCGGTTCAATTCACTCAAAGCACTTTCAAGCAATTCATCATAGCTCACATTTTTAACCTGCATGGTGTTCAGCGCTCTGCTTTTGTCTTTGTTTTTATGAATGTCTGAATCAACACTTTCTTCGTTGCTCATGGCAGGCACATCCGCTCTGTACGTATATTCATTTGCATAATTATACGTTTTGAAACCCTGTATTTTTTTCAGTCTTGAATTGTTTTCAGCAACTGGTGCACCGGCAGCCATTACTGATTTTTCGCGATACGAATGATCCTGTACAGGTTCGGGCTCTGCAACGGTGGCTGCTACAGCGTATGCATCATTTAAGCCAACACCTGAAGAAATAGTATCTGCAGGAGGCGATTGCATGGGCTGAGCGGTAATGCCTGAAGCTTTTTCACTTTTCTTGTTGGGTATAGCAGCAGCATGCTCCTCTGAAATTTGATGTTGAGATTCTGCCACCGACCTATCACTGTTAGGCTCAATCGGTGTGGCCTTGATTTCGGCAGGAGGTGGAGGAGGTGGAGTGACAGGGTGTTCGGCAGGAGTAAGTTTAGCAGCAATTTTTTCTTCACCGGTGTGATTATAAACAGAAATAACCCAACCTGCAGCAAGCAACAGCACTACGGATGCAGCAGCATACCACCATCGGCTGGCAGCAGGCGCATGGCCATGTCCTGTTGAATATTTAGCTGCTACTGTTTGTATAGTTTCATCAAGTGCATGTGAAGTGTCGGGCATTGCCAATCCCTCCAGCGCATCGGAGCACAACTCACAATCGGTTAAATGTTTTTCAACTTCATGTTCTTCAGCAGCTGTGAGTGTGCCTTTGCTGTAAGCAATCAATTTCTCTTTGCTGAGGCATTGCGAAGTTTGAAATATGTCTGTTTTATTGTTGTACATGATTTTTCTTCTCCATATAAATTTTGAGGTTTCGTTTTCCGTTCTGAATGTAGCTTTTCACCTGTTTGAAATCAAAACCCGTAAGCTCTGATATTTCATTGTAGCATTTTTCTTTCAGGTAAAACAGTTCAATACAAATACGTTGTTCCTCATTCAGTGTGCTGACAGCTTCTTCCAGCAGTTGCAACTCATATTCACGTTCGTTTGCTTTTTTCAGATGGTCGTGATCCATATCCTCTGCCATTGTTTTTTCGTCCTGCACAAATCTGTCGGCCCGGTTTTTTGCAGCCTGATTGCTTCGCAACTGCATCAGGCAGAAGTTTTGTGCAACACGGTGCAGCCAGTACGAAAACTTTTGCACTTCATGCTTACGCAAATCGGTATGCAGTTTTTCAAATATCTGCAACACGGCATCCTTACTCTCATCGGTATCTTTCAGATATTTCATACATACACCAAATACCAGATGTGCATAGCGGTTGAACAATATCCCTACAGCCTGCTTATCGTTTTTCAGGCGATACGCTGCTATCAGCTCTTCATCGGTTAAAGCGCTTTGATCCTTATTACGGATGAGCCACATAAATAATTTTTACTTTCTGATTGATGTTAAGATGCCGTTGCCGGAAGGATTCCATAAAGCCTTCAAAAAAAAATATAAGCGGAAGGTAAATGCCGTCAAAGCACCACTTCTTTGATGGCCGTAATAGGAATATCTTTCCCTGCCTTCAGCTCGACATGGTTGGAGGTAACGGCCCAAACGGTGGTTTCAACTGCGCAGGTGCCTTCTGTTGTTTCAAACACGATGCGCACTTTTTGTTTGTAGTCGTTGCCCAGTGCCATGGCTCCATCGAGGAGAATTTTGCGTTTGGCTCTGTCCACTTCATCAGTAAGCACTTCCTGTTGCACAAAGTGATACTGGTTCAGGTCTTCTTTTGGAATAATGGTGAGTTCCATATATCAGGTGTTGATTGAGTCCTTAAAAAATGCGGCATCTAAAGATATATGTTTTTTTTATTTCTGCCAATTTAATTTTAGCCGTGCAATCCGGCCTTTGCTGCCTGCCATCCAAAGATAGTGGCTGCCCGGTGCATAGCTCAGCGCATAAAAGGGGAGAGAAGACCCGTTTTCGTCCAGCCACTCTACGGCTTTTCCTTTGTTGTCAATAGCATAGGTGCCCTGCATTCCGGTAACTGCTGTCAGGTTGGTGCCTGATAATATCTTCACCGATGATACAAAAGCATTGCCCGGCAGCGGCAACGCAGTCCAGTGATGGCCGCCATCCGTTGTTTTAAAAAGTGTAACGATGGAAGAATCATTTTTCAGATAATTTCCGCCACCGATATATCCTGTTTGCGCATTGGCGAAGTCGGTGGTGAATATACCCGTGAGTTCCTCTCCGCTTACCACGGGTGCAGGCAGCGCAGTAAAGGAAGCACCATCATCCGACACAAAAAGACGTGAATGTTTTCCTCCTGTAACAAAACGCAGGTGGTTGCCCTGCCACCATACAGTAGAATTACTTGCTGCAAAACAGGCTTCGCCATCATAAGCAGCAGGCAGTGCCTTGCAGGGTATCTGTTGCCATGTTTCACCGCCATTGTGTGTCATAATCATTCTGAAACATCCGTCAGCAGGGTCAGAAACAGCTATGCCATGCTGTGCATCTTTAAAATACAGTGCATCAAAAAATATTTTCGGAGCATGATTGGTGTAAACCGTGCGCCAGTTTTTTCCGTAATCATAAGTCTTAAACATATAAGCAGGCGAGTCAATACTCAGCAGCAGAACGGTAGAGTCATTGAGCGCTGCTATGGAACGGAACTCAGGATATTTTCCTTCAACGGCAATCGAATCGGTATGCCATGTTTTACCTCCGTCACGGGTAAAGCCATACACACCATTGTTGGCAGCAAACCAAACGGTTTGGTCGCTGCACACTTGTAATGCACGGATGCTCAGATGCGGCTGCTGCTGAAAATAATCTGTCGCAACACGCTGTGTGTTTTGAGAAAAAATACTTCCGTGCATCCATAACAACAAAATAAGAAGTGTGGCAATGCGCATGGTTATTTTTTTTTGAAAGAAATCAAATGTAATTAAACCTTCTGTTATGACAGCCATGCAATCTTTGATAAAAAATTTTTACCCTGAAAAATAAAGAATTAGAGATACAACATGATTTTTCTGAAAAGAGTCCGTTACAACAGATTATATTGTAACCATTATATTGATTGTATTATAAGCATGACTCAGCTATCAGACAGGCAGATTGTACACATGGATCTGGATTGTTTTTTTGTTTCCGTATCGAGGTTGCTGCATCCCGAGCTGAATAACAAGCCCGTGATTGTGGGAGGAGGCGAGCGCGGTGTAGTGGCAGCATGCAGTTACGAAACACGCAGGTACGGTGTTCATTCGGCTATGCCCATCAGGCAGGCTAAACGTCTTTGTCCGGAGGCAGTGATTATACGTGGCGATTATGATGCTTACAGCAGCCACTCCGATATGGTGAATGAAATCATCAGCGAAAAAGTGCCGTTGTATGAGCGCAGCAGCATTGATGAATTTTATATTGACTTCACAGGGATGGATCGTTTTTTCGGGTCGTATAAGTTTGCAACCGAACTGCGCCAATGCATCATACGTGAGACGGGGTTGCCTATTTCTTTCGGGATGAGTGCCAACAAAACCGTAAGCAAAGTTGCCACCGATGAAGTGAAACCCAACAACCAGATGAAGGTTGATTCAGGAGAAGAAAAATTTTTTTTGGCTCCGTTGTCGGTGCGCAAAATTCCTATGGTGGGCGAAAAAACCTATACACTGCTGCGCAGTATGGGAGTAGAGAAAGTAAAAACCGTGCAGGAGATGCCTGTGGAACTGATGGAAAATGTACTGGGCGAAAACGGTGTAAGCATCTGGAAAAAATCCAACGGCATTGATCCTTCACCCGTAGAACCATATCACGAGCAGAAAAGTATGAGCACCGAAGAAACCTTCGAACAGGATACCATTGACGTGCAGCGGATGAAACACATCCTCATTGCCATGACGGAGAAACTTTGTTTCCGCCTGCGCAGCGAGCGCAAACTCACTGCCTGTGTAGCCGTAAAAATCCGTTACAGCAACTTCGACACGCACACCATGCAGTGCCGCATACCCTATACCAGTTGCGACCACACACTTATAAAATATGTAAAAGAGTTGTTCGAAAAACTGTTTCACCGCAGACTGCTCATACGGCTGATAGGCGTTAAGTTCAGCCACCTCATTGGCGGTGGTCACCAGATAAATCTTTTTGAAGACAGCGAAGAAATCATCAACCTGTATCAGGCAATGGACAAAATGCGGCTGCGCTATGGCGAAGATAAAATTCAGCGGGCAGCAGCACTGAGTTTTTCGCTGCGCGGTTTCAACCCTTTCAACGGGTTGAGCAAATCACCTGTCGGGAAACAAACACGTGATACACTTCTTTTGGCAGATGGCGATGTAAAAACTTCGGCCCCGGACAATACGGAAATATAAAAACAGTAACTCTTTCGTTGCGCGATAACGTGAATCAACCCGAACATCATGCACCTGTGTCACACCTGCTTCTCTTTCAATTACGGAATTATGAGTCCGGAAGAACTGCTGTGCGAAGCGCAGCAAAAAGGGGTTTCCACATTGGCCGTTGCCGACATCAACAATACATCAGCCATACTCGATTTTTTTCGCCTTGCCCCTAAATACAACATCAAACCGGTAGCCGGAATAACATTTAAAAACGGTACACAGAAAAAATTTACGGCCCTGTCAAAAAATGCAGAAGGATTTTATGCACTCAATCTTTTTCTTTCGCAACATCTGCACAGCGGAGAGCCGTTTCCTTCAGAGGCTCCGTCATTTGAAAATGCATTTATAATTTATCCGTTCGGAGAAAATATTTTTCGTCTGAAAGAAAATGAGTTTATCGGAGTAAAGCCATCCGATTTGTTCAGGCTGAATTTTTCGGGATGGAAAAATTATCCGCAAAAGCTGATAGCACTGGCCCCTGTTACTTTTCGCAACCGAATTGATTTTAACACACACCGGCTGCTGCGGGCTATTGACAACAATATTCTGCTGAGCAAACTCAGCGCTGCAGAACAGGCTTTGCCCGATGAGGTAATGTTTGCTCCCGAAGAACTGCAACGCATCTACAGCGATTATCCTTTTATGCTCAGCAATGCACAGAAACTTCTGGAGTCATGCGAAATTGATTTTGAATTCGGAAAAAACAAAAACAAAAAAGTGTTTACCTCCAGTGCCAGACTCGACTATCACAAACTGATGCAACTGAGCTACGAAGGACTTGCACAACGCTACGACAATCCGGATGAGGACATCATTGAACGTTTCGAAAAAGAAATCAGAATGATTTGCGAGCTGGGTTACTCGGCTTACTTTCTCATCAGCTGGGATATTGTGCGCTATGCACGCAGCAAAAATTATTTCTACACAGGCCGTGGCAGCGGAGCGAACAGCATGGTGGCCTACCTGCTGCGCATTACCGATGTGGATCCTGTGGACCTCGACCTGTATTTCGAACGGTTTATCAATGCACAGCGCACCAGCCCTCCTGATTTTGATATTGATTTTTCGTCAGACGAACGCGATGACGTAGTTGCTTATATTTTTAAAAAACATACACAGGCACATACGGCTTTGCTGGCAGCATACAACACATTTCAGTGGGATGCAGCAGTACGCGAGCTGGGAAAAGTATTCGGATTGCCAAAGGCAGAAATTGATTCTTTTTTCGACAAAGGCAATTCACGCACCGACCACATCAGCAAACTCATACTCCGCTACGGACAGCGACTGATTGACCTGCCTCACCACCTGAGTATTCATGCAGGCGGTGTGCTTATTTCTGACAAGCCTGTTTATTATTACAGTGCCACACAACTGCCGCCAAAAAATTTTCCGCTGGTGCAGTTCAGTATGCTCGAAGCAGAAGATGTGGGGTTGTATAAATTTGATATTCTGGCACAGCGAGGATTGGGAAAAATCAGAGATGCCGTAGAGATAGTTCGCAAAAACCGCAGTGTGGAAGTGGATATTCATGATGTAAAAAAAATTAAGGAAGACAAAGCGGTAAGAGAAAACCTGCGCACAGCCAATCTCATCGGATGTTTTTATGTGGAAAGTCCTGCCATGCGCATGTTGCTGAAAAAACT
>ERZ795053.3211-NODE-3211-length-18794-cov-6.457122_pt1 | contig 18794 bp, 19 predicted proteins | sample MGYA00375137_ERZ795053 | MGnify/ENA primary metagenome ERZ795053 (study PRJEB30182, sample SAMN05720284) | activated sludge metagenome | isolation source: Anaerobic digester | place: Hong Kong | collected 2014-12-17 ...
TCTCCAACCCGCCGGGCCCCCTCACGCCCGGCGCCACGGCCTCCGCAACGTTCACCATCGACACGGACGTGAATCCCTACTTCACCTTCGGCGCCATGGTCGTGCCCAGCAACGACTACTTCATCGGGAATGATTCGCCGACGGCCCATCAGCTTTTCGACGGCGGCGGCAATCTGCAGGTCAGCAGCATCTCGCTGACGGCCTCGGATATCTGGGACGCCGGCTCGGAGGTCGACGGTCTCTTCGGCGCCGCCTTCCTGACGGGCTCGATGAACTCGGATCACACGCCGGACACAGAAAACGTCCATCACGACTTCGCCGACCTCAGCATCTTCAACGGCCAGCAGACGGCCGCCGGCTACACGTTCGACAGCCAGCTGACGGCGGCGACGGACATCTATCGGATTTCATTCCAGGTGGTTCCCGAGCCGACCAGCGCGCTGCTGATCGCGACGGGCGCCGGCCTGCTGCTGCGACGCCGACGACGCGCCGCGGCCTGACAGACGATCTCCTCCAGTCCTGGGGGGAACCGGCGATCACGATGCGTTTCGCAAGGCTCGGCGATCGCCGAATCAATCTCACGCCTCGGGCGCCTGTTCGAATGACAGTCGCCCGGGGCGTTTGTTCTTTGAGCGCAATGGCGTGATGGTAAGTCGCGAGAAGGCGTGATCGCGCGGTGTGCGGACCGGGCTGTCAATCGGAGGGCGTGGACGCGGCGTGTTCGGGCCAGTCGCTGGCCACGGACTTTTCCTCACCCGGTGGCGGACCAACGGCGTTGCCCATCGCGTCCCAGTACATCCACTTGCCCGCAAGCTTTTCGCCGCGTTCGTAGAGCCCCTCGCTCGCCTTCACGCCGTTGGGATGATACGTCTCCCAGTGCCCCGTTCGACGATAGGTCGCCAGGCCCTCACGCTTGACGAGGCCCTTCTCCTTGAAGGCGCCGTTGTCGTACTTCTGTACGGAGGGAAGTACGCCACTGACAAACCAGAGCCAGCCAAACCAAACGATCAGAACAATGAACGGAATCGTGATGACGAGGTGCTTGCGGATGTCCGGTTTGGACGACGGCGCATCGCCGGCGTCAGGCGTGATCGACGCGCCGCAGGCGCCGCAGAAGAACTCTCGCCCCGGCTCAGTTGAGAGCGTCTGCTTCTCGCCGCAGGCGTGACAATTCACTTGTTTGGGATTCGACACGAAGCGGTTCCTGGTGGCCTCGCCATCCGTCGGAGGAGATTCGCGGTTCGAGACGCGGGCGGGGGACGCTCAACGTCCCCGGTCCTCCCGGCGCAGATGACGACGCCCTACTTGAGCAACCATCGCGACAGCGAGTAGATCGTCGTCTGCCGGCCGGCCTTGGCGATGGAGCGCGTCAGTGGGATTTCCTTCGGGCAGATCTTTACGCAGTTCTGGGCGTTGCCGCAGTCCGTGATGCCGCCGGGGCCCATCAGCGCTTCAATCCGCTCATCCTTGGTCATCTCGCCCGTCGGGTGCTGGTTGAACAGGACGGCCTGCGAAATCACGGCGGGGCCGAGGAATGCCTCATCGTGCAGTCTCGTCTCGCGCTCGGAATAGGTCGCATCGGACTCGCCGGCGCCGCGTCGCGGTTCGATCTTCACGTACTGCGGGCACACTTCCATGCAGCAGCCGCAGGTCATGCATTCGCTCAGAGGATAGCTTTCCTCCTGCTGGTGCGGACTCTGGGCCGGGCCCGGGCCCGCCTCGTGATAGCCATCGACGGGGATCCAGGCGTGGACCTTCTTCAGGCCGTGGAACATGCGCTTGCGATCGACAAAAAGGTCACGCACGACGGGGAATTTCGACATCGGCTCCAGGACGATGTCGCCGCCGCTGTCGCGACCGAGGTCGTCGATGAGGGCCGTGCACGCCTGACGCACTTTGCCATTCACGACCATCGTGCAGGCGCCGCAGACTTCCTCAAGGCAGTTGCAGTCCCAGACGACGGGCGTCGACGCCTTGCTCTCACCCACGGGCGTTGGGTTCTTAGCAATCGCCTGAAGGCAGGAGATGACGTTCATGCCGGGCTGATAGGGAATCGCGAACGTTTCCCAATAGCGCTGGCCGCCGGGCTTGTCCTGCCGGGCGATGCGGAACGTGATGTTCTCCGGGCCGTGACCCGTGTCGTGTGAACCGTGAGCGTCGTGAGCGACCATTGGGGGCTGGCTCCTTGTGATTGCAATTGCCGGGCGGATTATAGCCCTATCGGCGGATGGTCAAAAGTGCTGAAACTCCTGCATGGATCACGGGTTGCGGATTCACGGAATCCCGGAAAATCCGGCTCGGGCGACTTGAAAGCCCTCGCAGGGCGTGTAAGATTCGGCGTTCCACAAACGGGGCGTAGCTCAGCCTGGCCAGAGCGCTGCGTTCGGGACGCAGAGGTCGGAAGTTCAAATCTTCTCGCCCCGATTGAACTACGAACGCTCGTGAGCAAGTCACGGGCGTTCTTGGTTTTTGAGCACGGTGCTGTGCCTACAATGTTCATGATGAGCCAACAGCCGGACGAACTTGTGTCTCTCCGAGCATTGCTCCAAGAAGGTCTCTCGCTCTCAATGCAAGGGTCCTATGAGCGTCGCATGCCTGCGGCTACCGCGCTCCCCAAGCTGCGCGAGGCGTTAAGCGGATTACGAACCCTCGTGCTACGGCAGCCAACCGCGGAGGTGTGGAGAAGTCTCGCGATGGCTGAGGAAGCCCTCCTGCACTATCCCGCGGCACTCGAAGCGCTTCAGCAAGCGATCGCGTTGTCAAAGCCGCCGGATCGGAAGGATCTAAAGAGGCTTGCCCAAGTCAAGGAGTACGCTGCAAAGTGGGAAGCGATCGGACTCACGCCGAAGGCCTTGTCGGACCTGGGCAGTTTCCTTGAGACTTCGCTAAACATTGCGGCGTGCGACCACTCACATCGCCACACGAAAGCTTGGCTCGATTCCCGAGGAATGAGGTCCGTTGCGAAGGTGATCAAGTCATTGCAGTCCGCAGGAGGCTTCTGCGACTGCGAAGTCTTGCTCAATGTCGTTTGATTCTTCAGCTATGAATCACCGCGCTGGACGCGGTGGCATACACGGCTGATACCGGAATCGATTCAATCCTGCTTGCGGCCAGCAAACGGCGTATCCGGGGCTCCCACACCCGAACGCCTTCCAAGAAAAGTTCTATTGGTGTACTGTCACCCCGATTACCATTGGCGAAGGAAACACCCTCTCGGTGGTTTCTCTCATCCGGGACGCCGTCGCTTTCGGCGTTTCCGTTTCCCGGCTTCGATCACCATGATCTCCACCTTGGCGACACGCGTCACGCTGGTATTTCTCTTCCATCTTCCGGTCGTTTAATGTGAGGACGCCGCCGACGAGCCTGCGGACCTTTCGCTTCTTGCCCTTGACGTTCTTCGACGAAGTTGAGCCCGCCGCTCTCTCCGAGGCTGCTCGGCAGCGACCGAATGTCGGCTCGAGCCTCCGGATCTCTCATGGCCCGGACCAGCGCCGCGACCGAACGACTTGTCCTACCGGAAAGGAATTGCATGACAATCTCCGCCCGTGACCGTATTCGTGACTATTCCTCCTCCCCCGCTCGGCGCTGCTCGTCCGGTGTGGTGGCGTTGGCGACGCTGTGTCTGCTGGCCGCCGACACGCTGTCCGCCGCCGCCGGGCCGAAGCCCAGGCCGGCGCCAGACGACTACACGATCGCCGCTTACTACTTCCCCAACTACCACGTCGACGCCCGCAACGAGAAGCGCCTTGGCAAGGGCTGGACCGAGTGGGAGCTGATCAAAAAAGCCACGCCTCACTTCGAAGGGCATCAGCAGCCCAAGGTCCCGTTGTGGGGCTACACCGACGAGGCCGACCCCAGGGAAATGGCCCGGAAGATCGACGCCGCCGCCGACCACGGCGTCGACGTGTTCATCTTCGACTGGTACTACTACAACGACGGACCGTTCCTCCAGCGCGGCCTTGACGAAGGCTTCCTCGGCGCGAAGAACAACGATCGCATCAAGTTCGCCCTCATGTGGGCCAACCACGACTGGGTCGATCTGTTCCCCGCCAGGGCCAACGGCCGACGCGACCTGCTCTACCCTGGCGCCGTCACGCCCGAGACGTGGGACCGGATCACCGATCTGGTCATCGAGAAGTACTTCAAGCACCCGTCGTACTGGACGATCGACGGCAAGCCGTACTTCTCCATCTACGAGCTGAACACGTTCATGAAGTGCTTCGGTGGGGCCGAGGGCGCCAGGGCGGCGCTCGACCGCTTCCGTGAGAAGGCCGTCGCCGCGGGCCTGCCGGGCGTGCATGTCAACGGCGTCGTCTATGGCGTACAGGTCCTCCCGAGCGAGACGGCCGTCAGAAACCCTCAGCAGCTGGTCCGGTTCCTCGGCCTGGACAGCGTGACGTCGTACGTCTGGGTCCACCACATCCGCGTCGGCTTCCCAACGCAGCCGTACAAGACCGCCCAGGACCACTACAACGGCAATTACCGCAACAACGCCAGGTCGTTCGGCGTGCCGTACTACCCCAACGTCACGATGGGCTGGGACGCTACGCCGCGTACCGAGCAGGGCGTGGCGCCATTCGTCGACCGCGGCTACCCGTACATGGGCGTGTTCACCGGAAACACGCCCGAAGCGTTCAGGGTCGCGCTGGAGGGCGGAAAAATCCTCGCCGACGAGTCGCTGCCCGAGGGCCAGCGCATCATCACGATCAACAGCTGGAACGAGTGGACCGAGGGCAGCTACCTCGAGCCGGATACGTTGAATAAGCTCGGCTACCTTGAAGCCATTAAGGCCGTCTTCGGAAGCGCCCGGCGCTAGTCTCCCGCGACAACAGGAACACGCCGCCAACCGGGCGCCCCGTCGAGGTCGTCGGTTGTGAGACAGTGGACCCGCACCCTGACGTGACGGAGGCGGGCAACCAAGACGCGATGACGATCACGCGGTCCGCGTCGGACGGGAAGCCCGCCACAGCTCGATCCATCACATGAGTCGAACCAAGCGACGCCATCGCCGTGCGCGCAGAAGAAAAGAGCCGGCGATCCACTCGAGGATCGCCGGCTCTTTGTTTATTCATCGCATCTGTGCGTTTGAAATTCAGCGTCGGCGGCGAAGCAGCGTGACGCCAAGGCCGAGACCGAGCAGCGACAGGGCGCCGGGCTCGGGCACGACGACCTGGTAGGTGCCGAGGATCTGCGCCGAACCGAGGTCATCAAACGTGTCGGCCGGGAAGTAGATGTCACCGCTGGCGCTGCCGGCGAGCATATCGGCGTACTCGTTGGGATCGAGGCTGAACGTCGCCGATCCCGTAAAGGCCTGCGAACCCGCCGTGAACGTGCACGTCGTGGCGGACGACCAGGTCCACATGTTCAGGCCCGGATCCGTGCCGCCGCCACCGCGGAAGAGCAGAGGCGATCCGTCGGACGGATTCTCGAAATTCGTGATGTCGCCGGATACGAACGTCGCGGAGAGCGAGTCGCCGGCGCCGCCATAGAAATTCTCGAAGTAAATGCCCGTCGAGTCCGGACCCGACGCGTCGATGGCCGAAAGACCGGCCGTGGCGATCAACGTTACTTCATCCGGCACGGACAGGTCGATGATGATCAGGTCATCGGCGTGCGCCGAACCCGCCAACATCGCGCCCATGACTGCGGCGCAAAGCCATCCTTTTTGCATGCGAGCAAACATTGTATTAAATCTCCTCCCCAGATACTTGCGTAACTCACCTGGATTCAACAGCTGCGGGCTCGGCGACACTGCCGAGCGCATGAGTCATTCACGATACACAATCCGCAGGGCGCGATTCAACCATTCCGCACGGCGTATCGCTGCGCGCCGTCAATGGTCAGAGGTGTCCGGCGCCCCATCTCGACACAGTGTTTTCGGAAGGTGTCCGGAAATCTCATGGCGCACGGAGCGCCACGCAAAGACATGGATTAAACGGTTCGCCCCGAATCAGAACGCGGACATGGCCAAAGTCAGATCGAGCCAAGTCCGAATATGCGAAAAGAAATCGCACGCGTCGCCACGTCAACCCGCGAGATCGCGCCGAACTCGATCGCCCTGGGCGCCATCTGGCCCTGGTGGGAGTCGGCCTTCGCGGGCGGTACACTACGACTGTGTCGCTGACGCTCGGGCGCTAATTCATCCAAAGGAGTCTCACGATGCGCACGCACACAATCATCGCGATCGGCCTGGCGACGTTGGGGACATGGACGCCGGTTTCGGGTGAACCCGAACCGGAAAAGGAATCGCCAACGATCAGGCTGCGGGAACTGCCGAGAATCACGCTGCCCCCATACGAGGAACCACCGCCGGCCAATCGGATCATCGACAAACTCATTGATTCGCTGGCCAACATGGACGCGCCATACTACGGCCTGAGCCCCACCCTTTCAGGCAACGCGTTCGCTCCCCTTGACGGCATGGAAGACGCAACAATGTTCCTGCTGGCGGATCATCAGATCAAACAGCCTGAGGCCTTTCGGAAACTCGTCAGTCTCGGCCCCGCCGCCCTTCCCCGACTGCTCAAGTCGCTCGACGACGACAGGCCGACGAAGATCACGATTCGCCACGAATTCATCTCCGGCGCCATGGTCTTCGGCCAGGAGACGGACGAAAACCCATTGAATCCGATTGAGCAACGCGCCCTGGGCGGATGGCGGCGTGGCGATCCCTTTCACTCAAAGAACACAACGCACGCCTACACTGTCAAGGTTGGCGATGTGTGCTTTGTGGCCATCGGGCAGATCGTCAGCCGCTGGTACAGCGCCGTTCGATATCAGCCAACGGCGTGTATCGTCGTCAACAGTCCCGTCAGGGACCGCAAGCTGGCGCGTGTCATACGGCGGATATGGTCCGGCCCCGACCCGCGAAAGAAGCTGTTCAATTCCCTTCTCACGGACTACGCGACAGAGGGAATCTACAAGGGCGGTGGGCTCGACGAATGGGACGCCGGCAGCGAGTTTCAGACTGGAGCGGCGACACGACTGCTCTACTACTTCCCGAAATCGTCCGCGAAACTGATCGCCGATCGCCTCAACAAACTGGATGTCACGCGCGTCGGCCCCCCCTCAGCCGAACGCGCGAGCGACGAGGAGTTGCGCGCATGGATGGCGCGAGAGGTCAGGAACGGTGTACGGACCTGCGATTTCATTCGCGCTGTCGCCTGGAGCCGGGAGCCTGAGATCGTCGCCGCGTTAGACTCGATCAGGAAACGTACGACGGATACGGATATCATCGACGCAATATCGCCTCCTGAGGACGAGTAGGCCTGATCACGCCCCCGGCGTGTCATGGCCCCCCCCGGGGCGGCGGGCGTTTCGGGCGCCGCATGGAGCCACGAATGGTCGGCAACGACGGCGAGCCACAACATCAGTACGCCATCGATCCCGCGACGATGGCGGCGTATGGGCGCGTGACGCGCTGGGGCCACTGCGCCTGCCTCTTTGCGCGAACGAAGAAAGGCAACCTCCAGGTACCGAACTTCCATCTTGAAACGCAGGATCAGACCGCGCCGGGTTGGCGCGCCATCACGCGTCTGATCGAGCAGTCCGCGCACGCCCGCGCGGGTATCCTCGAACCGTCGTCGAGGATTCCCTGGGAAGACTGGATCGGCGTCATCACGCTGCCGATGACAATCGCGTCACTGGAGAAGGTGAAACAGATTCGCCTTTACGGATCGCACCTGCGCCGGATCCCGCCCGACATCGGTCGAATGAACGCCCTGCAATCGCTGGATCTCTACAGGTCGTATCTGCTGCACTGGCTACCCTACGAAGTCCTTCGCTGCCGGCGGCTGACTGAGAGCCGAATGAGCGTCCGCGCGCTCTACGGCAATCGCAAAACGCGCCTGCCCTTCCCGCGACTCTCGAATCCAATCGAGCTGCTGCTCCCTTCGACCTGCAGCGTGTGCGATCGGTCCTTCGATGAACGCGCCCCGAGGCTCCACTGGACAACGCAGCGCGTCGCGACGGACACTGTCCCATTGCTCGTACACACGTGCTCAAAGGCGTGCGTTGACTCCGTTCCGTCGGCGCCAAAGGGCTGCTTCGAGCGACCTCACCGAGGCGGCGGCGGTGTCGGAATGCCCGCGCCTCGCCGATGAGCCGCCTTCCGGGTTATGATGCAATTCGCAACCGACGCTCGCCGGTTTCGAACTCACCGCCGGAGTGAGATGGAGAGGATCACAATGAATACACGCGCCCTATTCGTTTTGTCCGCGATTGCGTTGGCTTCAAGCGGCTTCGCCGACAACGGCGGCCAACACACGCCTGCATCGCAGCCTTCCACGACCAACCCCGCACAGCCGAAGGCCGCTTCGCAGACGTCCGATCCTGCGGACCTCGAACCTCCGTCGATCGCCAGCCTGACGGCGAATCCAGTTATCGGCTCACTTGGCCTGCCACTGGGAACCGTCGCCGAAATCCGCGCCACGATCGTCGACGGGGATGACCTGCGAATGAAGGCGTATCAGGGCGCCTACCTGCTCCGCGTAACGAACGTCGACGGACGTCCCCTGGAACCGTCGCGAGTGAAGGAGTTTTCTGTACCGCCCTTCATCGGAGTGAAGCTCGCGAACGACGACTTTAGGCTCCACAAGATAAAGACCGGCGCCGAGGCCAAAAGTCTCGACGCCAACCAGGTTGAGGATCTGAAGAAGGGCTACGTCGGCAAAGAGGTGCGTCTGGCGGTCTATGAGACTGGCGCCTATTCCGGAATGCCGCGGAACCTCTCCGACGATGTTCCCGTTTGGCAGAGCACCGATTTTGTCTTCTCGACGTGGCTGGTCATCCTCGCCGATCGATCGTCCGCGTCGCCGGCACACGCCAATGTCGAGAATACGCCATGAGCGAGGCAGTTCACTTCTACCGTGTGGCGGACGCCTTTGGGTGTTTCTCCAACTTCGCGCCCTATCCGATCCGCATGAACGGGAAAACGTGGCCGACATCCGAACACTACTTCCAGGCGATGAAGTTCGTGGACGACGAACACCAGGAATCGATTCGTCAGACGGATTCCCCGATGATCGCCGCCCGAATGGGCCGCGATCGCAGCAGGCCCCTCCGAAAAGACTGGGAAGATGTCAAAGTGGCCATCATGCGAGAGGCCGTTCAGGCCAAGTTTCGCCAGCACGATGACATCCGCGAAATCCTGTGCTCGACCGGCGATGCGACGATCGTTGAGCACACGAAGAATGACGCCTACTGGGGGGACGGCGGCGATGGCGCCGGCGAAAACATGCTGGGGCGAATCCTGATGGATGTCCGTGAGGAACTGTGTCGCCCCCACGGCGCCGAAACGCCCGACTAGCGCCGGATCCGTGGCGCCAACGGCCGGTGTTCCATTGCGGCCACGTATTGTGTATCTTCATGTCGCTGTGAGTACGCCGGAGGAGAACCCCTATGCGCGGCATCGGTAACATCATCATCGGTCTTGTCTTTGTCATTGGCGGCCTGAGCGGAAAACTCGCCCTGCGCGGCACGGAGAGTGGTCCCGCCATCGCTGTCGTCGGCGGTCTGCTGATCGCCCTCGGTGTGTATCGAATGCTGAAGCGCAGTGAGTAGATGGATCGGTGATTCGCACTATCGCCACTCGATGAACCGCCAGGCGAACAAACGACGCGTGCGCTATGAAAAAGGCCAGGAAGACAACGAAAAAGAGCGGCGGCGAGACGACTACGCTCAAGCGCAAGACGTCCGCGTCGAGTCGCAACGCCGCTGAGAACCCGTCGGCCGACGATTGGCGCGGCAAGGCGCTTGAGCGCATTCGTACGCTCATCCGGCAGGCCGATCCCGACATCATTGAAGAGATCAAATGGCGAAAGCCGTCGAACCCCGCCGGCGTCCCCGTCTGGTCGCACGGCGGCATCCTCTGCACGGGTGAGACCTACAAGGACAAGGTCAAGCTGACCTTCGCGAAGGGCGCCCGACTCGATGATCCGGCGAAGTTGTTCAACGCACGCCTCGACGGCAATGCGCGGCGCGCCATTGACCTGTTCGAGGGCGAGACGATCGACGCCACGGCGTTCAAGGCGCTCATCCGCGCCGCCATCGCCCTGAACAAAAACAAGTAGGGTCCGCTGTGCGGACCATTCGCCGTGCGTCGTGCTACAGCGGATCAAAGTGCCATTACGCCCCGCCAGCGCCCCACCAACGCTCGCCATTCGAGCGGCGCCAGCAAGGCGGCACGCAAAACTCAACAGGTCAGGGAGTATCAAGGTTCATGAACGTCATCGATTTCACGAGTTCATTTCCGGCCTCAATTCCGTGTCCACCTGAACTACGGGCGCTTTGCGAATGGGAGGACCGAAATGGCTACCCCATCAGCGGATTCTTCGAATTGGAACCGCACGACGATGAGACCATTCGCTGCTGGTTCGGCAGCGACGCCGCGATCGGCCGCCTAGCGATCTTTGGGCATGGCCCCGACGGTACGTTGTACGCTGTCTGGAATCAGGACGACGGACGCAGGCCCATTGTTCACATTGGATCCGAAGGAACGGACACGTTCGTTCTCGCGTCAAACGCGCTGGATTTCCTGAGACTGCTCGCAATCGGCTACGACGAAATCGGATTTGCGGATCTCTCAGCACCGCCTGATTCAGAAGATGTGAATCCCGCGTTTCAGGAATGGGTGGCGACGACGTTCCGCGTTGCAATCCCCCCAACAGGCGTGGAAATCGTCCAGCCCGCTCAGGCGTCACATGACGACTTGGGAAAGTGGATCGAGCTGCGAATCGGGTAGGATGTGAGCCGAGGTATGCCCGAAATCAGCACGACGCGTCGCCACGATACTGAAGGTGAAGGCCGCCCGAAATTTCGATTCAGAACTAAGACGTATGAGCCATGAATATCCAACTCGGCCCCGCCTTCCAATTCCGCCGGATCTCACGCCGGACGCGATGACTCGTTACATCTACCGTCATTATCGAGATCTGCTGACGGCCGAAGAGCGAGTCGCAGAGCGGATCATGCAGATCCGCGCGAAGCAGGCGGTGTACGACCCTGAAGGAACACGCCTCCTTCAGCGTTTCCGCGCGCCGGAGCTTGAAGCGACCTATCCGGCGCTCATGCAGCGCATCAAGGCGCACGGCGCTGCTGAGGTCATGCGAAAGGCCGCTGAGCGCGTCATTCGGGACCATTCGGACAGGGACCTGCTGAACACGTGCCCGAAGTGTGACGCACTCTGCCGAACACCTAAGGCAATGCAGTGCTTCTCCTGCGGGCACGACTGGCATTTCCCCGGGCATGCGGTGTGATACAGGGCTCGCGCCCGGAAATTGGAACCAGGCTATGGCAGTTGGCGTATTTATCCTGCATCGATTCAATGGTCGAGAAGAATACGAAATAGAACGAGCGACGATTCGCGCCCGTCGAGAGAATGATAGGACGCACTTGTGTTTTGAAGTCCGCACGAATGGCGTGAGACGGACATCGCTCCCCGATACGGCTGGCCTGCAACCACAGCCGAACGCCGAGGTGAACCTAAGACTCGATCTGAACTCAACCGTTCCCCTCTCAGGGGCGATTTACCGGGTCCCAAGCGCCTACGACAGCGAAAACGAGGACTACGTCGCAATTATCTACTACATGGCGCACGAGGGGCTCGACGAGAATGTCATCGAGATCGGTGAACGAGAGGACAATGTGTTTCAGGTACGCTGGACGGGGACAACCATCGATGTGAACTGCTACGACGGAAGCAAGCCTCGGACGCGAGTTGAGATACTTGCGGGGTTCACGCTGGTCGCACCTGAGTCCTGACTGGGGCCGAAACAAGAGCATCGCCCCCGCGAATAAGCGGTGAAGCATGAACACACAACGCGTGATCTTTGAGTGCCCAGTCTGCCGGACGCCCATCACGCGCCCACTGGTCCAGCTTCCGAAAGACACGCCGATGACCTTCGATGACGGTCAAGCCGCGATTCCGCGCGGGTACTTTAATCTGAGTGACGGGAGGACTGGACGGGGCATCCCGGCAGCGTGGTCATCCATCTGGAGGACCTCTGCAACACATCGCATCACCCCGAGGGTCGGCGAAATAACGGCTGCTGCGGACTGGACGGCTGCGACGGCCCCAACCTCGTATGCCCGGCGGATCACGAAATCGGAACGGAAAAGTCCGATTGCTGGACGCCTCACGCCGCCCTGCTGCTTCCGTCCGTTGGTCGCCGTGACGTCGACTGACGACCGGGCGTCATGATCGCACGTGTCCTCCGTGATCCGATCATCGCGCCCCCACGGCTGAAGCCGCGGGCCACCCGACTGAGCGCCACACTGAAAGGTCCACCCGCCATATGCGCCACATCCGGCGAGCACTCCTACGCGTCAGGACTTCGGCGGCGCGGCTATAGTCTCCCCAGCGGAGACGCGCAACGTTCGGCGGCCGACGCTGACTGGCTGGTCCACACATAACCCGACAGGAATCCCTCGATGAAAACACGACGACTCGGAAAAGACGGCCCCGAAGTTTCCGCCATCGGGCTCGGCTGCATGGGCATGAGCTTCGCCTACAACCCGCCGAAGGACAAAGCGGAGATGGTTCAACTGCTCCGCGCGGCCGTCGATCGCGGCGTGACTTTCTTCGACACAGCGGAAGTCTACGGTCCCTTCACGAACGAAGAACTCCTCGGCGAGGCCCTGGCGCCCTTGCGGGATCGCGTCTTCATCGCCACGAAGTTCGGCTTCGACCTCAGCAACCAGCCCGGCGCCAGCGGACTGCCGACGACGCGCGGTGTCAACAGCCGCCCGGCGCACATCCGCGACGTCGTCGACGCGTCGCTCAAACGCCTGCGCATCGACGTGATCGATCTGCTCTATCAGCATCGCGTGGATCCCGAGACACCGATCGAGGACGTCGCAGGGACTGTCAAAGAGCTGATTGCCGAAGGCAAGGTCCGCCACTTCGGTCTGTCGGAGGCGGGCGCGGCGACCATCCGCCGGGCGCACGCCGTCCAGCCCGTGACGGCGCTGCAGAGCGAGTACTCGTTGTGGACGCGCCAATGCGAGACGGAAATTCTGCCCTGTGTCGAAGAACTCGGGATCGGGTTCGTCCCCTACAGCCCGCTCGGCCGCGGCTATCTGACGGGCAAGCTGGACGACAATGTGGAATTCGGCGAAGGCGACTTTCGCAGCGGACTGCCTCGCTTCACGCCCGAAGCGCGCAGGGCGAATCGCGCCCTCGTCGAACTGCTTGAACGCGTCGGTTCGGGCAGGGAGGCGACAGCGGCGCAGATCGCGATCGCCTGGCTGCTCGCGAAGAAGCCATGGATCGTCCCGATCCCCGGTACGACGAAGCTTCATCGTCTCGAAGAGAATATCGGCGCGACATCCATCGAGCTGTCCCCGGAGGATGTCCGCGAAATCGACCGTGCGGCGTCAGCCATTCATGTGCAGGGCGATCGTTACCCCGAGAAGCTCGAACGCATGACCGGGCGATAGGTTATCCCGCGCGCATTCCGCGGCCGTGTTGCGCTCATTGATTGAGACACATCAGACCAGCCATCTCGAGTTGGACAATTCGACGCGCATTGGCGCGGCGTACCAATTACGCGGAAGCGACGACATACGTTGGACCACGACGCGTGTTGCGCGCATGATCGGCCGGTGGTCCGAATGTCGGACCGACACGTGTTGTTTGCCCCGTAAGCAGGTCGCCGCCATGCGTAACACACCGTTCCCGCCACATCAGCTTCGACGCGCAATGTGCATTTTGCTGGCATTCGCCCCGGCGGCGACCGCCCACTCGGCCACGACGCCAGCGTCCGTGATGCGCGACGCTGTCGCCCTCTGGCCCATGCGCAGCCCGAACGACGTCAACGGCGCCGACAGCGCGCTGTCGGCGATTGGCGACAGCGTGGAATACGGCGTAGCGCTCACGGGCGACGACGCCTCGGCGTCGCACCAGCGAGGTGGCGACGGTCAGGCCGTCCGACTCCGCGATTCGTCGCTCATCGTCGGTCAGGGCGCCAATGGCGAGATCAACCTGACGGGCGACAGAATGACAATGCTCGTCCGTTTCAGAAACGAGGGCGCCGACTGGAACACGACGCTCCTTTCCAAGCACGGCGGTCACGACAGGCTGCAATACAATCTCTACTGCTTCGCGATGAACGCCGGCGACGCGGAGATCGGAACCGAGATCGGCGTGGATCGCGGTCTCGCGCGCACGCGCGTCATCATCGGCCGGAACGAGCAAACCGGCTGGCATGATGTTGTGGTGCGATACACGGGCCGAAGCGTCGACCTGTTTCTCGACGGCGCCCGGGTCAACAGCGTCGAGCACTCGGGCGAGCTTCGATCCGCGACGAAGGTACCGCTCGTGATCGGCGGTGAACCGACGGGAGACAACGTCACGCGGCGCTTCAGCGGCCTGATCGATCATGCGGCGATCTGGTCACGGGCCCTGACGGATGAGGAGATCGCAGTGATCAGTGGCGGCGAAGTTGGCGGCGGGTACCGGGAGCGTTTCCGACCACAGATTCACTTCTCGCCGCCGACGAACTGGCTGAACGACCCGAACGGTCTGGCCCGTCACGATGGCGAATACCATCTCTTCTACCAATACAACCCCTTTGGCGACAAGTGGGGCCACATGAGCTGGGGCCACGCCGTCAGCCCGGACCTGCTGCACTGGAAACATCTGCCCGTCACGCTGCCGGAGGAAGACGGCCTGATGAGTTTCTCCGGGTCCGCCGTCGTCGACGCGCAGAATTCGTCCGGATTCGGCAAGGTCGGATCGATCCCCCTGGTTGCGGCCTACACGGCGCACGACGGCGCGAAGCATCGACAGACGCAGTGCATCGCGGCGAGCCTCGATCGGGGTCGGAGCTTTTCAAAGTTCGAAGGCAATCCCGTCATCGACATTCAGATGTCCGACTTTCGCGATCCGAAGGTCTTCTGGCACGCGCCGGACAAGCGATGGATCATGATTGTCGCCCTGTCGAATGAGCGCAAGGCCCTCTTCTACGGCTCGGCGGATCTGAAACGCTGGGAGAGGCTCGGCGAGTTCGGCCCCGCGGGCGCGGCGAAGGCGCCGAACTGGGAATGTCCCGACCTGTTCGAACTGCCTGTCGATGGCGATCCAGACAATACGCGATGGGTGCTGGAAGTCGATGTCGGCGGCGGCGGCCCCAACGGCGGTGGCGGCGGCCAGTATTTCGTCGGCCGATTCGACGGAAAGACGTTTCATAACGACAACCCGCCCGACACGACGCTCTGGATTGACCATGGCCGCGACTGCTACGCCACGCAGTCCTACAGCGACATTCCCGACGCCGATGGCCGGCGCATCTGGATCGCCTGGATGAACGGATTTCCCTACGCCGGCGATATTCCCACGTTCCCATGGCGCGGCGCGATGTCCCTTCCGAAGGAAGTTTCGCTGACGAAAACAGCCGAGGGCGTTCGACTTCGACAGCGCCCGATTCGCGAGTTGCGCTCGCTTCGCGGTCCCGTGATTCAGTCCGGGATCAGGACGCTGCGGCCGGGACGCACAGAGTGGATCGAGTCGGATCGCCTGACCGGCGCGATGGAAATCGTCGCGACGTTCAAACACAAGACGGCGCGACGATTCGGCGTCAATGCCCTGGAGTGCGATGGCGCTGTCACGCCCGTCGGCTACGACGCGCGCCTCCGAGAGATGTACGTTGACCGCCGCAACAGTGGCCTGTCATCCTTCAGTGATCAATTCGCGGGCCTGCACGCGGCGCCATTGCGACTCAGCGACGATGATCTCATCAGGCTGCATATCATTGTCGACGCGAGCAGTGTCGAAGTCTTTGGCAATGACGGCGAACAGGTCATCACGGATCTGGTCTTTCCGGACAAGGCGTGCCGCGGGATTTCGTTGTTCTCAGAGGCGGGCGAGACAGACGTTGTCAGCCTCGAGTGTTACCCACTGACATCGGTCTGGACACAGACGCCGTAGCCGATCTGTCGGAACGACATGAATCACGACGCGGGTACCGACGTGGAGCCGCCGATTTGAAACGTCCCTATCAGGGCATCCTGATCACATCGACGCTCCTGCTTTCGTGGCTCGGCATGCAGGCGATTCACGAATCGGGACACGCCCTCGGCGCCTGGCTGACGGGCGGCCATGTCGCGCGCGTCGTCCTGAATCCGCTGACATTTTCGCGCACGGATCTGGCGGCCAATCCACATCCACTCGTCGTCGCCTGGGCGGGACCGATCATCGGGGCGCTGGCGCCATTGATTCTGTGGACCGCGCTTGCAGGGTTCCGAAATCGTGGCGCCTTTGTCGCCAGATTCGTCGCGGGATTCTGCCTGATCGCCAACGGTCTCTACATCGGCGTCGGCGCCTTCGATCGCGTCGGCGATTGCGGCGACATGCTGCGCCACGGTTCCGCAATGTGGCAGTTATGGCTGTTTGGCGCTGCGACGACGCCGCTCGGTATTGCAGTCTGGCATCGACAGGGAATTCACTTCGGCCTGGGAAAGGCGCGCGGCGACGTAGATCGCCGTGTCGCCGTCGGCGCGCTGACGCTCAGTATCACGCTTCTTGCAGCCTGTTTTCTCGTCGGTGGGGGGTAGCGACGCTTCGCGTGGAAGACCAGAGGCCGTCACGCGACAACGCGCCGATGAACTCAGGGCAGACCGTCGGAGATCGTCCAGTTGGGTTTCCAGATGGTCGCCGTCGGCGTAATCGCGGTGCGCGTGTCGTAGTATTGATAGCCGGCGTGGCCGTCCGCGAAACCAAGACTCCACTTTGAAAAGGCCTTGTGCCAGCCAACGGTCTGTGGCGGTCCCAACCCGGCGGCGGCCGTCGGCCCCGCTCGATAGGTGGCGGCGTAAAACCCCTGTTCGGGAACGAGAACGAATCGCGAGGCGTTTCCTCCCACGAAATGCCGGGCGATGCGATAGGCGTATGGCGGATCGGCGCGGTTCGGATCGAAGATCTCCCCCGCCGTGAAGTCGCCGCCGGTGAACCAGGAGTATCCCTGAACCCATCGCGTATTGAGCGTGTAGCTGCTGCCATTCGCGTCGAACGAACCTCGCCGCTCGATCGGCGGATTGACAGGAGGACCGCTGATAATGGCTGTCTTGTTGGTTCGATCGCTCGGGCAGCGGAAGACCCAGGCGGCGTCCGTGTTCTCAATCGGAATACCGCCGCTGATGTACTTCGTCAGAAAACGGTCCGACGAAATGTAGGTCGAAGAATCCGCCGTGTAGGTTCCCAACTCCGGATCCGGCGCCTTGACTCCCATGGAGGCCCAGGGCGTCACAAGGTTGATTCCCATCCCCGAGTAACCAGTGAGAATCGGAGTGATGTACCACGGGAGGTACGGCGTCGGCGTATTCTCGACGTCTTCCAGATACTGAACGCAGACACCGAGAATCTGCCGCTGATTTGACAGGCAGTAGGCAATGCGCGCCTGCTCCTTCGCCTGACTGAGCGACGGAAGAATAATCGCGATCAACAGCGCAATGATTGCGATGACGACGAGCAGCTCAATCAACGTGAACGCCGACGATCGTCGAACGCGAAATCGGGTATTCGGCATCGCTATCCAATCCTCCCGAGTCGAGACAGAACGCTGTTACCGTTACCAATTATAACCGATCTACGCAACCTGAAATTCCCGAGAACCCGGCCTGACTGCGGCCTGCGCTCTCCCAAGTCGCGTTTCTGTACAGAGTTAGACGGTCAACCCGCGATTCGCGCCTAGAGTGACGGAACGATGACTTCCTTGGCGCCCGATTCCTCTTCGGCGCCGCCATCCGAGAATTCCCCCGGATCGGGCGGGAAACAAACAGGGCATCGACCGGTACTTCCGGGCACATCGGACGAAAAGTAGTACCCCTGGCACTGCATACATTGGGCGACGCGATACAGTTGCTTCTTACGACAACCTTCGCAGATTAACGGAAGACCGCCAGCTTCCTTTTCCATGGCGTCGACCTTTGCGGCGCCCAGACTGTAGAAGGCGCCACAGTTTGCGCACTTCCAGGCCGTCTCGGTATCCGGCGTGTCCAGGATCTCCGGCTCTTCGCGCCCCATCCAGTAGACGACGATGGCGGCGATGAGGCAGACGGCGGCGATGGTGATTTTGACAGGCTTAATGAGCGTCCTTTCGACATTCAGCGGGCTGAAAACAACGCGCCGCCACAACTCTGTGCGGCTCGCCTGAAACTGGATTATATCATTGCCCGCGTGTCGCTGACACACGTGCGCGTGAAGGTTCTAACGGAACCCACTCGGGATTTCAATCATCCTCAATCGCCGGCGACGCCCCGTCGATGCCGGATCGGCCCCCGAAAAAACTGTTCGACGAATCGTCAGATTGACGCGTCGATCGCGACGCCGACGGCCCGCATCCGGACCGGAATACAAGCCAGACAAAGTCAGAGAAAATCGGTCCGTCGCCCCCCGCCGGAGCGGCAAACCCGCCGCCCGCCTCGGCGCCGCTTTTCCGGTGGCGGGAAGCATGTTTCACTGCGCCAAAGTATTGCAAGTTAACGTTAAATCCGGTTATTGTAAGGCGGAACTCAGTGCGAGCCTTTGTTCGGAACCCAGCGGCGCCATGGACGTCGCGCGGCGTCCGTTCGCGACGCGGAGAGGGCCTCGATTCTGCACGCACGACACTCGAATCTTCGACTGAATCCAGCGGACCTGCGTGTCGGAAGTGACGACGCAACCGCCCGAGTCACTGTTCCCCAGCCAACCCGTGCATCAATGCGGCCGCGCGCAGTGTCGCCTTTCCGGCGTGGTCACTGCCATACCTCTGTCGCCTTGATGTCATGCGGGGTTGAATGACATTCTTTTTTGCGAGGTT
>ERZ795053.3213-NODE-3213-length-18792-cov-4.766451_pt1 | contig 18792 bp, 12 predicted proteins | sample MGYA00375137_ERZ795053 | MGnify/ENA primary metagenome ERZ795053 (study PRJEB30182, sample SAMN05720284) | activated sludge metagenome | isolation source: Anaerobic digester | place: Hong Kong | collected 2014-12-17 ...
ACCATTCTGCTTACCATCCCTTCTGCAATGGACAAGAAATAGGTGATCGTCACGCATACCCAATGACGGTCACCTCAAATCTAACCATAACACCGATCATTACCTTCGTTGGTTTCGAATCTGCTCTAGAAGATTTTGCCGGGCCAGCGGATCTTCAAAATGAGTCAACAGGCATTCGGTACATTGTTGTCCTTTTAGCTTGTTGGCTAGTCGGTAATACCCACGCTCTTGAACAATAATCTCTTCACCTTCTAATTCGATCAAGAGATCTTCAATAAAAAAACTGCTGCCTAGATGCAACCAATGAGCCAAATCCTCGCTAGTTCCGGCTCGATCAGGGTGCTGAAAAAAGAAGAGTAGCAAAATTAATTTGCGGTAGGAATTAATTTTACAATTCGCAATAAAACAACAGAGGGTATTTTTTTTGAGGGGAGAATGACAATTTGGATAACTCATTATCATCTTCGATAACAGTTTTTTATTTATTTTTAAAAGCCCAGCACAACCTTTTAGAACATCTCTAATGTATCCCAGATCAGTTCAGAACACACCCATCATCTGAGCAGTTTGACGGCTGGTCAGCTCAATAGTTCATAACCCGGTCAAATGACTAATTTTTTCCTGGTCAGTCAACCAGGGTAAGAACTGGCTGCTCAACTAGCTTACAATCTGCTCAAATGGATAGCGCCAGAGTCGCGCTTTTGCCTTATATTTAAAAGGAAGATATTGCTCTGACAAATGTTCTCGCGACTATCGACCATAGTCAGCATAGGAGCCAATATGGAAATTTTACTTGCAGATGCCCAACCACAAGTTCGATCCGCGCTACGTTTATTATTAGAACTGGAGCCGGAAGTTACCGTTGTCGGCGAAGTCACTGATGCCAACGATCTACTCAACAGCATCCAAAATACCCGACCGGATTTGCTGCTTTTAGATTGGGAACTGCCCGGTTTAAACGATAAGAACCTGGTGCCGGTATTGCGTCAAGGCTGCCCTCACCTATCGATAATTGCTCTAAGCGGTTACTTCGAGACTCGACAGAGAGCGCTCAGCGCCGGCGTTGAAGGCTTCATCAGCAAAAGCCATCCGCCTCAGGATCTACTAATGACGCTGCGGCAGGTGCGGAAGAGACATCAAAAAAAAAAGAACCAGGTCGTTGTTGAAGATTGGATGACCTCGGATGTGATTACCTTGTCCGCTCAAGCCAGCGCTTTAGAGGCGTATCGGCTGATGACAAAATATCATATCCGCCGCTTGCCCATTCTTGAAGATCACAACCTGGTGGGTATTGTGACCTTGGGCGATATTCGACGCCGTAAACCGTCATCGGTTGGGTCGCCAGATTTGCCGGAGATCAATCGCAGCTTAAATCAGCTTAATATTGAAAAAGTCATGACCCCTCAGCCATTTACCACCCCGCAGTCAACGCCGATTGCGCAGGCCGCTGCCTTGATGTTGGAACGAAAAATTAGCGGTTTGCCGGTTGTCAATGAAAGGCATGACATGGTCGGCATTATCACCGAGTCAGATATTTTCCGCATGATAGTCCAATGTTGGCGTAGCGGACAAAATTTAGCCATTTAAACTATTACGATTATAATGAAGCAAAGCTGGTATTTCTGGTCATATTGAAATACCAAGTATATTCTATTGCGTTCAGGGAGAGGACAATGACACGCGAACAAATAACGATCGATGGCAACGAGGCCGCAGCCTACGTTGCCCACAAAACCAACGAAGTAATCGCCATCTACCCTATCACCCCCTCATCCCCGATGGGGGAACACGCCGACGAATGGAGCGCCAAAAGCATCAAGAATATCTGGGGCACCACTCCTCTCGTAGCCGAAATGCAATCTGAAGGGGGAGCAGCCGGCGCGGTTCACGGCGCTTTGCAAACCGGCTCGCTAACCACCACCTTCACTGCTAGTCAGGGATTGTTGTTGATGATCCCCAATATGTACAAGATTGCCGGCGAATTAACCAGTACTGTGTTTCACATCGCCGCCCGCTCTCTAGCCGCCCAAGGCTTGTCCATTTTTGGCGATCACGGTGATGTGATGGCCGCGCGGGGCACCGGCTGGGCCATGCTTTTTGCCAACTCGGTGCAAGAAGTCATGGACATGGCTCTGATTGCTCAGGCCAGTACACTGGAAGCACGGGTGCCATTCTTGCACATCTTTGACGGCTTCCGTACTTCTCACGAGATCAACAAAATTGAAAAGCTCAGCGAAGACGACATCCGAGCCATGATCGACGATGATCTGGTGCGCGCCCACCGGCTGCGGGGCCTATCCCCCGACCGGCCGGTCATTCGCGGCACAGCCCAAAACCCCGATGTTTACTTCCAGGCTCGTGAGTCGGCCAACCCTTACTATCTAGCCATCCCCGAAATCGTCCAAAATGCGATGGACAAACTGGCCGGCTTGGTCGGCCGCCAGTACAAGCTGTTCGATTATGTCGGCGCACCGGACGCCGAGCGGGTGATTGTGCTGATGGGGTCTGGCTGTGAAACGGCAGAAGAGGCGATCAATTATCTCACGAGCCAGGGCGAAAAAGTAGGCATGGTCAAAATTCGCCTGTATCGCCCCTTCTCGGTCGATCACTTTATCCAAGCATTACCGCCCACCGTCAAGGCCATCGCCGCGCTTGACCGCACCAAAGAACCGGGCAGCGCCGGCGAACCGCTCTATCTCGATGTGGTCACTGCTATTAGCGAGAGCGTGATGAGCCAAACCGCGCCGTTCAGCCAAATGCCGCGCATCATCGGCGGACGTTACGGCTTATCCTCCAAAGAATTTACGCCGGCGATGATCAAATCGATTTTTGATGAGTTGGCTAAAGAACATCCTAAAAACCATTTTACCACCGGCATTATCGATGACGTGACCCACACCAGTCTGGCTTTCGACCCGACGTTCGATACCGAACCGGACGACACCATTCGGGCCGTTTTCTGGGGGCTTGGCTCCGATGGAACGGTCAGCGCCAACAAAAACTCTATTAAAATTATCGGCCAGGGTACCCCCAACTATGCCCAAGGCTACTTTGTGTACGACTCGAAAAAATCCGGGGCGCGCACCATCTCTCACCTGCGCTTTGGCCCGCGCCCGATTCAGAGTACGTACCTGATTAATCAGGCCAACTTTGTCGCCTGTCACCAATTTGGTTTCCTGGAACGCTACGATGTGCTCGATCTGGCGGCTGACGGGGCTACCTTCCTGCTCAACTCGCCCTACGGGCCTGATGAGGTTTGGAACCACATTCCCCGCGTGGTCCAACAGCAGATCATCGACAAACAGTTAAAACTGTACGTTATCGACGCCTATTCGGTGGCCCGAGAAATGCAGTTGGGTGTGCGCATCAACACGATCATGCAGACCTGCTTCTTTGCCATCAGCGGCGTCTTGCCCCCAGATGAAGCCATTACCAAAATCAAGGAATCGATTAAGAAAACCTACGGCGTACGCGGCGAGATAATCGTCAAGAAAAATTTTGCGGGGGTTGACGCGGCGGTCGCTCACCTGCACCCGGTGGACGTACCGGCCACGGTCACCAGCACCCTGGAACTGCCGCCGGTTGTACCGACAGCTGCACCAGACTTTGTCCAAACTATCACCGCCGAAATGATCGCCGGGCGCGGCGATCTACTGCCGGTCAGTGCGCTGCCGGTTGACGGCACGTATCCGGTGGGAACGACCCAATGGGAAAAACGGAACATCGCTCAGGAAGTGCCGGTGTGGGACCCCGATGTGTGTATTCAGTGCGGTAAATGTGTGCTGGTCTGCCCCCACGCGGTTATTCGCGGCAAGGTTTACCATGAAAGCGCCCTGACCGATGCGCCGCAAGCTTTCAAATTCACCGACGCCCGTTGGAAAGAGTTAAGAGGCCAGAAATACACCCTGCAAGTAGCGGTGGAAGATTGCACCGGCTGCCAGTTGTGTGTGGAAGCCTGCCCAGCCAAGAACAAACGACAGGTCGGCCGCAAAGCCATTAACATGGAAGCCCAACTGCCTATTCGCGATACGGAAGCCGAAAACTGGGACTTTTTCCTGACTCTGCCGGAAGTTGATCGCGTCAGCGATGTGAACTTTACCAACGTCAAAAACGTACAGTTGCTCGATCCGCTGTTTGAGTTCTCTGGCGCGTGCGCCGGTTGCGGCGAAACGCCCTACCTGAAGCTGATGAGCCAGCTCTTTGGCGACCGGGCTATTATTGCCAACGCCACCGGCTGTTCCAGCATTTATGGTGGAAACTTGCCAACGACCCCGTGGGCGGCCAATGCGGCGGGTCGCGGCCCTACCTGGAGCAACTCCTTGTTTGAAGACAACGCCGAGTTCGGCATGGGCATGCGGCTCACCGTCGATAAGCAAAGCGAATATGCCGCTGAGTTGGTTTACCAACTGCGAGCGGAGATCGGCGAAGAGTTGGCCGATGCACTGCTCAACGCCGACCAATCCTCCGAAGCGGGGATCAATGAACAGCGGGCCAGAGTGGACCGGTTGAAGGACAAACTGGCCGGGAATACTACCCCGGCCGGTCGCGACCTGCTGAGCTTGGCCGATATGCTGGTTAAGAAAAATATCTGGATTGTCGGCGGCGACGGCTGGGCCTATGATATCGGCTACGGTGGGCTGGATCATGTGTTGGCCAGTGATCGCAACATCAACGTGCTGGTGCTTGATACCGAGGTTTACTCGAATACCGGCGGCCAGTCGTCGAAATCGACCCCGCTGGCGGCTGTCGCCAAATTTGCCGCGAGTGGTAAACCGATCGCGAAGAAAGATTTGGGGATGATTGCGGTCAGCTACGGCCACGTCTACGTCGCCCAGATCGCTATGGGGTCCAGCGACATGCAAACGGTTAAAGCCTTCCTGGAAGCCGAATCGTACGATGGGCCGTCGCTGATTATCGCCTACAGTCACTGCATCGCCCACGGTATCAACATGGCCAAAGGCTTAGAGCAGCAAAACCTGGCGACTCAATCAGGCCACTGGCCGCTGTATCGCTACGACCCGCGCTTGAAAGCGGAAGGCAAAAACCCAATGCAACTTGACTCTAAAGCGCCAAAAATTCCATTGAAGACCTACATCTACAATGAAAACCGGTACCGCATACTGCTGCAAAGCGATCCGCAGCGGGCGGCAGAACTTTTGGCTGATGCCCAGGCGGCGGTTAATGCCCGATGGGAAAAATATACCGAGTTGGCAAACAAATAAAAACCCGGCTTCTCAGTGAGGGCCAAGCGGCTCTCACTGAGGGTATCCTATCAAAAAAGAGGCAAACGATGACTGACTTAACAACAACGTATATGGGCATGACCCTCAAAAATCCGGTGGTGGCTTCGGCTTCACCCATATCTGAAACTGTGGAAGGTATTTGTCGATTAGAAGACGCCGGCGCTTCAGCCGTGGTGATGTACTCGCTATTTGAAGAACAGATCAACTATCAAAGCCAGCTTCTGGATCACTATCTCAGCTACAACATTGAGAGTTTCGCCGAGGCTTTGGACTATTATCCGGATCTGGAGAATTACAAAGTCGGGCCGGAGAGCTATTTGGAAATACTGCGTCGAGCCAAAGAGGTAACGGAGATTCCGATTATCGGCAGCTTGAACGGCGTTTCGAGCGGCGGCTGGATTGAGTACGCCAAGAAGATTGAAGAGGCCGGGGCTGATGCGCTGGAGTTGAATACCTATTTCATTCCGACCGACATCGGCATGTCCGGCACGGACGTAGAGCAGATGTACCTTGATGTTTTGCGCGATGTCAAGAGCAGCATCTCGATCCCGGTGGCGATGAAGCTGAACCCTTACTTTAGCGCCACGGCCAACATGGCCTTTCGGCTGGCCGAAGCCGGGGCCGATGCGCTGGTCATGTTCAACCGCTTTTACCAACCTGATTTCGACATCGAGAATCTGGAAGTGGTGCCCCACCTGGTCTTGAGCAACTCTAATGAAATGCGCCTGCCGCTGCGCTGGGTGGCCATTTTATACGGGCGGGTGCCGGTTGATTTCGCCATTACCACCGGCGTTCATAACCATGAAGATGTCCTTAAGGGGATGATGGCCGGAGCCAAAGTGACAATGATGGCCTCGGAACTGCTGCACCACGGCCTCGACCGGATCGACGAGATTCTGCAAGAGATGACCATCTGGATGGAAGAGCGCGAGTACACCTCGGTGGTGGAAATGCAAGGCAGTATGAGCCAGCAGTACGTGGCCGAGCCATCGGTGTTTGAGCGGGCCAACTACATGAAAATCCTCCAATCCTGGCAGTCTGATCCAACAGGTCGAATGGCTCATTTGTCAATATAAATCATACATGTTAAACTTTCTTTATGGTCCTGCTGCTCGCGTGATGTTCTATGCGTCTTGAGCCAACATTTAACGATATGGGAGCTGTCGTTTTAGAGGGGATGCGGTAGCCTGCGTAAGGGCAAGGCAGAAACTTCTATTCGGGCACCCACCTGCCGAAGGCAGGTTCAAAGGCAATTAGATTGCACACGGTTCAGCGGGATCAAGAAAAGTGCTGTCTCTTAATGAGCAGCACTTTTTTTCATGAAGTCTCAGCCAGAACTCAACAGCCCGACATCGTCTCTTCGATGAGCATATCGACCACCGCTTCCAAACTACCCGTCTCATTATAGGTACGCAGTTGTCTATCGGCGCTAGTGCCTGTTTCGAGAATGGTGTTGATATACTCAATCTCTGCGCGTGAGCCTAAATCATCGACCACACTATCGACAATTTCGAGTAATTCTTCAACCAGCAGCCGAAAAGGCACCTCTTGGCGTTTACCAAAATCGATCAATTTGCCTTGGACCCCGTTTTTGGTCGCCCGCCATTTGTTTTCGGCAATTAAGGCCTGGCGATAGATCCGCCACGATTGATTGGATTTTCTCAATTGGATCAACTTAACGACTATCGCCTGAATCACAGCCGCAATGGCAATGACTTCATCAACTTTAGTAGTACAATCACACATTCTGAATTCAAGCGTCGGGAACTTGGGGTGAGGCCGGATATCCCACCAGATTTTGGTCGGCTCCTCGATGCAGTGAGTGTTGACCAAAATATCAACGTAGCGCTCGTAATCCTGGGCCGACTCGAAATATTGCGGCAGTCCGGTGCGGGGTAGATCTTCAAAGATAACGCTGCGATAAGATTTCAAGCCGGTTGGATGGCCCAACCAAAAGGGGGAGGAGGTAGACAGCGCGAAAATATGGGGGACAAAGTAGGTCATCTGGTTCATGACATCAATGCGAAGATCGGGGTCAGGAATACCAATGTGGACGTGCATCCCGAAGATGAGCAGCCGCCGGGCCAGCATTTGCATATCCTTCTCCAACCCTTTGTACCGCTCCCGTTCGGTCACCGCTTGGTCTTTCCAGCGTGAAAAAGGGTGGGTGCCGGCAGCCACAATCCGGCGATCGTTCTCGTTGGCAATATCGCTAACGAGTCGCCGCAAGCGCGTTACTTCTTGCCGAGCCTCTTCAACATTGCGACAGACATGGCTGCCGACTTCTATTTGTGACTGAAGAAACTCCGGCTTGACTTGATCCCGAAAGACGACAGCTCCCTTATCTAACAACTCGGAAATATATGAAGTTAGATGTCGTGTTTCGGGATCAACAATTTGATATTCTTCTTCGATACCAATCGTAAAATCTTCGAGCTTCACGGCCCTCTCCTATAAAATAGTTGGCTGGATGGTTAGTCAGTTGGTTAGTCGGTTAGTCGGTTGGTTACCGCTCCCTATCCAGCCAACTATCGCTCTATCCAACTACCCAAATTGTATCAGATTTAAACGAGCAGAAATTTGGACGCATTATAACACAGGCCCACCCGCCTCCAAATATTTTGTAGCCGTGTGAGCCTGATCGCATTTGTTCGATAATTTTGATTTTGTTCTTTCCATGCTACAATCCACACTGCTTTCGCTTTGTAATTTTCTCGTAACTGTTCAATAATTCCCACATAATGCAACCTATCTATCATAGAGCTGAGAGACTATTTGTAACTCCTACCAACTCATGTAATTTAAACCAGCTCAAGGAGAGTCTACTATGGCAAAAAATCAATTTGGCCTAATCGGACTGGCGGTAATGGGCCAGAACCTGGTCCTCAATGCGGCTGACCACGGTTTCAGCGTCTCTGTTTTTAACCGCACCACGTCAAAGACCGATGAATTTATGGCCGGCGAAGCTAAAGAGAAATCGATCACCCCTACCCACAGCATAGAAAAATTTGTGGGAAGTTTGGAACGACCGCGCACCATCCAACTTATGGTCAAAGCCGGCGCGCCGGTCGATATGGTGATCGACGAGATCAAACCGTTGCTCGATCCCGGCGACATCATCATCGACGGCGGCAACTCCTTTTTTCACGACACCGAACGGCGAGCCAAAGAGCTAGAAGCCGCCAACCTGCGCTTCATCGGCATGGGCGTCTCCGGCGGCGAAGAGGGCGCCCGGCGCGGCCCTAGCCTGATGCCCGGCGGTACCCGTGAAGCCTACGGCATCATTGAGCCGCTAGTCATAGCCATCTCGGCCAAAGCGCCCGCCGACGGCGCGCCGTGCGTAACCTATATCGGGCCGGGCGGTGCGGGTCACTACGTCAAGATGGTCCACAACGGCATCGAGTACGGCGATATGCAGCTTATCGCCGAAAGCTACGCCATCCTCAAAGCCGCGCTCGATCCCTCTCCGGAGGAGTTCCACCAAATTTTCAGCGCCTGGAACGAAACCGAACTGTCCTCCTTCCTGATCGAAATCACTTCCCATATCTTCACTAAAATCGATGAAGATACCGGTCGGCCACTGGTCGATATGATTTTGGACAAAGCCGGCCAAAAAGGAACCGGCAAATGGACCAGCCAGAACGCTCTGGACATCGGCTCGGCCATTCCGACGATCACCTCAGCGGTCGATGGCCGGATTATCTCATCGATCAAAGAGGAGCGTGTGGCTGCTTCAAAAATTCTGTCCGGCCCCCAAACCCGCTACGACGGCGATCGGCAGCAGTTGATCAACGCCGTGCGGTCAGCCCTATATGCCTCGAAAATTTGCTCTTACGCCCAAGGCATGGCCCTGTTGAGAACTGCCTCGGCCGAGTACAACTACAATCTGGATTTGGCCGAAATTGCCCGTATCTGGCGGGCAGGCTGTATTATCCGGGCCGAACTGCTGGACGACATTACCAACGCCTATCGCCGCAATACCAACTTGGCCAACCTGCTGGTTGATGGACAATTTAAAGAGGCAGTTGAGAGCCGCCAGGCCGATTGGCGATTTGCGGTCAAAACGGCCATCGATTTGGGAACCCCGGTTCCAGCCATGAGCGCTTCGCTGGCCTACTTCGATGCCTATCGCTCGGCGCGGGTCTCGGCTAACCTGATCCAGGCGCAGCGAGATTATTTCGGAGCGCACACGTTTGAACGCATCGACAAACCCGGCAGCTTCCACGCCAATTGGATGGGAGAATAGTCCGTGGACCCAGTTGATTTTAACCGAAGCGGCATCCGGCAAGTGCCTGACCCCTGTGTCGTGATTATTTTTGGGGCGTCAGGCGATCTCACCCGACGTAAGTTAATGCCGTCCTTGTTTAGCCTGGTTTGCGAAAAACTACTGCCCGATCAATTTAGCGTGGTCGGCGTAGCCCGCACGGAGATGGACAACGACGGCTTTCGCCAGAAAATTAACGAAGGTATCGACAGCCACGGCCGCTTAAAACCCAAAGTTTGCGACCGCTGGGCCGACTTTGCCAAGAACATCTACTATCATCAAGGCGAATACGATGACGCTGCCACCTATGACGGCCTATGCAATCTCTTAGGCCAAATCGATCAGGAAGTCGGCGGCGGCTGCAACATTCTATTCTATCTCTCCACGCCGCCGATGCTGTACGCCCCGATCATCAGGCAGTTGGGCCAGGCCGGACTGGCCGTTGAACCGGAGGGCCACTGGCGGCGCATCATCATCGAAAAGCCGTTTGGCCACGATCTGGCTTCAGCCACGGAACTCAACCACGATGTTCATCACGTATTTCACGAGGAACAGGTTTACCGCATCGATCACTACCTGGGCAAAGAAACCGTACAGAACTTGCTGGTTTTTCGCTTTGCCAACGCTATTTTCGAACCCCTCTGGAACCGCAACTACATCGACCACGTCCAAATCACCGTCTCCGAAGAGGTCGGCCTGGGCAGCCGGGCCGGGTACTACGACACCGCCGGCGTCTTACGCGATATGTTCCAGAATCACCTGCTCCAACTCCTCACCCTGACGGCGATGGAACCACCCGCCGAATTCAATGCGACCACGCTACGGGACGAAAAGGTCAAAGTCCTCAAAGCCGTCCAGCGCATCGAACCGGATGGCGTGGGGGAATTTACCGTCAGAGGCCAATACCGGACGTATCGTGATGAAAAAGGGGTCGCCTTCAATACCAACACCGCCACCTTCGCCGCAGCCAAAATGTACATCAACAACTGGCGCTGGCGGAATGTGCCATTTTTCCTGCGCTCCGGCAAAGCGTTGGCCGGTAAAGTCACGGAGATCGCCGTTCAGTTTCGACACGTGCCTCACCTGATGTTTCCGCTGGCACCCGGCGAAGGGCTGCCGGCCAACCGGCTGGGGCTGTGTTTGCAACCCAACGAAGGCATCCTGCTTCACTTTGAAACCAAATTACCCGGCGCGGGTATGCGCACCCGTTCGGTCGATATGTCGTATCTGTACGAACAGGATTTCGGTACAAACAGCCTACCCGATGCCTATGAGCGTTTGCTCCTCGATGCCCTGCACGGCGATGCCTCGCTCTTCACCCGCAGCGATGAGATCGAACTGGCCTGGCGGCTGATCGATCCCATTATAGATGGGTGGGACAGTGAACACGCCCCGCCGCTGGCCTTTTATGAATCCGGCACGTGGGGGCCAAGTAAATCTGATGAATTCATTCGAGCTGAAAAGGGCCGCAAATGGTTTAGTATTTGTACCGAATGTTAATTAGATACAATGTTCATCTAGAGAGAGGAGGCCCATGAGCCTACATATTTTTGCCATTCAAGACGAATTGAGTGATGCTATCGCCGATTATGTCCAACAGATGTCGGCCAAAGCCATTGAAGACCACGGTCAATTTACGGTGGCGCTGTCGGGCGGATCGCTGATAAAACTCCTTAGCACCGAACTGGTCAAAGACCCGATCCGGTCGGAGATCAACTGGTCGGCCTGGCACGTTTTCTGGGCCGATGAACGTTACGTGCCGTTAGACGACGAGGACAGCAACTACCGGCTGGCCAAAGAACTGATTTTTGATCAGGTTGATATCCCCCCTGAGCAAATTTACCCTATCAATCCGGCCCTTAGACTGGCGGGGGCGGCCAGAGCCTATGCCAAAGCTGTGCGCACCATTTTGCCGCCGGATGAAAATAGGTTGCCCCGGTTTGACCTGGTGCTGCTGGGCATGGGCGAAGACGGCCATACAGCCTCGCTTTTTCCGGACCACCATCTGCTCGATGAAACCAGGCTGTGGGTGGCCCCGATTGCGGACTCGCCCAAGCCGCCCTCAATGCGCATCACGCTCACTTTGCCGGTCATCAACAATGCCAATTATGTGGCCTTCTTGGCAACCGGCGCTGGCAAAGCCGAAGCAGTGTTTCAAGCTATCGAAAAAGCCGGATCGGCTTGTCCGGTCCCGGCCGGACGCGTCCAACCGACCCACGGTCAACTCGATTGGTTTCTTGATGAAGCCGCTGCGGCTAGATTAATCGATTAACTATTTATTTTGTTTCGGAGCGACAAAGCTTGCTTTGTCATCCATAGTTGGGTCAAAGTAAACTTTGTCGCTCCAGATCGTTATTTTCAGAGGAGACAATCATGACAGAACATACAGGAGAACTAACCCATAAAGGCAAACCTGTGACCGTAATCGGTGACAAGTTAAACGTGGGGGATAAAGCCCCCAACTTTAGCTTGACGGACAACGATTGGTCAACCGTTACCCTTGATGACAGCGCCGGCAAAATCCGCCTGATTAGCGTGGTTCCTTCATTAGACACCGGCCTTTGCGATGCCCAAACTCGTCACTTTAATGAAGCGATCGCGGCTATGGGCGATAATGTGGTGGGCTATACCGTTAGCGCAGACCTACCCTATGCCCAAAAACGCTGGTGCGGCAACGCCGGCGTGGAAAATGTCATCACCCTCTCAGACCACAAGGATATGTCCTTTGGCAACGCCTACGGCACCCATTACAAAGAGCGGCGCCTTGAACGTCGCGCTGTTTTCGTTATAGATGAAGCCGGCGTAGTGCAATACGTCGAATATCTCCCCGAGATTTCCCAACCCCCCGATTATGATGCAGCGCTGGCGGTTTTGAAGAAATTGGCTAGCTAACCGCTGCCTCTGATATTAAAAAGCCCCCTTACCAAAAGGGGGCTTTTTAATGTGATGAGCAGATTAGTTCTTAAGTTGCTGCCGGTTAATGTTTAGTTGAGTCGCGATGCTCGGTATAGACATAAGCGAGTGTTTTTCGCAGTAAAACCAGAACCAAACTGAGGGTCACCAATACCAGACCGCCCAAGATGATCAGCGCGGGGCTGATGCCACTCTTTTCTCCACCGGTTTGCGGTAAGCTATTGGGCGACTCCGGTGTCGGCGCGGCGGGATCGGCGGCCATAGTATCCGATGTTGGGGTTGGTGTTGCGTTTTCGACCGTGGTCGTTACAGTAGATGTCGCTGTGATCTCGACGGTACTGGTCATCTCCGGGGTCACTGTCAACAACGGTTCAACAGTGGCATCTAAAACTTCACTCGTCGGTTCGACAGTTGGCTCATCCGTAGGTATTGTTTGTTGCTCAGGAATAGCGGCGTAGGCGACCATATCCTGCTCTGCATCGCTGGTCGATTCAAAAACCAGACCAAAGGGGAAGTAAACCGTCAATTCCTGATCGGTGTTGTTAACAATATTGAGCGTGCCTTGACCTCGATAAGGTTCATCTTCCTCAGTTGGCAAGGAAACATCCATCGCTGCAAAGTCTTCACTGCTCAGGCTAATCGAACCATCGGCTACCGCTTGGTCTAAGGACACGCCTTCGGGATCAATGGGAGCTAGCGAAGTATCGGCTGCTTGATCCAGCAGTTGTTGGGCTTCATCATGATTGACTTCACTTTGATCAAAAGCCCAACCCCCTTCAACTTGATGCCAAATGGCTAATTGGGTTTGAAGCGGGCTTGACTCGACGGTACCATCTTCAATAGCAGTTTTAAGAACTCGTAAGACATCGTCTGAAGCTCGTCCATTAGGAGTGCTTAATTGAGCGGGAAAGGCCTTGTTAACCTCTAGGCAAAATGTATCAAATTGGATTGAGGTTTCCCCCCCGGCTGGAATAGTAACACTGACTTCCTCATACTCTGACTGTTGAGCTTGAGCCATAGTCGCCGGCAGAATAAGACCAAAAAACAACAATAATAGTATTACACCGACGCCGTACTTTCGCGATTGCATTAAAATCCTCCTATTTGTTGTTATGAAGAGCCACAAAAAGAGTGGCAGTAAAAGATTTGGCTGACTAATCCAGCAAGATGTGGCCACATTTCCTTGCATAGCGTTGAACTATAACCAGTTTAAGCGCGTTTACAGCGACTAACCATACTCGTACGAGTGATTTCTTAAAATATGATAGAGCTATTTATGCCTTGTCATTTATAACTCTATCGAATGCGCGTCCAGTTCTTTCCTTACCCATCTTAACCAAAAAAAAAACAACGCCGAATAAATTCGACGTTGCTTTAGATGGTATTTTGGATTTGATGCCATCTCAATCAAACATTAGAGTAATTTACAATTGTTTCAGAGAGAAGCGGCAAGTCGCACCTTCATGCGTTAGACCCCATCGTAATATTCTTCAAAAAATTCCTTGATGGCAGTTTCCCCATTATCCGCGGCTTGTTCCCACATCTCGCGAAACTCGATGGCCAATCGCCGAGCCTCTTCCTCACCGTGCGAGCTGACATAAAAGCGTTTAGTCCATCTGTTGCGCTGACCGTCGGGGCCAAGTGGGCAAAACGCGCCCCAATATTCCTGTTTTTTGCCGGTCTGCCCATGATAAGCGTGGGTGCGAAAGACGCCGGTGCGGCCGCTGGTATTATTAGCCTGCAACTTGCCTTTCATCAAAACATAGCGGGGACAAGGATGATCGTGCTCGCGTGGTAGATACTCTCGCGTTTGACGACATTCCTTCAGGTACACCTGGGCGGCATCGCAGGCTTTTTCTGCCCCACCGTACAAATTATCACTGAACAGCTTGGAGTGATATTTTCTCGGCTCGCCGGTAGGAAAACGAACTTGCCAGCCATGCGTACCTTTTGAGGGTAAATGCTTGGGTTGATCAATCCTGATAATATAACCGTATTCTCTGCCGTTATTCTCCATAATTTCCACACTGAAACTAATTGAATTTGATGAAACAGATGAAACAAAAGTAAGTTATTGATCGCTAATGCAACCAAATAATATACAAACTTTCCGATTTTCTCAAATTTGGGAATCAGGCAGAGATTTTAGCGGCGGCGGCGCAGCACAAACTGGTACCAGAAAAAGCCGGCGATTACTACCAGACTTAAAATCCCCCAGGGTAAATCGCTCCAACCAAAGCTGTCGTTGTCATTGTCGCCGGGTTCCAGCAGCGATGGATCAGGCGTGCCGCGTGCCGCCAGTAAAGCGGCCGAGGTGGCGTCGTAGATCGACGTTGCCGTCGGTGCGAACGTGGGCTGCTCCAACGGCAGGGGCGTCGGTGTGGGGGTTATCGTGGCATCGGGTGTGGCCGACGCCGTGGGGGTTGGCGTACCCAGCCCAAAAATAGGTACTGTGGTCAGGTCGCCCTCAAATTCAACAAATTCGCCGGCCACCCAGGCCTGATCGTCCGGCCCGCCGGCAAATTCAACCAGCCACCAGTCGCCATCTTCACTGACGGCCAGGACATCGGCGGTTTCACCCTGATACAACGCGCCGACCACCGTACCGTCCAACGACGGCTCATCGCGGACATTGATGGCGTCCGTGGCTTCAATCGAGCCGGCTACGCGAGGGACGGTCGGCGTCGGGGTAATCGACTCATCCGCCGTCTCTTCCGTCGCTTCGACTACCGGCAGGCTGTCCAGGTCGCCCTCCAGTTCCACCACAATGGCGGCTACCCAGCCCCGGCCATTCGGCCCGGCCTCGAACGCGATCTCCCACCAATCGCCCGTTTGATCCGTGCCGATAACCGCCACCTCGGTGTCCTCGTCGAGCCGCCCCAGCAGGTCGGCATCAAGACTGGGATCGCTGCGTACATTCACTCCGCCCTCCGGCACAATGATCACGGCGCTCTCTGCCGGCGTTGCCGTCGCCGTGGGTTCTTCAATAACAGCCTCTTCCGTCGATGCCGCATCAACCGCTTCTTCCGATTCAGCTTCGGTCTCGCCCTCACTGGCCGCCGTAGCTTCGGTTTCGACCGGGGCCGTCTCAGGCTCGACGACAGGTACGTCCGCTACCTCACCCACAAACTCGACCACTTCGCCGGAAACCCAGCCCTGACCTTCGGGCGCGGGGGTGAACTCCACCAACCACCAATCGGCGGCCTCAGTCCGGCCGATAACCGAGGCGGTCTGGCCGGCATCCAAACGCCCGACCGTCTCAAAATCGGTGTCAGGGCCGCTCCGCACGTTGGTAATGGCCGCCGTTTCGATGTAGGGGCCATCAGGTGGCTGCGACTGCGCGGCGGCGACCTCAGCCGGAGTACTTTGGCTCTCGACCTCGCTCGCTGGTGCGCCGCTGTCCTGAGCCGGTTGAGACGCCACCTGAAGCGGAGCCGGCTCCGGCGGCGGGCTGCCGCGCAGTTCCGTCACCATTTCACGGGTAACATCAAGATAGAGATTACCGTAGCTAGCGCTCGGCTCAAGTTGGGTGCCTTCTAGCCATTCGTTAAAACTGGTAATGATCACCATATCGGGCTGGCTAGCTATAGCGCCGCGCCACGTGGTCCGCAAGTAATCGCCACCCTGACGCGACACCGCAAAAGCATTACTACGTGGCAGGTTCGTGTCGTTGTAGCCGGGCATGGCCGTCGCCACCCACAACCGATCGACCTGGTTTTCGGCTTCATAGCTGCGCACCCGGTCGCCCCACCGAGCCAATTGGTCGGCCGGCGAGCCGGCCCAGGCAATGTTGTAGAGATGGTGGCCGTCGAAAACCGACTGGTAAGCCAGGTCCGTACCTTCGGCAATCCAAACCGTGTCATGATTGGGATCGACCTGACTGCGAATGCCGGCCCAGGTCTCAACCGAATACTGCTGCTGCCGCCAGAAAAAGATGACCGGTTTGCCTTGGTATCGCAGGTAAGCCGGATGCTGAGCATGGGTGGCGATCAGGGTTCCCAACGCTTGAGAGACCGCGCCGCTGCTGCCCAAAAAGGGGCTGGTCACTTCCAAATCGACCGCCGCTTTGAAGCCTCTGGCCGCGGCAATATCGAGCAGCGTGCGAAAATTGGTTTCGGTCTGGTTGTTCTCCACCTGCGGCCCGTACCATGACTGCACCAGCGCATCGATGCCTGCGCCCTGCGCTTGGGTCACGTGTCGCTCAATCACGGCCGGATCGGTCGAATTATACGGCTGGGCCGGCAGATCAACCGATTGGCCGGAACTCCAGGTATTTTGATCGAACCAGGCGTAATAAAACGCCAACACCAGCGGCGGCTCCTGCGCCACAGCCGGTGGCGTAGCCGGTCTAAGCAGGAGAAAAATGGATAACAAAACCACAGTTAAGACGTATTTCATCAATATCTACCTAAAAGCGTTTATGACGTTGGTGAGTCATGAGCCAAAAAGTATAACATGCAAAGATATGAAATGGAAAAGTCATTGCGCTTTCCTTTGCCCAAATTATCGAATCAAGTACACTAAACTCCATAAAATTGACCCATCTCATGAGCCATGACTAGACGCAGACACAAATACATTTTTTGGGGCGTAATTGCCGCCTGTCTTTTATTTGGCTTGGGCCGTTATTTACTGACCCCGGCCATTCAAGTCTTCTCCGGCGACGTCGTCATCAACGAGTTTCTGGCCTCCAACGGGCTGGGCCTGACCGATGAGGACGGCGACTCATCCGACTGGATCGAACTGTACAACCGGGGCGACCAGCCCGTCAACCTGTCCGGCTGGTCGCTGACCGATGATCCGGACCTGCCGGAAAAATGGCCCCTGCCTAATATCACCCTGCCCGCCGGCGACTATCTGCTCGTCTTTGCTTCCGGCAAAAATCGGCACGAACTCCGACCCGGCGCTTATCTGCATACCAACTTCCGCCTGAGCAGCGACGGTGGTTTTCTAGGGTTGTATCGCGTCCTCGACCAACGATTTATCGATCAGGTCGAACCGGACTATCCTGAGCAATGGCGCGATATATCCTACGGCCGCACCGAAAATGGCGACGCCTTAGTCTATCTCGATCCGCCAACACCGGGCCGCGCCAACACCGAATCCCAGGCCTGGGCCGGGCAAGTCGCGCCGGTCGCGTTTAGCGTGACTCGGGGTTTCTTCGATTCACCCTTTACGGTTACACTGACGACGACCACGCCCGGCGCGTCGATTCGCTACACTCTCGACAGCAGCGATCCCACTTCGGACAGCGGCTTGCCCTACACCGAGCCGATAGCTATCGACACGACCTCTTTTCTCCGGGCTTTCGCGGCCAAACCGGGGCTGTTGCCCTCGGCGGCTGAAACCCACACCTACCTCTTTCTCGATGACGTCATCCGCCAGCCGGCTAATCCGCCCGGCTTTCCGGTGGGAGCCGATTACGCGATGGATGATCGGGTGGTCGATGATCCGCGCTACAGCCAAGCCATTGAACAGGCATTGCGGTCGATCCCGACGATTTCGCTGGTGTCGGATGCTAAAAATCTCGACATCTACCAAAACCCAGAGGAGCGCGGCGTGGCCTGGGAGCGCCCCATTTCAGTCGAAGTGATCGATCCGGCGGTTGAGCAGCGCAACTTTCAGGTCAACGCCGGCATTCGCATTCAGGGCGGCGTGGGCCGGGTTAAGGTTTATCCCAAACATTCGTTTCGACTCTTTTTCAAACAGGGCTATGGCTCCACCAAATTGGAGCAGCCTTTTTTCGCCGACTCGCCCGTGGAAGCGTTTGATACGTTGGTGCTACGCGGTGGCGTGAATCGGACTTTTGCCGGTTATCCCGGTTTGGGTGATCGACCGGCAGATCTACGACTGACCACCTACGCCCGCGATGAGTGGCTGCGGGCTTCGCAGATTGCGATGTCAGGCGTGGGTTCGCACGGCGCGTTTGTGCATCTGTACCTCAACGGACTGTACTGGGGGTTGTACAATGTGGTCGAGCGGCCCGACGCTTCGTTTGCTTCGGCCTATTTCGGCGGTGAGCGCGAGGATTGGTTTGTCGCCAACCATTCCGGGCCGGTCAGCGGCGACAGCCAGCGGTTCGACGCGCTGCATGCCTTGGCGCGAGAAGGTAACCTGGCCGATCCCGACAATTACGCCGCCGTGGCTGAACTGCTGGATATCGAAGAGTTCGCCGACTATCTCATCCTCAACTTTTATGCCGGCAACACTGACTGGGGGCATAACAACTGGTACGCCGCCGTCCATAATCCGGACGGGCGGGTCAAATATTTTGTCTGGGACGGCGAAAAAACCTGGTTCAACGGCGCCGACATTTACCTGGGCAAAGAAACGTTCGGTGGCCGGCGCAACCTAACCAAGCGACTAACCAAA
>ERZ795053.3214-NODE-3214-length-18785-cov-5.285691_pt1 | contig 18785 bp, 12 predicted proteins | sample MGYA00375137_ERZ795053 | MGnify/ENA primary metagenome ERZ795053 (study PRJEB30182, sample SAMN05720284) | activated sludge metagenome | isolation source: Anaerobic digester | place: Hong Kong | collected 2014-12-17 ...
CCAGGCTCAATGAAAAATTCGAATATGGCCAACCCCATCCAAACCCAAATGAGAACCCGCTTTGGTAATACCATGGATCATAATAAAATCCTGTATAAAATGGGTCATAATAGCCAAAACCAACATTTGCGCGGTAAAAGCGGTTGATCCTTGTAGCATAGTCGTAATCATAATAGTAGTAATTGTCATCACCGTTTTCCTGGTAATAATACTCGTCGGAATCTGATTCAGGGTAGTATTCCTGCGAATTATCAGAGGATTTATAGGACGATGTTTCATCAACTGGCATTGGTTCGCTTTCCGGTACCGATGATTGCTCATAATAGTTGGCTGAGGTATTGCTCCCGTAAGTGATTCCACTGGATGGAGCTACGATTTCTTCAACCTGGGTAGTGGCTTTGGGAGTGTAATACACATCATCATAGGTTGAAGCAGCATCGTAGGACACCTGGCATGCCGACAATGCAAAAACGGTTCCGATTATTACTGCAAATTTTTTCATTTTTGATACCTCCTGGATAGTTATAGGTTAGCGTTATTATTTGTTCTGTTTGATTCGGTCAATAATTTTCTATTTTTGCAACCAAATTTCATGTTAAAAAGTTTCAAAAATTATACCAAAAAGCATTATGGCAAAAGATTTTCCGACCCGTGCTGAAAATTATTCCCAATGGTACAACGATCTGGTGATTAAGGCTGATTTGGCCGAAAATTCGGCTGTCAGAGGATGTATGGTCATCAAACCCTATGGTTATGCCATTTGGGAAAAAATGCAGGCTGCGCTTGACAGGATGTTTAAAGATACTGGACATTCCAATGCCTATTTCCCGTTGTTTATTCCAAAATCCTTTTTCAGCAAAGAGGCCAGTCATGTGCAAGGTTTTGCCAAAGAGTGTGCCATAGTTACCCATTATCGGCTCAAAAATTCAGCTGATGGTAAAGAAATTGTTGTTGACGATGATGCGAAGCTGGAAGAAGAATTGATTATCAGGCCAACTTCCGAAACCATTATCTGGGATACTTACCGCAACTGGATTCAATCATACCGTGATTTACCGCTATTGATAAATCAATGGGCAAACGTAGTCAGGTGGGAGATGCGTACCCGCTTGTTTTTGCGAACTGCCGAATTTTTATGGCAGGAGGGACATACTGCACATGCAACTTCAGAGGAAGCCCTTGAAGAAGCAATGAAAATTCTTGAAATCTATGCCAATTTTGCTGAGAACTGGATGGCTGTTCCGGTGATTAAAGGTTTGAAATCTCCGAACGAACGTTTCGCAGGTGCTGTGGATACCTATTGCATTGAAGCGCTGATGCAGGATGGAAAAGCACTTCAGGCCGGTACTTCTCATTTTCTGGGGCAGAATTTTGCCAAAGCTTTTGATGTTCAGTTTTTGTCAAAGGAAAACAAGCTGGAATACGTATGGGCAACTTCATGGGGAGTGTCAACCAGGCTGATGGGAGCTCTTATTATGTCACACTCCGACGACAACGGGCTTGTTTTGCCCCCTAAACTGGCTCCGATTCAGGTCGTTATTGTTCCGATTTACAAAAATTATGACCAGCTTGCCAAAATCAGTGAAAAAGCCCTTGCAATTAAAAAAGCACTTACAGATAAAGGGATTTCGGTAAAATATGATGATCGGGATACACAAAAACCCGGCTGGAAATTCAGTGAATATGAATTTAAGGGCGTTCCCGTTAGGCTGGCTATCGGCCCCAGAGACCTCGAAAATGGAACTGTTGAGGTAGCCCGCAGGGATACACTGGAAAAAGAAATTTATCAAATGACCGACATCGAATTAAAAGTGGCTAACCTTCTCGACAAAATCCAGCAGAATCTTTTTCAGAAAGCTTATGCATTCCGTGAGGAAAATACTTTTAAAGTTGATACATGGGAGGAATTTAAGGAACAAATTGATAAAGGTGGCTTTGTTCTGGCTCATTGGGATGGAACTACCGAAACGGAGGTAAAAATTAAAGAGGAAACCAGGGCTACCATTCGAGCAATTCCTTTCAATAACAAACCTGAAAACGGTAAATGCATTCTTACCGGGCGGCCGAGTAAAGAACGGGTAATTTTTGCAAAATCCTATTAGGGTATTTTAATCAGTTTGCCTTCACCAATGCTATGATAAACAATGACTTCAGGGTCGTTCCGGAAATACACATTTCCGCGACCTTCAATTTTTACATCCAGTAATTTTACCGCACCATTAAGATACATGTCGTTCATGCTTTTCGAATTGACAAAAAGCCAGTTGCAATTGCTTTCAAGCGAGGTGATTTTTCCTGCTGCATATTGTTTGAGATAAATTGAATCACTTTTGCCGGTAATATTTATGTCGGCTGTGCCCGAGATAAAATCGAGTTCAAAGAACCGGGTGTCAAGATTCAGTTCAATGTCAGCAGATGTTTCTTCAGCCTTGAAATACAGCCTGCTTCCTTCAAAGCCTCCCTTTAAGCTGACTTTGGCATAATTCCACACAAAAACGGAATCTAATTCCGGCAGTTCTACCCTCACATCCACGGGTTTCCAGGGGTCTTTGAAAAGCTGGCACGGACTTTCGTTTCGAAGTTCCAGCGTATTCTTCACAATCAATGCCGAAATAAGCGGGATCAATTTGTGACCTGTGCTGATGGTAACCGAATATCTGTCGCCCTGTTGAATGGTGAGACGTAGGTTGTCGTAAACGGCAATATTACCGAACGGATAAAGACCTCTCAGTTCTGTTGAAGGGCTGCCCCGTCCGGTGAAACACTCATTCAAAAAATCACCCTCACAGGAGCTGAAAATGAAAATGGCCGTTAGTGCGATAATTTTGATTTTTATCATTCTTCTCATGATCAACCGTTTTGTTTTTACTTAAAAACTAAGTCCCAATACCAAAGCGAGATAATCTGCTTTTGCATAATGAGATTTCAGCGTGAGGGATGTGAAAAGATTTTTATGCAAAAAATAATTAATGCCGATTTTGTTGAAAAAGAAATCGTTTTTCTCGTCGGGATTGTAAACATAAATTCCCAGGGAAAAATTTATGGCAAAGTTCGAAAACATCCATTCATGTCCGGCAACCACGCTGTATTTCGAGAGTTTTAAAGCATTATCGTTAACCATACCGGCTTTTTTGACGATTAGTGCAGTGGATTGATCGTGCGAAGCTTCCAGACCCAGGATGTAACGATTGGTGTGATTGTAATAGCGGGTATAAGCCATTTCATAATGGAAAACTAAAAACTTTTGGCGGTAAAAGTCAGGCAGCTCTTTTTGTGCCATACCAAAAGCCAGCCGGATATTTTGCTTCCCTTTTTTGTATTGTATCGAATCCGGACTTTGAAAAGAAATTGGTTTACCGGAAAATTTGAAAGCGATACCTGCAAACCCTCCGGGTATATTAAGCCCGAAATTTGGTGACCGTGTGGTTCCGTTCGACAAATGAAGCATTGATAATCCTCCCATGAAATCGGAAATTTCGGTAAGTTTAATTTTTCCTGCCAGCTGAAAATTTACCGATGCGTTCCAATGAGAACTGATTGCTCTGTTTTTGTAATTATCTGCGGGATCATAAATCCTGGTAAAATAACCTGCTCCGAACAATACCCTGAAATCGAGCAGAAAGCGCTTTGATTTCCACAGTTCAAGGCTGACAAATGGCATAACGGAGTGCGCTTCTCCGAGCCATGGTGATCCTCCGAAATCAGAATAATGATAGGAAATCCCATAGCGTGGATATTTCCAGAGAAAAGCATTTGATGTTCGTCCTGTTGTCTGGCGAACCAGTGAAATTTCGTAAGAGGTATAAATACCATCGGTTAATGACCACATTTCAGTGTGATGCGCCATGATGGCTGATTGATGCAGTTTAGCTTCCAAAAACAGGGTGGAGAAGAATGATGATTTTTGGTTTTGTGCTTTACCGGACTGGTTAATAAACATAAGAATCCCAGCCAGCATTAACATACTGAAATTACGATTAAAACGTATCAGCCACCAGTTTCTCATCGCCACAGGAGTTAAGCAACAAAATTAGCTTTTTCCGTGAAGCGTGAAAATGGGTTATTCAAAAGAAGCAGATCAACGAAGTTTTTGAAACTTATTTCCTGCTATTTCAGGACAAATTTTTCTGATATTCTGGTTTTTCCTGTGTCTATTATGACATAATAAAGTCCCGGCGGATTTCCGGTCAGGTCAATTTCCATACGTTTCTCCGATTTAATAAAGGATTTGTAAGAAATGATCTGCCCGAAGCTGTTGTAGAAAGTTAAGCTGACATGATGGGTAATACCCTCCAGATTAAGGGTAATCACTTCATCTGCCGGATTGGGATAAAGGTTGATTTTCGGATTACTGCTTTCGTGAATGGAAGTGCAAATTGCCGCTTCAATCAGCAGTGATTCGGAAAAAGAACTTTCGCCGCAAACATTCATTGCTTTGACTTTCAATTCAACATTTCCGATGTAATCCGGTGTCCAGAGGATGGTAACCAGATTTGAATCCCCGTAAACAATACCGGCATCTTCAGGAACGAGCTGCCAAACATAGGCATGAACTTCGGGAAGCAGGGGGGTAGAATATTCATAGGTTACACCGTAATTGGTGCAAACTTCGGTTGGCCCTTCCGGTTGGGCAGGCGTAGCGGGATCATTTACGATCAGAAGCGTCATCTGATCCGAAAGGGTTTGATTATTGGCTGAGGTGGCAGATACCGAGAGCACTACCGATCCGTTTTGAATATCTTCGTCGCTGGGTGTATATACAGGTTGAAGTATGGCAGGATTATCAAATGTACCGGAACCTGTTGTTTCCCATTGTATTCCCATAAGATAGATGCCACTTGATTTGGTTTGATAAGGTTCGCCGGCACACACCATGTCGTCGCCACCGGCATTGAGGTTGCTTTCTAAAAGCTTTGGGAAGCGGATGTAGTCGAGCCATGCACAATCGTCACCTTGTGTGATGGCTCCGTCTTTTTCGTAAACCCAGCGAAGTGTATGATAACCGGGATAAATCACATAACTGACTTTTTCCCAAGGGTTGTTTCCCGAAAACTGGCCTTTGAGCAAGAAACCATCATAAAATTTCAGAAAATCATAGCCTGATTCTGAAGAAACTTTTTTATAAAACGAAATGGTGTCGTTTGCTGCAACGAATATTTCGACTTTTAGTTCACTGGTCTGATTATGGTCAATTGCGCCGGATTTGGCACAATAAACGCCTTCAAACGGATTCACTGAGGTGATTGTCCATGGTTGTTCTCCATCGGTTTGCCAGTTGATTAGTGAAAAATCGCCACTTTCAAAATCTTCAATCAGCATGCCGATTTCAAGTTGGTATTCTTTCGAAACGGAATATTCACCTGCATTAATTACGGCCTGAATAACAGCAAGGTCTCCCATCAGGGCATCAGGATCAACGGTTGCTTCGAATTCGAGGATACATTCTTCGCCGGGCTGCAGGCCGGATTGACCGGCTTGGGTTGTTTCAAGAACTAAATGTTCGTTTGAAGACAGCTCGAGCAGCAGATCCGGTGAATCAGCATGACCTGTATTTGTGATTTCAAACGAAAGAATAACATTTTCGCCCTGATCGAGCAGCCCGTTGCCATTGCCTCCTTCGCTATCATCAATGTTGAGGCCGGTAAAAGTCATCACCGGGGCATTGACATAAAATTTTATTGTCGAAATCCATGATTCAGAACCCATTGCTGCATCAACGCTGATGATCACCTGATGCTGGTCAGGAATATTACCGGCAAGAATAACCGGAAAAGCATTTTCAATAAACACGGTTTCGCCAGGTTGTATATCTCCGAATTCAACAGCAAGATAGGCAAGTGTGATATAATTGTCATTGGAGCTTAGGGTTACCACAACGCCGGTTGCAGGTTGATTTCCAAGATTTTTCATTCCAAGTCCAAGCTGCAGCATCTCTCCGGGTTCCGGAATCCCGTTGTTGTTGCCATTGGAGTCATCAATTTCGAAATAATCTGCTATCACATAAGGCTGGTCGGCAAGTACAGGAATTTCTGCTGTGTAAAGTGCTCTGTTGTGGGCAGTGATAGAGATGGTGAGCGGTTCATCGGACGAAATCATTTCAAAAAACTCAATGGTTACGCTTCCGTTTTCTCCGGTGATGGCTCTGCCGAGAAGAGTACCATTCTGGGAGATTCCGATTCGGGCTCCCGGTGCATCTGTCTCAACGAAAATATTTTCGATTCCGATGGGAAGTGCCTGAGGGTGTTCGGCAACTATCGGTACTGGCTGTTCTGTCCAGATGGGCATCGAAGGGTCCCCAAAAAGCGTTATTTCGTAAGCACACCAACGAACAACTCTTCCACTGAGGATAAAAGAGGCCGCATCCTCTTTTGATTCGTTGTTGGCAGCACCAATTTCGGGAATTGATTTTGCAAACAGTGCGTCATAAAACTTCCGGTCAAAAATTTGGGAAGCTCCGTTGGTGTTTCCCTGCGAATACCAACCATAGCGGGAGTTGGAGAGAGAAGCCACCATAGCTGTTTCCATAGTGGTAATTTTTTCGGCAAAGCAATCATTTCCCATATACCAGCCTGATGAACCCCGGTTGTCGAATGAACCGTTGTAACAACCTTGTGAATAACCGATAACAAAACCGCGTTCAATGCCGTCATTTTGTAAATTGGTTGTTGTCAGATCCCCCAGATCCATTTTCATATTGTAATCTACCGAAGAATGGCCAAGATGATTGAGCAGGTTAACCCCGACAGTGTTGAATTGCTGGAAAACCTGTTGCTTGCTCCAGTTTCCATTCATTTCATACAGTCTGTTGACCGTGAAGTTAGGGGTAACCCCTGCGGTAACGTAGCCATGATTGCTGCTTCCGTTGGCTACCTCATCTTTATATGCTCCGCCCCATGTTGACGAATCTAATGCTTCACCGATCATAAGTGCTTTTTCGATGTCTTCAACTACCGGTGCATCCTGGTATTTAATGAGTTTGTTCATCATGTTTTGCACTTCGGTATTGCTGTCGATGCTGAAACGACCAACTATAACCTCGGCAAACAGGTCTTCTTCACCGGGTTCTCCAAACCTGTTGTTGCCATTGTTGTTCCAGTTACCATCCAGGCCGGAGTAATACATATCCGAAGGGATATCATCATCCACTGTGCCATATCCTGTATCAACATAAAAACCACGGTGAGGAATAATTCGCTGTGAAGAATTCTGAGTATCGCTGTCTCCGCCGAGGATCACATAAATGACTCCTCGATTTTCGTAAAAGTCTGTAATACAATTTCTTATTTTTTCCTGATTGTCAGTTCCGGAATAATTTTCATAAATAAACTCGGTGGTAATGATTTCAGTGATATAGCCTCTTTCAGTCTTGTATGCGGCGTATTCGGTGAAGTCATCAACAAAAGTACTTTTGGTGATGATGAGCAGATCAACCTGGTCATTATCCCTGAGTGTGCTGAAAGAATAAGTGCTGGCGAGTTCCGGGTTGGAAACCAGTCTTTGCAAACGTTTCAGCGTTGTTTCATTTTGGCAGGCCGGTTGGATGATCCTGTGTTGCAAGTCAACTGTTTCGATTTCGATTTCAAGGCTTTTAATGTATTTTATCCACTTTTCAGTTGCGTTAAATATGACAGGCCGGATATTGAAAACAGCAATGGAAAAACCTCCCAGAAAATGGGTTGAAACATCCGAGAGAATTTCAGCAGGATAGTGTCCGCCGGTTTCATATACTCCGGCATTTGGTTGCGGACGATAGTCATTGGGTGCGGGAATGGAAACCGGAAACTGTCTGGCAGCCGGTACAATATTGATCCCGTTAACCGGATTGCTGTATTCGATTTCCACAATTTTGATGCCGGCAACTTCTTTGCCCTGGGGAATCAATACCTGGCCGCTGAATACAGGGAGCAAAGGATAGCCTTCATCACCCATATTTGTGCAGCCTTTTATCTGCATTTCAGTGTAGCCATCATAGCAATCAATATAAGCTGGTGAGTCGAAAGTGTAAGTAGCCTTGATGTTTTGACCTGTCAGACCGTTCATGAACAACAGGCCAAGCAGTGCGAGTTGTAAACGTAGAAACATTGTTTTGTTGATTAGTTAGTTTTATAAACTTAAGATAACTGCCGGTAAAAATACTACTATTTTGTAAAATAAAGAGGATAGTTAATGTTTTTCGGATGAAGTTGAAATAATATTCTGATGAAGAATATCTGAAACTGAACTGCAGGATATCTTATTCTCCAAAAGTTATGATTACTGTGGAATAAACCTTACTGAAGAGGCTTTGAAGGTTAACCAGACATTTTTGCCCGTCTCCAGTTTAAGTCTTTCGAAGGAATATCTTGAAATGATAACGGAAAATTCGACGCCTGCTTCTACAATTATTTCCATTCCCGGTCCTGATATCCATGCTTCAGTAATTACTCCGCTGAACTGATTTACTGCTGATGTTTCGAATGGGGTTTCAGAAAGCAGAATATCTTCACCTGGTATAGTTAGGTAACCTTCACCGCAACGATCCGTTCCGGCAAAATAAATCTTACGTCCGTTCACCCTGGCAATTTTTAATCCGGAATCGTCGGGATCGTTTGAAACCGTGCAATGAAAAAGGTTTTTGATCCCGCTGAAGCGTGCGACGAAAGCTGTTTTTGGATGTCTGAACACTTCTTTTACCGTGCCTGCCTGCACCAGTCTTCCGTTTTCTATTACTGCAACTTTATTACTCAGGCTTGCTGCTTCCGAAAAATCATGGGTTACGTGGATAATGGTTTTTCCGCTGCGGTTGATTGAACGGAGCAACCTGCCAAGCTCGGCACGCAGGTTTATATCGAGATTCGACAAGGGTTCGTCGAGCAATAGTATTTCCGGATCAGCAGCAAGGGTTCTTGCAAGTGCAACACGTTGTGATTCCCCTCCTGAAAGTGTTTCAGGATATCGATGAAGCAAATGTGATACACCGGTAAGTGTCGCAAGTGCATTGACTTTTTTCGAAATGGCAGGTCCGGATAGTTTTTTACATCGTAAAGCGTAGGCTATATTTTGATCTACTCGCAAATGCGGAAATAAGGATAAATCCTGATAAACAAGTCCGACCGGACGTTCCTGGATTTTTTGATGTACAATATTCTTCCCATTCCACAAAATCTCTCCCTGCGCTGGTTTTACCAATCCTGCAAGTACTTCGAGCAAAACAGTTTTGCCTGCTCCTGAAACTCCCAGCAGAGTGAGGTAATCGCCTTTTTCAACAGTTAGTGAAATATCGTAAAGCGAAAAATCGCCAAGGCGAAGACTGATGTTCTTAATTTCGAGCATACTGCTGATTCTTTGACAGTGAGCGCATAAGTACAAATACAGCAAGGCAGATGACAACAAATACTGCAGCAACGGGTCGTGCGTAAGAAAGACCAAAAGAGGTGAATCGTTCCCAAATCATGACGGGTGTGATCATCGGATGGTATGCGATAATAATTACTGCACCAAATTCGCTGAGGCCGCGTGCCCACATCATGATAAGACCTGAAATAACTGACCTTTTGGCAAGAGGAAGAGAAACGGTGAAAAATACTCTCCAGGGTGAAGCCCCAAGATTGAGTGCTGCCTTTTCCAACTTTTCGGGTACAGCGGCAAATCCATCCCGGGCTGCATTAATCAGAAACGGAATACTCACAAAAGACATGGCCAGAATAATACCTGCAATGCCACCAATAAACTGAATCCCGATGGATTCGCCGGCCATACCGAGCCAGGTGTCACGGCTTACAATACCAAGTATGGCAATACCAGCAGCTGAATGAGGAATCACTACCGGAAGATCAACAATCCCATTTATAATGTTCCTGCCTGGAAAATTTTTCCTCGCAAGTAAATAAGCCAGCGGCACTGCTGTAATTCCAAAAATGATGGTCGCCAGAAAAGAACTGGCAAGTGTAAGCCGGATGCTTGATAAAACTTCTCTGTCGCTTATCGTTTCTACATACTGCGATCCGGTGGTTTTCAAGAACATACCGGTGAGTGGCGCAATGATGAAAAGCAGAATCAGTCCGCTGAAAAATAAAAATACCAGATTTAGTTTCCGGCTTTTTAACATGATGTTTTTTCTGCAAAATTAAGAAAAGAGCATAATTCACAGTACACCTGTTAAGAATGCAAACCGGCATTAAATTTTTTGAGCTGTTAGCAGAATTTTTTTCAAACCGGGATTGAAAAAATTGCATAAGTTTACACTTTAAAAAAAACCGTTCTATGAAAACAAGAATAACTTTTCTTTTAATTATGTTTCTGGCATTAACCTCAAATGCAGTTGCTCAGCAGGTCATTGCTACTGCCGGCGGCTATTTTCAAAATCAGGAAATGTCGATGAGCTGGACGGTGGGAGAGCCGGTGATTGAGACATTCACGGGTGCTGAGGTGATTCTTACCCAGGGTTTTCAGCAACCCTATAATTTTTATCTTACACAACTGATTAGTGTTCCTGCCGGATGGAGCGGAATTTCCAGTTATGTTGACCCCCTGATGAAAAGTGTGGAAACAATTTTTGAACCCTTTTCGACGGATTTTATCATACTTTCGGCTCTGGATGGATATTATTATCCGGCTGGCGGCATCAACACCCTTGGCAATTGGAGTACCGAAACCGGATATCAGATCAAGGCCGCCAATGCTTTTGATATTTCTATGACAGGTGCAAAAATTACTGACCCGACAGTGGAGTTACAGACTGGCTGGAATCTTATGCCGGTGATGGTTTCCTGTGTTACGGGCATATCTGATTTATTTGCCGGAACAACAGGCTTAAAAATGGTGAAGGAAGTAGCAGGTGCTGGTGTCTTTTGGCCGGAATACAATATAGTTACTCTTTCGGAACTTGTACCCGGGAAGGCTTACTGGGTGGCAATAGAAAATAGCACAAGTGTAACTTATCCGGCATGTTCAAAAAGTAATTTTCTGCCCGGACAACCTGTACAGCCACAAAATAAATCACCCTGGAACAATCAGCATTTTACTTCTCTGTCGCATCCGGTTGCCTTTAAACCGGGCATACTCTTTTCAGCAGGTGCTGAAGCCGGCGATATCATTGGTGTTTTTTCGCCGGAAGGACTTTGCGCCGGCTTGTCTGAAATTACCGATCCTCTGGCTGGTCTGGCTGTGATTGCTTTTGCCGACGATCCTACAACACCAGAAAAAGATGGATTTGCTTATGGCGAACTGTTTCAGTTTAAACTCTACAGGTTTAAACTTAACCAGGAATTTAACCTCGTGCTATCCTATGATGAATCATTGCCAAATACAAACCAGTTTGAAGCAAATGGAATGTCGGCTGTAAATGAAATTGAATCAATAACCTATATCACGGAAGACAATCTTCAGGTGATAAGCGGGATTTTCCCAAATCCAAATGACGGGCAGTTTTCTCTTGCATTAAGTCATTGGCCGGGGAATTTACTCATCGAATTATACGATTCAAGAGGAACAGTGCTGAAAAGATTTTATCCGGGTACTAATCTGAGTGGGTCTTCCTTTCATTTTGATCTGCAGCAATTTCCCGCCGGGGTTTACTTCCTGAAACTGATTGATCGAACAATAACAGAAACGAAAAAAGTAGTCATTCACCACTTCTGATGAATGTAGTTTTCATGTCTGTCGCAAACAATTAAAGGGAAAATAAATTTTTTAAAACACAAGCTCCGAAATTTTTGCCTTTTATCCATCGGCTGAAGATTTGGGCTAAACTGATTTTCAGTACTATGGAATAAAAATAGTTTTAAAGTCCATTTTTTATTGTTTTTTGATTAAAATTGCCGAAGGTTTTTTTGAGAATAATTTGCCCGGATTGCTCGATCAATAGCCATCAATCAAAGCAAATGATTCAGTTAACATTAAGCCAATAAAAGTGAGATGAAGCAACTTTTGAAAGATCTATGGCTTGCTGTAACTCTTATTCTTGCAGCAACGGTGATTTTGTTGCTGTCCGACAGACAGCAGAGATTACAGTCGGACAGAGAGCATGCGGAAGCCTTTCCTGACATTGCCATCATGCAGATTAATTCCACTTCACTGCTCGATGCGCATGTCGAAGGGGTTATCAGCCGGCTGAAAGAAAAAGGTTATTATGCCCATGACGGAAGCAATGTACGCCGGTTCAATCCACAGGGTGATTTCAGCACAGCCAACAGCATTGCCGGGGATATTGTAAATGGCCCTTACAAAATAGTGATTACCTCAAGTACAGTTGCGATGCAGGTTTTTGCTAAAGCAAATCAGAAAGGAAAGAAAATTCATGTTTTCGGCGCAGTAACTGATCCGTTCGGAACCGGTACAGGAATTAACGGACCGGAACCAAATCAGCGTCCGGCACATATAGCTGGTATAGGTACTTTCCAACCTGTGGAAAGGGCTTTTGAAATCATAAAAGAATTGAACCCGAAGATAAAACGGGTTGGTGTGGTTTGGAATCCCGGTGAACAATGCTCGGAAGCCTGCTTATTACTGGCCAGAGCTTTTTGTAAAAGTAATGGGATTGAACTGATTGAAGCCAATGCAACCAATACATCGGAAGTGTCTGATGCCTTACGCTCACTGATTGCCAGAAATGTTGAAGCAATCTGGATTGGAGGAGATACTGTAGCAACCGCATCCATCAGAATGATTATTAATATTGCGTCAGATGCTGGTATTCCGGTTTTTACCAATGATCCATCAGACGCAGACGCCGGTGCATTGTTTGGATTGGGAGCTGATTATTTTACGGTCGGACAATTTACTGCCGACATCGCGGTAAAAATCCTTGAAGGCGCTGATCCGACTTCTTTTTCCATTAAAAATGTCCTGCCGGAATTGTTGCGTTTTAACCATGAAAGATTCAATTCTTTAAGTGGTCAATGGACGATTACCCCAAAGATAAAGGAATTGATTGAACAAAGTGATCTGAAAAATTCTTCAGGATTGAAGACTCTTGATTTTGCACTCTTGAAGGAAAAAGGAATTGAACCGGATATGGCCACCATTGAGCAGGCTGAAAGGTACCTTAATCTTTCAGTGAGAAAAAACCGGCCATCAAAAGTAGCCATCATCAATCTGGTTGAAAATCTTGTGCTGGATGAAGCTGAACAGGGTGTTTATGCTGCTTTTGATGAAAGCGGATTACAGCCGGATAAGGATTACGTCATCAAAAAATACAGTGCACAAGGCGAGATAGCCCAATTGCCACAAATAATTGATGCTGTTGTGCAGGAACATCCTGATGTGATTATTACAATCACTACGCCTGCTTTGATTGCTATTGCCAAAAAAAAGCTGAATATCCCAGTGGTCTTCACTGTTGCAAGCGATCCCTATAAACTGAATATTTTCAGGTCCGGACGACCGGATAATATTTGCGGAGTTCATGACAATCCACCGGTTGGTGAACTTTTAGATATGGCGATCATACATATTGAAGATTTAACTGCTGTCGGAATTGTTTATGATGCTGCACAAATGAATTCCTTAATTTCGGTTGAAAAGCTCCGGAAAGCAGGCAAAGAAAAAAATATTCACGTTTTTGAGGCAACAGCTTCATCAATCAACGAACTGGTAATGGCAACCCAATCTCTGATACAACGCGGTGCACAGGTAATTATCCTTTCAGCTGATAATCTTGCCTACACTGGTTTTTCCTCAATTTTTCGTGTGACACAGGCTTCTGATATCCCTGTTTATACTACCGACCCAAGTCTGGTTGAGCAGGGTGCTACAGCTGCTTATGGCGATAGTTTTTTCGAATGGGGGAAGCAATCCGGTAAAATGGCGATAAAAATACTTGCCGGCATGCCTCCTGAACATTTATCCATTACCGAAACAGTGTTCAAACAACGAATTGAACCAAAAGAGGGGAAAACGAATCCTGTTTCCGATAAGAAATTTCAATTGAGGATGGTGCTTTACAGTGAAACTGAATTTGCTGAACGCTGTAGGGATGGTTTGCTGGATGGAATAAAAAATGCAGGATTTGTCGAAAACCAGGATTATGATCTTCGCATATATAATGCCCAGGGCGACATGTCCACTTTATCAAGCATTATGAATACTGTCAAAGCTGACAGGGTGGATTTACTGATGGTTATTTCGACCCCCACTTTGCAGGCTGCATTGCGTCAGGCTGGCAGCGACACCAGAATAGTTTTCACCGGTGTGGGTGACGGAGTGAGGGCTGGAGCAGGAAACAGCGAAACTGACCACCTGCCTGATGTTACAGGAATTACCACACGTTCTCCTTTTGAAGGAATGGCTCGCATCATAAAATCTACTTTGCCATCAGCCCGACGGGTGGGAACACTTTTTACCCCGGCAGAAATCAACAGCGAATTGTACAAGAACTGGTTTAAAGAGGCATTGAAAAAAGAAGGCATTGAGCTGGTTACCGTACCCGTTACTTCAAGTGCTGACGTAGCGCAGGCTGCTGCTGAACTTTGCGGAAATAATATAGACCTGCTTTGCCAGGTGGTTGACAATCTCACCCGTCCCGGATTTGCGCTAATATCCCGAAAAGCTGCCGAAAATCAACTGCCGGTTTATGTTTTCGACAGCGATCAGATGAAACATGGCGGTGCTATTGGTCTTTCACGCGACTACTACGATGCAGGATTGGAAGCGGCTGCGTTGGCAGTGAGAGTGCTTCGGGGTGAAAGTCCTTCTTCCATTCCGTTTATGAATACCCGGTCAGAAAAATTGCTGATTAATAAAGATTTAGCAAAAAAATATAACCTGATTATCTCAAACGACCTGTGGGAAAAAGCGACAATTTTTTCCCCTGAAAAAGATTAGAAGATCATGCAGATTACCAGTGAAATCAGAGGGAAATATTTAGTTGTCAGAGCATCCGGAAGACTTGATGTGAGCTGGGCAGAGCATTTTGCCGAAACACTTCTCACACATGTAAGGCATGGCCATCATCATTTGTTGGTTGACGCCTCGGAAATCGTTTTTTTAAGCTCGGCAGGAATACGTTCTTTGATGCGGATTTATAAAGAACTGCTAACCGTTAAAGGAAGTTTTTTTGTAATTAAACCGACCACATTTGTTAAAAATACCCTGGAAACAAGTGGTTTAAGCATGTTGCTGGCAAGCGATTATCCGGAAGATTTTCCCTCATCGTCCTCATCCGGTGAAATGTCAGGCGGGACTTCAGGAGAATTATATGTATTAAAAGAAAATGCTGTGCTGGAGCTTTCAATTCCTGCTGACTGGAAACCCTGGCAAAGCGTCAAGTCCGGAATGGCAGTAGATTTGGAATTTCCCCCGGAGACTTTTGCACTGGGCATTGGTTGCCCCTCGGAAGATGTTGGTAGTCTCACAAATAGTTTTGGGGAATTTTTGGCTGTTCATGGGAATGTTGTTTATCAGCCTCCCAACGAAGACAGCCGCCCTGATTACCTTTTGGGTGAAAAGAATTTTGTTCCCAGGATGACAGCAATTCAGGCTTTGGTGTGCAAAGGAGAACTTTCGCATCTTTTTCGTTTTTCTCCGGATGAAAAAAAGTTTACTTATGAATTGGATGAATTACTGCAGATCGTGCTAAAAAGCACGAAATCAACATTTGCCGGTTTTGTTATTCTGGGTGAGGTTGAAGGTCTTGTGGGTTCTGCTCTGATCAAATCGCCTGGCCTGATGGAAAAAGAATTTGACGGGAGTTATCCCGAAGTATGCAACTGGCTTTCATTTTCAGGGGAGAGAGTGCATAGTGGTCAGCAGGCTTTGGTTTTTGGCTTGGTATCTTCTTCTCCGGAAGGGAAGAGAATTATTAATCAAAATGAAAAAGATGAGGCTTTGGCAATACATGCCCATGCTTCAGTTTTTCCTTATCGGCCACTGCAAAACGGAAAAATTGACCTGAAAACAAATCTGGAAAGATTTTTTAACGGGCCTCCGCCTCTTGCACTGTTTCATCTTGTCAATGATTCCCGGTCAGGAAACGGAGTAGGGCAGAGTTCATTTATTCGCGGTGCATGTTGGTGTGCACCGGTAAAAAGTATGGAGGGCATAGTATGAGTCTTGTAATTGGAGCTTTCACAATGGGTTTGATCCTTTCTTTGCTTTCGCTGGGAATGCTCATTAGCTTCAGGATGATAAAATTTACGGATATAACCGTTGATGGTTCAATCACGCTGGGGGCAGCACTGGCCGCTGTGCTCATAACTCAGGGCTGGTCGCCGTGGATTGCTACATTGATGGCCTTTCTGGCCGGTTCTTTGGCCGGAATGATAACCGGAATTTTACATACAAAATTTAAAATTCAAATGATCCTCGCCGGTATTCTGATGATGACAGCACTGTATTCTGTCAATCTCCGGATTATGGGCAGGAGCAATATCCCCTTGCTTGATACAGGTACCGTTTCAAGTGGAATAGAAGCTATTTTTGGAATGTCAGGGAATGAATCAGGCGGGGTGAATGTGCTCGGCTGGATCATTTCCTTCACTGACCTGGCGGTGTTTGTTCACAGTCTTTTGTTTTGCATAATTACAGGAATACTGCTGACATTATTTCTAAGGACTCACTTTGGAACAGCGCTCAGAGCAACCGGAAACAATGCCCAGATGGTTCGTGCGCAAGGAATTAATAACAACGTCATGGTTGTTTTTGGTTTGGCACTTTCCAACGGGTTGGTTGCACTTTCGGGTGCTTTGCTTGCCCAGTTCCAGGGGTTTGCCGATGTTCAGATGGGTATTGGAATGATGGTATGGGGACTGGCGAGTGTTATCATTGGTGAAGCACTGGTGGGACGCAGAAGCATAGGTTTGGCAATAACGGGAGCTGTGCTTGGGACTATACTGTTCAGATTGCTTATTGCCATTGCCCTGCGATGGGGATTAAATCCAAATGACCTGAAACTGGTAACGGCAATTTTTGTTTTTCTTGCTCTGGTCACCCCGTCATGGATGAAAAAAATCGGAGAATCATTGTTTGGAGGAACACGCCATGCTTGAAATAAAAAATATTTCGAAAACTTTTTTTCTGCATACGGTAAATGAAGTTGCTGCTTTGAAAAACATCAGCCTGAAAATTGATGAAGGAAGTTTTACCTGCATTATTGGAACAAACGGGTCGGGAAAAAGTACGTTGCTTAATGCTGTTGCGGGAAGTTTTGAGCCGGATCGGGGAGAAATAATTCTGGATGGAAACATCATTACCAAATGGCCTGAATATAAAAGAGCGTTGCATATTGGCAGGGTTTTCCAAAATCCTTTTGCCGGTACAGCTGCAGATATGACCATCGCCGAAAATATAGTACTGGCCATGCGCAGGGGACGTACCCATAATCTGAGCCGTGCAGTAACGAAAGCTGTCCGTGCTGAGATGGCAGAGCGTGTAAGCATGCTCAGGATGGGTCTCGAAACCAGGCTTGATAACCCGATAGGAACGCTTTCCGGCGGGCAGCGGCAGGCACTTACATTGCTGATGGCCACCTGGCTTAAACCAAAACTCCTGTTGCTTGACGAACATACTGCAGCACTTGATCCGAAAACTGCTGCCAAAGTTGCTGATCTTACACGATTTATCATTGAAAAAGATAAACTTACTGCATTGATGGTAACTCACTCTATGCAACAGGCCGTTGATTTGCCTGACAGGATTGTCATGATGCACAAAGGCAGCATTATAGCCGATTTCAGGGATGAAATGAAACACAGGGTGCGAATACCAGATCTCATGCGGATATTCGACCGCGTGCAAAAACGTGACTTATTCGATCAATCAGTTGCCGACATGCTGGCTGTGCAATACCTGTAATCACTTTTAAACTATTGAAACCAAACAATAGATTTGCGTTGATCACTTTTCTTTGATAATAAAAACTGACCGATTATGAAAATTATATGTATTGGCCGAAACTATGTGGAACACGCACTTGAGCTGAACAATCCGATACCTGCAGAACCGGTTTTTTTTCTTAAACCTGATACGTCGTTGATTATTCGAAACCGGCCGTTCTTTTACCCTGAATTTTCATCAAATATTCATTACGAAGTTGAACTGGTGCTGAAAATCAAAAAAAATGGAAGACATGTACATCCGGATTTTGCCCATGCTTATTTTGATGAAATTGGTATTGGTATTGACTTTACCGCAAGAGATGTTCAGGACAAACTGAAGCAAAAAGGACTTCCCTGGGAAGCAGCCAAGGCTTTTGACGGTTCTGCACCAATTGGAAATTTTATGCCGGTTAGCAGGTTTCAGGATATTAAAAATATCAGGTTCAGCCTGCATAAAAATGGTGAGATTGTGCAGGAAGGAAATTCCGGGTTAATGATGTTTGATTTCAATAGCATTCTTGTGCATGTTTCAAAATATGTAACCCTGAAAATGGGAGATTTGATTTTTACAGGCACACCGGTGGGTGTGGGGCCGGTAAAGATTGGAGATCGTCTCGAGGCATTTATTGAAGATGAACGTTTACTCAAATGTGATGTGAAATAGTAAGAAAAATTAAGATGGATACTTATCTTAATTTAAAAATGGTTATTTTTGCAACCGGTTTTTGAGCAAAAGCCCTTGTAGTTATTCCGTAGCTCAATTGTCCGCCGGTAGGCGGATGACTACGGAAGAGAAGAATTGACATCATGGCTCCGTAGCTCAATTGTCCGCCGGTTGGCGGATGACTACGGAGGAGAAGATTTAACATCATGGCTTCGTAGCTCAATTGTCCGCCGGTTGGCGGATGACTACGGAGGAGAAGATTTAACATCATGGCTCCGTAGCTCAATTGTCCGCCGGTAGGCGGATGACTACGGAAGAGAAGAATTGAC
>ERZ795053.3216-NODE-3216-length-18782-cov-23.056870_pt1 | contig 18782 bp, 8 predicted proteins | sample MGYA00375137_ERZ795053 | MGnify/ENA primary metagenome ERZ795053 (study PRJEB30182, sample SAMN05720284) | activated sludge metagenome | isolation source: Anaerobic digester | place: Hong Kong | collected 2014-12-17 ...
AGGCGCCATCCACCGCCGAGATGGTGCCGGTCGAACCGGGCGTGCTTGCCGTCACCGGGGTTCGCGCACGACCCTCGCCCATGGCGGGCGGCAGCGGCGGCGTCTATCTCACCGTGCTCAACGGCCTGGACCAGCCGCTACAACTCACGGGCATCGACGGTGTGGTTGCCGGCTCGCTGGAATTGCACGAGAGCGTCAACGATCAAGGCGTCATACGCATGGAGCCGCACCCCGAGGGGTTCCCCATCCCGGCGCGGTCCACGCTCGAGCTGAAGCCGGGCGGCAAGCACATCATGCTCATCGATCTGGCTGCACCGCTGGCGGTGGGCGATGTTTTCACGCTCACGCTCAACTTCGATAAAGCTGATCCGCTGACAATCGACGTGCCCGTCGCCGAGGACGGTGCCATGACCGACATGCACATGCCCATGCCGGCCCATGCCGACCTGGCGCCGGATGGCCCGACCCTTGCCGACCAACAGAGTGACGGCATTCACGGTTGGCTCACCAGCACGCCTGCCGAGCCGACCAGGGGCGAGGCAACCATCGATGCTTATCTCGTCGCCGATGACGGCCAGCCGATTGAGGGCGCTACAGTCACTCTTGACATCGACATGACCAACATGAGCCATGGCCAGTACCTGGTGCCGGCGGAAGCAGCGGGCGGCGGCCACTATGCCGGCAACGTCCATTTCTCCATGCCTGGGCCGTGGCGGATCATTGCCAATATCGAACGCCCCGGACAGGAAGTCATCAAGTTGCGGTTTGACTTCATGGTGAAGCGCGGCTGATTGTCTCAGGATACTTCTGAACCTTCGGTTCAAATTGACAGGCGATCTCCCGGCATGCTATAACGTCGGCACGCTTGTCATATTCTTGCCGATCACTTATGCCTGAAACGCCTGCCTCACGCCAGCGCCGCATTGTCGACCTCCTGCAGACTCACCGCACATTGACCATCCACGAACTTGTTGCGGAACTCGGGGTGTCGGCGATGACGATCCATCGCGATCTGAACCGGCTGGCGGATGCGGGCCAGGTCGCCAAAACGCGCGGCGGCGTCGCGCTGCACGGACGTTCACCCGGTTCGGCCAATGCTGTCGCCAGCGCACCAATGCTGTGCGCGACCTGCAACCATGTGGTCCCCGACCGTACGGCCTTTATCGTTCAGAGCCAACAATACGGTCTTTTGGCCGCCTGCTGCCCGCACTGCGGGTTGGTGCTGCTGGAGCGGTGCGCTCCCGATGACCTGGTGCTGGTTACCGACTTTCTCTACGGGCAGATGGTCAGCGCCGGCAGTGCCGCGTATTTGACCGGCAGCAGCGTATCGACGTGCTGCCGGCCCGGCATCCTTGCGTTCGCCAACCGCACCGATGCCGAGTGCTTTCAGCGCGGATTCGGTGGTGTGATCATGACGCTGAGCGAGGCCCAGGAGCATCTCCGCACCCGGTTGACTATCCCATAACATTGTAATTCGTGTCGCAAAGTTCGTTTGCTGTCCAAGAGGGAATCGATGGCTGACGTCAAGAATACTACCCTGCCCGTTACCGGCATGACCTGCGCCAACTGCGCAGCGACGATTGAGCGGAACATTCGCAAGTTGCCGGGCGTAGACATCGCCAACGTCAACCTTGCCAGTGAGAAACTCACGGTTACGTACGATCCAGCCGTGCTTGACGAGCACGGAATCATCGCACGCGTCGAGCGTATTGGCTACGGCGTGCCGGTCGGCAACATCGAACTGCCGATCACGGGGCTGCGCGACAATTCGGACGCGGTCGGGCTGGAGAAGCTGCTTGCGAAGCAGGCCGGCGTCCTCGCCGCCGGCGTGAGCTATGGCACCGAACGCGCCACGCTTCAGTACATCCCTGGCCAGACCACGATTGCCGAACTGGCCGCAACGATCCGCAAGGCTGGATTCGATCTCGTCCAGGCCGGCGAGGCCGAATCGATCGACGATGCCGAGGCCAGGGCGCGTACCGCCGAGGTGCAGCGCCAGCGCCGCCTGCTCATCCTGGGCCTCATCTTCACCGTGCCACTGATTATCTACAGCATGGCGCGCGACTTTGGCCTGGTCTCCTTCCCCGGCGACGAATATGCCATGTTGATTGCCGCCACCGTCGTGCAATTTGGCGTCGGCTGGCAGTACTACGTCGGCGCTGCCAAGAGCCTGCGCGCCGGCGGCGCCAATATGGATGTCTTGATTGCCCTGGGGTCGTCCGTCGCCTATTTCTTTAGCGTGGCGGTGACCTTCGGCCTCATCCCCGGCGGAATGGTCTATTACGAGACGGGCGCCGCGATCATCACCTTCATCATGCTGGGCAAGTATCTCGAAGCGCGTGCCAAGGGGCAGACCTCTGAGGCACTCAAGGCGTTGATGGGGTTGCGCCCCAAGACCGCGCACGTGCTGCGCGATGGCGTCGAAACCGAGATCGACGTGGACCAGGTCATCGTCGGCGACACGGTCATCGTCCGGCCCGGCGAGAAAGTGCCGGTCGATGGCATCATCGCCGACGGCCGCTCGGCCTTCGATGAATCGATGATCACTGGCGAGTCCATGCCCATCAGCAAAGGTCCCGGCGATGAGATCATCGGCGCCACGATCAACACCGAAGGGCTGGTGCGCTTCGAGGCAACCAAGGTCGGCCGTAACACCACCCTCGCCCAGATCGTGCGCATGGTGCAGGAGGCGCAGGGTAGCAAAGCGCCCGTGCAAAAGCTCGCCGACCAGATCAGCACCTATTTTGTCCCGGCCGTCATCGTGATCGCGCTGCTCACCTTTGCCGGCTGGATGCTGGTCACCGGCAACGTGACCAGCGCGATGATCGCCGCGGTCTCGGTGCTCGTCATCGCCTGCCCGTGTGCGCTCGGCCTGGCCACGCCGACGGCGATCATGGTGGGCACCACCAAGGGCGCCGAGAATGGCATTCTCTTCAAGAATAGCGAGACGTTGGAACGCGCCGGCCGCGTGCGCGTCGTGGTGCTGGACAAGACCGGGACCATCACGCGCGGGGAGCCGGCGGTCACCGATGTGGTGGCCGTGGCGGGCCACGCACAGAGTGATGTGCTCCGGCTGGCTGCCAGCGCCGAGCGTGGGTCAGAGCACCCGCTCGGCCAGGCGATTGCACAAGCTGGGCAAGAGCGCGGGCTGCCGTTGACGGACCCCGTTGCGTTCAAGGCGGTCAGCGGCTTTGGCATCCGCGCCACGGTCGGCGACCAGGCGGTCGTGATCGGCAACCCGCGCTTCATGGCCAACGAAGGGATTGACATTGCCGCGCTCCGGCACGATATCGATCGCCTGCAGGGCGAAGGCAAGACGGCCATGATCGTCGCCTGCCGCGCGGCGCAAAGCCAGGCGCCGGCGGAAGCCATCGGCGTGGTGGCGGTGGCTGACACCGTCAAGCCCGGTTCGCGTGAAGCCATGGCTGATTTGCACCAACTCGGTCTTGACCAGGTCATGATCACCGGCGACAACCAGAAGACCGCCGAAGCCATCGCCCGCCAGGTCGGCATCGACCGGGTGCTGGCCGAGGTGTTGCCCGGCGACAAGGCGGCGGAAGTCAAGCGCCTGCAGGGCAAGGCAGACGCTCCGGATGCGCCGCATCAGTTGGTGGCCATGGTCGGCGACGGCATCAACGATGCGCCGGCGCTGGCCCAGGCCGACGTGGGCATCGCCATCGGCACCGGCACGGATGTGGCCATGGCGGCGGCCGGCATTACCCTGATCAGCGGCGACCTGCGCGGCGTGGCGCGTGCCATCTCGCTCTCGCGCGGCACGCTACAGACGATCGTGCAGAATCTGTTCTGGGCCTTTTTCTACAATATCTGCTTGATCCCAATTGCGGCGTTGGGGTTGTTGATGCCCATGATCGCGGCCGGCGCCATGGCCTTCAGTTCGATTTTCGTCGTGACGAACAGCTTGCGCCTGCGCAGCTATGACGTGAACTCGTTTGGCGCGCCCAAGCCGATCTCGCGGCAGGTCGTGGAACTGGCGCCCCGCCTCTCCGTTGCCGCCATTTCGCTCGCCATTCTCATCGCCATCTCGATTGGCTGGCTCAATCCGGGCGGCGCCAATGCGCGCATGACCGCCGGCGGCGCCATGCAGACGGATGATGGCTCCATGTCCGCCGACGCCGCCATGGTGGGTGACCAGCCAATGGCCGGTGACGGCGCCATGGCCGATGGCGCCGCCATGACCTATACCTACCGCGCTGCCATCGCGCCGGATGCGCCGGCGCAGGCTGGCGTGCCGGTCCAGTTTGATATCAAGATTCTCGACCAATTTGATACCGTCGTGTCGGAGTATGCGTTTGAGCCTTTCGGCAAGCTGGCCACCTATGCCTACATGGGGGTCGTCGCGCGCGATCTGAGCACGCTGACCGCAACGCCGCTCTTCGTGCAGCCGAGCAGTGCCCGTGAACTGCTAGGCAACGGGATCCCACCGATGGGCATTGTCAGCGGCATGGGGGCGATGGGAGCGCCGGCTGCCGATGGTCAGCCGGCATCACCGCTAGCACCCGGCGGCGACGACCAGCCGCCGTCACCCCTTGCGGCCGGCAGCGCGCCGGCTTCGGCCGCGCCGGCCGACGACGCAAGCGGGGCCGCGATGACGGGTGGCATGGCCGGCGCCATGCAGCCGGCATCGCCCCTGGCGGCTGCGAATGAGTTGCCCTTCAACGAGCGTGTCGTGCGGCCAACCGTGACCTTCCCAGCGCCGGGGCAGTACGTCGCTTTCCTCAAGACCCAACCGCGCGGCGGCGACGAACTCCTGCTCACTGTTCCGATCACTGTCGCGGGCGTGAGCACGCCGCCCGTAGCCCTCTCGGCGGACGCGTCGCCCACCCAAGAAATCGACGGCTTGCGCATCACGTTGTTGGGCGATGACGTCTTGCGGGCCGGCCAACCGGCCATCCTTGGCTTCGATGTACGCGACGATGTGGGCCAGTCGCGCTCCGCCGACTTGGAATTGCAGTCCGGGGAGCATCTGAACTTGTACGCGATCGATGAAGCGGTAACGACCTTCCTCGTGGCCGACATGGTCGATATCAACAACATGCGCTTTTCCCTGACCTTTCCCCAACCAGGCAAGTACAAGCTTTGGTTCAGCTTCAGGAACCCGGACACGCGCCAGGCTGCCTTTGTCGTCGAAGTGCAGTAACGACGTCGCCCGCCCGAAAACGATTGGCGCAGCCGCAATCAAAGTCACGCGGAGTTTTCTGGGGAGGTGAGAGTGCGGAGCGTGACTGCCGTTACGGTAGAGCGCATCGGTCGCATGTACGCCCGATGCGTTGGGTATGCCTCGCCGGCTTGGACCGGGCATCAATTGCTTCCAGCCGGTCGTTTCGGTGGCGGAACGTGAACAGGATCCAGCGGGGACCAGCCCACTAGTTGCAGACCGGACAAAAAAGAGAACCTCGCCCTGAGAGTAGGGCGAGGTTCTCTTTTTTGCACCATCATCCAGCGCCAGTCGATGGTTGGCGCCGGATGACGTGACATCAGTTACGGGGTCGTGATGGGGAATGGCGTCAGATTGACCCAGGCGGATTGCCCGAAGTTGTTCTGCGCCATGATCCGGTAGTAATAGGTGACGCCGCGTGGCAGATTGCTTGCTGACCACGTGGTCGTGTTTGCACCACGGTTGACGCTGACAACATTGACCGTGAAGTTCGGATCGTCTGCACGCTGGATTACGAAGCGAGACTCATTGTTGGAATTGTCCGTCCAACTGAAGTTGAGTCTGACAAGGGTTCCACGGTTTGTCAGCGTTGCCGCAGCACTGAAGTTCGATGGCGCAGCAGGGGCTGGTGGCACAATTGCCGTCGCCGTGTTTGTCGGTGCCGAGACACCAATCGCATTGAAGGTGACCACGTAGTAGCTGTAGGTGCCGCCACCTACCACCGTCGTGTCGATGTAGGTCACGTTGCCGGTGTTATTTCTGGGCGGAAGTGTGGTGAGTAGGGCAAAAGCGCCACCATTGTCGCTGCGGAAGACCTGGAACCCGCTCTCAGTATTGGTGTTGTTTTGGTTGTCGCGGAAGACAAGGCGTATGCTCGGTCCGGTTGTCAACGAACCTTGGACTGTGAGAACCAGGTTGCTTGGCGCCAGCGGCAAGGGCGGGACAATCATGGTCACCGTGTTCGAAGGAGCAGAAGACCCGACTGCATTCACCGCGAACACGCGATAGCTGTACGTGTTGCCCGGAAGGATGGCCGTGTCCTTGTAGGATACGCTGTCTGCGGCAAGTGAGACGAGTACGAAGTATGCGCCTCCATTGTCACTTCGTTCGACTACATAGCCCGTCTCGTTGGTGGCGTTGTCCGTCCATGCCAGGTCTACTGAGCCCAGCGTAGCCGTCAGATTGGTCGGCGCGGCCGGAATCACAGGAGGAGCCGACGTGGTTGCAGTGACTAGATCTGACGTCGACTGGACCGTCATGCTTGGGAATTCGCTGCCATAGCCGATTTCGTTCAAGGCGACGATTCGGTACTGGTAGGTCGTACTGGGCAGGACTGTTGTGTCACTGAATGTTCGCACGCCGGTTCCGTTGACCTGGTCAAGTGGCGAAGCGATACTCACGACATTTTCCCAGGCGCCGCCAGCGGTCGATCGTTGAACAAGGTACGATGTTTCGGCGATAGAGTTGTCATTCCAGGTCAGGTTGACCACAAAGTTCACGCCTTGAACGGTAACTGTGGCAGCCAGGCCATTGGGGCGAACCGGCGGCACTGCCACCGACACCGGCCGCATCATGTCCATCTCTTCGTGCGAGAGGATGTGGCAGTGATAGACGTATTCCCACCCGAAATTGACCAGGCGGTTGAGGATCGGCGTCGTCGGGTTGCCCTGTGGGTCGACATTGTTGAAGCCCATCTGCGATCCGATGGGGCTCATCGGGCTGAGTGCGCGGATCGCATTCGGCAGTTCCCACGGCAGTTCTGGGATGATCGGCCGCAGCGCAACGATCGTGTCTTCCAGCGGGCTGACGCGGACGGTATCTTTCCAGCCAAGCTCGTTGGGCTCGGTCATCAGGATGATGTTGTCCCACGTCACCCGGTTGAGCACCTGCACGTCGTACAGATGGAAGTGGATCGGGTGCGTGTCGACGCCGTTATGGGTGATGCGCCAGATCTGCGTCCCATCCGCCATGTTCGAGATCGGTGAGATCTTGACGTCGTTGACAACCTTGCCGTTGGCATCGTAGCTGACGTCCATTCTCGGCAGGTTGGTTGCGTCGATCAGTTCCGTCGCCGGGTTGGTGTACGGGTAGAGCGTGACGTTCTGGACGCCCGGTGTCGGCGGTTGCGCTTCCACGCCCAGGTTTGCCTGCATACGGCCGAACTCGTCGAAGGTCGTCGAGTTCATCTCGTCGTGGATGGCCTTCGGTTGCAACGGCATCGACACCTTGGTGTTCTGTGAGCGCAACGTGTTGAAGCCGAACGACTGCGTGTCGTTGACGCGCACCAGGCCGTCACAGCGCTGGAGGGTGCTGCCTGGGGCATTGCAGTTGCCGCTCGTCGCAAAGGACGCGCCATAGGCCGAGTTGTAAGCCGCCTGCCCGACGATAATCGGGTGCTGGCTCGACTCGAAGACGCCGGTGCCGGCCGCGTTGTGGCGGAAGGCAGTCTGGAGCTTGGTCAGGTTGAAGGCTGGGGCAGGCGTGCCGCTGATCTTCACCTGCATGACGGTGCGCGTGTTCGGCCCGTAGCCAGGCAGAATGACCGGGGCGCCGTTCGGGCTCATGTCGGGCGAGCCGGTGTAGTAGTCGTAGGACGGCACGCGGGCCGGGAATGCTGCGGGCGCATCGTTGTAGAGAATCAGCGTCTGCCCGGCGAACTGTGCGAAGTCCACGATCACGTCGGCGCGTTCGGCCGGCGCCACCAACAGCGAGTGGAGATCCACGTTGCCCACGTCAAAGCGCGTCGGGTCGGTCACCCAGGTCGTCGGCTGTTGCCCGTCGATGACGACTGGCGCCGGCAGGAAGCCACCTTCGCTGCCGATCTGGATCCAGTCGGGACCGGCGGTCTTGATTGGCGTCGGGAAGACAACCGGGTCAGTCTGCGCCGCGGCCAGTTCGGCGGGATTCAGAGCAACCTCGGTGGCGCCGATGACCTGGCCCAGCGTGTTCACATCTGTGCTTGCGGTGCTGGCGTCGCCGATGTACCACTGCAGGTTGAAGAAGCGATCGTTTGCCGCATTCAAGATGCGCAGGCGGTACGCCTTGGGTTCCAGAGTTAACGTCGGATAGGCGACGCCATTGACGATCGGCGTGTCGTTGAACTGTTCCATACCAGCCGAGACATTCGGTGTGCCGGGGATCAGTTCCGGTTCGCAGAACGGATCGGTCTGGTACTGCCAGGTAGCCGGGTCGTCCAGATTGCACGGCACGGCCAGCGGTGTCGTGAAGTTGGTCTTCGGATCCATATTGTAGTACGGATTGGCGATAGGCCCGTAGACCGTGTTCGCGGCCGGCGGCCAGAACCACGGCCCGTACATCCAGCGGCCGTAGGCACTCATGCCGCCCGGGTCGCCGGGATTCTGCGCCGGCATATAGACATGGTGGTACCAGAAGTTGCCGTAGCCACCCCAGCGTGTCTGATCCCAACTCGGGTCCTGGCCATAGCTGGTGACGTTGCCGTCGACGTCTTGCTGGTCATATAGCTGCGTGTCCTGGGGCACGAAGGTGCGATCCTGGACAACCAGCGGGATCTGGACAGAGGGGATAGTGCCGCTGTTGACAAGTGCCTGCTCGGCGCTGTCGGTAATCAGGTAGCCTGCAGCCTCGCCGGCATAGACATTGAGACGGGTGATGCCCCACGCATGGTCGTGGTAGAACATCAGGCGAGCGCTCTGCTGGTTGGTGTAGTAGAAGGTCTGGCAGCCATCATCGGCGGCGGTACAGACATTCATATCTGGCACGTTGCCGACACTGACGCCCTGCGGGTAGGTGGCGTTCTCGCCGGCCGGCGTGATCCACTGGTGGGGCGTGCCGTCGCTGATCCACGGGGTGATGCCGCCATGCAGATGCAACGTGGCGCGATTGTCCTTGAAGCAGTCAGGAGACTTTGGCTCCTGGGTGCAGAGCGGGTTGCGGACACCGTCCGTAACCGAACCCAGATCCATGGGGGCCATATCACCATTGGGGCCCATGCCCGATCCCATCATCGTGGCGTCGACCGGCAGGAAGAGGTCGCCGGCCGCACCGGTGGGCAGCAGGTTGTGGAAGACAATGCGAACCGGCTTGTCCTTTGAGGCCACGATGGTCGGGCCAAGCCACTGCGGTGCGGTCACCGCAAAGGCCGGCTGGCCGTTGATCAGGACCGGCGTGTCCGGCAGGTTCGGGTTGACATTTGCGGTCATTAGCGGGTAGTGCTGGCTGACGCCGGCGTTTGCCGCCGTTTCGATTTGGGCGTAGCCGCGCACGAGTGTCGGCGGCAGGCTGGAGGAGAAGCGCGTGCGGTATTGCACCAGGCCGATCACATACTCGTCGGCCTCGATGCCATTGTAGACCTTGGCTTCCGGCACCGCAACGGGGATGTACTTGCCGCTCGTCGGGCAGGCGGGCGGCATGCACAGGCCAGGCAGCGGGTCGATAAACTTCTTAATACCGCCCGTCGTGATGTAGCCGGAGCCGGCTGCGGTCAGGTCGATTGATACAATACCACCGGCGCTGATCGATGCAGTCGCGGTTGCGCCGCTCCCGCTGCCAACTGCGTCAGCAACGGTCACTGCCGGCGCGGATGTGTAACCAGCGCCAAAGCTATCGACGGTGATGGATTGAAGCGAAAGCGTGGCAACGGCTTCGGCTGCGGTGAAGCCAGGACCGGCGACAATGGGATCGAAGAGCGTGCCATCGCGAATGACGACATTGGGCGCCTGCAGATAGCCGGAACCTGGGTTGTCAATCACGACGGAGTCGATTCCACCATTGGCGTCGAGCAGAGCATGTGCCTTTGCCTGCACGCCATCCGGAGCGTCAGGCAGGTCGAAATCCACCGTCGGCATTGTGTAGCCGGAGCCGCGCACGATCAGGTTCACCGCATCGACACCGCCGAACGCAGTGGCCGTGGCGCCGGTCAGGGGTGCTACGGCCGACATGTCGACCACGCTGGCAGCGATTGAGTAGGTTCGATCCTGGCTATAGACCGGGAAGCCGGCGCCGCCAACCGTAATCGTGCCGGTGGGCGCTGCCGGGGCCAGATAGCTGAGGATGTCCGTGCCACCGCCTACGTCGAGCGGGATGCCCTCGCCGTAGAAGGCGATGCGATCATTTGTGGTGACCGGAATGTTTGGCACGCTGATGCTCTCGACGACGCCTACCGGGTCTGCGGTGGACGGCACAGTCATCTCACCGCTGTCCCACGCCACCGTGTATTCATTCGGAACGCCTGTCGCCTTGAGCACATACGCATGGAACAGGTTGCCGGCGGACGGTGTGGGGCTGTTGCCATTGGTCGCCTGGTTGAAGTATTGGATTGCCTGCACCGCGCCGTTCGCAGGCATGGCTGCCTGCAACACCACCAGCACTGGGCCGAGCGTGCCTGGTGCAGTGGCAAAGTCGGTAGCGTACGCCCGCGCAGCGAGCGTGTTTCCAACCTGGACCAGGGTGCCGGCGCCGCCGCCCCCGTTCAGGGTGACGACCGGGCTGGTGTAGCCGGCGCCGGCCGTGTCCAGCCTGATGCTGGTGACGATGCCCGACTGTACCACGTTGGCGTTCGCAGAGGCGCCTGTTCCGGCTCCGGCAATCGTCACAGTGGCAGTCGTATAGCCCACACCCGGGTTGGTGACCACAATTCCTGCCAGGGCGCCGTTGGCGCCGACCGATGCAACGGCCGCTGCGCCGGAACCGTCACCACTGACGGTCACGGTGACGTCAGGCAGCGTGTAGGGACTGTTTGCCCAGTTGGGGTTCGGCCCGAAGTAGTGCGGTACCTTGGTAGTATCAGTTGCCGTAGCAGGTGGGGCGGCAGCCATCACAGTGACCGAATCTTCCAACTCTACCGACGGTAGCTCCGCTTCCGGCAGATTGATGTCCGGCGTCGGTACCACGGGCTGATCCGGCGCCGCCAATTGCGAAGCGCTGCCGTCGCCGGCAATGACCGGCAGATAGAGATGTGGGCTGGCGTCCCCCGCATCGGGGACGTCCTGCGCCACCGCCGGTGACACGGTGGTCACCAGCATAGCGAGAAGAATAACGAACGAGAGTAGTTTGCGCATCATTGGTTCCTTCCCAACTTGAATGCTCTTCGACGCAAAGCAGGACAATCCATCACGCCGATGGATAGACTTTGTGGCACTTGAATGTGTGAGGTCAGCGGTTTACTTGTGGGTTCCAGGGTGCGGCGTCCAGCATCGATATGCTTGCCCGCGGTTGAGAGAGGATGCAGACTTGTCTCGCCCCAATTGCCCCGAGGGGGACATGCCTCGCGGAGCAGGCGGCCCGTCTGGACTACACAAGAAATTGTAGTGCGGTTGCCAGTTCGTCATCTACGTGCCGACGGATGACCTGGAGTCATGCGTTCGGAGGGGGAGAAGGCATCCTCCAAAAGGAGGATATGCTGATCGATAGAATGTCGCACGAATCGATGTAAGGAGCAGGTGGCATGGCGCACACCGGCACTGCCGCACGATTGTTCGTGACCAGGCTGGACGTGAGGCCAGGGTCGGCCGCATGCTGGATGACAATTCGAGATTCGTCGTTCGAGTTATCCACCCAGGTCTGGACGATCGTGGCACGCGTGCCAGGGTTCGTCGAAAACGTGGTGCCTGAGAGTCCGTTTGAAAATTGCAATCTTGACGCAGAGACGCAAAGGCTCAGAGAAAAACACAGAGAAAAGACCTGCTTCGTTGTCGTGTATCCCCTGCGAACCTCTACATCTCTGCGTCAAATCCGGTAATTTCCAAACGGCCACTCAGAGATGGGGACGGGTCGCGTTACAGTGACCGGCTACTCAGGCGAACGTGTTCGAGCGCAACACGCCCAGGGCCTGCCGGAAGGTGTCGCGCAATTCTTGGGGTTTCCCTTTTTCGACAAACGCCCAGGCGCCGGCAGCCAACGCTCGCTCACGCACTTCGGGTCGATTATGGATGCTGAGAATGATGACCATGCATCGTGGTTGGAGATCGATGCACCGCCGCGCCGCAGCAATACCATCGATGCCCGGCATTTCCACGTCCATGATGACAAGGTCGGGGCCAAGTGAGCGGGCAAGCGCCTCGGCTTCAGCACCGTTACCGGCTTCGCCGACGACGGTGTTGTCCGCTTCGAGTTGAAGGAGCATGCGCAATCCGACGCGCACATTCGGTTGATCATCGACCAAGAGGACAGTAAAATCTTTTCGGTTACGTTGGCAAACAGCCGTCTGGGCTATCATAAGGTAGTCAATGCTTTGGATGGATCGCCGTTAGCGCACCGGCACTCCAAGAAAGTGATGATGTACTCTAAAAGATAGTCTGAAGACTCAAGAAAATACATCCTGCTTAGGAAGGATGCCAGCTCCGTCCATAGTATGAACAGGCGGGATTGTTACGACACGAACATGACAGCTACTTGTAAGGAATGTGGGCTGCAACGTTAGCCGACGTTGTGGTATTGTAGACGAGGCGTGAAGTTACCGCAGGAATACCGTATTGTGACCATTGCAGGAACGGAATCCCTCATGTCCATTCGAGTTCTCATTGTCGACGATCATGCAGTTGTGCGCCAAGGGTTACGGATCTTTCTCGATATGGAGCCAGACTTCGTCATTGTGGGCGAAGCGGCCGATGGCGCGGCTGCCGTACAGTTGGCCCGCCAACTACGCCCCGATGTGGTGTTGATGGATCTGCTGCTGCCCGTCATGGATGGCGTCACAGCTACCGGCCACATCCGCCGCGAATTGCCCGATACCGAAGTGATCGCCCTGACCAGTGTTCTGGAGAACAATTCAGTCTTTCGTGCGATCCAGGCAGGGGCGATCGGCTACCTGCTCAAGGATACCGAAGCACCGCGCCTGCGCGAGGCAATCAAAGCCGCAGCCGATGGCAAGGTGCAACTGTCGCCGGAAGCGGCAACCGTACTGCTGCGTGAGGTTCGCACCCCATCCAGTTCGGAACACCTGACCGAGCGCGAAACTGAAGTGCTGCAACTCCTGGCTGACGGCCGGTCGAACAAAGAAATTGCTCGCCAATTGCAGATCGCTGAGACCACGGTGAAAAGCCACGTGAAAAGCATCATGCAAAAGCTGGACGTCGCCAGCCGCACACAGGCGGCCCTCTACGCCGTACGCGCTGGCAAGGTGCTGTCACGCCGTGCCGATTTCGCTACATAAACGACGACCGGCACCCCCAGGTGCCATTTGATTGCACTCGCTGCGCTGTTTGTATTGTTGCCAACCGAGGGTGATTCATGCACAACTCCCCGTCTCGCACCGCGTTGCTCTACGCGCTGCTCTTTGGGCTCCTGGCTGGCTTCTGGGTTACTTTTACCCACATGGGGCCTCCCGTCTTCATGGTCATTGACGCCCACAATGTCCACCACGATGCGCCGGCTGACGCCGCTTTTGCCGCTCTGACCACTGTGCTGCTCTTCTTCCTCATGCGCTATCACTTTGCGCGTCAGGCCGAAGCCCATGAAGCACTCCGCCGTTCCCATGAAGATCTGGAGCAACGCGTCCAGCAGCGAACGCAGGCGCTGAACGACGAGCGTGAAAAGTTGCTCGGCATCCTTGACGCCATGCCTGACGGCGTTTGCATCATCAACCCGAAACACGAGATCGAGTACGCCAACCCCACGATGTTGGAGCAGTGGGGCCCCATCGACGATCGCAAGTGCTACAGCTATTTCATGGGGCGCAGCGAACCGTGCGAACAATGCCGCAAACCGGAGATTCTCGCCGGAGCTGTTGTGCGTTGGGAACGAACCTCGTCCGATGGTCAGCGCGCCTTCGAATTGGTCGGAACGTCCATTCGTGGCGTGGAAGGTGAGAACGCAACACTCCAGATTGTCCGCGACGTGACGGAACGGCAAAGCGCTGCCCGTGAGCAAGCCCGATTGCTGGAACAGATCGACGAAGAGCGGCACCTGCTGCAAGCGGTCGTCGAGAACACGCCGGCCTCCATTGCCCTCTTTGACGGCGTACACCAGCGGGTTCGGTGGGCAAATCGCCGCTACCATCAAACCCTCGACGAGCCAATGCGTTCCGGCGAGATATCCGGGCTTACCGTCGCTGATCTTTATCCGGACAATATGCGTGAAGAGATGGTACACATTTTCCAGCAGGTGCTGGATAGTGGGCGCGCCTATGTCAATCCGGAGCTTCGTTGTCAACGTCCAGGGTCCGACGGTACCTATTGGAACTGGTCGTTGTTGCCCCTCCCAGTCGATCCTGCCAGCGTACCGGATCTATTGCTCGTGGCGCATGACATTACCGATCAGGTCATGGCCCGCAAGCGTATCGAGGAGATGAGCGCTGAGGCCGAACATCGTGCCGACGAACTGCATCGCGCACACACCGAAATGAGCCACCAGGCACGTGAACTGGCGACCCTACTCGATATTTCCCACAATGTTGCCTCCACATTGCTCTCCCAGCCCTTGCTTGACGTCGTCCTGGATCAGATCAAGGTTGTGATAGACTACGGTGCCGCCACAGTCTATACGGTGGAAGGTGATGGCATCACCGCTGTTGCCTATCGTGGCCCGTTGCCCGAAGTTGAAGTGCTTGGCTTCCATATCCCCATGGCGCATGCGCCAGGTTTCAAGGAGTTACTCCAGCAACGAATTCCTGTCATCGTTGACGATATCTATGGAGACGCACCCTTCGAACGCACGCTCATGGCTGCCGCCAACGCCCATTTTTCCCACACGCTTGCGGGTACACGATCCTGGCTCGGTATCCCATTGACCGTCAAGGATCGTGTGATCGGCATGCTGCGCCTCGATCATCCCGAAGCGAATTATTTCACCGTACGTGCCGCGCAACTGGCACTTGCCATCGCCAACCAGGCCGCTGTGGCCATGGAGAACGCTCGCCTCTACGAAGAAGCGCGCAAGGTTGCGACCCTGGAAGAACGCCAGCGGATGGCGCGCGAACTGCACGATTCGGTCTCGCAGGCGCTCTATGGCATTGCGCTGGGCACCCATGCCGCGCGCGAACAACTCGAACGCGCTCCCCAGAAGCTAAGCGGCACGCTCGAATATATCCTCAATATGTCAGCCACCGCCGTCGCAGAAATGCGCGCGCTGGTCTTCGAACTACGTCCTGAATCGCTCGAGCAGGAAGGTCTCGTCGCCGCGTTGACCCGGCAAGCGGATGCCGTGAGCGCTCGCGCTGGCGTGACGATGGACCTGGCACTCTGCGAAGAGCCCAATGTGTCGCTAGATGTCAAGGAAGCGCTGTATCGCATTGCCCAGGAGTCGCTGCATAACATCGTCAAACATGCATACGCGCAGTCGGTCTCCGTCTCGTTGTGTACCGAGGGCAATCGGGTTGTGCTGGTTGTGGCCGATGATGGCCGCGGTTTCGACCCCGACGGCCGTTTTCCCGGTCATCTCGGGCTGCGCACGATGCACGAACGTGCGGTCCGCCTGGGCGGCACGCTGGAGATCGCCAGCCGGGACGGGGGTGGCTCCAAGGTGCGTGCCATCATCCCCGCCAGCCCGCCGCCGGCCGGCCAGAATGGCAGGGTTCACGACGGCGAGTTGGCTGCGCTCGCCGCTTAATGCGTGCCGCCGATGGGCTCACTTCTCGCCAGGCGGCTGGTTTGGTGTATGCTTGTCCGTCGATAGATAACAAATATCGCCCGGCTCGGTGCCGGCAACCTGACGGGAGAGCAGCCAAATGGACCCACGCGAGCGCCAGAGCCTGGCCGATAGAATGAACCAGTTGAGCTGGTATCACACCGTCGACCTCGGCGATGGCCTGCGCACGCCCGGCGCCTACGACCATAACCCCTATCTGGGCGCGTACGGGCTGCCCAAGGACCTGACCGGCTGCACGGCCCTCGACATCGGTGCGGCCAGCGGCTACTTCACCTTCGAGTTGGAAGGGCGCGGCGCGCAGGTCACCTCCACCGAACTGCCGCAATGGAAGGCGCATGATTTCGGCCCGCAGTATGCGTCGGAGATGACCGACGACGGCGCGCAGCAGTACCTGCACGACCCGTACGCGTTCGCCCACGAAGCACGCGGCTCGCACGCCCGGCGCAAGATGATCAACATCTATGACATCAACCCCGATACGGTGGGCCGCTTCGATCTCGTCTTCTGCGGCAGCGTGTTGCTGCACCTGACCGACCCGGCCCGCGCGCTCATGCGCATCCAGTCGGTCACGCAGCAGGTCGCCGTCATCGCCACGGTCGTCTATCCGCTGGCGACGCCGGAACCGCTGGCGCGCTACATGGGCGAGCCGGGCGGCTTCACCTGGTGGTACCCCAACCGCGCCGCGTTCGAGGCCATGGTGCGCAGCGCAGGCTTTGCCGGCTGGGAATGGTTCTCCGAATTCCGCCTGGACTATGCCGACGGCCAGCCCGGCCCCTACCACGGCGTCATCCGCGCCTGGAACACGCCGCAGCGCCCCGCGCTGCTCGATGACAGCGATCAGCCGCCCACCAACCTGGTCAAGGAAAAGGTCACACTCTCCGCCGGCGGTGCAGGCTGGCTCGACCCCTACAAAGAAAAAGTGCGCGGGCTTCTCGGGCGCTGACCCTCGGCCCGCAAACCTGCAAGCTCGACCCGTCGCTTGGCAGTGCGTGCCTTGTTGACACCGGCCGCGCCCCGGCGCAATAAAAGACGCTTTGGTCTGGCGCCGTCCTCTGGTATCATTGCCAAACGATTCGGCCCTCGGCAGAAGCTGCCGACGCCGTTCCCTGGCACACAGGGAGACCACCCTCTACTGATCTCAGCAACGGATGGAAGCTCGATCTATGCGCACGCATGCACACGTTGTGATCGTCGGCGCCGGCATTGCCGGTTGCAGCGCGGCCTATCACCTCGCGCAACTCGGCTGGAAGGATATCCTCGTCGTCGACAAGGGTCCGCTCTTCGAGACCGGCGGCTCGACCAGCCACGCACCCGGCCTCATCTTTCAGACCAACTACTCCAAGATGATGACGGAGTTCGCCAAATACACGGTAAAGACGCTCGAACCATTGCGCTATCAGGGTGAACAGTGTCTCTACCAGGTGGGCGGCATCGAGGTCGCCTACACGCCGGAGCGATGGGAGGAACTCAAGCGCAAGCAAGGCGTAGCCATGAGCTACGGGCTGGAGAGCCACCTGCTCACGCCGCAGGAGGTGAAGGCCAGGATTCCCATCATCGACGAGCGTGTCATCCGCGGCGGCTACTACGTGCCCACTGACAGCGACGTGCGCGGCTGGTACTGCGCGGCCGCGCTGGCCGAGCTGGCCACGGCGCAGGGCGTGGAGTTTGCAGGCAACGTCACGGTGCAGGATCTGCCGGTGCAGAATGGCCGCGTGCGCCGCGTCGTCACCGACCAGGGCGCCATCGAATGTGAGCACGTGCTGCTCTGCACCAACGTGTGGGCCTCCGTGCTGGCCGACAAGGTGGGCATCCGCTTCCCGCTGCTGGGCGTCGAACACCAGTACGCCATCACCGAGCCGCTGCCCGAACTGGCCGCCGACAAGGAGCGTTTCGTGACGCATCCGATCCTGCGCCACCAGGATTTCTCGCTCTACTACCGCCAGGTCCACGACAGCTACGGCATCGGCAACTATCGCCACAAGTCCATGCTCTTCGAAGGCGACTATGTGGGCGCGCGCGCCGAGCGTGAATTCACGCCCGAGGACTGGGAGATCTGCCAGCGGGCGAGCGAGGAACTGCTGCCGCCCATCAGGGGTAAGGGCTATATTCGCCAGTTCAATGGCTACATGGCCTTCAGCAACGACCTTTACCCCATCATCGGGCAGACGCTCGTGCGCGGGCTGTGGGCGGCGCTGGGCGTCTGGGTGACGCATTCGGGCGGCGTGGGCAAGGCCATCGCCGAATTGATGACCCACGGGGAGACCGAGTGGGACATCCGCGAGGCGGACATCAACCGCTTCCAGCCGCACGATTCCACGCGCGCCTACATGACGGCACGTGTCGACCGCCAGTACCAGGAGGTCTACGACATCATCCACCCGCTGCAGCAGATGGAGAAGCCGCGCAACGTGCGGCTGGCGCCCTTCCACCAACGGTTGGTGGAGCAGCAGGGCGTCTTCTTTGCCAGCGCCGGCTGGGAGGTGCCGCAGTGGTACGATGCGAATGCGGCGCGGCTGGAAGCGTACGGCGACCGCATCCCGCAGCGTGACGGCTGGGCGGCGCGCAACTGGTCGCGCATCCAGGGCGCCGAACACCTGGCCACGCGCGAGCGCGCCGGCCTCTTCAACCTGAGCACCTTCACCAAGATTGAGGTAAGCGGTCCCGGTGCGCTCAGCTTCCTGGAGTCGATCTGCGCCAACCGCATCGACCGGCCCGTGGGCACCGTCGTCTACACCGCGCTCTGCAACAGCCGCGGCGGCATCATGGCCGACCTCACCGTCAGCCGGCTGGAGGAGGATCGCTTCTGGATCCTGACTGGCGGCGGCGTCGGACCCCACGACCTGGCCTGGATTCGCCAGCACGCACCCACGCAGAGCGCCGTCTACATCCGCGACATGAGCGGGCAGTACACCACAGTTGGCCTGTGGGGGCCACGCGCGCGTGACATCCTGCAACCGCTCGTCGAGGAGGATATCTCCAACGATGCCTTCCCCTTCTACACCGTGCGGCCGCTGCAGATCGAGTGCGTGCCGGCGCTGGCGCT
>ERZ795053.3217-NODE-3217-length-18780-cov-8.199573_pt1 | contig 18780 bp, 21 predicted proteins | sample MGYA00375137_ERZ795053 | MGnify/ENA primary metagenome ERZ795053 (study PRJEB30182, sample SAMN05720284) | activated sludge metagenome | isolation source: Anaerobic digester | place: Hong Kong | collected 2014-12-17 ...
GCCCCGGGCCTCGGCCGCGTCCGCCGTCGCCTCGAGCGCCGCGGCCTCGGACTGGAGGCTCCAGTCGGCGAGCGCTACGGCCAAGGCGGCCTCCGAGCGGCCCGGCGCGCGGAGGAGGCCCATCGTCGCGTCGGCCGGCACGCCCGAAGCCGGATCGGCGGCGGCCTCGCGGAGGGCGGCCAGCTGCTCGAGCCTCGAGCTGGCGAAGGAGCGGCAGCCGCCCCTGGCGATAGCCGCGGCGATCGGCGGCCGCGCGCCTACGCCCTTGACGACGGCGACCGTGCCTATCCCCGCGCGGGCGCAGGCCTCGCGTACGAGGCGCGCGTTGTTCTCGATGATGCCGAGGTCGATGGATATCCGCGGGAAACGGCCATCGCCGGGAGAATCGCGTGCTTCCATCCGGCGATGGTCGCACGAACCGGCCAGCTTGGCAAGCGCGGCGCGCGCGGCCCGCGAGCCTTGCCCCGAGGGCCCCTTACGGACTAGTATTAGGTTATAGGAATATACGCGCATTCTATCGCGCGATCACGATACTCGGAGTAGCGTTTGGATATCCGTATACGGCCTAAGCCGGCCTCGGCCCTCGAGACTACCGCCCTCGTGCAGCAGACGACCCTCTGGGCCCGCGTCAAGCGGCTGCTCGGCTGGTCGGCGATGGCCTTCGACCTCGACGCCTCCGGGAAGCCGGTAGGCGATATGCTCGTCGTCGTCAGGGACGTCGGCGGAGGATCCTCGGTCGCGTACGTACCCTACGGGCCCGAGGGCCTTCCGGACGACGGCGGCCGCGGCGAATACCTGGCGGCCCTATCCGGGGAGCTGCGCGCCCACCTGCCGCCGGAGTGCATCATGACGCGCTGGGACCTGCCCTGGGAGTCGCCGTACGCGCTCGACGAGGACCGCTACGACGACGACGGCCACTGGCTCGGCGCGCCGGAGACGCGCGTCAGGGAGGCGCGCATGAACTTCGGCGTGCGCGGCGGCTCGTTGCGCAAGGCGCCGAGCGATATCCTGCCCCCTGACACGCTGATCGTCGACCTCAGGCGCGAGCCCGACGAGATCCTCGCCTCGATGCGGCCGAAGACCAGGTACAACATCGGGCTCGCCGCCAGGAGAGGCGTCGCGGTCAGGCTCGGCGGGGCCGACGACCTGTCGCTCTGGCGCGCGCTCTACGAGGATACGGCGCGTAGGAACCGTATGTCGCCGCAGCCTGACGACTATTTCTCGGCCGTGCTACGCGCCGCGCGCTCCTCGGGCGGCGCCGACCCGAAGGCCGGCGACGAGTCGATCACGATGCTCGTCGCGGAGAAAGACGGTAAGCCCCTCGCCGCGATGTTCATGTCGGTATCGGCCGACCGCGCCGCCTACCTCTACGGCGCCTCCTCGAGCGAGGACCGCAACCTGATGGCCCCGTACGCGCTTCAGTGGGCCGCGATGAACCGCGCCAGGGCGGCGGGATGCGCCAGCTACGACCTGTTCGGCGTAGCCCCGAGGCCCGATCCCGACCACCCCATGTACGGGCTGTACGTCTTCAAGTCGGGTTTCGGCGGCTCGATGCTGCACAGGCAGGGCGCCTGGGACTACGCCTACGACGGCGCCGGCTACGCGTCCTACGTAGCCTACGAAGCCGCCGGCCCGGGGTTCATCGCATGAGGAAGGCCTTGTCGTGGGCGATCCCCTTCGTCGCGGCCGCGGCCCTGCTCGCCGTCGGGATGACGGCGCTGCTCAGGACGAGCATGGAGGCGAAGGCGCTCGCCCATGAGGCGAGCCGAGCCGCCGCGGGCGTCGCGGAGTACTCCTCGAGCGTGGCCAGCCTAGACGACCCTCGCGTCGTCAGCGTGATCATCCTGTTCGCGATCCTTTCGGCGAGCGCGGCCTTCAGCTCGTCCGTGTCGGCCATCCTGCTACGGCGCCGCATATCGTCGCAGCACCTCGAGCTGCGGAAGAAGGTCCGCGAGCTCGAGGCCCTCGACGCCAGGCACAACGCGATGCTGAGCGCCCTGCCCGACCTGGTCTTCGTCTTCGACGCCGAGGGCCGTTTCGTCGACTACCTCCAGAGCGCAATAAGCACCCTGGCGGTGCCTCCCGAGCGCTTCATCGGCAAGACCATAGCCGAGGTCTTCGGCGACCCCGAGCTCGACGCTAGGATGAGAGAGGCCATCCATCGGGCGCTAGCCGGGCAGGGTCCCCAGGTTTTCGAGTACACGCTCGACGGGATAGAACCGAACGAGCGCTGGGAGGCCCGGCTGGTCAAGGCGACCGAAGGCACCGTTCTCAGCATCGACCGCGACGTGACCCAGCGTCGCCGCGCGGAGAAGGAACTCGAGTCGTCGCTCCTCGAGAAGGAAGCCCTGCTCAAGGAGATCCATCACCGGGTCAAGAACAACCTGCAGATCGTCTCGAGCCTACTGTCGATGCAGTCCGCCAAGGCGCGCGACGAGTACGACAGGCGGCTGTTCATCGACAGCCAGAGCCAGATCAGGGCGATGGCCTCGGTCCACGACCAGCTCTACCGCTCGAGCGACTTCTCGTCGATAGCCGGCGGAGCCTACCTGGCCGACCTGGTATCGGGGCTCGAGGCGAGCTGGGCGAGGCCGGGCATCTGGGTGCGCGCCTCGTTCGAGTCGGGCGACGAAGGGCTCGAGCTCGACCTGGAGCGGGCGGTGCCGATTGGGCTCATCGTCAACGAGCTTGTGACGAACGCGTATAAGTACGCCTTCGAGGGACGGCATTCCGGGTCGATACGGGCGAGCCTGGTGAAGCATGACGACGGGAGCCTGGTAGTATCGGTCAGCGACGACGGCAAGGGCCTGCCCGAGGGCTTCGACGCGACGATCGGCGACGGCGGCATGGGCTACACCATCATCAACGCGCTCGTCATGCAGCTCGGCGGCCGGCTCGAGGCCGGCTCGCCGGACGGCGGCTCGCCGCAAAGCAGCGGCACCGTCGTATCGGTGTTCGTGCCGCCGCCCCGAGGCGATCCGCCTCGAGGCGAGCCGCCGAGGAAGCGGGATCAGCCGTAGCTATGCAGGCCGGGCAGCAGGTAGTTGACGCCGAAGAACGTGAAGACCGTGCAGATGAAGCCGACGACGGCCAGCAGCGACGGCACGGCGTCCTTGCGCCTCATCACGAGGCGCACGTGCAGGTACGCGGTATAGACGAGCCAGGTGACGAGGGCCCAGGTCTCCTTGGGGTCCCAGCTCCACCAGCGCCCCCAGGCCTGCTCGGCCCAGATAGCCCCGAAGACCAGGGCGCCGGCGGTGAAGAACGGGTAGCCGACGGCTATCGCGGTGTAGGTCAGGCGATCGAGCTCGAGCCTGCGATCGCCGTCCTTGACCGAGAGGAAAATCAGCGCCGTCACGAAGCTGACGACGAAGAAGGCCTCGCCGACGAAGGTGAAGCTGACGTGCAGGATCAGCCAGCCGGAACGCAGCGCCGGGATCGGCGGTAGCGCCTCCTTGGGGATCAGCGGCGAGCTGGCGACGGCGAGCATGACGACGGACAGCATCGTAGCGCCGAAGACGACGCCCGGCCGGTATTGCAGGCGCCGCTGGCGGCCGTAGACGAACGAGACGACGCATACGACGGCCGCCCAGAACGCCAGCGACTCGTAGGTGCTCGTCAGCGCGATGAAGCCGATACGGACGCTGCGCATCGCGATCACGGCAAGCAGCGCCGCGGCGGACGCGAGCATCAGCGCCGGCGCGACCTTGTCCGGCTTGGCCGGCCGCTTGAACAGGAAGAACACCTGCAGCGCCGCCGAGGCGAGCAATGCCGCGAACGCGCCGTTCGCCAGCCAGGTATCGACTATCATACGCCCTCCTTGAGCTTCTGAGCGAAGGTCCAGGTCGTGCCGACGGCTATCAGGGCCATGGCGACGAGGACCAGGGGGAAACCGGGGTCGGACACCGCCTCGATGCCGGCGGCGTAGCGGCCGCGCAGGCCCAGCACGGTCAGTTCGCCGACCGCCTCGCCCGGCGAGGCCTTGACGGTGCGCCCGTCGGCTCCCGACGAGACCCGCAGCACGGCGCGCGAGCCGTCCTGGTCGGGCGCCATGAAGAAATACGTAGAGTCGCCGACGACGAGATCCTCGCCCTGGGACAGCAGGTACTCCTCGCCGCCGGGGCCGCCGAGGGCCAGCGCCGCCACCTCCTGGTAGCTGGCCTGGTAGAAGGTCAGGCGGCCGTAGCGCAGCGGGTCGTTCACCCGGAGCTCGACGCCCTCCTCTACCGGCCGCCCGTCCTTCTCTATCGATACGACCGATACCCAGTCCTTCGGGCGGCCGTCCTCGTAGCGGTCGAAGCGGAAATCGTCCAGGCGCATCACCGCGCCGTCAGGCAGGTTGACGCCGTCGCCCGGAGCGAGCGTGACGGAGCCCTGCTGATGCCCTGAGAACGACCAGACGCTGCCGATGACCAGGGCCATCAGCCCGAGGTGCAGCACGTCCGGCCCGTGACGCCGCCCCTTCTTCTTGCGCAGCTCGCGGACCAGGCGCTTGACCGTGCAGGCAGACAGGTTGGCGAAGAACAGGAAGGCCGGGATGATGAACAGTATCGACCCGAAGAACGAGCCGAACCCGGTCTGCACGACCAGCTGAGCGACGATCCTCGAGTACATCTCCCGGTACGCGTCGTCGGACAGCCCCTGCGGCACTATCGTGGCCAGCACGCAGGTCACGGCCAAGTACGCGATCAGGCCTATGGCCAGCCGCATCGAGGTGATCCAATCCAGGAATTTCTTCACGTCTGCCCGCCTCCGAACGTAGATAATGGCGGCTAGGGCCGCGGATACTATCCCGGCGGGCCGCCTCGAACCCGGCATGCGAGACTACGGTCTGGAAGCGCTTTTGTCAACTTTACTAGAATAATAATATATTGCTATTCTTTTATATATTTACAAGGGAATCACGCTCTTGTATGCTTATAGTGCGGTCTATCGAACCGCCGAGGCCGTCGGCCCGCACTATAACTCGCAAGGAGGTTCCACAGTGAATAAGGCGACCTCGAGGCGAGCCATGCTGATGATCGCGTTCTTCGGCGCGGGGGCGCTCACCGTACACGCTACGGGCTCGAGCTGCCTCTCCTGCCATACGGACCCGGCCACCATGCAGAAGCTAGTCGTACCGCCCTCGGGCGAATCCGCCGAAGGCGAAGGGTGAGCGGGAACTCCTCCCCCGGTTCGGGCGGATTATTACATGGGGTACGTGGTATCCCAGGACGTTCTCGATAGCGACCCTCATTTCTATCTCGGTTGTACCGACTGCCACAGCGGCGACTCGACCAAGGCGACCCAGGCGGAGGCCCATAAGGGACTCGTGGCCAGGCCGTCCGACGACCCGGTAGCGAGCTGCGGCCAGTGCCACGAGGAGACCGCCAAGACCTATACGCTGTCCCTCCACTACACGGCGGCGGGCATGAAGCACGGCGTCTCTCCCCGGTTCGACGACAAGGGCAAGCAGCTGTTCGATACTAAGGTATTCGAGCAGTCGTGCCGAAGCTGCCACGCCTCGTGCGGCGACTGCCACGTGCAGAGCCCCGTCGTCTCCGGCGTCAACTCCGGCCTGCTCGACGGGCACCGCTTCGTCAAGAAGGCGGAGGACAAGACCTGCGCGCTCTGCCACGGAGGCCGCGTGTGGCCGGAGTTCACCGGCGACTACGGCGGCACCCCCGACGTGCACTACCGCAAGGGCATGACCTGCTCGGACTGCCACGGTCCGGTCCAGTTCCACGGCGACGGCAACGCGTACGAGAGCCGCAAGGACGTACCGGTCAAGCCGCTGTGCGCCGACTGCCACGACGCGGCGACGATGGGCAAGGCCTCGACGCAGGAGACCCACGCGACCCACGCCGAGACCGTCTCGTGCTCGGCCTGCCACACCGCGAGCGCGTACCGCCAGTGCTCTGACTGCCACGTCGGAAGCGGCGCGACCGCCAGCCCGGCCATCGTCCTCGGGCATAGCCCGCGCGAGGAAGGCAGGCTGACGACGCTCAGGCTGATCCCGACCGTCCGCGACACGTTCAAGCCGGCGGGCATAGCCATGCCGAACTACGACGCGCTGCCGAACTACTGGGACACGGTGCCCCACAACGTGGCCAAGCGTACCGACCGGACGCGCGACTGCAACACCTGCCACGAGGAAGGCCTGTACTACCTCGAGGCCGAGCGGCTCCCGAAGGGCGGCTCGACGAAGAACCTGGAACTCGTGCCCTGACGGGCATGCAGCACATGTAAGGAGTATTCGATGAAGAAGGCTATCCTGATCCTGCTGGCCGTGGCGCTCGTAGCCCCGGCCTTCGCCCGCGACGTCGACGCGATAGTCGACGTCGCCTGGCTCGAGGCCAACCTGTCCAAGCCCGGCCTCGTCATAGTCGACGTGCGCAAGATCGACGAGTACAAGGCCGGCCACGTGCCCGGCGCCGTCAACCTGCTCGGCATGTACGTCGCCAAGGACGGCAAGTCGAACGAGGTGCCCGAGGCCGACGACCTGTCGGAGATCATCGCCGAGGCCGGCATCGACGAGAAGTCGACCGTCGTCGTCGTCGAGTCGGGCGGCGCCCGCTTCGCCTGGGCGACCAGGGTCGCCTGGACCCTCGTCTACGCCGGCGTGCCGAACGTTACGATCCTCGACGGCGGCTACGAGGAATGGGTCAAGGCCGGCAAGGCCGTGACCACCGGCTTCGAGTCCAAGGACGAGACCGACTTCCAGGTCAAGTTCGTCGACTCCTACCTGGCCACCGAGGACTACCTCGTCAAGAACGTCAAGAAGGCGCAGATCGTCGATACGCGCGCCTACGACACGTACTTCGGCGTCTCGAAGCAGGCCTTCGTCGAGCAGTACGGACACATCCCCGGCGCCTACTCGCTGCCCGCCGCCTGGATCACCGTGAACGGGCTCGTCCGCCCGAAGGCGGAGCTCGAGGCCCTCGTCGCGGGGCTTAAGCTGTCGCCCAAGAAGGATACCATCGTCCACTGCGACTCGGGCGTGCTCGCCACGGCCTGGTGGTGGATACTGACCCAGCAGCTCGGCTGGACCAAGGTCGGCTCGCACGACGGCTCGGCCCAGGAGATATCGAGGGATCCGTCCGTCACGTTCGTCAAGGGCGTCTGGCGCTAAGGAGTTCCCTACGCAGGGCTCGGCCGCCCCCGAACGGGGGCGGCTTTTTTATCGGTCCATCGTCGTCCTTACGAACTCGACCACGGCGGCCTCGATCTCGTCGCGGACCTTCCTGACGCGCTCCATAACCTCGTCGTCGCTGCCTACAAACGACGAGGGATCGTCGAAGGGCCAGTGGCGGCGCTCGGCGAGTCCGGGGAAGACGGGGCAGCGCTCGGCCGCCTCCTTCGAGCAGACCGTGACGACGACGTCGTAGGAACGCCCAGAGTCGCGCAGGTCGAAGACGCTCTTGGTAGAATTGCCCGATATGTCGATGCCGGCCTCGGCCATCGCCCTGACGACGTAGGGGTTGAGCTTCCCCGGCTCGAGGCCGGCGCTCTCCGCTGCGAAGCGGCCGCCGCCGCGCTTCTTGAGGAAGGCCTCGGCCATCTGGCTGCGGGCCGAGTTATGGACGCACAGGAACAGGACGCGGGTCACCGGGCGTTCCCGACCGAGGGCGCGAAGCGGCCCCTGGTAGCCCTGGCGACGCGTACGAGGCTGAGCATCACCGGCACCTCGACGAGGACGCCCACCACCGTGGCGAGCGCGGCCCCGGACGACAGCCCGAACAAGCTGACGGCTACCGCCACGGCCAGCTCGAAGAAATTCGACGCGCCGATCAGGCCGGCCGGGGCGGCGACCTCGTACGGCACCCGGAGCGCGCGGGCGGCCCCGTAGCCGATGAAGAAGATCAGGTAGGTCTGCAGCACGAGCGGCACGGCGATCAATACGATGGCCAGCGGGTTGGCCAGGATCACGCGGCCCTGGAACGCGAACAGTATCACGAGGGTCAGGAGGAGGCCCGCCTCGGTGACGCCGTCGAAGCGCTTGCAGAAGACGTTCTCGAACCAGTCCTTGCCGCGGCGGGCGACGAGGCGGCTCCGGGTCAGGGCGCCGGCCCCGAGCGGGATGACGACGAACAGGCCGACCGACAGGAAGAGGGTATCCCAGGGCACCCGCACGTCGCTGACGCCGAGCAGGAAGGCGACTATCGGCGCGAAGGCGAACAGTATGACGAGGTCGTTGACGGCTACCTGGACCACGGTGTAGCCGGGATCGCCGTCGGCCAGGTACGACCAGACGAACACCATGGCGGTGCAGGGCGCCGCTCCGAGCAGCACCGCGCCCGATAGGTACTCGGCGGCGAGGCCGGCCGGAATCAGCGGCCTGAAGACGACCTTCAGGAAGAAGGCCGCGATCAGGTACATCGTGAACGGCTTGACGAGCCAGTTGACGACGAGGGTGATGACGAGGCCCTTCGGCCGCTTGCCGGCGTTCCTGACGCTCGCGAAGTCGACCTTGAGCATCATCGGGTAGATCATCAGCCAGATCAGCAGCGCCACCGGTATCGAGACTCTCGCGTACTCGAACCGGCCCAGGAAGGCCGGCACGCCAGGCAGGAAATGCCCGACGGCCACGCCGAGCGCTATGCACAGGGCCACCCAGAGCGACAGGTACTTGGCGAAGACGCCGATACCGGGTTTCCGTACGTCGTTCATGCTCTCTCCTTGACTATGCCCTGGTTACGCCCAGGCCCCGAAGGCCATGCCCGCTACGGTCGACAGGGCGACGACGAGCGCCACGTAGGTAGCCGTCTTCTTCCAGCCCAGCTCGCCGCCTATCACCAGGATAGACGGCAGCGACAGGCTCGGCCCGGCGAGCAGCAGCGCGAGGGCCGGCCCCTCGCCCATGCCTGCGCCGAGGAGTCCCTGTATTATAGGTATCTCGGTCAGCGTGGCGAAGTACATGAGGGCGCCGGACAGCGCGGCGAAGAAGTTGGCGAACAGCGAGTTGCCGCCGAGGAGGCCAGCGATCCAGGCGCTCGGTATAAGCGCGTCGTGACCGGGCCGCCCGAGGAGGAAGCCCGCGACGAGCACGCCGCCGAACAGCAGGGGCAGGATCTGCAGCGAGAAGTCCCGCGTCGCGACGACCCACTCGATCCGCTCTTCCTTATTGAACCACCGGACGACGGTATACACGAGGACCAGGGCGAAGGCGCCGGTGATCCAGTACTTCGCGCGGTAGATCGCGTCCCAGCCGGCGCTGCCGCCCTTGGAGTCGGCCCAGTTCACGAACACGAGTATGCCTATCATGCTCGCCATGTAGACGATCATCTGCCCGAGGCCGCGCGCCGGCTTCTCGTCGGGAGCGGCGAATAGGCGGGCGTCGGCGCCGCGCTTCGCGTCGTCCTTGCGGAAGATGAACGCCATGGCGAGGCCGATGATTATGGAGAACACGACGGCGCCGGCGGCGCGGGCGGCGCCGAGACGCCAGCCGAAGACCTTAGCCGACAATACGATGGCGAGTATGTTTATGGCCGGCCCGGAATACAGGAAGGCGACCGCCGGCCCCAGGCCGGCGCCCTTCTTGTAGATCCCCTTGAAGATCGGCAAGACCGTGCAGGAACAGACCGCGAGAATGGCTCCTGATACCGAGGCGACGCCGTAGGCGGTATAGCGATTGGCGTCGGGCCCGAGGTAACGCATGACGGCCCGCTGGTTCAGGAACACGGTGATGGCGCCGGCTATGAACATCGCAGGCACCAGGCACAGGAGCACGTGCTGCCTGGCGTATTCGCCCAACATCATGAAGGCCTCGTTCGTCGCGCCGAGCACACGAGAGGCGCCCCAGGGCACGAAGTACGCGGCCAGGAAGACGCCGAAGACGACGAGCAGCTTCCCGTTAGGCGTTAGTTCCTTGGAGCTCATGCCCTGACCTCGGCGGCGACTCGCTCCGACACCACCTCGATCAGTTCGCCCGTGATCGCGGTCTTGCCCTTCTCCACGCCGTAGTCGGTCATGACGAAGTGCCTGAACGGCAGGCCGTTCTTCTCGAAGATCCTCTTGCCGCAGGCGACCTTGCAGCCGTCTATGACGACGTTGGCCGTCGCGCCGCGGGCCGACTCGATGAAACCGGATAGGCCGGCGCCCATCGCGGCGAGGCAGGTGCTCGAGCCGACGCCGCTCCGGCTCAGGGCGCGCATCACCTGGTCGGCTAGCAGGCCGGTATTGGCGGCGCCGGAACAGGCGTAGATCAGGTTCGTCTCGCGCTCGTCGTCGCACGAGCAGCCGCAATCACAGGGCATGGTACTTGCTTCCCTTGAGGTACGCGGCGACCTGGTCCTTCGTCAGCACCTTGCCGACGCTCTTGACCTCGCCGTCTATCGCGAGCGCCGGCGTCATCATCACGCCCATCTCCATGATGTCGTCGGTGTCGGTCACCTTGACGATCTCCGCGTCTACGCCGAGCTCGGCGACCGCCTCGCGGGCGTGCTGCTCGAGTAGCTTGCACTTGGGGCAACCGGAGCCGAGTATCTGTACCTTCATCGTATCCTCCCGTTTGTTGCAAATTATGGAAACCTTGCAAAGGAATGTCAAGCGTCAACTTGACAAATGTTTCTAAACATTGCAACATCAGATCATGGACGAATTCGACGCCTATAGGTACGAGCCGCGTACCGAGATGTTCAAGGCCTTGGCCAATCCGATGAGGCTACGTATGCTCGAGAGGCTCAGGGATCGTCCCTGGTGCGTCTGCGAGCTGGCCGCGAGCGTCGGCGTCGACAAGTCGGTGGCGTCGAAGCACCTGTCGCAGCTCAAGGCCGCGGGCCTCGTCGACGACGAGCGGCGCGGCACCCTCGTAGAGTACCGGCTCGTCGCGCCCTGCGTGCTCGATATGGCGGAGTGCGCCGAGCGGGCGATACTCGCCGAGAGGCGCCGACGGCTCGAGGCGATGGAAGCCGGACCTGGCTCCGGCGAGCTACAGCGGCCGTAGTTTCCCTGGCGCGGCCTCCCGGATCAGCGCCCTCGCGAGGGCCAGTACCGGGTCGACGAGCGGCGCGCCGAGGAATTCCGTCCCGCCGAGCGCGAGCGGCAGCTCGGTGCACGCGAGGATGACGGCCTCGGCGCCGGCCCTGACGAGCTCGGCGGCCATGGCCGACACCGTCTCGGCCGCCCGCGCCGTTACCGGGCTCGCGGCCTTGATGCCCCATTCCCTATCGTAGATAGCCCCGTGGAGCAGCTCCTGGCTATCCTCCGAGACGTAGACGGCCTCGCAGCCGGCCCGCGCTAGCAGGTCGGTATAGACTCCCGAAAGCCTCGTGCCGGTCGTCGACAGTACGCCGACGTTCACGCCGCGGACCGCTCGAGGAAGCCGGGCCTCGAGGAGCCGTACCGTCTCCTCGAGCATGTGGACGATACGTATGCCCGGCGCCCTGGCGCCCGCCTCCGCGGCGAAGCGATCGAAGATGGCGGGAGCGTGGAAGGTGTTGCACGGCACGCCGCCGACCGCGGGGCGTCCGCCGAGCGCCCTGGCGGCGTCCTCGAATACCGCGGCCATGCCGGCCGCCGGGTCGGCCGTAGGAGCCTCGCCGCGGGCCAGGGCCAGGAGGTAGGCCGTCCTGTCGGGCACGTCGGCGGAGCGGGAATAGTGGTACACCGACAGGTGGGACTGGTCGCTGCCGTCGGTCAGGGTGTTCTCGACGATCTTCGCGTGCAGCGCCACGCCGGCCATCGGCCCCACCCCGCCGCCTATGACTATAGACTTTTCCGATCCCATAGCCGCCTCCTAGAAAAAACCGGACGCCCTCTCGGGCGCCCGGTCACTATACGCTTACTAGCGACTCAGCGTAAGGCTATCACTTGCCCCACTTGGCCAGGTCTAGCTCTTTCTCGCTCTTGGCGACGATGGCCGTGCCGGTGATGTCGCCGGCGACGTTCAGCGCGGTGCGGCCCATGTCGAGCAGGGCGTCGATGCCGAGTATCATCGCGTAGGCGGCGGCGACGGCCGAGCCCTCGGTGACCTTGAGGCCGATCGACTCGAGGACCATCAGCAGCATGATGGCTCCGGCGCCGGGCACGCCCGCCGTGCCGATCGACGCGAGCGTGGCGGTGATGACGACCGTGAGCTGCTGGTTGAAGGTCAGCGGGTTGCCGGTGGCGTAGCCTATGAACATGGCGCAGACGCCGAGGTAGATCGCGGTGCCGTCCATGTTGATCGTCGCGCCGAGCGGCAGGCTGAACGAGCTGATCGTGCGCGGCACGCCGAGGTTCTCCTCGGTGACGCGCAGGGTTATCGGCAGGGTGCCGCCGGACGAGCGGGTGACGAAGGCGGTGATGATCGCCTCGTTCGCGCCCTTCCAGTAGCGGATGAACCCGAGCTTGTTGATCGCCAGGATGCCGCCGTACACGCCGAACAGGTGGACGAGCAGGCCGATGTAGACGGTGAGCGTGACGATCAGGAGGGGACCGATGGCCTTGGGGCCCTGCTGGGCGAAGACGATGGAGATCAGGACGAACACGCCGACGGGCGCGTACTGCATGATGCCGCCGACGATCTTGTACATCGTCTCCGCGGCCGCGTTGCACACGTCGTAGAGCGTATCGGCGCCTTTCGCTATCTTATCGTTCTTCGAGTCCTTGACGAACGAGATGCCGAGGCCGAAGACGACCGCGAAGAAGATGATCGGCAGCACGTCGCCCTTGGTCAGCGACTCGACCGGGTTGGTCGGGACGATGTTGAGCAGGATCTGCGATATCGTCGGGGCGGCGGCGGCCTTGCCGGCCGCTCCGGCGGCGCCGATGATATTGAAGCCGAGGCCCGGCCTGAAGATGTTGGCGAAGACGAGGCCGATGGTCACCGCGAAGGCGCTCGTCAGCAGGTAGTAGACCATGACCTTGACGCCCACCCTGCCGAGGCGGGACGGGGCGATGCTGGCGGCGCCGGTGATCAGCGAGAAGAGGATGACCGGCACGACGATCATCTTGAGCAGGCGGATGAACAGGTCGCCGAAGAACTTGATCGCCCCGACGTAGGGGCCGACCGCGTCGGGGAAGAAGCCGAGCACGACGCCGACTATGGCGCCGAGCACGAGACCGATAAGGATGCGCCTGAGGAGATTGGTCTTGAAGTACCAATCGAGCGCGCCCTTCTTCTTGGCGTTTTCTGTAGCCATGGATGCCTCCGGATACATTTGCTGCGCCCCCGGCAGGGGACGTGGATCGATACGCGCAGTGTAAGCCCTGAATTCGGAACGCGATATTCACCAAAGGGAGTATTTTTACGTATCAGACCAGGTGCTCGTTCAGCGCCTTGCGGACTATCTCGGCCTTGGACGACACGTTCAGCTTCTGGTAGATATGGAGCATGTGCTTCTTGGCCGTGGAGCCGGCGATGTGGTGCTTCTCGGCCAGCTCCTTGTAGGTCAGCCCGTCGACGATGTCGCGGAGCACCTCGCGCTCCCTGGCGGTCAGGCCGTAGTCGGCTGCGGCGGTCTCGTCGGCGTCGCGCCGCAGCTCGTCGAGGAGGCGCCTGGCCACGGTGGGGCTGATCGGCGAGCCGTCGTCGCGGGCGCTCAGCACCTGCTCGAGCAGCGCCTCGGGCCGGGTGTTCTTGAGCAGGTAGCCCCTCGCGCCGGCCCTGAACGCCGCGAGTATGGTATCTGGCTCCTCGAACACGGTCAGTATCAGCACGACGATATCCGGGCGGGCGGCGCGCAGCTCCCGGGTCGCCTCGATGCCGTCCATGCCGGGCAGGTGTATATCCATCAGCACGATATCGGGGTCGTCCTGAGGCGAGGCTCCCGACAGCCGGTCCAGCAGGGCCTCGGCCCGCTCGAAGCCGCCGGTCACCCTTACGCGACCGTCGAGCCCGAGCAGGTACGTCAGGCCCTCGCGCACCTCGCGCTGGTCCTCGACTACGGCTATGGTCACGGGCGCGCTCCGCCCGGAACCGAGGCTCACGACGGTTCCCCCGCCCGCCCGCCGACCGGCACGACGATGCGGTAGCCGGCGCCGGCGCCCTCGGCGGAATCGACGCTCAGCGTCCCGCCCAGCCCCTCCACCCGATACCGTATGTTGCCTAGGCCGGAGCCGGCGACCTTGGCCCTCGGGTCGAAGCCGACGCCGTCGTCCGAGAACGACAGGTGCAGGGCTCCCCCCTTCAGGTACAGGCGCAGCCTGACCGAGCCGGCCTCGGAATGCTTGAGCGCGTTGCTGACCAGCTCATCCAGGACGCGCTCAAGCTCGTCGCGCAGCTCGGCGTGTAGCGACTCGATGGCGCGCTTGTCCTTGATGACGCAGTCGTAGGCGATGCCCCGGGCGGCCAGGCGACGCCTGACGCCGGCGGACACGAGCAGGGTAAACGAGCTGGCGCTCCTATCGTCCTCGCCCATGCCCAGGATCACGCGCTTGAGGCTGTCCACCGCCTGCAGGCAGTTAGACTCGACGCCCTCGAGCATCTCCTTGAGCCGCTCGGGACCGTCCTTGGCCAGGTCCCGGGCCACGCCGTTGCAGAAGAATATGTTCGTCAGCTTGGCGCCTATCGTATCGTGGAGGTCTCGGTAGATGCGCCGGCGCTCCTCGATCACCTTGAGCCTCGTGTTCTCCCGCTGCAGCCGCCCGAGCTCCGCGGTTCGCAGCCGCACCTTGCCCTCCAGGCTCGACGAGTTCTCCTCGACCGCGTCCAGGAGGCTGTTGAACTCGGTGGCGAGCAGGCCGAACTCGTCCGAGCTCGTCACCTGGGCCCTGAGCCCCCGTTCGCCGGCCTCGACGCGATTGATGACCGACACGATATGGCCGAGCGGGGAGACGATGAGCCTGCCGGATATGCCGGCCAGCGCGGCGACGAGGGCCGCCATGAGCAGGAGCTCGGTCACGCCGATCAGGTTCAGGAGGGCCTTGACCGACTCGCGTATGGGCTCGAGCGGCATCGCGACCACGACGATCCAGCCGAGCCGGTCGACGCGCCGGTAGACGTACTGGGTATCCATGCCGTCGGCCGAGCCGACGAAGGCTCCGGCGTCCGAGGCCAGCGCGTCGCCCGCGGCGAAGCGCTTGAGTATCATGCCCTCGGGCCTGTCGCCGTGGAACTGGCTGGCGATGATCTCCCCGTTGGAGCCGAGCACGACGGCCTTGCCGTCCTTGGGTATCTGGAGGCCGTCGAGCACCGCGGCCAGGCTCGACAGCAGGATGTCCAGGCCGAGCACGCCGACGAAGGAGCCGCCGTCCCCGATCACCGGCAGGACGCAGGTGATGCCTATGTCGTCGACGCTGGCGTAGCGGTACGGCGCCGAGATCGAGAAACCGTCCTTGTTAATCGCGCTCAGGTACCAGGGCCTCAGCCTGGGATCATAGCCGGGCGGGAAGCTCGGCTCGTAGTCGACGAATTCGGCTCCGACGCCCCATTCGTGCATCCGGCCGTCGGAGCCGCCGAGGTAGATGGCTCGCAGGTAGCCTCGCCTGGCCAGTACCGACGAGACGAACAGGTCGCGCATGCCCGCGCGGTCGGCGTCTTTCACCACGGCGGTCGACGCGAGGCTCCTGGCCAGCGCCTCGAGCTCGGAGAAGAACGCGACGAGCCGCTTGTCGGTCTGGTCGAGTATCAGCTCCGCGGTCTCGTCCGCGGCGTCCAGCGCGTAGCGCTCGAGCATGGTGCGCGTCAAGAGAAAGGCCGACAGCATGAACGCCGCGACCGCCGCCGACACGAGCGCGATGAACTTATGGCTGATCCCCCAGCGCCGTTCTTCCATGCTATGCGCTCTTGAGCCCCGAGCCGCAGAGCGGCAGCGCCGCGCGCCCGTCGTCGACGCCGCGGGCCTTCCGCTCGAGGTACGCGGCGAGGCAGGCGGCGCTGGTCGTCTCGATATAGAACCCGCGCGCCGCCGCGGCCTCCTTGGCCGGCTCGAGCCCGGCCTCGGGGGCCGTGACGATCTCGCCGCCGAGCTCGCGGACAGCCGCCAGAGCCTGGCCGCCCCGGAGCGGCGCCGCTATGGCGATACCCTCGGCCTCGGTGCCCTCGTTCCGGACCGGGTCCACGGAGGACCGGCCGGCGGCGTACGCCCGATAGACCGGCGCGCATCGCTCCGCCTGCACCGCGACGAGCCTCGGATACGATCCGATCAGCCCGAGCGAGCGCAGGTCCCTGAGAGCGTAGTACGCCCCGAGGAGCAGCGTCCCGTTGCCGAGCGGCACGTAGAGCGTATCGGGCAGGCCGCCGAGCGATTCGTAGAGCTCGTAGACGTAAGTCTTGGTCCCCTGGTAGAAAAGGGGGTTGTAGACGTGGCTGGCGTAGAAGGCGGAGCCGTCGCGCGCGCCGCGCTCGGCGGCCTCGAGCGCGGCGGCCGCCGTATCCTCCCGGCTGCCCGGCACGAGCACGGCCCTGGCGCCGTAGGCCTCGATCTGGGCGACCTTGCGCGGAGAGGTGGACGCCGGCGCGTAGATGTCGCAGCCGAGGCCGGCCCTGGCCGCGTACGCGGCGACCGCGGCGCCGGCGTTGCCCGAGCTGTCCTGGATCAGCCTGGTCGCCCCGGCCGCGAGCGCGGCGGCGACCAGCACGACGGCTCCGCGGTCCTTGAACGACAGCGTCGGCATCGCGTAGTCCACCTTGACCAGCAGCTCCGGATCGACCGGGTCGAACGGCACCGTCGGCGTGAGGCCCTCGCCCATCGTCACGCGGCGCCGGGCCGATTCCCAAGCCCGCTCGGCGCCGGCGAACGGCGGCATGGCCCCGACGTAGCGGAAGATCGACCGCTCGCCGCCGGACGATCGCGGGTCGAAGCGGGGCTCGAACGGCGCCAGGTCGAGGAGGCCGCCGCAGCGGCACCTGAAGGCCATCGATGACAGGGAATAGGTCGCGCCGCAGGCGGGGCAGACATACATATCGTCGCTCATGCGGTCGATTATCACCCATCCCGGCGCCGATAGGCAATCGAAATACGACGGGTGCCCCTACGCCTCGGCTATCCTATCGAACGGGATGCCGCGCGCCTCCAGCAGTAAGCGCATCGCCCGTTCGGCGTCGCCCGCGCCGGGCTCTCCAAGGTCGAAGCGCAGCGAAACCCCGCAATCGCTCGACAGGGCCCGCGGCGTCGGGACCAGCCTGGCACCGGTCGCGAGGTAATTTCCCGAGGCGCCGGGCTCGCGGGCGGCCTTCTCGGCCCTGAAGGCCGCGGCGCTCGTATGGAACAGCACGTAGCCGTAGCTTCCGCTCACGCCCGCCCGCCTTCAGCCGCAAGCTCGGCCAGGGCGCCGAGCGCGCGCTCGACGTCGGCCTCGGTCGTGAACGGCCCCGGGGCGAACCTGGCCGTGCCGTCCGGGAAGGTGCCGAGTACGCGATGGGCTCTCGGCGCGCAGTGCAGGCCGACGCGGCACAGTACGCCGTAGCGCTCGTCGAGCGCTAGCGCCAGCTCCGAGCAGCTCCAGCCGGCCAGGGTGAACGACATGACGGCGCATCGGGGCCGCCCCGGCTCGGGGCCGTAGACGACGGCGCCGGGCAGCGCGGCTACGCCCGAGACGAGGGCCTCGGTCAGCCGCCGCTCGCGGTCCCTGATCGCCTCGCGCCCGCCGTTACCGGCTATCCAGCCGAGGCCGGCGGCGAGGCCGGCGAGACCCGGCCCGTTCGCAGTGCCGGCCTCGAGGCGGTCGGGCATGAAGGCCGGCTGGTCCTCGCTATCGGACGCGCTCCCGGTGCCGCCCCGGACGAACGGCCTGACGCGCCCTATATCCGCGTCGCGCGAGAAGGCCAGTCCGCCCGTGCCGCCCGGGCCTAGCATCGCCTTGTGCCCGGTGAACGCGACCATGGCGTCGCCGAGCGAGTCGAGCCCGACGTCCTCTATGCCCGCGGTCTGCGCCGCGTCGACGAGCATGGTCGACCCGTGCCTGGCCGCCACGCCGGCCAGCTCCCCGAGCGGCGCCAACGAGCCGCAGACGTTCGAGCCGTGGGTGACGACGAGCAACCTCGCAGCGCGCCCGCCCGTGCCGCGGACGAGCTTCTCCGCGTGGGCTAGGTCGATCGAGCCGTCGCGTCCGCAGCGTATCCACTTCACCGATACGCCCATCCGCCCGAGCTCGGTCAGCGGGCGCGCCACCGCGTTATGGGCCATGCCGTCGGCGACGACCAGGTCTCCGGGCCGCAGGACGCCGAACAGCGCCGCGTTGATAGCTGCCGTAGCGTTCGCCGCGAAGGCGACGCGCAGCGGGTCACCGACGCCGAGGGCCTCGGCTACCGCGTCGCGGGCCTCGGCCACGACGCGCCCGGCGGCTATGGACAGGCGATGGCCGGACCGTCCCGGGTTGCCGCCCGAGTCGCGTAGGAACGCGGCCATGGCGTCGGCTACGCCGGCCGGCTTGGGCCAGCTCGTCGCGGCGTTGTCCAGGTATACGATTCGGTCGTCGCCGCCCACGCTAGGCCTTCTTCCCGCCTATGCGGACGACGAACAGCCCGCCTTCCTCCCGCGTCTCGACGTCCCGTTTTTCACGGCCCGCCATGCGGACGATGTTCCCTTTAGCGGTCTCCGTATCGACCGTCACCTCGACGGCCTTGCCGCCCGCCCTGTTCATGGCCGACTTGGCCAGCATCAGCGGCTCCGGGCAGGCCAGCCCCCTCGCGTCAACCTTCACGATATCGTTACTGTCAGACATATGTACTCCTTTGTTAAACTAAGCCGGGTGAAGAGAATAAGAGGTTAAGAGAAAAGAGAAGAGAAAGAGCGTATTTAGGCGCCGGCCATCGAGAGGAGAAGTGTCCGCGACCTTGCTCTTCACCCGTTCTTCTATACCCCAAGCTCTTCTCTTTCATGCCTCATATTCTCTTTTACTCTTCGCCCGCTTTACTATATCCAGTCTCTCCTCTTC
>ERZ795053.3218-NODE-3218-length-18774-cov-20.560073_pt1 | contig 18774 bp, 16 predicted proteins | sample MGYA00375137_ERZ795053 | MGnify/ENA primary metagenome ERZ795053 (study PRJEB30182, sample SAMN05720284) | activated sludge metagenome | isolation source: Anaerobic digester | place: Hong Kong | collected 2014-12-17 ...
TACGTGCCGGAGTTCCGCACCACACCGGTTGGCGTGCTGCCGCAGATGAAACGTTTCAAGGTCAGCGGCATATTTGAAGTCGGCCTGCAGGAGGCCGACCTGCAGCTTGCGCTGATCAACCTTGGCGACGCTCAGAAGCTGCTGCGGCTGGGCGACAAGGTCAGCGGCGTGCGGCTCAAGTTGACCGACATGTTCGATGCCTGGAACGTCGCCCGCGACCTTGGTGATCGCTTGGGCGGCTACTACCGCATCCGCGACTGGAGTCGCGACCACGCCAACTTCTTCCGCGCCATCCGCATGGAAAAGACCGTGATGTTCGTGATCCTGTCGCTGATCATCGCGGTGGCCGCCTTCAACCTGGTGTCGTCGCTGGTGATGCTGGTCACTGACAAGCAGGCCGATATCGCCATCCTGCGTACCCTTGGCATGACGCCGGGCACGGTGATGCGAATATTCATGGTGCAGGGCACGTTGATTGGCGTGGTCGGTATTGCGATCGGACTGGTCTGCGGCGTCCTGCTGACTTTGAACCTCAGTCATGTGGTCAGCGGACTGGAGTCATTCCTTGGCTACGAGCTGATGCCCGAGGACGTCTACTACATCAGCGGCGTGCCGTCCGAACTGCATTGGGGTGATGTTGGGCTGATCGCGGTGATCGCCTTCGTATTCTGTCTGCTGGCGACGATTTATCCGGCCTGGCGCGCGGCGCGAACCGATCCGGCGGAGGCGCTGCGCTATGAGTGATCGCATGAGCGACGCCGTGATCCGCTGCGAAGGCCTTGGCAAGACCTATGCCGAAGGTCGCCTGCGCACGCCGGTGTTCGATGGTCTGGACTTCCACGTAGCGCGTGGCGAGACGGTGGCCATCGTTGGCGCCAGCGGCGCGGGAAAAAGCACACTGCTGCACCTGCTTGGTGGTCTCGATACGCCGACGGCGGGCGAGGTCTGGGTTGGTGGGCAGCAGATGTCGGCGGTCAGCGACAAGGCGCGCGGCCAGCTGCGCAACCGCGCGCTGGGTTTCGTCTATCAGTTCCACCACCTGCTGCCGGAGTTCACCGCGCGCGAGAACGTGATGATGCCGCTGCGCATCGCCGGCGTCGGCATTGCGGAAGCCGCCAGGCGGTCCGACGAATTGCTGGAACGCGTCGGTCTGGGCGAGCGTCTCGAGCACAAGCCCGGCGAGCTGTCCGGTGGTGAGCGCCAGCGCTGTGCCGTGGCGCGTGCGCTGGTCACGCGACCTGCCTGCATCCTCGGCGATGAGCCCACCGGCAACCTCGACGAGCACACGGCTGCGCAGGTCTATGCGCTGATGCTGGAGCTCAACCGCGAGATTGGCACCAGCTTCGTGCTGGTCACCCATGACCGCGGCCTTGCGCGACGCATGGATCGCACGCTGGAACTCAGCGCCGGAAAGCTGCGGCCGCTGGATTGAGCTGCCCGGCGCCTCGCGTCAGGCGCGTCTTGCCACGCAGGAAAAGCAGCCACGCCCGGCGTTGTGCAGCTGCACGTAGCTGGTCGCGGGATCGTCGAACAAGGCATCAAGCGCGCCCGACACCCGGCTGCCCTCGTCAATGTCACCGCCGAGCATCCGATGCCGGGCGTCGTAGGCGCGCAGCGACATCGTTCGCTGGCTGACATAGGGCGGTATCTCGCCAGGTTGCAGCACGCATCGGGTCGCGCCGCGACGAACGAAGATCGGACCGGATGACCGATACGGCGAATCGGTGTCCAGATGCCGGTAGGGCAACAGCAGCAGTTCGTCGCCGATGTCGGCATCACGCAGGCTGATCCGGCAGGGAAAGCCGAAACCGGTGTCGGCAATAAACCGGATTGCGTGGTGTCTCGCGAGTTCCTCGTCGCCAAGTTCGAACAGGTTGGCGAAAGGCTCGTGACGAATGCCGGATAGCTGGAAGCTGGCCATGTGAGGCTCCTGGATGGAATGGCCACATGGTCGCTGCAACGTGTATGTCGTTCTCGCCGGATCCGGACATGGCATGTGACCGCGGTTCGTCTGGATGCCGGATTTTTCCTACCTCGGGACGCGGCGCGTGCCGATGGTTGGCGCTTCGGGAAATGGGCAGATTGTTCGCGATGAGCCATTCGTTGCCGTCGCCCCAAGAACCAACTGTCTCCGGGTCCGTGCTGATGACCGAAACTTCCGGTCATCACTGGGCGGGGCCGACGGCTATGCTCGCGGCGCTGCTCGGGGCATTGTCGGCGACGCTGCTGCCGGCGCTTCCATCAAGCCTGCTGCTGACAGGGATCATGTCGCTCGCCGGGCTGGCGTTGTTTTCAAGCCGACTGCGCCTGCCTGCCATTGCGCTGCTCGCTTTTTGCTGGTTCTGCCTGCAGGCGGGCTGGGGAATGGATGCGCGGCTGCCGTCGGAACTGGAAGGCGCCGACCTGACGATCGAGGGCCGGGTCGATGGGCTGGTCTGGCCTGAGGCACGGCGGCAGCGCTTCGACTTCATCGTCGGGCACGGTGAAGGCGAGGCGTCGGTGCTGGATGGAAGGCGCGTTCGCCTGTCCTGGTACGAGCACGAGGCGCCGCTACCGGCGGGCAGTGACTGGCGCTTCGTGGTCCGCCTGCAGCGCCCGCATGGCGGTCGCAATCCCGGCGGATTCGACTTCGAGCGCCATGCGCTGCAGCGCGGGCTGGTGGCAACCGGTTATGTGAGGTCAGCGACGGCGGTGGCCGGCTCGTCGAATGGGAAGGGCATCGACGCCTTGCGCGATCGTCTCGCCACGATGATCGAACAGCGCACCGGCCAGCGCGCCAGCCGCTTCCTGCGCGGGATCGGTATCGCGGATACCCGAGGCCTGGATGACGACGACTGGGAAGCGCTGCGCGCCACCGGAACCTCGCATCTGCTGGCTATTTCCGGCCTGCACCTCGGGTTGCTGGCCGGTCTTGCCGCCTTGCTGGTGCGTCTTGCCTACCGGCTGATCCCGCGACTCGGCCTGCGTCTGCCATTGCCCCAGGCGGCTGCATTGGCTGCACTGCTGGCCGCCTCCGGCTATGCCGCACTGGCAGGCTTCGGGCTGCCAACAAGGCGTGCGCTGCTGATGCTGGGCTGCGTGCTGCTGGCACGCCTGCTGCGACGAGCCAGCGGCATCGCACAGGGACTGTCACTGGCGTTGCTGGTGATCCTGCTGTTCGATCCGCTGGCCATTCTCGGCGCGGGGTTCTGGCTCAGTTTTGCCGGCGTCGCCTGGCTGCTGTGGACGCTGCCGTCGGTCGGTTCGGCGAACCTGGATGGATCGCATGGCCGCGCGAAGCGCTGGTTGCGCGAGGCCGTGCTGGCGCAATGCGTGCTCAGTCTTGGTCTGCTGCCATTGAGCCTGGCTTTCTTCGGGCAGGCCTCGCTGCTGTCGTTGCCGCTGAATCTGGTCGCGGTTCCGGTTCTGGGGTTCGTCGTCCTGCCACTGACAATGATCGGCATCGGGCTGTTGTTGCTGGGGCTGCCGGCTTCGGGCGTTCTGCAGGCTGCAGGTGCAGCGATGGAAGGGCTCTGGTGGCTGCTGTCGTGGGCCGCCGAGCTGCCGGTGGTCCAGCTTCAGCTGCCGACGCCTTCGATTCTCGCGCTGCTGTTGGCCGGACTGGCGGTCGTCTGGATGCTGATGCCGCGCGGCATGCCCGGCAAGCCACTGGCCGCGCTGCTCTTGCTGCCCATGCTGCTGCCGCGCGGGAATGATCCGGCTGCCGGCCAACTGGACGTGCAGGTGCTGGATGTCGGTCAGGGGCTGGCGGTGGTTCTGCGAACCCGCAACCACGTGTTGCTTTACGACGCCGGTCCGGCGCCGCCGGGTGCCTTGGATCGTGGCGAGGCGGTGGTGGTGCCGGCGCTTCGGGAACTGGGCGTCCACCGGCTTGATCGGATGATCATCAGCCACGGCGACAATGACCATGCTGGCGGTGCGGCTGCGGTGATTCGCGCCATGGCGCCGATCGACGTTCTCGCGGGCGAACCCGCGAAACTGCCGGATTCCAGTCACTGCGAAGCCGGAACGCGTTGGCAATGGGACGGCGTGGACTTCCAGCTCCTGCATCCGCCGCCGCATTTCCCGGAGCTGGGCAACCAGAGTTCTTGCGTGCTGCTGGTCGAGGTGGGCGGGCGGCGTCTGCTGCTTCCTGGCGACGTCGATGCGCTGATCGAATCGCGACTGCTCCGCGAATATCCGGAACTGAAGCACGTCGACGTGCTGCTGGTTCCGCATCACGGGAGCAGTGGCTCCTCGTCGCCGGCTTTCGTCGAAGCGCTGCATCCGCGGTTGGCGCTGGTTTCCGACGGCTACCGCAATCGCTTTGGCCACCCGCGGGCGGACGTCGTCCAGCGATATGTCGACGCGGGCAGCCAGCTGCATGACACGGCGGGTGGCGGTGCGCTGTCGCTGCGCCTGGGAACCGGCAACGATTTGCCGGAAGTCCTTGCCGAGCGCGAGCAGCACCGGCATTTCTGGGCCGAAGCGGCGTATCGCCCGGGCACGACCCCGCTGAACCAGCGCCCGCCGGAATCGCGCTAGGCGGTCCGCAGCGGCTATCCTATCGGCTGTCCGGCGGGCCTTGCGTCCGCACCCGTCAATCAAGGAGTGACCTGTGCTTGAACTGCTGATGGCCGGCGGCTGGGTGATGTGGCCGATTCTCATCTGCTCGGCGATTGCCCTCGCCATCATCCTTGAACGTTTCTGGACGTTGCGCCGCAGCACGGTGCTGCCGCCGCGGCTGGGTGACGAAGTCCGTGCCTGGGCCAGCAGCCACCAGATCGACGACGCCCATGTGGCGAGCCTGAAGCAGAACTCGCCGCTGGGCGAACTGCTGGCCGCCGCACTGGTGGTGCGCAACCGTCCGCGTGAGGTGATCAAGGAGCGTGTCGAGGATGTCGGCCGCCACGTCGTGCATCGCATGGAGCGTTTCCTCAACACGCTGGGCACGATTGCCGGTATCGCGCCGCTGCTGGGCCTGCTCGGCACGGTGTTCGGCATGATCCGCATGTTCCTCGGCATCCTCGAAAACGGCGTGGGCGACGCCAGCCGCCTCGCAGGTGGCATCGGAGAGGCGCTGATCAGCACCGCGGCCGGCCTGTGCGTGGCGATTCCGGCGCTGATGTTCTATCGCTACTTCCGTGGTCGCGTCGCCGAGTACGTGGTGGAAATGGAGGAACAGGCCATCGCCCTGATCGACACCATGGACAGCAAGGCGGCGGCTGCCCGCCCGCGCCGGAGCAGTGCTGCGTGAACATCGGTTCCGCACGCCCCCTGGAGGAACCGGAGATCAGCCTGACCTCGCTGATCGACGTGGTCTTCACTCTGATCATCTTCTTCGTGGTGACCACGACCTTCGATGATCGCAGCGCGCTGCAGCTGCAGCTGCCGGAGGCCAGCCGCCAGGTCGCCAAACAGGCGGTCGAGCCCTTCGTGGTGGTGGTTGACCACGAGGGTCGCTATTTCGTCGGCGGCAACGAAGTACTGAAGCGCGATGCGAATTCGCTGCGTGAAAGCATCGGCCGCGTGGCCGGGGATGATCGCGATCGCCAGATCGTGCTGCGCGCCGACGCCCGCGCGCCGTACCAGGCGGTGATTACCGCCATGGATGCGCTGGGCCAGCTGGGTTTCAGCAAGGTGTCGCTGGCGACCAGCCCCAGTTCCGATGGCGACAAGGGCGGGACGGATGGCGAATAGCCCCGAAGGCGTGCTTGCCGCGGCCAGCAGCGCCGGCGGCAGGCGCGGTACCTATCGGCGCCTGCTTGGAGTGGCGTCGCGTTACTGGCCGTTCGCCATACTGGCCGTGCTGGGCATGCTGTTCGACGCCGGTGCCGCTGGTGCCTTCACCTACCTGATCAAGCCGATGCTCGACGAGCTGTTCGTGGCGCGCGACGAGCAGGTGATCTACTGGATGCCGATCGTGCTGGTCGGTCTGTTCCTGCTGCGCGGCATCGCCACCTTTGCGACCGACTACAGCATGGCCCGGGTCGGCCGCAGCGTGGTCCGCGACCTGCGTGGCGCGGTGTTCGCGCACTACCAGCGCCTGCCGGCCAGCTATTTCGACAGCCAGCCTTCCGGCGAGCTGGTGTCGCGCGTGATCTATTCCGCCGAACAGGTGGCGCAGGCCACGGCGGACGCGCTGAAGAACCTGGTGCTGGAATCGCTGATGATCGTGGTCATGGTCAGCGTCATGCTCTACCACAGCGTGTCGCTCACCCTCTACCTGGGGCTGATGGTGCCGGTGACCGGCATCGTCTGGCAGTTCGTCGGTCGTCGCTATCGGCGCATCAATCGCGGCATCCAGGGTTCCATGGGGTCCGTCACCGGAATGGTCGAGGAAGCCGTGGAAGGTCACCGGGAGGTGCGTGTCTACGGTGGACAGGAGCGCGAGGCGAAGCGCTTCAATGCCGCGAATGCCGAAAACCGGCGACTTAACCTCAAGGTGGCCAGCACTGGCGCGCTGAGCACGTCGTTGATCCAGTTGGTCGCTGCCGCGGCCCTGGCGGCGATCATCTGGCGCGCGACGCGACCGGACCTGCTCGATAGCATGAGTCCTGGCACCTTCATGTCGCTGATCAGCGCCATGCTGCTGATGCTGCCATCGCTCAAGCGCCTGACCACGGTGCAGGCAACCATGCAGCGCGGCATTGCTGCCGGTGATGAGCTGTTCGCGGTGCTCGACAGCGCGCCGGAAACGGACAATGGCCAGCGCCGGCTGGATCGGGCGCGCGGCGATATCGAGTTCGAGAACGTGGTGCTGCGCTATAGCGACAGCGGGCGTCCGGCGCTGGACGGGCTCTCGTTGCATTGCCCGGCAGGCAGCGTGACCGCGCTGGTGGGGCGTTCGGGCAGCGGCAAGACCACGCTGGTCAGCCTGCTGCCGCGCTTCTATGAACCCAGCGCAGGGCAGGTTTGCCTCGATGGACATCCGCTGGGCGAGTATGTGCTCGATGACCTGCGTGGGCAGATCGCCCTGGTCAGCCAGCGCGTGGTGCTGTTCGATGGCAGCATCGCCGACAACATCGCCTACGGCGGCTTGGCCGATGCGAGCGAGGCGGAGATCGAGCGCGCCGCCGAGCTGGCTAATGCCATGGAGTTCATCCGGCGCATGCCCGATGGCATCCACAGTGCCGTGGGCGCGCGTGGCGCCAAGCTGTCCGGTGGCCAGCGCCAGCGGATTGCGATTGCCCGTGCGCTGTTGAAGGACGCGCCGATCCTGATCCTCGACGAAGCGACCAGTGCGCTGGACAGCGAGTCCGAGCGTTTGATCCAGGACGCGTTGTCGCGGCTGATGGACAACCGCACGACGTTGGTGATCGCCCATCGCCTTTCGACCATCGAGCATGCCGACCAGATCGCCGTTCTCGATGAAGGCCGGCTGGTGGAGCTGGGACGCCACGAGGAGCTGCTTGCCCGGGACGGCATGTATGCCTCGCTGCATCGCATGCAGTTCCGGCAGAAGGCTGCAGGCACGGTCAGCAGCCTGGACTGAGCGCCATGGCCGTTCCCGACATCTGGTCGTCATCGCCACCGCCATGGCATCTGCGTCTGCTGGCGAGCTTTTTCGGCGCGGTGGCGAGCACGCGACGCTGGCTGTACCGGAAGGGCTGGCTGCGTTCGACCCGCGTTCCGGCGCCGGTGATTGTGGTGGGAAACCTCACCGCCGGTGGTAGCGGCAAGACGCCGCTGGTGATGGCGCTGGTTGAGCTGCTGCGGGCACGCGGCTGGCGGCCTGGCGTGATCAGTCGGGGTTACGGGCGTGGCACGAAGGGTCTGTACGTGGTCGATGCCGACAGCGACGCCGCGGAAGTCGGTGACGAGCCGCTGCTGATCGCCCGACAGTGCGGTGTGCCAGTGGCAGTCGCCGAATGGCGAGCTGATGCCGCCATGGCTTTGCTGAGCCGCCGCGACTGCGACGTGCTGATCGCCGACGACGGATTGCAGCACTATGGCCTGGTGCGCGACATCGAGATCGCCGTCATCGACGGACAGCGCGGTTTCGGCAATGGCTGCCTGCTGCCCGCCGGGCCGCTTCGGGAGCCGGTTTCGCGACTGGAGCGATGTCATTTCGTGGTGGTGAATGGCGATTCCGGATTGTCGCTGCCGTCATCGGTGCGGACGGCCAGCATGCACATGGCGCTTCGCGAACCGCGCGCGCTCAAGGATCGTGTTTCCCGCCCGTGGAGCGCATTCACTGACCGGCCGGTGCACGCATTGGCCGGTATTGGCAATCCGGAGCGCTTTTTCACGCAACTGGAAGCAATGGGCCTGACCATCCATCGTCACCCAATGCCCGATCACCACGCCATTGTCGCTGCCGACCTCCGCTTCGATAAACCGGGCGCGTTGCTGATGACAGCCAAGGACGCGGTCAAGTGCGCCGGCATCGCACCGGATGACAGCTGGGTGGTTGATGCTGAGGCCGCCTTGTCCGAAGGCTTTGCCGCGTCCCTGTATGCTCTGCTCGACGCGCTGCCCCGAGCGCAGCACGAGGATGTTTGATGGCCGCTGCCGTTACCGACATCGATTTCGTGGTCGCCATTCCGGCTCGCCATGGTTCCAGCCGCCTGCCGGGGAAGCCGCTGCGGCTGATCGTCGGCGAGCCGATGATCAGCCACGTGGTGCGTCGCGCCGTCGAGGCGGGTGCGGCCGAGGTGGTGGTGGCTACCGATGATCAGCGCATCGCCGACGTGGTGTCAGCGCTGGGCATCACGGTATGCATGACATCCAGGGACCACGCTTCCGGCACCGACCGCCTGGCCGAATGCGTGGCACAACGCGGCTGGCGTGATGATCGTATCGTCGTCAACTTGCAGGGTGACGAGCCGCTGGCGCCGCCGGCGGCGATCCGCGCGGTCGCGCAATGCCTTGCCGCCAGCGATGCGCCGATGGCAACGCTGGCCGTGCCCATCAGCCACAGCGAACAACTGTTCGACCCGAACTGCGTGAAGCTGGTTCGCGATGATCGGGGCAAGGCGCTGTGTTTCTCGCGTGCGCCGCTACCGTGGGCACGCGATGCCTTTGCCAGCAACCGGGTTGACCTGCCGCCGGCCGGAGCGGGCGAGGGCTGGCTGCGACATGTCGGCCTCTATGCCTACCGCGCCGGGTTTCTCCCGCAGTTTGCGGCGATGCCACCAGCCTGGCTGGAACGCGTGGAGTCACTGGAGCAGCTGCGCGTGCTGCAGGCCGGCCTGCCGATTGCGGTGGATATCAGCCCGGTGGCGATCCCGCACGGCGTCGACACGGGGGCCGATCTTGCCGCCGTCGAGGCGCTGCTCAATCCCTCGAATTGATTGGATGGATGATCCCTAAGGCAATGAAAAACATACTGATTGTCTGCATGGGAAACATCTGCCGCTCGCCGACGGCCGAAGCGGTTTTCCGGCATGCGCTGGAGCAGGCCGGCATCGGTGGCGTGCGGGTCGATTCCGCCGGCACCGAGGCCTATCACGTCGGTCAGGCACCAGATCGCCGCGCCATCGCGACGGCGCGGCGGCATGGCATCGACATGAGCGGGTTGCGGGCGCGGCAGGTGGGCAGTGACGATCTGGATGATTTCGACCTGCTGCTCTGCGCCGACGAAGTCAATCTCGCCGCGTTGCATCGGCGTTTCGGCGATGCCGGACGCGCGCAACGTGGCCTGCTGCTGCCGTGGCTGGGAATCGCGGCGCCACGCGAGGTCCCAGATCCCTACTACGAGGACGATGCCGCCTTCGAGTCCGTTTTCGTCCTGCTGCAGCAAGCCTCCGAACGCCTGTGTGCCCGCCTGCGGGAGCCGGCATAATGGCCGGGCCACGGGGCAGGGCGAGGAAGCAGACGGCATGAATGCGGTGCGCATGGCGACGGAGTTGAGCGACCGGCTGGACTGGCTGAACGTGTCCGGCCTGCGACTGGAGCGTCTCCGCGGCCGGGTGGTGGCGCTCGGCTTCTGGCATGCCGGTTCGGTGGTCTGCAGCAACCTGATGCGCGACCTCAACCTGATCCAGGGCAGGCATTCGGACGGCCTGACCGTGGTCGGCATCCACTGTCCCAAGTTCGACGCCGAGCGCGAGCGTGACTGCGTATCGAAGGCGGTGAGCCGGCTCCAGCTGCGCTTTCCCGTGGCGTCGGACCCGGACTTCGTCGCCTGGCAGCACTACGGCATCCGTGGCTGGCCGTGCACGGTGCTGATCGACACCCAGGGTCGCATCCGCCGGCAGTTCGCCGGTGATCTCTGCCTGACCGAGCTGGATGCCGCTGTCGACGAGCTGCTGCACGAAGCGGGCGAGGACGACAGCCGCGTCTTCGAGACGCTGCAGCTGGCTTCGCAGCGCGAACCACGACTGCCGCTGTCGTATCCCAGCGGGTTGGCCATCGACGACAACCACGTTTACGTTGCCGACAGCGGCCACCATCGCATCCTTGAATGCACGCACGAGGGGCGCGTGCTGCGCCAGTTCGGCTCCGGCAATCCGGGGCTGCTGGATGGCAACAGCGCTGATGCCGGCTTCAACTTCCCCTGCGGTCTGTCGTTGAGGAAGGAATCGCTGTACGTCGCCGATCGCGAAAACCATGCCTTGCGGCGGATCCGGCTGCTGGATGGCGATGTCGAGACCGTGCACGGCACTGGCAAGCCAGGTCCCGCCGTCACCGCGCGCGGCGAGCTGGACGCCGGCACGCTGATGAATGCGCCCTCGGATGTCGCCGGGACGCTCGACCAGCTCTACATCGCCATGGCCGGCACGCACCAGATCTGGGAATACGACCTCAACCAGCGGCGGATGCGCGTGCTGGCCGGCAGTGGCCGTGCCGGATGCCAGGATGGCGTGGGTCACGATGCGCGCTTTGCCGAGCCGACCGGCCTGGCCCAGGTGCAGCAGACCCTCTATGTCGCCGACGCGCAGGGTTCGGCGCTGCGTAGCGTGCATGTCACCGATGGGGCCGTGCACACCATGGTCGGCAAGGGCCTGTTCGACTTCGGCGACCAGGACGGTACGCGCGCCTCGGCGCTCCTGCAGCAGCCGCAGGCGCTGGTGCTCGACAGCGGCGCGCCGCTGCTGTGGATCGCCGATTCCTACAACAACATCATCAAGACCCTGCGACTGGGCGGCGGCGACGTGGTGCGCCACGAGATCGACTATCGCCTGCATCGCCCGGCGGCACTGGCTGCCCGCAAGGGTTCGCTGTGGATCGCCAACACCGATGCCCACGAGCTGCTCTGCCTGGACATCGAGGCCGGCAGCGTGCGACGCGTCGCCGTCGGGGAGTGAGTCGCGGACGCATGGGCCGCTCGAAGTCACCAGAAACCGGTGAAGCCGGCGAGGCAGGCGAGAATTCCCGGGAGTTCGACGGAAAGGCCTTCGTCCGGCGCCTCAGCGACGCGCCCGGCGTGTACCGGATGCTGTCGGACTCTGGCGACATCCTCTACGTCGGCAAGGCTTCTTCGCTGAAGAAACGGGTGGGCAGCTATTTCAGCGGTCGTCCGCACAATCTTCGAATCAGCCGCATGATCGCCCAGATCGCTGGCATCGAGGTCACCGTCACCCGCAGCGAGCGCGAAGCGCTGCTGCTGGAGGACCGCCTGATCAAGACGCATCAGCCGCGCTACAACGTGCTGCTGCGCGACGACAAGAGCTTCCCGTACATCCGCGTCACCCATCCCGACACCTATCCGCGGCTGGCCTTCCACCGCGGCTCGCGCAGCGCGCCGGGACGCTATTTCGGCCCTTATCCGGGCGCCGGGCCGGTGCGTGAGGCGCTGAACCTGCTGCATCGCCTGTTCCAGCTGCGCAGCTGCGAGGACAGCGTGTTCGCCAACCGCAGCCGGCCCTGCCTGCAGTATCAGATCAAGCGCTGCAGCGCGCCCTGCGTTGCCCTCATCGGCGAGTCGGACTATGCCGCCAGCGTGCATCGCGCCGAGCTGTTCCTGGATGGCCGCAACACCACGCTGATCGATGAACTCACCGCCGACATGCACGTCGCCAGCGAGCGCCAGGATTACGAAGAAGCGGCGCGCCTGCGTGACCTGGTGGTCGCGCTGCGTGGCCTCACCAGCCGGCAGTACGTCGAAGGCGAGGGCGGTGACCTGGATGCGCTGGCCTGCGTGCTGCGCGAGGGTCGTGCCTGCGTGATGTTGCTGGCGGTTCGCGGTGGGCGCAGTCTCGGCACGCGCTCCTTCTTTCCGAAGACCAATGGTGCCGAGGATGCCGCCGAGGTTCTTGCTGCGTTCCTCAGCCAGTACTACCTGTCGCAGCCGCCGCCGCGCGAGATCCTGATCGACCGCGAGCTGGAGGATGTCGATACCCTCGCCGAAGTGCTTCGCGAGACGGCGGGTCACAAGGTTGCGATCCGACATTCCGTACGCGGCGAGCGCGCCCGGCATCTGGAAACCGCGCGCCACAATGCGGAGCTGGCGCTGGCCAGCGACCTGGGAAGTCGCGAAGCACAGGAGGCGCGGGTCAACGCCCTTACCGCACTGCTGGAGCTGGAGCAGCCGCCCCAGCGCATCGAATGCTTCGACATCAGCCACACGGCTGGCGAGGCCACCGTGGCGTCCTGCGTCGTTTTCGACGCCGAAGGGCCGGTCAAGTCCCAGTACCGTCGCTACAACATTTCCGGCATTACGCCGGGCGATGACTACGCGGCCATGCACCAGGCGCTGACGCGGCGTTTCCGCCATGCCCAGGACGAGGGCGCGGTGTTGCCCGACCTGCTGCTGATCGACGGCGGACCCGGTCAGCTGAAGCAGGCGCAAGCGGTGCTTTCCGAACTTGGCGTCGCCGGCGTGCCGATGCTGGGCGTGGCCAAGGCCGAAGGGCGCCGGCCCGGTCACGAAACGCTGGTGCTGGATGATGGACGTCGCCTGCGGCCGGGACCTGACTCGCCGGCCATCCACCTGATCCAGCAGGTCCGTGACGAGGCCCATCGCTTCGCAATCAGTGGCCACCGTGGCCGTCGGGCCAAGCAGCGGCGGCATAGCGTGCTGGAAGACATCGAGGGCATCGGCTCGCGCCGGCGTACCAGCCTGTTGCGGCATTTCGGCGGCTTGAGCGGCCTGAGAGCCGCCGGCATCGAGGATATCGCGGCGGTGGAGGGCATAAGCCGTAAACTTGCCGAACGGATCTATGCCACCCTGCACGATTCGCCAACCGCCTGACGGCCAACTTTTCGCCAGCCAATGGACGACCTGATTTGAAGCTCACGATTCCCACGCTGCTCACCCTGTTCCGCATCCTGCTGATCCCGGTGCTGGTGGTCGTGTTCTACCTGCCATTCAAATGGACCAATTTCGCCGCGGCCCTGATCTTCACGCTGGGCGCGGTCACCGACTGGCTGGATGGCTGGGTGGCGCGTCGCTACGGCATGTACTCGGACTTCGGCGCCTTCCTCGACCCGGTAGCCGACAAGCTGGCGGTGACCACCGCGCTGTTCGTCATCGTGCAGAGTCACCCGACCATCCTGATGGCCCTGTTGGCGGCGGTGATCGTCGGTCGCGAGATCACCATTTCGGCGCTGCGTGAGTGGATGGCGGAAATCGGCGAGCGCGGCACGGTCAAGGTCGCCTGGGTGGGCAAGATCAAGACCATCGTGCAGATGCTGGCCCTGATCGCGCTGCTGTACCGGGAACCCTGGCAAGGCATCAATGTCCAGCTGGTCGGCGAGATACTCCTGGCGATCGCCGCGGTGCTGACGCTGTGGTCCGGAATCGCCTATCTGCGCGCCGCCTGGCCGGCGATGCGCCGTTGATGGATGGCGCGACGCAACAATTTCTGCATTTCCCTATTGACACCGCCGCGCCGATCCGTAAACTGCGCTGCTCACGCGGGAATAGCTCAGTTGGTAGAGCACGACCTTGCCAAGGTCGGGGTCGCGAGTTCGAGTCTCGTTTCCCGCTCCAGATACAGCGAAACCTCGGTCCGCCGAGGTTTTGTTTTTTCCGGGCTTCGTAATGTTCGATCAGCCCTGAGATTCGGTCACCGGCCTGGTGGCAGAGTGGTCATGCAGCGGCCTGCAAAGCCGTGTACGCCGGTTCGATTCCGACCCAGGCCTCCACATCGACAACGTTTCGATTCGTGGCGAAAACCCTGCAGAAATGCGGGGTTTTTTGTTGTCCGGGGTTTCTGTACCTGCTCCGCTCCGGCAAACTGCGCGCATGCCCGGGTGGCGAAACTGGTATACGCAAGAGACTTAAAATCTCTCGACCGCAAGGTCATGCGGGTTCGACCCCCGCCCCGGGCACCACGTCGCGACTGAAGTTGCCGCTCCGGTACACGGATGTGCCGGCGAATCAATCGCGATGGTGATTGATTCGAAAACATGGCGTGACCATGTCACGATCGTTTTCTCCGCAAACCGCGGCAGGATGCCCGGGTTTGCGGTCATCGAGGAGCTGCGCATGCAGGACGGACCACTGTCATTGCGTTACCTGACGCTATACATCTGCCTTCTGCTGTTCGCGGGCGCGTTGGCGCTGGCGATCCATGCCGAGTCCGGGTGGTTGAGTATCTGGAGCGTACTTGCCGTCGTCACCGGATTTCTGAGTCTGGTAGGCCTGCGCGACGTGTTCCAGCCGTCGCATGCGATCAATCGCAACTACCCGATCCTCGTCCACTTCCGCTATTTCTTCGAGATGATCCGTCCGGAGATCCGCCAGTATTTCGTCGAGGCGGATTCCGACGAGCTGCCTTATTCGCGCGTGCAGCGCTCGATCATCTACCAGCGCGCCAAGGACACCCTGGACAAGCGGCCGTTCGGCACGCAGCTGGATGTCTACGCGCCGCGCTATGAATGGATCAACCATTCCGTCGCCCCGGGCGAGCCAGCCAGCCACGACTTCCGCGTGCAGATTGGCGGCAGCGACTGCAAGCATCCATATTCGGCCAGCGTGTTCAATATTTCCGCGATGAGCTTCGGCTCGCTGTCGGCCAACGCGATTCTCGCGCTGAACGCAGGCGCCAAGCGCGGTGGTTTCTATCACGACACTGGCGAAGGTTCGATTTCGCGACATCACCTGAAGCATGGTGGCGATCTGGTCTGGGAGATCGGCTCCGGCTACTTCGGCTGTCGTGCCGACAACGGCGGATTCGATGCCGGCAAGTTCACCGAGAACGCACAGCGCGAATCGGTGAGGATGATCGAGATCAAGCTTTCCCAGGGCGCCAAGCCCGGTCATGGCGGTGTGCTGCCAGGTGCCAAGGTGTCGCCGGAAATCGCCGAGGCACGCGGCATTCCGGTCGGCCAGGACTGCCTTTCGCCGGCGCATCACACGGCCTTTTCGACACCGATCCAGCTACTGGAGTTCGTCGCCAGCCTGCGCGAGATGTCGGGCGGCAAACCCACCGGTTTCAAGCTGGCCATCGGTCATCCCTGGGAGTGGTTCGCGATCGCCAAGGCCATGCAGAAGACCGGCATCCTGCCGGACTTCATCGTGGTCGATGGCGGCGAGGGTGGCACTGGTGCGGCGCCGCTGGAGTTCTCAAACCATGTCGGTGCGCCGCTGGTCGAGGCGCTGGTGTTGGTGCACAACACACTGGTCGGCCTCAATTTGCGCGGCAAGGTTCACGTTGGCGCGGCCGGCAAGGTGGTGACCGCTTTTGATATTGCCCGCACCATCGCACTGGGCGCGGACTGGTGTAACGCCGCGCGTGGCTTCATGTTCGCGCTGGGCTGCATCCAGTCGCAGCACTGCCACACCGACAAGTGCCCCAGCGGCGTTGCCACGCAGAATCCCTGGCGGCAGCGTGCCATCGTCGTGCCGGACAAGGCCGAGCGCGTGTTCCACTTCCACCAGAACACGCTGAAGGCGCTGAAGGAGCTGCTGGCGGCCGCCGGACTGCAGCATCCGAACGAGCTGGGACCCGAGCACATCATCCAGCGCGTGTCATCGAGCGAGGTGCGTTCGCTGGCGGCGCTGCAGCACTGGGTGAAGCCGGGCGAGCTGCTGGATGGCGAATCCGATCACCCGGTATTCAAGGTGTTCTGGCACAACGCTGATCCGGAAACCTTCAGCGCGCCGCCGAGCGTGCTGTCGCTGCGTACCAGCAAGATGCGCTGATCCCTTCGATCAAGTTCGGCTCAGAGGCCGACGCCGCCCACGATTTCCAGCACTTTTTCCGGTGGACGCCCGATGCGGGCATGTCCTTCGTACAGGAAGATCGGTCGTTCGATCAGGCGCGGGTGTTCGACCATCATGTGGATCAGGTGGTCGGGCGACAGCGAGTGATCGTCCAGCCCCAGCGCCTTGTACTCGTCCTCGCCGGTACGCAGCAGGTCGCGGGCGTGGATGCCCAGCCGCTCGATGATCATCGACAGGAACGCGGCGTCCGGCGGTGTTTCAAGATACAGGATGACCAGCGGATCGATGGCATGCTGGCGGAGCAGCTCCAGCGTGGCCCGCGACTTCGAACAGCGCGGATTGTGCAGCAGCACGCCAGTGCTGTCGTCGAGCCTGCTCCAATCAACCATCATTCAAATCCATTGGCAAAAATATCGTTGGGACCGGGACCACTGCCGGTGGTATCGGTCTGGTTGAAGTACCAGTCCTCGGTGATCTCAAAACCGGCGTTGCCCGTGGTGATGGTGAAGTTGTTCCCGGCACCCGAAGCGCTGACATTGCAAATCCCAAAACCGACTCCAGTGCGGAACTCGATGGTGATGTCGCAGCCGGTGGTGGTTTTTCCTTTGTAGTTCATCTGGATGGTGTAGTCATCGCTGTTGCCGGCCGTACCATTGTTTCCTGCCTCGCCAATGCGCAGTGTGGCGACGTCATCCAGCGAAAGCTGACGTACTGCATTGTTCGTGCATAGAACCGGATACATGACGGCAGATGTCGGCGACTGGCCACGCAGGTTGGATGTGCTGCCACCGTTCGAACAAGGCAGGAAGTGGGTAGCTGCTTCCGGGAATGCGTGTGTGCCCGGAAGGTCAGTCACGTCGTGGGAATAGGTTGTCTGGTCGACTGTCACGGGCAACGCCGCAAACGGATCATTTACCCCCACGCGAAACCAGTTGCGGTTCACATCGTCGCCGCGTGCGTCATCCCGACTCGCTCTTACGTTATCCACACCATCGTCCGTGTTGAACGTCGTGTTTGGACCGGCAAACGTGTTCATGTAGTACAGCTGGGGATTGTTGAAATCGCTGGTTCCGACTTCGCTGGGACCAAGCACGCTGTGATCCAGTCCAATGCAATGCCCGAGCTCGTGCAGTGCGACCGACTCGAAATCGGAGCGCCCACCCGTCACACCAGCCGAAGCGGCGCTGACGACGTTTCCGTTGGTTCCCTGCATCCGGTTGAACTCGGCGACGACGTTTCGAATGGCCTGCTCCGGGTCGGAGAAGGCCGGGTTCGCATCAGGCGTTGGGAGTTTTGCCGGGTTCAGGCAAACCTGCACGAGCCTGACGCCGCCACCCTGGTTCGTACCGCCAGCATGGATGACAAGATCCGGGTTGTTCTGGCCGAACCCTAGGAACGTGCCAGCCAGGCAGACATGCGGAAGTCCAATGGCCAGCAGGATGCCAGCCGAGAGCAGTGTCGCTGCAGGTTTCATGGCGATACCTCCGCTTTCCGAGAGGCGATTGCCCGCAGCAGAAGGCCATCCATGGTTTCTTTGGCCTGATGCAGCACACGGACTTCGGCGTTTTCCGGATGATTCGCCCAGTCCTGCTGAGCAGTGGCATATAGCAGAGTGCCCAGCGCCTTGCCGTGCTGAAGTATTTCGAAACGGATCAGTGGTTCATCCCGCACTGCTGTTACCGACACCTGCGACTTCTGGCTGAGGCGCTGCTTCATGGCCGTATCCAGAGTATTCCGCAATTTTCGCGTATCGATCTGCTGCAGCTGCCAAGCGGCAATCTGTTGGTGGATCGCAGCGGTTTCCTTCTTGTCGAGCCGCATGGCGTGAGTACCGCTCAACATGGAACGTTCGGGAAGTTGTACGACGACGCAGCCATCGTCGTGGACGCTGATCCGGGTGGCCGTGTGCTCGCCGCCGCCAAGGAGTGGCGGAAAGGAGGCGTAGCGAAGGATCACTGGCGCATTCGTTTGGGCACAGGACGCATCGCCGCTGGTGCTGGCAAGGGCGCACAGGGGCGCGAAGAGCAGCGCTGCAAGGAGCAGGTTGCGATGACTCACTGGAACCTCCCGCTTACGCGTTATGCCGGCAGCGTCCGGCCACATGGAGAACGAGTTTCGGCGCGGGTTCAGGATAGCGCGCCTCATGCGCTGAGTCAGCTCCGGGCAAGCCGATATTGACCTTGTACAATGCTCCCGCGTATCATCCGCGGCCCATTTGGGCGGTTAGCTCAGCGGTAGAGCACTGCTTTCACACGGCAGGGGTCACAGGTTCAATCCCTGTACCGCCCACCAGATGCATCAACGACTTAGGCCAATCCTCACGGATTGGCCTTTTTCGTTTATGTACCGTGCAGACGCGGCCTGTGTTCCTGTGGCATCGCCAGTGAAGGTCGTGTTCTTCACATGCAGGTCTGAACTCGCCCTCGCGGGTGATTGCGCCGTCTTTGGATAGATCGCCGTCAGAATTTCGCCATCTGAGTCATCGACACTGTCGCCTTGTTGCACTGCTCTGCGAGGCGTCGCTTGAGCGTTTCCGGTTAGCGGTGCACCCTCTGAGGTTTGATGACGACCCCAAGGCAGGCGCGATGAACAGGATTCGGGCGGGTGTTGTGGCATGGCTTTTACTGATGTTCGTCGGCTCGCAGGTCGCCAGCGCGGCGGCGACAGCCGAGCTCATCGGGTTCTCGCCGAGGGGCACGGTCAGGGACGTGCGTCAGGTCACCGCGCGATTCTCGGTG
>ERZ795053.3219-NODE-3219-length-18771-cov-6.230498_pt1 | contig 18771 bp, 16 predicted proteins | sample MGYA00375137_ERZ795053 | MGnify/ENA primary metagenome ERZ795053 (study PRJEB30182, sample SAMN05720284) | activated sludge metagenome | isolation source: Anaerobic digester | place: Hong Kong | collected 2014-12-17 ...
GCGGTCGTGCGCCCAAGCCCCCCACCCCGAGCCGAACTTGTGGAGCGATCCGGCCCGGGGCGGGCGCAGGTGCGCCAGAAGTTGCGGTGGGGTGGGGTGGGGCGTCGATGGGGTGCGGGGTGGTGGGGGCCGGTACCGTCGTGGCCGCATGGCCGACGCCGCGGAGCCCCCCGCCGAGGCCGCCGACGACCCGGTCGACGCACCCGTCGACGCCGACGTCGAGCAGCCTCACCCGGTGAACCACCAGCCCGGCGCGCCCCGGCGCCGGAGCGCGCTGCGGCGCCTCGACCGGCGCACCGTGGCCATCTGCGCCCTGATCGCGCTGGTCGCCTCGCTCCTCGCCGCCTTCGCCTTCACCCTGATCGTGGGCGACGACGACGCGACGCCGAGCGGCACCCTCGATCTCAGCGAGCAGGCCGACACCGCGTCGACCATCGACGCCGACCGCCTGCTCGCCGTGCGCGTCGAGACCGACGACGGCGAGGCCACCACGCTCGACCAGCTGCGCGGCGACGGCCGCACCCTCGTGAACTTCTGGCAGTCCTCCTGCGTCCCGTGCGTGAAGGAGATGCCGCTGCTCCAGCAGGGCAGCGAGGCGAACCCCGACGTCGCGTTCCTGGGCGCCAACGTCCAGGAGACCGACCCCGACGCCGCCGTCGAGATGCTCGCCTCCACGGGCGTCACCTACCCGAGCTTCGAGGACCCCGACGGCGACCTCTACGCCGAGACCAAGGTGCCCGGGCTGCCGGCCACGATCCTGCTCGACGCCGACGGCAGCGTCCTCGGCACCCACGTCGGCGCCTTCGCCAGCGAGGTCGACCTGCAGGCCTTCCTCGACAGCGGGGGGAGCTGACGTGCTCGACGCCCAGTTCGCCGCCGCCTTCACGGCCGGGATGATCGCCACCGTGAACCCCTGCGGGTTCGCCATGCTGCCCGCCTACCTCGGCTTCTTCCTCGGCCGCGACGACGGCGACGAGGTCCGCAGCACGACGGCCAACCTGGTGAGGGCCCTCGTGGTGGGCGGGGCCGTCTCCGCCGGCTTCCTCGTCGTCTTCGGGATCGCCGGGGTGCTGATCCTCGAGACCACACTCGCCATCGGCGAGTGGGCGCCGTGGATCACGATCGTCATCGGCGCGGTGCTCGCCGTGGTGGGCGTCGCGTTCATCGTGGGGTGGGAGCCGACGATCAACCTCCCGCACCTCGACAAGGGCGGCAAGACGCGGGGCTTGGGCTCGATGTTCGTGTTCGGCGTGTCGTACGCCATCGCGTCGCTGTCGTGCACCATCGGCGTGTTCACGTCGCTCGTGGCCTCGAGCTTCCGGCGCACCTCGTTCGCCTCCGGCGTGGCGACGTTCATCGCCTACGCGCTGGGCATGGCGCTCATCTTGATGGTCGTCACCATCGCCCTGTCGCTGGCCAAGCAGGGCGTGGTGGCCAAGCTGCGGAGCGCCCTGCCCTACGTCACCCGCATCTCGGGCGTGATCATGGTGGTCACCGGCGCCTACCTCACCTGGTACGGGATCTACGAGATCCGCGTCGTGCAGCACGGCGACACCGACGCGGCGGGCGGACCGGTCGGGATGGTCACCGAGTGGTCGAGCGACGTGCAGAACTGGCTGTCGGGGTTCGACGCCGTCCAGGTCGCCCTGGTGCTCGGCATCGTGGTGTGCGCGGCGGTCCTCGTCGCGCTCCTCCGCTCGCCGAAGGGCAAGGCCACCCCCACCGACGCGGCCGACTGACGCCTCCCGGGCGCGCCACCGGCGCCGCGCCCAGGAGGGCGGCGGCGCCGGCGACGGTCTGCGAGTTGCGGGTCACGGCTCAGACAGGTCTGTTGCCGATACCGCTCTCGACTGCCCGCACGGGGGCGGGCCGAACGGATGGATCAGGCCGAGCGCAGGTGCTCGGGGATCGGGACCTCGGGGAGCTGGTCCTCGGGGCGGGCCACCTTGGGCGGACGGCCCCGACGACGCTTGGAGGCCAGGATCTTCCCGTTGAGGAAGAGCTGGCCGCCCCACACGCCCCACGGCTCCCGGCGGGCCATGGCCCCCTCGAGGCACGGCACGAGCACGGGGCACTCGGCGCACAGCCGCTTGGCGGCGGCGATGTCCTGGAGCTCCTCGGAGAAGAACATCGCGGTCAGGCCGGCGCCGCCGGTGGCGCACAGGGCGTCGGCCTGCCAGTCGAGGTCTTCCATGTCGGTCGTTGCGTCGAAGTCCGGTGCGCTCAGCATCGGGTTCCCCCATCTCGTGGTGTGGTGTGGTCGTCAGTCGGGTGGTCGGGTGGTCATGGCTCGCTTGGCGTGCTCCGTGGGTGGTGGGCCGGGCCGCAGCCGGAAAAGGCGAAAGGCCGCTGGGATGTCCCAGCGGCCTTCGGAGGTGGTGGTTCGATTCCAGGCGAGGTGCCTAGGTCGAGTCCTCCGGAGGCCGGTGGCGGATGCCCTTGTGGTTCTTCACCACGAAGATCGACGGCATCGGCTCGATGGCGGCGAGGGCGTGGTGGGAGCCGACCAGGGCATCGGCGGCGGTCCAGCGCGAGCGCGCGGCGACACCGGCGGTGGCCTGATAGCCCCAGGTGGTGGTTGCCGTGCTGTTCACAGGATCGCTCCGGTACGGGTTCGGACAGGGTCGTGCGCCGTGGGCGCCCGGAAAGGGAACCGCGGACGGCCGCGGCTTGTCAACCGATTATTCGGACGGGGAGCTGATCAACTCGGTCCGGCGGGCGCCGGCGGGGCGGCGAACACGTGCTCGCGGTAGTACCGGAGCTCCTCGATGCTCTCGCGGATGTCGTCGAGGGCACGGTGCGACGTCGCCTTGCGCGGCAGCGCGGAGAGCACCCCGGGGTACCAGCGGCGCGTGAGCTCCTTGATCGTCGACACGTCGACCGATCGGTAGTGGAGGAACTCCTCGATCTCGTTGAGGTGCCGGGCCAGGAATCGCCGGTCGGTGCCGATGGAGTTGCCGCACAGCGGGACGGTGCGCGCCTCGGCGACGTGCTCGCGGATGAACGCGAGGGTCTGGGCGCCGGCGTCGGCCAGCGACACCGTGGACGCCTCGATCTGGGGGAGCAGGCCGCTCTTGGTGTGCATGTCGCGCACGAAGTCGTCCATCTCGGCGAGCGCCTCGGGGCCCTGGTGCACCACCAGGTCGGGCCCCTCGGCCACCACCTCGAGCTGGTCGTCGGTCACGATCGTGGCGATCTCGACGATCACGTGGCGGTCCGGATCGAGCCCGGTCATCTCGAGGTCCATCCAGACGAGCACCGGGCGAGGATAGGCCCCGGCCCGCGCGCCTAGCGTCTCGCCCCGTGCTGCACGTCCCGTTCGTCCGCCTCGATCCCGACCTGCCGGCGCCGGCGTACGCCCACGACGGCGATGCCGGAGCGGACCTGCGAGCGCGCACCACCGTCACCCTCGCCCCCGGTGGTGGAAGGGCGCTCGTGCCCACCGGCGTGGCCATCGCCCTGCCTCGCGGGACCGCCGGGTTCGTGCAGCCTCGCAGCGGCCTCGCCCTTCACCACGGGGTCACGTGCCTCAACACGCCGGGGTTGATCGACTGCGGCTACCGCGACGAGCTCAAGGTGCTGCTCGTGAACCTCGACCCCACCGAGCCCTTCGAGGTCGTGCGCGGCGAGCGCATCGCCCAGCTGGTGATCCAGCGGGTGGAGACGGCGGTGTTCGACGAGGTGGCCGACCTGGGCGCGTCGGCCCGGGGCACCGGCGGGTTCGGCTCCACCGGGCGCGAGTAGGGCGCTCAGCTGGCGGTCGTGTCGGTGCGTCGGCGGAGGTCGTCGAGGCACTTCGCGAGTAGGCGAGAGACGTGCATCTGGGAGATGCCCAGGCGGGCCGCGATCTCGTGCTGGGTCATCTCCTCGTAGAACCGAAGGCGGATCAGCAGCTGGTCGCGGGGCTTGAGCTGACCGAGCAGATCGTCGACCAGCAGGCGGTTCTCGGCCGCCGACAGCTCGAGGTCGTCCATCCCGAGCGGTGCCTGCTCGCGCTCGTCGCTGCCCCGGCCGGGCGCGTCGATGGAGTGCGATCGGTACGCCTGCGCGGCCTCCATCGCCTCGAGCACGTCCTCCATCGACGCCCGCGCCGCGATGGCGAGCTCCTCGATCGTGGGCGAGCGGCCGAGCTGGTGCGTGAGCTCGCCGACGAGCGTGCCGAGGCGGACGTGCAGCTCCTGCACCCGTCGGGGGACGCGGATGGCCCAGCCCTTGTCGCGGAAGTGGCGCTTGAGCTCGCCCACGATGGTGGGGGTGGCGAAGCTGGAGAACTCGAGCCCGCGATCGGGGTCGAAGCGGTCGATGGCGTTCAGCAGCCCCAGCGACGCGACCTGCTCCAGGTCGTCCTGGCTCACGCCCCGGTGGGCGTAGCGGCGGGCCAGGTGCAGGGCGAGCCGCAGGTTGGCGGCCACCAGCTCGTCGCGCACGGCCAGGTCGCCGGTGGCCCGGTAGGCGGCGAACAGCCCGCGGATCCGCTCGCGCTCCGCGGCGCTCATGCTCATGACGACGGCTGCCGCCGCTTGGCCACCGCGATGCGCCCCGCCGGGCCGTCGATCGTCGACTCGTCGACCACCGCGGCCAGGATCAGGGTGCTCAGCTCGCCGACCTCGGCGATCGGGTGGGGCGGGTCGCGGACCACGTCGATGCGGAGGGCGTCGTCGTCGAGCTCGCAAGCGAAGCGCAGCGTGGCCTCCGGGTCGGGCGGGACGACGAGCATGCCGAACGCCTCGCCGACGGCGATGCGCAGGTCCTCCACCTCGTCGTAGGTGAACCCGCTCCGGGTGGCGATGCCGGTGATGGCGAGGCGGGCGACGCGGGCGTAGGGCTCGAGCGCGGGCAGGGTCAGGCGGATCTCGAGGGGGCCCTCGCCCGGCTGCTCGGTGGCGTGCACAGTGCCCGGATGGTACGCCCGTCGGGCTCAGCCTTCCTGCGGGCCCACGCGCGACAGGGTCGTCGTGCGCTGCTCGACCGTCCGCGGGCCGTCCCCGACGCCACCCTCCACCACGAGGGTGGCCGAGGAACGGGTCCGCAGCTCGCTGCGCTGGGTCGGACGATCGAGGCCGATCACCGCGGTCCCCGAGCCGGTCAGCGCGAGGTCGCGCAGGATCGTGCCGTCGGCGCGCTCGATCGCACCCTCGTCGCGGTCGAGGGCGAGCTCCACCGAGAGGGTCAGCTGGTCGCCGTCGACGGCGGTGAGCGTCGTCGTCTGGACGGTGGTGCCGGAGACCGCCCCGTCGCCGAGCGCCACGACGGGCACCTCGCTGCGCCACCGGGCGCCCGGGCCGACGGCCTCCTCGGGTAGGCGGGGGCTCAGCTGGCCGAGCTGGGCGCCGAGGGCGTCGAGCACCCGACCCACCTCGTCGGGGAGGTCGTCGGGCCGCTCGAGCTCGGTGGCCAGCACCCGGCCGAGGGGGTCGAGGTGGACCTCGCCTCGAAGGCCCGCGAGCCCGTCGAGCTGCTCCTGGAGCGCGGCGGCCTGGTCGGCGTCGAGGGCGGTGCCGGCGGCCTCGACGGTCGCGGACCGCACGGTCGTCTCGAGGACGATCTCGTCCTCGTCCACTGAGGCGACCCGCAGGGCGACGACCTGCACGATCGGTGGGCTGTCGAGCTGCTGGGCCCGATCGCCCTCCACCTGGTCGACCACCAGGTCCTGGGCGATGCGCAGGACGACCTCGTCGCCCGTGCGGTAGGCGAGGCGCAGCTCGCGGCGAGGCTCGGCCCCGGCGTCGAGCACCTCGGGCGGGTCGGCGAGGGCGACGGTGGTGGTGGTCGTGGCCGTGGTGGAGCTGGGCGACGGGTCGGATCCGCTCGTGCACGCCGTGGTCGCGGCCAGCGCTCCGGCGAGCGCCAGGGCGCCTGCCCGTCGGGCGAAGGTCACCGGGCGGCTCGCCGTCGGTACACGAGCAGCACCAGGACGGCGCCGAGCACCGACCCGAAGAAGCCCGAGAGCTGGAAGGCGCCTTCGTCGAGGTCCTTGCCGAAGAGCAGGTAGCCGAGCAGCCCGCCGATGAGCGAGCCGACGATGCCGAGTGCGGTGGTGGGGAGGCAGCCGCGGGGGCTGGGCCCGCTGATGAGGGCGCGGGCCACGAGGCCGGCGACGAAGCCGCTGAACAAGACGGTGATGACGAACCACATGGGGGGCGACCTCCGGGTCGGGCGCCCCCATCGTGGCCGATCGCCGCCGGGTGTCGCCCGCGATCCGGATGGGGCCGCGCCCCCGGCCCACCGCTAGCCTTTCCGGTCGTTCGAATCGCGGGCAGGGCGCCCGCGCGCAACCCGGAAGGACCGTCAGATGGCGCAGGAGCTCGACTTCGAGACCCAGGTCTTCGAGAAGGAGTACATCGAGGTCGCGGGGACCAAGGAGGCCATCGTGCGCGGCGGGCGCCACCTGCTCCCGCTGCTGCCCAAGGCCCTCGAGGGCGTGGCCCAGATCGGCGTGATCGGCTGGGGCTCGCAGGGCCCCGCCCAGGCCCAGAACCTGCGCGACTCGCTCGAGGGCACGGACATCACCGTCAAGGTCGGCCTGCGGGCCGGCTCCTCGTCGATGGACGCCGCCCGCGAGGCCGGCTTCACCGAGGACGCCGGCACCCTCGGCGAGATGTTCGAGGTCATCGCCGAGTCCGACTTCGTGATCCTGCTGATCTCCGACGCCGCCCAGGCCCAGCTCTACGAGCAGGTCTTCGCCAACCTGAAGGACGGGGCCACGCTCGGCCTCTCGCACGGGTTCCTGCTCGGCCACCTGCGCAACGTGGGCGCCGAGTTCCCCGCCAACGTGAACGTCGTGGCCGTCTGCCCCAAGGGCATGGGCCCGTCGGTTCGAGCCCTCTACGTGCAGGGCGCCGAGGTCAACGGCGCCGGCATCAACGCCAGCTTCGCCATCCAGCAGGACGTCAACGGCAAGGCCACCGACCACGCCCTCGCCTGGAGCGTCGGGCTCGGCTCGCCCTACTCCTTCATGACCACCATGGAGTCCGAGTTCCGCTCCGACATCTTCGGCGAGCGCGGCATCCTGCTCGGCGGCGTCCACGGCCTGGTGGAGTCGCTGTACCGCAAGTACCGCAACGAGGGCGCCACCCAGGAGGACGCCTTCAAGCGCACGGCCGAGTGCGTCACCGGGCCCATCTCGAAGACCATCTCCCACGAGGGGATCCTCGGGCTCTACGAGCGCCTCGACGACGCCGGCAAGGAGGTCTTCAAGCGGGCCTACGACGCCAGCTACCTCCCCATGAAGGCCGTGCTGCAGGAGATCTACGACGAGGTCCGCACCGGCAACGAGATCCGCTCGGTGGTCGTGGCCGGCGAGCGCCTCGAGCGCTACCCCATGAGCACCATCGACCAGACCGAGATGTGGCAGGTGGGCGAGCGGGTGCGCGCCGAGCGCGTCGAGGGCGAGATCCCGCTCGACCCCTTCACCGCCGGCGCCTACGTGGCCACGATGATGGCCCAGATCGACGTGCTCGACGAGGCCGGCCACCCGCTGTCGGAGATCGTGAACGAGTCGGTCATCGAGGCCACGGATTCGCTCAACCCGTACATGCACGCCCGGGGCATCGCCTACATGGTCGACAACTGCTCGATCACCGCCCGCCTCGGCTCGCGCAAGTGGGCGCCGCGCTTCGACTACGCGATGGTGCAGGAGAGCTTCCCGGCGCTCGACGCCCAGCAGAGCGAGCAGGGCCCGTCGGCCGCCTTCGAGGGGCACCGCATCCACGACGTGCTCGACAAGGTGGGCCAGATGCGCCCCAGCGTCGACATCTTCGTCGCCGGCTGACCCTCGACCTTCAGCCGATCTCGACCTGCTGCGCCGCCTCGACCATGGCGTCGGCGTGGCGCGGCAGGAGGAAGCCGTCCTGCACGGCGGCGTCGGCCGACGCCTGCACCTCGCTGACGTACCCGTCGGTGTCGCCCGGGTAGCGCTCGACCAGCTGCTCGGGCGTGAAGGGCTCGTTGGAGCCGAACAGCGAGCAGATCACGCTCGGCGTGGTGTTCGTGCCGGTCATCACCGCGATGGGGGCGTCGACGGTCGGGGTGCGGATGCCGCCGAGGGCGATGCCGTCGTCGTCGCGGACGATCGCGCCGTCGGTGGGCTCCTCGGTCTCGAGGCGCGGCGAGCTCGGCGGTGCGGTCCCGTCGACGATCCACGCCTCGAGGTGGCGCAGCGCGGTCTGCACGAGCGGCTCCTGCGGGCCGTCGTTGATGGTGCCGCAGGAGGCCGCCAGGTCGACGCCGCTGTCGGTCCAGCGCTTGCCGGCCTCCACCGCGTAGTCGAGCGTGCTCTGGTCGGCGTGGGCGGTGCCCGCGGTCTCCCACGTCACGAGGTGGTCGGTGTCGTCCTGGCGGGCGCGCACGAAGCCGAGCAGCTCGAGGTCGGTCTCGGTCTCGAACTGGAACACCGGGACGTCGAGGTCGCTGCGGATGTGGACCACGGCCGCCGGCTTGCCGGCGTCGGTGGCGTTCAGGTCGGCGCTGCTGTTGCCCCGCGAGTGGATGAGGATGCCGTCGAAGAGGTGGGTGACCGGCTGGATGGCGTTGGCGTAGGTGGTGAGCCGGAAGGCCGATTGCGACTCGCCGGCGGCGATCACCCGCTCGGCGGCCAGGCCGCCCAGGGGTGCGTCGTCCGCCGGGTCGAGGAGCGTGCGGACCGCCTGCGAGTAGATGTCGTAGCTGTACTGGTCGCCGGGGTGGGAGAGCTCGCCGTAGCGCTCGGGGTCCCACTCCTTCAGGGGCTGGAGCGCCTCGGGGATCACGCCGGGCACCGGGATGCCGAGGCCGCCGGGCTCCACGCCCATCTGCTGGGCCGACACCGAGGCGTAGGCGTACCCCTCCGAGAGGAGCTCGTCGGCGAGGAACCCGAAGTCCGGATCGGACTCGCGCCCGGCGCTGACGTTGAGCCACTCGACGACGAGGGTCCCGTTGAACTCCGCGGGGTCGGCCGGTCGGCGGACCACGGTGCGGATGGCGTAGTCGGCCGTGTCGTCGGTCCGCGTCGCCGACCAGGTGCCGTCGGTGCCGAGCTCGCCGTCGGCCTCGTAGGCGGCTGCGGTGCCGCGCAGGAAGTACTCCTCCTCGGTGTAGCCGAACTCCTCGTCCCAACCCTCGGGCATGGCGAGGTAGGCGATGCCGTAGCGCCCGCCGGTGATGGGCCCCTCGACCTCGTCGGCGGCCGGAAGGTCGGCGATGCGCTCCTGGAGGGCGTCGGCGGCGCCCGAGCCCGCGGCGGCCGCGGTCGTCGTCGACGAGTCGGCGTCGGCGCCGTCGCTGCCGTCGGAGGTGCAGCCGGCGAGGGCCACGAGCAGCGCGGCGGTGGCGAGCAGGGCGCGGGCGGAGCGGGTCCGGATCGGGGTCATGGCCGGGTCCTACCAGGGATCGGACCGGCGCGCTCGGCCGATCACGAGCTCGACGCGCCGCCGGGGATCCCCACCCGCTCGAGGAGCACGCCCTCGGTGGCGCCGGTGGGGTTGAAGGTCTCGCGGGTGGCGAACCAGCGCAGCCAGTCGCCCGCGCCGGCGTGGTCCCAATCGGGCAGCCACCAGGCGCGGTGGTCGAACGGCTGGGCCCGCCAGCCCTCGGGCGGCGCCACCAGGGCAGGGACGTTCGGGGCCATGGCGATCACCACGTCGGCTCCGGTGGCCGCGCCGGGGTCGGCGGCCAGGTCGACGTAGGCGACGGGCAGGTCGCGCAGGTACCAGGCCCAGGGCCAGGTGGCCGAGTCGGTGGTGTCGACGATGATCCGTGGCGGGGCGTCGGGCGGTGCGGCGGCGGCGATGGACTCGACCCGGTCGCGCAGGGCGGGCACGGCATCGGTGGTCTGCACCGCGGAGAGCAGCTGCCGGGGGTTGCTGGGCTCGCGGTAGACCACGCGCACGGCGTTGGTGCCGAGGATCACCAGCACGAGCGCGGCGCCGATGGCCACCGGGAGAACGGTGGTGCCCCGCTCGTCCCAGAGGCGCTGGGCCGCCAGGCCGGCCAGGAGCAGCATCGGCAGCAGGGGGTGCACCACCAGCCACGGGAAGCGCTCCGACGCCCACGAGTACACGACGAGGTTGCCGGCGGCCGTCCACGCCACCAGGCCGAGCGCCGGCGTGGGTCGGCGGGCGACGCGGACCAGCCCGCCCAGAGCGAGCAGCACGATGGGCCACTCGTAGGCCACGAGCAGGACCACGTAGAACGGCCACGGCATCGAGCCCCGGTTCACCGGTTGCTGCGAGAGCCAGTAGTCGATGCCGTCCACCGCGCCGTCGACGATCCCGCCCGGCTCGGTGAACCCCACGCTGAACAAGGCGCTGAAGACCAGGGCGAACGCGCCCGCGCCGAGCAGCCACCACCGCCCGCCCGGGCCGCGCAGGGCGCGCACGACGGTGAGCGGCGGGGCCGCCGCTCGGCCGCGCCGCCGCCAGGCTTGGGCCACGGTGAGCGCCACGAGGTAGCTGGCGGTCACCGCGCCCACGATGAACGTGGTCTCCTTCGTGGCGAAGGCGGCGGCCAGCAGCGCCCCGGCGGCGAGCGGATGCCAGCGCGACGGGCGGGTGAGCCACGACATGGCCACGAGCAGCAGCGCCACCTCGAGGAGGCCCATGAGCGAGTCCTCCCGGCCGAAGCGCGAGAAGTACAGGACCGAGGGCGAGATGGCGACGAGCGCGGCGGCCACGAGCGCGCCCACGTCGCCGATCCAGCGCCGGAAGGCGCCCACGAGCGCCACCGTCGCCGTGCCCGCCAGCGCGGCCAGGTAGCGGGCGGTGGCCTCGCCGTCGCCCAGCAGCTGGAAGATGCCCGCGGTCAGGTAGAAGCGCAGCGGCCCGTGGTACACGGGGTCGTAGCGGTAGGGCTCGCCGCGCCAGATGCGCCACGAGAACCAGGCGTCGAGGCTCTCGTCGTGGTGCATCGGCCGGTCGCTCAACCCCACGAAGCGCAGCACCGCAGCCGCGAGCACGATCGCGGCGAGCGTCCACCCCCACCACGACGGCGGACGGGCCGGGTGCGGGCCGCCGACGTCCTCGATCGGCTCACGAGATGGGGGTGGCTGGCCGATGGGAGGCGATGGTACCCTCGGGCGGTTCGCAGCCGGGCCGAGCCGGGGCGACGGTGACGACGCGGAGAACGACGTGAAGGCCAAGGTGGGAGCGAACCTGCGGCGGGGTGCCCTGCTGGCGATGTTTGCCGGTGGCGCGCTCGTGGCCGCCACGCCGCTCGCCGGCGCCCAGGACGCGACCAGCACCACCTCGGACCCGTGCATCGTCACCACCACGGCTGTGGGCCCGTCGACCACCGACGTCACCACCAGCACCACCGAGCCCGGGTCCACCACCAGCACCTCGGTGCCCGAGACGACCACGACCTCCACCGACCCCGGCTCGACCACCACGACCTCGACCACGTCGACCACGGCCGTTCCCACGCCGACGCCCACCGAGACGCCGACGGCCTCGCCCACCGCCACCGCGACGCCGACGGCCACCGCGACCCCGACGGCGACGGCCACCCCGACCGCCACGGCCACGCCGACGGCGACCGCCACCCCGACGGCCACGGCGACGCCCACCGCCACCGCGACCGCGACAGCGACGCCCACGGCGACGGCCACCGCCACGGCGACGGCGACCCCGACGGCCACGGCGACCGCGACCGCCACGGCGACGCCCACCGCGACCTTCGTCGGCCCCACGCCCACGCCGACGGGCACCGGCACCCCGCCGCCGCCCCCCGGCCAGCGCTCCCTGCGGGCCGCCGGCGAGGCCGACGACCCGAACCCGTGCCCCACGCCCATCCCCGGCGACGTGGGCAGCGGCGTGGTCGACGACGGCGACCTGGCACGCACGGGCTCCGACGACCTCGGCCTGGTGGCCCTCGGCCTGGCGCTGCTCGCCTCGGGTGGCGCCGTGGTCTTCGCGGTCCACCGCTCGCAGCGCACCGCCTCCTGACCGACGCGCCGCCCGTGGCGACCGAGCACGAGGTGGTGGTCATCGGCGCCGGCCCCTGCGGCCTCGGCGCGCTGCGCGAGCTGCGCCGCCTCGGCGTCGACGACGTGGTGGTCCTCGAGGCCGACGAGCGGGCGGGCGGCCTGGCCGCCTCGACGGTCGACGACGCCGGCTTCACCTGGGACCGTGGGGGCCACGTGGTCTTCAGCCACCACGGTGAGTTCGACCGGCTCCTCGACGAGGTGCTGGGCGACGAGGTGCTGCGCCACGAGCGCTCGTCGTGGGTGCTGGCGGCGGGTGCGTGGGTGCCCTACCCCTTCCAGCGCAACCTGCACCGGCTCCCCGCCGACGTGGCGGCGCGCTGCCTCGTCTCGCTCATCGAGGCCCAGGCGACGGCCACCGACGGTGCGGCCGACCTGCGCAGCTGGGCGGTGGGGGCGTTCGGTGCCGGCGTGGTCGACCACTTCTTCGAGCCGTACAACACCAAGGTGTGGGCGTCGGACCTGGGCGACCTCAGCGCCTCGTGGATCGCCGAGCGCGTCGCCGAGGTCGACTGGCGGGCGCTCGTCACCCGGACGCTGCGCCGCGAGGACGATCTCAGCTGGGGCCCCAACGACCGCTTCGCCTTCCCCACCCGTGGGGGCACCGGCGAGATCTGGCGGCGGGCCGCCGCGCCGCACCGGGACCGCATCCGCTACGGCGCGCGCGTCGAGGCGATCGACCCCGCCGAGCGGACCGTCCGCCTCGTCGACGGCGACGAGGTCGGCTACCGGACCCTGATCTCCACCGCCCCGCTCGACCGGCTGGTGGGTGCGATGGCCGATGCCCCCGACGAGGTGGTCGCCGCGTCCAAGGCCCTGGTGCACACGACCGTGCACGTGGTGGGCGTCGGCTACGAGGCGCCGCTGGTCGACGATCGCTCGTGGCTCTACTTCGCCGATCCCGACGTGCCGTTCTACCGGGCCACGAACTTCGCCAAGTACGCGCCGGCCAACGTCCCTGACGGCGACGTCGGGCGCTACAGCTCGTGGATGTGCGAGGTCTCCTCGTCCGCGACCCACCCCACCTCGCCCGACGGCCTCGTCGACCGGGTGGAGGCGGCGCTGCGGTCGACGGGGGTGGTGCCCGGCCAGCCCGAGGTGGCCACCCGGCACCTCGAGACGGTGCCCTACGCCTACCCCGTCCCCACCCGGGGCCGCGACGACGCCCTGCGGACCGTGCTGCCGTGGCTCGACGCCAAGCGCATCTGGTCGCGCGGGCGCTTCGGCACCTGGCGCTACGAGGTGGGCAACATGGACCACGCGGTGAAGATGGGCATCGACGCCGCCCGCCGGGCGGTCGACGGCTCGCCCGAGGCGCTCGTCCCGCTCGAGCTGGTCGCGTCGCGATGACGGCCGACGACGAGCGCGACGTGGTGCTGTCGCTCGTCATCCCCGCGCACGACGAGGAGGCGACGATCGACGCGGTCGTGCGCGACTCGGTGGCGGTGGTCCGCCGCCTGGCTCCGGGTGCGGGCGAGGTGATCGTCGTGGACGACGGTTCGACCGATCGGACCGGGGAGCTGCTCGATGCCCTCGCCGCCGAGCTCGACGAGGTCGCGGTGGTGCACCAGCGCCCCAACCGCGGCCACGGCCCCGCGCTGTTGGTGGGCTTCGACCGGGCCCGAGGCCGCTGGATCGGCCACCTCGACAGCGACGACCAGATCCCGGCCGGCGAGCTCGAGTCGCTGTGGCCGGCTCGCGAGGCCGCCGCACTCGTGCTCGGCACGCGCACCGATCGTGACGATCCGCGCCACCGGCTGGTGGTCACCGTGGTGGTGCGCGCCATCGTCTCGGCGCTGGCCCGGCGCTACGTCCGCGACGCCAACGTGCCGTGCAAGCTCGTGGAGCGCTCGCTGTGGACCACGGCGCGGCCGCTGCTCCCCGACGACACCTTCGCCCCCTCGATCGCCCTCGTGGTGGTGGCGGCGCGCCGAGGGGTCGCCATCGAGCAGGTGCCGGTGCACCACCGGGCGCGCGCCCACGGCGCGTCGAGCCTTCGGCCCGTCAAGCTGGCTCGGGCGCTGGCGCTCGCCACCCGCCAGACGATCGCGGTCAGCTGGCGCGCCCGGCCCGGATCCGCTCGGCGTCGATGACCGCTAGCGCTCGGTCGAGCTGGCGGGCGTCGAGGCGGTAGACCACCTCGTCGCCGCGCCGCCAGGCCTCGGTCATGCCCGGCAGGGCGCCGAGCCCGGCGAGGGCGTCGGGCGTGCCGAGCGCCCGCTCCACGGTGCCCACCACCACGTAGTCGGGACGGTACGCGGCGAGGGTGCGCATGGCCTGCTCGGGCTCGGGGTCGGCGTAGAGGGCCTGCACGGCGGCGAACCGCTCGTCGACCTCCTCCACGTAGCCCCGGCGCTGCTGCTGCTGGTGGAACTGCCAGCCGACCACCGTGGGCAGCCCGGTGGCGACCGACACCCGTGCGACCCACGAGTAGCTGGGCCCGGCGGCCTCGACGATCGTCGACCCGCCGGGGACCTCGTCGCGCATCCAGGCGATGAGCTGGCGGTCCGCGGTGACGTCGATGGGCGGGACCTCGCCGGCCGCCACCACGACGGGGCCGTGGTCGAGCCAGGCCCGCCCGTCGAGCGTGGGGGCGAGGGGGCGGAAGCGGGCGTCGAGGCGCGGCCCGGTGGCCGAGGGCCAGAACGCCAGCGCCGGCACCAGCGCCAGCCCGAGCACGATCGCCGCCCGCCGGGGGCGGCGCGCCCCGGCGACGAGGTCGATCGCCAGCCCGGCGGCGCCGAGGGCCAACAGGCTCCACGCGGTGAACCCGAACTTGAACACGGTGTTCATCCGCCCGAGGTCGTTGACCACGACGACGACCTCGGGCACGACGGCGAGCCCGGCGCCGGCGGCGGCGAGCGCCCATGCCGCGGCGAGCCCGAGGCGGCCCGCCCGCAGGTCGGCCACCGCGATCGCCAGGGCGACCGCCGCCACGGCGGACCCGAGCGCCAGCACCGGCCCGCCGGCCAGGGTGAGCAGGAGGAGGGCGCCGAGCGCCATCGCGGCCACGCCGGCGCGGCCCCGTCGCGATGCGAGCACCCCCGGCAGGGCCCCCGCCCGGGCGCGCCGGCGGACGCGCCGCTCGGCAGCGACCACGACGATGGCGAGCGGCAGGCCGAGCTGCAGCAGGAAGCTCCCGAGCGGCGTGCGCGCCGGGCTCGGTGCGAACCCGCTGTCGAACACCTGGCCGTGCGCCACGTACGGGTGGGCGACCACGACCGTGAGCCCACCGATGAGGGCGAGGTGGCCGAGGCTGCGCCGCCACGGCCGAGCGTCGCGATCGACCGCGGCCCCGCCCGCGGCGGCGGCGAGGGCGAGCACGGCGAGGGTCGGGAGGTCCCACGTGTGGCTGACGCGCGACCACGCCAGCCCGGTGCCGACGATCGCCGCGAGCGCGAGGGCGGCCCGCCGGTCGCCTGCTCGACGGGTGGCGACGTAGGCCACCAGCGTGGCGACGAGCGCGAGCAGCACCGGGGCCCAGAGCAGGTGCGGGTGCGGGTCGCCGAAGAGCACCGTCCACGCCGGGAACTCGTCGATGTCGATGGTCCCGGGGTTCAGGCGGCTCACGCCCCACCAGTCGAACGGCGCGACGGTGCGCCCGGCGAGGGCGTCGTCGAGCCGCCCGATCTGCTGGCGGGCGCTGTCGAGGTTGCCCACCCCGAGCACCAGCACGAGGGCCAGCAGGCCGCCCCAGGCGGCTCGGGCGCGGGCGCGCACGCGACCCAGCGCAGCGACGGCGAGCCCGATGCTCCACACCACCGACGCGAGCAGCGACGCCGCGGTGGCCACCGCCAGGTTGAGGGCGAGGTCGGGGGTGATGCCGAGGAGCCGGGCCGGCGCCGCGATCGTCCACCAGGTGCCGTAGTAGTAGTTCATCGCCCCGCCCGAGAACCACGGATCGGCGGGTGGGAAGGTGCTCGATCGGGCGAGCGCGGTGAGGTACGCCGCGGCGAAGGGCTTCTCGCCGCCCGTGGGGTGGTACCAGAGGTCGGGGTTGGCGGCCCGCAGGGCGAGCACGGCGAGGAACACGGCGAGCCCGGCGACCTCGAGGGCCACGAGGGTGCGGCGCCGTTCCCGCACGAAGGCCACGAGCTCGTGCCACCGGGCCCCGCCCCGGGCCGCGAGGAGGGCGGCGCCGACGGCCACCTGCACCCCGCTGGCCACCCCCACGGCGGTCCCCGACGACCGGACCGCCCCGAGGGCCACCAGGAGCCACAGCGGCACCAGGACGCTGAGCGGGCCGAGGACCTTGGCCAGCCCCCAGCCTCGGTCGGGCAGCACCCGGAAGCACCGCAGCACCCACGGCAGCGACGCCGCCGCGCTCAGCATCCACCACGCCAGCCACCAGAGCCAGGGCACGGGGAGCCGGCCCGGGAAGGCGTCGGCGAAGGTCTGGCCGGTGGCCGGCGCGTCCTCGTCGCGCTCGAGCAGCAGGCCGTTCGCGCTCGCCTGGCGCAGCGGCACCCGCTCGTCGGTGCGCGCCCGGTCGGGTTGGATCACCTCCAGGGCCCGTTCGAGCGAGAAGGCGTCGGTCTTGCGCCAGATGCGCACCTCGGGGTGGTCGTAGACCCGGAACGCCTCCTCCGAGCCGCGATCGTTGAGCTCGATGCCGAACAGCGAGGGGGCGGTGCGGAAGGTGGCCACCCGCTCGAACCCGAGGCTGCCGTCGTCGAGGCCCCGGTAGTACCGCAGGATCGTGCCGTAGCGGGCGGGGACCCGCGCCACCGCACCGGTGACCCGGTCGCTCGTCTCCACCACGTAGTCGAGCTGGTCGAGCTGGTCGGCCAGGCGACGGGCATCGTCGGGCGTGGTGAGGGCGAAGGGGTCGAGCGTGATGGTGCGCACGCCGCGGGCGACGGTGCCGGCCTCGAGCGGGAGGGCGTCGTCCCAGGCCGATGCCGAGACGGCGGCACCGTCGGGCACGTGGGCCTCCACCCATGCGGCGGCGGCGAGGCGCGGCTGGGTGCGCTGGTACACGCCGTGCACGAAGGCGAGCGGCCACAGGAGCGTGGCGAGGACGAGGACGCCGCCCACGGCGCGGGGCGCGCCGGGTCGGCGCAGCAGGCCCACGGCGCCGACCCCGGCCAGCACGGCCACGGCGGGCAGCGCGGGGAGGAGGTACCGCATGGTGATGACCCACCGGGGCAGGAAGATGGCGCCGGTGAGGGCCACCCACGCCGCGATCAGCGCGAGCGCGGGCTCGCGACGCCACGTGCCCCGGCGGACGATGGCGGCCAGCCCGGCGACCGCAAGCAGCGTGGCGCCGATGCCGACGCCGAAGCGCACCTGGTGGCCGAGCGCTTCGAGCACGGGGACGCGGTCGGCCCACTGGATGTTGGGTGGCGCGTCGGCCCCGTCCTGGAGGCGGGCCAGGTCGTCGAGGATCCGGGTCCAGCGGGGATCGAGGCGGACCACGCCGACGAACGCGTAGGGCTGGAGGATGCGGAAGGTGACGGCGGCGGCGCCCACGGCGATCGCCGATCTGGCCACGAAGGGTGCCAGCGCCCGGGCCCGAACCCGCCAGGGCGTGCGGCGCCGGAGCGCGGCGCCCAGCCCCTCGGCGCTCGCCACCGCCGTGGCGGCGACGAGGACGGCGAGCACCGACAGCCCGCCGACCTTCGATGCGCCCGCGACCCCGGCGGCGACCCCACCGGCGGCGAGCGTCCACCGGCCTCGGCCTCGCGCCACGTGGACGGCGGCGAGTAGGGCCAGCGCGGTGGCGAAGGTCAGCATCGGGTCGACGACGAAGAAGTGCGCTTGCTGGACGGCGAGCACGCAGCAGGCGTACGCGAAGGCCGAGGCCAGGCCGGTGGCGCGCCCGCGCAGCACCCGGCCCAGCTCGAAGGCCACGAGGACCGTCCCGAGGTCGAGCACGGCCGAGAGGAACCGTCCGACCAGGACCACCTCGTAGCCGGCGTCGAAGGTGGGCGCGCCGTCGTCGTCGAGCAGGTCGAGCCCGGCGTGGTCGAGGGCCACCACCACGGTGCGCGCCGGCTGGCGCCCCTCCGCCGCTCCTCCGTGCAGCCAGGCCGCCAAGCCCTTCCCCGCGAAGATCGGCGCCGTGCCGTACACGGTCTGGAGGTCGTGGTTCGCCGGGTTCAGGTCGGTGTGCTCGGTGTCGAAGTAGTCGCGCGGGCCGTCGGGCGCCGAGATGGCCGAGGCGACGATCGCCAGGAACCGCTCGTCGGGGTGCAGGTGGGCGCCGCGGTCGAAGTCGATGCCGGTCAACCGGAACCAGCCGCCCACGAGCAGGATCAGCCCGAGGCCGATCGCCGTGACGAGGCGGCTGGGTTCCCGGCGGTCGATCACGGGCGCGCCGCCGGCCGCCGGGCCGCCGCAGCGATCCCGATGAAGCGCGTCGCGTCGGCCGGCACGTGGTCGTTCGCCCGGTCGGCCCCGTCGACCGCGCGCTGGGCGAGGCTCAGCAGCTGCACACCCGGGCTGCGCCGGCGGGCGCTCGGGTGGCCGTCGCGGTACCGCCCGGCGCGGGCCTGCCAGGAGGCGGGCACCAAGCCGGCGCCGGCCAGCGGTCGGGCGATCCCGTACACGGCGAGGTGGGTGAACGGTGGGCAGCGGTGGGCCTGCTCCTCGATGGCCTCGACCTCGAGGCCGGCGTCGCGCAGCTGCTCGACGAGCTCGGCCGGGCGGTACAGGCGCTGGTGGTCGGTCCACGCCCCGGCCAGGGGCCCCCGTCGCACGGGCGGCACCCCGAGGGCGCCGAGCGCTCGGTTGAGCGGATCCCAGGCGGCGGGGAAGTCGGCGTGGGGCACGGTGACCAGGAGGTCGCCACCGGAGATCGGAAGAGCGTCGTG